>Ga0209636_10007236_pt1 | contig 11332 bp, 12 predicted proteins | sample DeeMarSWOR152_54_FD_187464 | JGI IMG/M metagenome (GOLD analysis project Ga0209636, IMG submission 187464) | Marine sediment microbial communities from White Oak River estuary, North Carolina - WOR-1-52-54 (SPAdes) (version 2) | ecosystem: Environmental > Aquatic > Marine > Intertidal zone >... | reverse complement strand
CCTCTGAAGTTAAAAATTAATACTGCCAGGCCTTCACGGCAAATCCGTTCCGCCAGCTGGGGATAGCCCCTATCATCAGGGTCGGGCTTCTTAGCTGGGATACCGTGACAAACGCCAACAGCCGGATACGGAGTCCGGTCACCCTCACCAGGTAGATAAAGCCGCCCTGAAATCTTTAAGCTGTCTACTTCAAGGGTAACCATTCGGTGGAGCATTATTATGTCAACCTAAATAGACCCGGGCCAGGAGTGAGCTATTAAGTACCCCCTACCATGGGACTAATTTACCACCGGGCAAACCTGGGGATGTTTGTCCTCACCGGCATATATCCCTAACCAGCAAATTATACCACAAATACCCTTCCCTGTGGTGGTGCAGCCATGCAATCAGCCTTGAATCTAAACCGAAAAGCGCTAAACCAGGATATTGACAAAACTTGGTAAGCAGGCTAGAGTATCTTTAGCCGGCCGCATACGGGTCAGCCATCATTGGGTGTGATAATTTTCTGGCTCGGCTTAAGTGGGTGAGAAGCATGACTGCTATCGCAGTAAAGTTGTGGCAGCGAATAAGGGCTTTTGGCAGCTACCGACCCAGCCATCTTATATATCTATTGCCGATACGGCTTGGAGATGAGAGATTGCCACCAGGCCAGGTCAGGATACTATGCTGTGATTCAAAAGGAAAGCTGGTAACTACCATCATCGCCGACCATGTTTACGAGGCTGCCAAAAGCTACATCCGGGAATTAGACTACGAGGGCAAAAACTATGCTATTCTCGATACCGAGGTTAGTAAGGGTAAATTTGCCCCAATGCCAGTTACCATAGACTCGGAGCAGGCCTGGGCTCTGGAGAGGATTCTATACCACGCCCTGACCAACAGGGTAATACCATATGTGCTAAGGGAATATCCCAAACAAATAGCAAGTTTAGTAGACGCTAGGCGGACGCAACCGGGTAGAGAGGTCGTATCTCCGGTATCTGAAGCGGAAGCCGTGGCTCAGTCCCAGATATTAGCCGCCTTGTCGGACTACCATGACGAGGTTGAAGTACCAATACCCATCTACAAAGCAAGGTATCGATATCCACTGGTTATTCTCAAGCGACTTCCACCCAGTGAAGAAGAGAACGGCGGTACGGAAAGGGCACTGGTTCTGGATAGTGAGGGGGATTTGGCAATCATTAAGGTGCCATCAGAAATTATAGGCGGGGCGGAGGAAAAGCTTAAGGCATGGGAAAGAAGCCACAATCGGTTCGGATGTATTATCTGCTCACGAGGTGCTGAAGGCTTAGCCATGAGCCAGATGGAAATCGACAGGTTTCAGAAGAAGGCACTGGATGTGATAGCCCAATACTTCGAAAGAACAGGACAGGGCCAACGGCCAATTTCGGCGGATGCGGAAGGGGTGCTATCTATGGCCAGGGCTAAAGCATCGACTATGTTTGACACAACATAAGGGGAATTCTCACCGGTTCTTTTCTTCACTACCACCGAACATTTTGGGGCCAGCGGGCGTGATTTTCCGCTTATCCTTATCCAGTCCAGCTAGAGAACGTGTTGATAGTCTAGAGGGTAACAAGGGTCTCTTCAATCGCGGCCGGCCCGGCACAGTTGCCAAAAATAACCGCTCGTAAGTATTCGATAGCCTTGTCCTTTCAAGCATTATGACCAATACTGAAGTGGCTATTATACTGATAAATATTATGCCGTAGGCCAGGTCCCTGATTAGTTCACCACCGGCTAGACCTTGCTGAGCTGGAATTGAAGCCAGGACTGCCGCCGCTAACCCTTTCGGCGCCATGACGGCCAGGATGGAAGCCTCCCTGGGTTCTACCGACTTACCTACCGAGACTCTGACAGCGGGAATACGCAGGAGAAACACGATAGCGGTGAAGACTACTCCCAACACTATCAGCCATATGTGAGTAAATTCAAGCGATATACCCAGATATATGAAGAAGAAAGTTGCTAGCAAAAAAGAAGCTTCGCTAAAGAAGGCTCTTTCTGTTTCATTAAGGCCTACCGGTCTGTCAGCCAGGGGCTTCTTCAGAGTAGGAAACCGAATTGACTCAACATTGCCCAAGGTGATGCCGAAGGCTAAAGCAGCAATGGCACCACTGAAGCCGAGCGTCTCTACAAGACCATAGAGGGCGAAGGCGAATGCCACAGTAGTAAACATGGCGTTGGGGATAGTACGTATTCGGTTAAGAAGAATCGACCACAAAAAAGCTCCGAGAAAGCCAAAGGCGATTGCCACCACGAAGGAGGCAAGCAGGTTACCCGTGATGGGACCAACCTGAACCTTGCCCAGCCAATAGGCTTCAATCAAAGCGAGTGTAATAGCAATGCAAAGCACATCGTTGATTGAAGATTCTAAAGATAGAAGGGCTTGTGATTTCTCCCCCATCTTAAGTTGCTTCACCAGGGGGATGACTATTGCTTCAGATGTGGAAGCAATAATTGCGCCCACAATGAAGGCAGGTATCCATTCCATATTGACCAGCCAGTGGGCTAATGCAGCAGAAGCAATCATTGTCAGGAAGAAACTGGCGCTGGCCAGCTTGACAGCACCACCCAGTGCGGAGCGTAAGGCGCCCAACTTTAGAGAAAGGCCGCCTTGAAACAAGATAACTACCAGAGTGATATTGGCAAATATCGGCCCTACTGCCCCTAAATCCGAAGGGGATACCAACCCCGAAGCGGGTCCGAGAGCGATGCCAATTATGATTAGTAACAGAACGCTGGGAATTTTGGTGCGACTGAAGATGCCAGAAAAAAGATGAGCTAGGAATATCAGCCCACCGACAACCGCCACTATTATGGCAACGTCTTGCACGACGATTTACCTGCTTATGTGCTACCCAAAGTTCAGGAGTTAAGTATCATAACCCAAGCGTTCAGGGAAGAAGCAATACCAATCCAGGATATGTAGGGGATGAGAAGTCCCCCGGCAACCTTGGATATCTTGAAAAACTTGACTATGGTTATCAGAAGCACGATTCCCAGCGCCAGGATTATGGCGAAACCACCGACAAGAGACTCGTAACCGAAGAAAACTACCGACCACACGACATTAAGCACTAATTGCACCCAGAACAGGATGAACGCCGGCTTCACTCCCTTGGTCTGAAGTCCTTTACGCCAGACCAGAAAGACGGCTACTCCCATAAGGGCATAAAGGGTAAACCAGACTGGCATAAACACCGCGTTAGGAGGAGTGAAAGCTGGCTTTTCAAGCGTCGCATACCAAGTCAGAATCTTCGGTGTCGTGAAAACGGAACCGATTGCCCCAGCCCCGTAGCAAGCAGCCAGACAGCCCACCAACTTACCTACGTTACCTTTGTTAGCCATAATCACCCCCTTCAAGATTCGGGATTACTAAAACCGGTAGCGATGAGAGATATCAGTCTTCATACATTCGGGCTTAAGTCTAGGCTGTAACCAGGCAGTTGTCAATAGTCCGTCTCGGTTCTATTCCCCACACATCCCCAATATCCATACGAAGAACAGGAAAATATGCTTTAATAAGGAGCGCTTTTCGTTTATGATGTCTAAGGACAGGCTATGATTAATCCAGGTATAGCTGATTGGCTCTTGTTCTCAGTAGTTAACGCCACGAATATCCTGACATTCTTCATCTTCGTATCTCGTGTAAAATGGCCCAACATAGTTCATAAGCTAGCCATCGCCACGATACTTATGGCTATCCCGGCAATTGTGGTTGCCTTTCTCAATAAGACAGCCGGACGTGAATGGTTATACTGGGCTATGCCTATCATATTTGTCGCCTGGGCAGTTTTGGCACTGGTTATCGATATTATCCGCCAACAGGAATTCAGACAGCCGAGAAAACTCAGGATACTGGCGCCATTCCTGATACTATTCTATGTTGGCTTGGGAGGAATGGGGGTCCTGACCTGGCGGATTGGTTTCACTTTCTGGGTAGTCACGGTACTTACTTTTGCCCTGCAATTTGGTGGGATGGCGTATGCTCACCGTCACGGCAAGGGATAACCCTTAGATTAACCTGGACTATTGTGCCAGCGTCGCCACTAGTAAACACTGTTCAAGCTTGGGTTGCCCTGCCCACCGGGTAAGGCAGTGGATTCATTCCACGAAATGACATATATATTTGGCGTAACCTTCCTCGACCAGTTTTTCCTCGGGAATGAACCGGAGAGCGGCAGAATTTATACAATAGCGTTTGCCTGTCGGTTCCGGACCATCGTCAAAGACGTGACCCAGGTGTGAATCGCCATACCTACTCCTGACTTCGGTCCGGGTCATGCCGTAGCTGCTATCTTCTTTTTCTATGATATTATCCGGCTCGAGAGGCCTGGTGAAGCTAGGCCAACCTGTGCCCGATTCGAACTTATCCCTAGAACTGAAAAGGGGCTCCCCGGAAACGATGTCAACATATATACCATCTTCCTTGTTGTCCCAGTATTCGTTATTGAAAGCCGGCTCGGTCCCATTTTCCTGTGTCACCTGATACTGCAGCGGAGTCAGAATTACCCGCAAATCTTCGTCGGCAGGCTTTTGGTAGTCCTGATAGCTGATTGCTGCCGAGCCCCACTTCTCCTGTAGATAGGTGGCTCTGCCCGAATTACGTTTATAGAGCTCATACACTAGAGGATTCTTACTGTAGTAGTCCTGGTGGTATTCCTCAGCCCGATAAAACTCTGTGTAGGGTAAAATCTGAGTAACGATGGGCCTATCATAAATTCCCGAATCCTCGAGCTTAAGCTTACATTCCTCTGCCATCCGCTTTTGCCCCTCATCGTGATAGAATACCGCAGTTCTATACTGCGGCCCACGGTCTAAGAATTGGCCACCATCGTCAGTAGGGTCGATATGTTGCCAGAAAACGGTTAGCAACTGTCCGTAGGAGATTATATTTGGGTCGTATGTAATCTGGACAGCTTCGTAATGACCGGTTTCTCCCGACGAAACCTCTTCATAGGTTGGGTCTTTTTTATCTCCACCTGTGTAACCTGTTATCACTTCCTTGACCCCGTCCAGGGCCTCAAAAGGTGGCTCCATACACCAGAAGCACCCGCCAGCGAAAGTCGCTTTCTTAAGTTCTCCGTATCCATTATCCTCCATCGTCGGACCCTCCGCTGGATTAATGCAGGACGAGCTGGCAATCATCAAGCTCGTCATTAAAGTTACCATAATAAGGAACTGTATTTTCACCTTGAGAGCACCTCATCATTGCCCGAGAGGAGAGAAATACCAGACACGCTAGCCATGAGGGTAATCATTCAGTGGAGCATTATTATGTCAACCGCGATAGCCCCAAGCCAGGAGCGAGCTATCAAGCACTCCCTACCACGTGGCTAATTTACCACTGGACGAACATGGGCATGACGACGTGGATGTAGTTATCCACCCCTACCGGGCGGATAACCCCGGGGCTTGACGGATTGGTAGTCTCCAGGGCTACCTGTGACTCGCGAAGCACACCCAGGACATCAATTAGATACTTGCCATTGAAGGCAATCTTGGCTTCTTCACCCTCAACAACGGCATCAATCTCACCGACGTCATCGCCTATTTCCTCGGAGCGGGCGGAGATGGTCATCTTGCCCGGGGTCGGCTCTTCACCGGGTGTTACCACCAAACGGACAATGCCACTGCCATCACGGGCAAAGATAGCGGCTGTCTTGGCTGCCCTCAAGAAGGCGGCAACATCGACTACCACCCGTGTATTGTAGCTCTGGGGGATGAGCTGAGCATAATTGGGGAAAGTACCCTGGACCAGCTGAGATACCAGCTCGATATTCTTGAGCCGAAACAGGGCCTGGCTCTTATTGGGATTTACTGTTATCTCGACCGGTTCCTCCTGGTCAGTCATCAGCCGATTGAGCTCAGCCAGGGTACGGGCGGGAATAATGACCTTGGTCTTCTGGTCAACCGGGGTAGCCAGCGGTAATTTATACACGGCTAACCTGAATCCATCAGCCGCCGCCAGGGTCAGTAAATCACCGTCAAATTCGGCATCAATACCGGTAAGTACCGGGCGAGACTCCTCAGTGGCAGCAGCAAAGACAACCTGGTTAATTCCCTGATGAAGGGCTTCGACCTCAACCTTGGTGGCAATACCCTCCTCAATCTTAGGTATCGGCGGGAAGTCCTTGGCATCAACTCCGCTGATTCGTGCCTCAAATCGGGCACACTTTAGCTCCAGGGTCTTGGTCTGTGACGGGAGGTTAATACTAACCTTATCATTGGGCAAAGAGTTAACAAACTCGGTGAGAAGTCGGGCCGGAACAGTAATCGCCCCCTCCTCCTCCACCTTGGCACCAGTCCAGCAGCTAATAGCCATTTCCAGGTTGGTCGCCGCCAGCTTAAGCCGAGACTGGTCGGTGGCTAAAAGGACGTTATTAGTTATCGGTAGGGTTGTTCTGGTAGCTACCGCCCTCCCCACTACACCCAGCCCCCGGTTTAGATTCTCCTGAAGACATGTTAACTTCATAATACACCCCCCAAAGTATACTCCTGTGGTGGATTAGTATACACCAATAATTAATTCTACTCAAGGGTAATTGTCCCGCTTTTGCCACCACTTTTTCTGATTAGCCGAATACTCTCAATCTGGATGCCCCGGTCCACCGCTTTACACATATCATAAATAGTCAAGGCGGTAACCGCCGTAGCCGTAAGCGCCTCCATCTCCACCCCCGTCTTGCCTATGCTCTTTACCGTAGTGGTGATTTCCACGGTGCCATTCTTTTCATCCAGGCTGAAGTCAACCCTGATGTCGCCGATAAGAACCGGATGGCACAGGGGGATTATATGCGGTGTTTGCTTAGCCGCCATAATACCAGCTAACCGGGCTACAGCTAATACGTCCCCCTTCTCCATCTTGCCTGTCTTTAACCGCTTAAGGGTAGAAGCCTTTATCCTGACCCGGCATTTGGCTACTGCCTCACGCCGGGTATCAGGCTTACCGGTAACATCTACCATCTGAGGTCGACCTGACTCATCTATATGTGTCAGCTCTTCCATAATTAACCTCCTACCTGAGAGAACGGGCGGTGTTTAGGGACATAGCCCTCGGTCAGGTGATGACGCAATGGCTTATTAGCCACTGCCGCCTCAATCAGCTGTTTCAGCCCGGCGGAAGATATGCCGCTACGCAGGGGCTGTTTCAGGTCTACTTCATCGTCAGCTAATAAACAGGGGCGCAATCTACCATCAGCGGTAAGCCGGAGCCGGTTACAATGGAAGCAGAAGTGCTCACTAACCGGGGTGATAAAGCCAACCGTACCCCTGGCATTAGGAAAACGGAAATACTTGGCTGGTCCGTTACCGACACTGGGGAGGCAAGGCTCTAATTCACCCAAATGCTTAAGGCGCTCTCTCATATCACTGACTGAGACAAAATATGAGGCGGTGGGGCTCACCCCGGCAGTGGGCATAAACTCAATAAAGCGCACATGCCACTCCTCATCAATAGTCCTAGCCGCGAAATCGAGAAGCTCGTCATCATTAATGCCCGACATAACCACCATATTAAGCTTGACCGGATTAAGCCCAACCGACCTGGCGACCTCGATAGCCTCCAGCACGTCGCCAAGATTAAGGCTACGACGAGTAATCAGCTTAAATTTGTCTGACTTAAGGGTATCCAGGCTGATGTTAACCCGTTGTAAGCCGGCTTGCTTCAGTTCAGCGGCATAATGACTGAGCAGGGTGCCGTTGGTGGTCAGAGAAATATCATCTATCACCTCTATTTGGGCCAACATTTGTACCAATTTAGTCAGCCCCAACCTCACCAGCGGTTCGCCGCCGGTGAGCCTTACCTTATTTATACCCATCTCAGCGGCTACCCGGGCTATGGTGTAGATTTCCTCATAGGTAAGAATGTCCCGGTGAGACATCAGCCGCACCCCCTCGGCAGGCAGGCAATAGATACAGCGTAGATTGCAGCGGTCAGTTACCGAGATGCGCAAATAGTTTATCGGACGCTGGAAGGAATCAGAAAGTCCAGTCATAGATAAATTCCTGTCTCCTGATTTTTTGTGTTTTACCCGGTACCATTAATAGCAACTTTTCCCAGAAGCTTCAACCCTCCTTTAAATTAAACCAAAGTGCTTCAACCCTTCGATTATTCCAGCACTATATTGGGCAACAGCGTGGTAGGCATTTTCGCCGTTGAAGCTCTTCAATTCAGGCCGGGCATTGCCGACAATTATACCCTTGAATCCAAGAGCGAACATATCCAAATCATTTCCCGAATCGCCACAAACTACTACATCCCGTTTCTTGAGGTTAAATTTGTCTATTATATATTTTATAGCTCCAGCCTTGCTGGATTTCAGGGGTAGAAAGTCCAGGAATTCGTCACAGCTATAGATAATGACCGCCTTTAGCTTTGCCTTCTCTAGGCGGTGAATTATCTCTTTTAAGACCTCATCCTGATTCTCTCTCAGAAAATAACTTATTTTAAATCTGGTTTGCCACTCCTCATCCTGCCAGAGCAATTCCTTGATGTCAGCCAGCAGCCGCACTATCTTCTCCCTATCCCAACCTTCGGATATGATTTGACTCCAACCGTTATCCAGGGTGAGTTCTCCTTTCTGGAGAAAATAGACCTCGGTACCAACCAGGCAAATGCAGGCATCCGGTTTCCGAATTATTTTTTCATCAATAAATGCCAATGTTGAGCGTAGATGCCTTCCGGTGCTAAAAACAAGCAAGAAATCCTGGCTATCTATTATTCCCAGCAGTTCATACATGGCATCGTCATCGCCAATAAAGGTGCCGTCCAAGTCGGCACATATCATCTTCTTGTCCACGGTAGATGCGTCTCTCATTCTCGCCCTACAATTGCTTAACTATTTTTAGAGTCCTGTCGGCAATCATCGGCCAGGTAAACACGGAATGTACTTTTTCATAGCCATTGCCCGAGAGCTTATTATGCAGGGTCCTATCTGTCAATAACCTGAGTATTGCTTCGGCCAGTGCCCGGGTATCAACCGGGTCGACGAGTAATGCATCCTGACCATCCTTCAAGAAAGACTTCAGCCCTCCCTTGGTGGTTACGATTGCCGGGGTACCACAAGCCATACTTTCAATAGCCACCATGCCAAAAGGTTCATATGTGGATGGCAGGACAAACACCTCAGCCGCATTATAGAAAGCTTCCAGGTCCTCAACATAATTGTAAAACAAGATGTTATCGACCAGGTCAAGGCTTTCGGCTAGCTGTAATAGTTCTTTTTTCTTCCGTATTTCCTCTTCAGTAAGTCGGTCAGAACCAATCCTGAGAATAAGTTTGATATCAGGCATTTCTTTAACCACGTTTGCCATCGCCTTTATCAAAAGGTCGTACCCTTTATAGTCAGTTATCCTGCCCACCGCCAAGACAAACCTGAGCGGCAGCTTATATTTATCAATCGCCCTGTTTAAGGTATCCTTGTCCATTCTCCGAAATTTATCAGGATAGAAACCGGGGGTAGTGAGGGCAATTCCCCTCTCCGATACCCCATACTTTTCATGGATGATGTCCCTTTGCTGGGGGGTGGTGGCTATGACTTTGCTGGCGCTACTCATTATCGTCTTTTCAGCTTCAATCCTCTGCCGGAAATTATGCTGCCTTTCCATCTCTGCCTCATTCGTATCAGCTGAAGTCTGTTGCATTTGCATTTTCTTCCAGATTCCCAGGGAATGGGGAGTAAACATATGAGGAACACCGAATATCGGGGCAAGTTTGGTCCCGACAAAACCAGCATCCCAGTAGTGAGAGTCTATGAACTCATATTCCAGACCATTATGCTGACCATATTCAACGAAGCCATCAACTAACTCAGCCAGGTATTTCACCAGATATTCCTTGGGAATAAAATCCCGGCCGCCACAAGGGACCCTGACAATTCTTACCTCATCGCTGACCTTCTCAATTTGGGGGAAATCTTCAAACTTTCGGGTTAAAATATCTACTTTATAACCAAATTTTGCCAGTGCCCGCGACAGTTCGATGACAAAGACCACCTGTCCCCCGGTATCAGGGAGACCAAAAGAGGGTTTGCTCTCAAAATACCCGTGAGTTGAAATCATTAATATTCTTTTCATCTATTTCTCAGCCTATAGTGAGTTACTGAGGCTTACCCTCTTCAATACCTGGGGTACTTTCCTGGCTGCCTGCCCCCGGTGGCTAACCTGGTTTTTGATTTCCAGAGGTAGTTCAGCCATTGTCTTACCTAGCTCAGGGAGGTAGAAGATCGGGTCATAGCCAAAGCCCTGCTCCCCTGCGGGCTCAAAGGTTATAATGCCGCGACACTCGCCGGAGCCAAACTCTACCTTACCATCGGGGGTAGCTACCGCAATAACACACCTGAAACGGGCCGAGCGCTGCGACCAGGGCACTCCCTTGAGCCGTGCCAGTAAATAACTAATCCTATCCCTATCTGAAGCCTTTTCCCCGGCATAGCGAGCCGATAGCCGACCGGGCTCACCACCCAGAGCATCAACCTCCAGCCCGGAATCATCAGCCAGAGCTAATAACTGACTCTTGGCGGCTAAGACCGTGGCTTTCAATCTAGCATTCTCCTCCAGGCTCTCGCCCACCTCATCAACAACAGCGGTTATGCCCAATTCAGCTAAGGTAACCAGCTCCAGGGGGAGCTTCTGGAGTAAACTCCGATACTCACGTACCTTAGCCTCATTATTTGTCGCCAGAAGCAGCTTATAACCCAATGGGACTCCAGAATGAGCAGTTACCTCAGATACTAGCAATAAACTCGTCAAGGGTCATGGCCGCCATAGTCACCGTCTGCAGCGTACCCCTTGAGCCCAGCTCCATAGCCACCTTGGCTATAGCGGTGTTGTCGGGGGCTTCCAGGATGTTGACAAAGTCATACGGACCCAGAAGGGAATACTGGGCTAGTATCTTGACCCCCATAGCCTCGACCTCTTTATTCACCTCTTTGATTCTCTGCGGATTTTGTTTTATGGTCTTCCTGCCCCCCTCAGTTAAAGTAGTCAGCATAACATAGGTCGCCATTTGTCTTACCTCCAGTTAAATATTTTTAAATTCAGAGGCATTTTCTTAATGATAGCCCTCACCATCTACTTAATCAAGGTCAACAAACCTTCCCTCTAACTTTTTCGCCACTTGAGGCATGGTGGTGTATTCCATCTCCTCCAGGGGCAGGCGGTGTGGCTCAAAAGGACCGTGACGGCGTAGAAAATCAGCGATATCATTGGCTTGCTGGCGAGCGTTATCAAACGACTTATCTCTAAACATATCACGAGGTCCGACCAGCTTGCCACCAGATAGTTGAAAACCAAGAGCAGTGACCCGGGGTGGGCCATCAAAGCGGCT
>Ga0209636_10007235_pt1 | contig 11334 bp, 8 predicted proteins | sample DeeMarSWOR152_54_FD_187464 | JGI IMG/M metagenome (GOLD analysis project Ga0209636, IMG submission 187464) | Marine sediment microbial communities from White Oak River estuary, North Carolina - WOR-1-52-54 (SPAdes) (version 2) | ecosystem: Environmental > Aquatic > Marine > Intertidal zone >... | reverse complement strand
AACGATACAACAACTGATTGACCCATCAACTCCACTGAAACCGATAGTCTTCTTTTTTTTCTGTCTTCTTTCACCAGAATGCCTATTGCTCCGGTCAGGGGACCGGACGTTACTTGAACCCTCGCCCCAACGTGAAGAAAAGGCAAGGGATATAAGCTTCGGTCGCTGCTGATAAATATCCTAATCGAATTAATGTCGTCATCAGGGATGGGCATGGGCCGGCCATTGCCGCATATTCGGGCGAGTCCGGGTGTGCGGAATACTTTCATCCAGTTTTCCCGTATCTCGTCCAGTTCGATGAATAGGTAATTTCTGAACAATGGGCGTTTAATCAGTATCTTGCGATTCTTGCGTCGACTGGGAACAATGATTTCGGGCAGAAATGTATTAATACCTTTGTCATACAATATCTTTTTCACGACACGTTCATGGTTGCATTTGGTGTATCCCGCGTACCAACTCATAATAGTTATCCCTTGTTATTATATTTGCAGTGGGCTTTTTGTCAAGACCGATTCGAATTCTCGTCTAAGCGAGATAGCCTTGATCATGGTACCACCTTATGGTTTCTACGATACCTTGGTCAAATGTGTAGCGGGGTGTGAATCCCAGCTCGCGGTTTGCGTTGGTGCCGCTGCACGTCCAATACTGACACGCGAGTTCCCTTATCTTATCACGGGTGACCAGTTTTTTGTCGGGGGACAGAAAAACGTCGTTCAGCAATCCGATGAACAGAGCGACTGAGGTGGGCACATATATTCTCCTGCTTCTTTTGTTTAATACTCTGGCAATGGTGTCCATCACTGAATCCAGCGTGTAACATCGGCCATCGTTGGCGAAGTAGACCATGTCCATGAAATGATTCTTTTCTATGACCCTGATGACCAGGTCGACCAAATCATTCACGTGGATAAGGTTCAAATACTTTGCACCGAAACCGACTATGGGGCAGATACCATGATTCAGCAACTTGACATAGGTCAGTATTTCTTTGTCATGTGGACCGTACACCGAGACGGGTCTGATGATCGTGAACCGCAGGCCGCTATTCATGATAAGATTTTCAGCTAATTGTTTTGTGCGGCCATAAAACGAAATAGGTTTTGTGTGCCTGTATTGCGAAAGCGGTTCGCTTGAAACAGATGGCCCGCATGCTGCATGTGAACTGAGGTATAGTATCTTGCGCACATTTTTCGCCAGCATCGCGTTTATGAGATGTGCGGTTCCTTCGGTGTTAGTTCTGTAAAATTCCCAATAACTTCGACCCATGGTTCTTGCCGCGCAATGGATCACAACATCGATGCCATCTAAGGCTTCAATTAAACCTTCGTTCTTATCCAAATCTCCATAGAGTATATTAATGTTTTGATTATTTTTGAATAGTCCAATGTTTGAGGTTTGCCGGACCATTATGCTTACGCGTTGCTTCTGGGTAATGCGGAGGACAAGATTCTTGCCAATAAAACCGCTTGCACCGACGATCAAGACATTCATCTTACTAAACTGAACCTACCCGTGGAATGGTAAATATGGGAGAGACAATATTCAATCATCTTTGCCATGGTTGATGAGATACTACAGCAAAGAAATGGCTACAAGCGTGCAGCCGATTCTAGTTTGACTGTTCTTGCTATTGTTCGATAAAGTCTATGAACACAGATTCTTTCTAGAATTGATAAGAGATCGAGAACTTACGATTGGTTGTTGGAAAATCGTAGATATTTTGATCAACGCCCACGTCGAGCGAGAAGCCACCGGCTTTTATACCTCCGCCATACGTGTATCCGGTTCGCTTTCCTTCGCTGTCATGGAAATAGCCACCTCTTAACTTAACGAAATTATAATAGTCGATTTCCAGGCCCACACCTTTCCATGCTTCCCTGAACTCGTAACCCAAGTTCTCGAAGAAGGTGTTCTCTTCATCGGCGAACATACCAACCAATATTTTTGTGATGTCTGCAGTTAAAGCAATGCGCAATATGCGGGAATTTATTGGTTCCAGCTTCAATCCAAGCCTGAAAGTATAGGGAAGCGGGTCTGATGCGCCACTCTCAGTATAACTTATGTTTGGTCCGATGTTTTGCAGGGCACCGGCAATCGTGAGAAATCTGAATGGTTTGTACATAGTGCCTATGTCGAAGGCATATGTTATGCCGATTCCCCCGCTTTGTATACCAAGTTCCGGCATTCTTCCCCAGACCCAGGGTGGGACAAGGTATGAATACACGAACTTCCAACCTACACCGAGGCCAAGGTTTGGCTTCAGTGGCACTCCGTAATTCAATCCAACTGATATATCGAAAGTTGTATAGGTCCCAAGATATACCCCCTCGAAGTTACGTACCTCAGTTGGACCGGTGGTCAAATATGTGATACTCAACCCAAATGTGCCAATTCTGTAAGCCTTTGTTACACCTAGAAACTCATAATACATATCCTCATTAAGAGCCTGTAACCATGGTGCATGCTGTAGCGCAACTACCGTGCTGTTCATGAAGGCAAGTCCCGCCTGGTTGTAATAGCAGGCAGTAGCATCATCGGCTACCGCAGAAAAAGCGCCACTCAATGCAGTCGCTCTTGCTCCTGGCCAAATCAGGAGAAATACTGCTCCAGGGCGCTGCCCAGCACCGCTAACGAGTGCTGAGAAAAGAACAATGCTTAAGAAAACCTTACGCATACAAAACCTCCAAACTTTTTCTAATGAATGATTATATCTATACAGAACGGATTGTCAAGCCGTCCATTATATGCGATGGAAATACTGTCTCGGTTTTGGAAGAATCACCTTCCGGAAATGGATAGACCTTCTATTGCAACGGTTTGCGGGCCAAAATAGTCACCCTCGAATGTGTTTTCATCGTTGAAATAGATACATTTCAGAGAATCAAACACGTTGCCGGCAACCGATCCTCCCTTGACAGGCGTTTTCTTTCCATTTTTGACATGATACCCAAACCTTATTTCGGCAACGAAATCTCCAGTGATCGGATCCGGTAAGAAATCTGAGAATTGAACGATTTCATAACACTCGTCCGAAGATAAGCGTTCCCCTATGCTGGGTTGAACGATGAGGTTTTTAAACTCGCCGGTCGGTTCGATGCCCAGATAATCTGCATATCTTTTTGTGGTCCAGTATTTCTTGAACACACCATGTTCGATTATCGTATGTTCTTCTCCGGCTATACCGTCATCATCAAAGGGTTCGGTGTAGAGACCATATGGTAGCAGGCCACTGCTTTTCAGCGTGAATGTATTAGTATCTCCCTGAATGATTCTTTCGTTCAGCTTAAAGCGGCTGATCGCTTGATCCTTGGCACGTCCTGAGCTGTGAAAAATAATGGGACCGAAGAGATCGTAGACATCAGGGGCAGCGAATATTATAGTAGCCTTCCCGCTGTCGGGGATCTTGACGTTGAGCATGCATCGGGCGTGTTCTTGATATTCTTTGAGGCGCATTTCCAAATGCAGATCATCAAGGTTGCGCCTTTGCGTGTGGAAATTCAATTCCTGCTCGTTTGTCCCATTTTTGCTGATGAGCGTGAATTCAATCTCGATCAACCCCTTCTCTTTGACGACTTCAATCCCGGTGGAAGTCAACAACGTCACCACTGATTTCTTTAGGTAGATCTCAGCACTCGACAGATGAACATGTGCAGCCTTACTGCAGCGGTATATCTTCTCACTTAGTTCTTCTCCGGCTTTGTGGGGATCAGACAACCTTGAATCCAGGACTTTCACGCTTGAAGCAGTGGTTGAACCTAACAGAGCATAGTATCGGTTCTTAACCATGGAGCAGGCGAATTTCGCCTGCTCCAGAAAATGTTTTAAATGTGTGCCTGGTTTATAGACAAAAGTGTACTCGCCCCTAAGTCTCTTTCCTCGTTCGTTGTGATTTTGATATACCGTGACTTCATAGTAGTGACTGTCCACGGTCCGCTTGGCTTCCAGGCTTTCTCTCAGTAAATATAATTGATGCTCGCGAGAGTCAATTTCGATAATCTTATAATCATCAAAACCGAAATTATGTATTTCCTTGGTGATTTTTTCTATCATCCCACACGCGCTCGTGTTTTTATATGCGGACCTCCGCTCGAGACTGGTACATATTCTTTATAACCCTTGCCGCACGTTCCTAAATCAACTTTAAAATCGTCACCCACGCTTGAGATATTACTCAAGAGTTCCGGCACAAAACCGGTTATGCCAAGCGGTGAGAAGATTCGTTCAGTCAGCTTACCTTTCCGGATTTCTTTGCCGTATAGCACTAATACTTGTATACCCCACCCCTTGGGATCTTCCATACCACTCAATCCCTTGATCAGATAGACTCCGTGCGCCACCGATTCGATTATCTCACTTGGCTTGGTTGTTCCTGGCTCGAAGAAAGTGTTGGACATACGTGTGTATACTTTGCGGGCGAATGATTCCCGTCGTCCGTTTGCAGTTGCGGGCAGTTTCAGAACCGAACTAGCGTATCTGTTGGTCAATCCTTGGACAAATCTACCCTTCTTGATTATGTGGGTGGGTCGAGCCTGAAAACCCTCGTCGTCGATGAAATAAGAACCGTAGCCCCCCTGTAGCGTTGGGTCGTCGACGATATTGACCAGCGGCGATGCGATGACTTTGCCCAGGTATTCTCTTGAGCGAGCACGGTCTTTGAGGTACATGTCAGTTTCGACTCCATGCCCAAATGCTTCATGAGCGATGAGTCCGGAGATTTCGGGCGTTGCGACGACATCGTAGACATCAGGTGTAATTTTCTGTGCGTCGAGTAATCTGTTGGCGTTGGCGATAAGCTGATCGATTTCATTGTCTGATATGCTAGTTAATTCAAAGCCACCCGTTCCACCGACTGAAAGGTAATCGTATTTCAAAACACTCCCATCTGATACGTACACCATGAGGTAATGGGCGATGTGTCTGAGTTCCTCCGTCAATATACCCTTACTGCTGATGATTTCTTTGCTGCTTAACTCATCAGAATAGACAATCCGGCAGTTGATCACCTTTTTGCCTGCGAGTATCCTTGCCCGCCGCTGCCTAAATATATCAATCTTTTCATTTATTGACAGACTATCAGGATCGATCTTCTCTTCGGTCTTGAAGGATTTTGTCCCACACGAATCACTGGCAATCTTGTATTTATTATCCTTCACTGCAATTTCGTCAATTGCCGAGCGGCAGAATTTTGTGATGTGATCTTTTTCTAACTTATCAGTGGCAAATTCCTCAAAATATTCACCATTGAATATGGAGAGCACAAAACCAAACTTGCTGCGTGTTGATGAAAGTCGTTCTTCCTTTTTTTCGAGATTTATCTCACTCCCGCGATTACTGAAAATAGATGCCACCGCATAGGGAAACTTCTTCTCCGCATCCTTCAGAATATCTTGCACAGGCGCACGCAGCTCTGTGTACATAGGTTAGTATAGTCCAATTTCCTGAAGCGTCAACGAGATTATGGTTATGCGCGATTTTCGATACTGGATGCTTGATGCACACTCGGTGACTTCCTTCCTTCGTAAATCATTGTGTCGTTTTTTCCTCAAGTGCGACTCATGATTGACATACAGGACATTGTCTCTATAATCAAGCATGAGAAAGAAAGGACGGGTAATTGCAGCCGAGCTCGCGCAAGCCAAGGTTTGCATCGAACCCCAAGACGTGTGCAAGGACTGCGCGGCGGGTCAGTTCTGCCATGCGGCTCATGATCAACAGATCATTGTGGTACAGAACAGCATGAATGCTCAAGTGGGGGATGATGTGTATATCGAGCAGAATCCCGGCATTGGATTGGTGTCTGCATTTGTCCTCTTCGGCTTGCCAGTTATACTCTCGATAATTGGTCTAATCGCTGGCGGTCGCTGGGGAGAAACATGGGCGTTAATTTGCGGTATAGTTGGTTTTGCTGCGGGTTTGGTTTTCGCTAAGTTGTTTAACAACCTACTCGCCCGCAAGTCTTTATTTCTGCCCATAATCACGGAAATCATTGGAAGAAAAGGTGCTTGACTTTTAGGTGATAGGTGGTATAATACAACGATGGAGGTTACATGCTAGTAACAATCCTTGCATTAGTTACAACGATTGGTTTTGAGTTTTTGTCGGTTGATCCAGTCGCTCAAAGAGCTGGAATGGGGTATGCAATGCACAGCGATGGCTACGATGTGCACTACAATCCCGGCGGATTGGCCTTTTCTGACAATACGTACTACTCGGTATCTTATCTTAACTACTTTGACGGCACACATTTCGGATATTTGGGTTATGAACGCCAGCAAGTCGGTATTGGTGTCAGATACTTCCATAGCGGTAGCATGAAGAAGGTAGATGAGTTAGGCCAGGAGTTCGGCACCTTTGGCGTATACCATATTGATCTCAATATAGGCAAGGGTTTCTTCTACAAGGATATTGGTATAGGGGTTTCAATAAAAGGTGTGTATACGAGCATCGATACGCTGAATGCAATAGGCATCGGAGCTGATATAGGTGCGATGTACAAAATTCCTGATCCTGGCATCCAAGTAGGTATTGCTGTCAAGAACATAGGCTATGGTGTCAAACCTTATATAGAAACACACGAGACTTTTCCCTACGAAATAACACTCAGTGCAGCTAAGGTATTGAATGCTGGATGGTTTGGGATAGACGTTGTGAAGCCCGCACTGCTTGGTTTTGGTGTGAGATTCGGTGGTGCCTATTATGTAAACTCTCTCTTGCACTTGAAAGCATCCTACAGTACGCTGCTGTCAGCGATAAGAACCGAGGGTCTCGGTTTCCTTGCTGGCTTTACTGTTGGTTTAGGCATAAGAAAAGACAGGCTCTTATTTAACTATTCGTATTCTCCCTACTTTGATCTCGGCGGGGGGCATCGAATATCAATTAGCTTCGGGGGCTAGGTGTCAAAAGGTGCAGCCTCGATCGTTGTACTCTTTCTGATACTGCTTCTCACCGCCGTCTTCTTTTTTAAACCCGATTTTATTTTTGGGAAGGCACAAAGATCTGAATTCACGAAAGAACTCGTGGTACAGAGACTTACCAGCCTCGGGAATTCGATAGCACATGCTGCGTTCGTGGAGGATGCAATCATCATGGACGAAGTGGCAAACCTCTCCGAGATAGTCATACGACTCCAAAGGGATGAGCCTGAGTTGATTTTTGTGCATATCACCGACGCAGAGAATACGATACTTGTTTCGAGTGATTCATCAATGATCGGTAAGACTCAGAATCACAATACTCTGGGTGCTGGCAGCAGTGCTGTTAGAGAACAGGGCGGTATCTACGAAGGTGGCTTCAGCATCAACGTTGGGCAGAAAAGGGTTGGTATTCTGTATTTCGGCATGAACCCATACATTGGGCATGCACAATTGTCGAGTGAACGTAATGCGGTCGTGATCATAATCGGTGTTGCTGTTGCAATAACTGCATTTCTGGTGATGTTGGTTTCGAGGCGTAACATCAAGGCGAAACTTGCGGATGAATTGAGTAAGGGCCAGGAGAGAATTTTCTCGCCGAAGGTTGAGGCACTCAAGCAAGCACAGAATGAGGCCCAGAATAGACTTAGAGATGTGAATGAACAGATCAGTAATGCTGAAAAGGATTTGCAGAGGTTCAAGGAAGAATATGAGACCAGAAAAAAAGAAGCCGAGAGTAACCCTCTTGTTCAATCAGTCGAGAAATTGAAAACTGCTGAGTCTGAGTTAGTCAAACATATTGAAGAGCTGCGAGAAGATGAGGCACAATTGAATACTGAGATTAATCTGCTCTCACAGAAACGAGAAGAAGTGCTGAATGCGTTGGAGGTTGAAAAAAAAGAAGAAAGAACACTGCACGAGAAATTGGATTTGATAAAGAAAAAAATACTCCATCTAGAAACACCTGGTAAATAACCATAACTTGAATATCACTAGTGCAGTAAGTCATTTTTTGGGGAGATGTTAATATTACAGACTTGTTAAACGAACCTTTAAGAGAATGAAAAGCCAATATGCTTGTGAATTGAAGCCAGGGCAGACAGTTAAAGAGAAGTTCGTACTGTCCAAGAAGATAATAAAAGACAAGAGAGATGGTGGTTACTATGCAATTCTTGAATTCTCCGACCGGACCGGGAATATTGATGGAATTTCATGGGAGAGCGCTCATCTCGATAATATATCGGTTGGCGATTTTGTGTTCATAACGGGAAGTGTCGCTGAATATAACGGAAAGCCGCAGGTGGTAGTTAGTTCGATTAGCCCCGTGGCCGATACTGAGATCGATGCCCGGGATTTCCTTCCGCAATATCCCGGTGACATGGATGAAATCATGAATGCCATCCAGGGATTCAAGGCGCGCGTCAAGAACGTGCCTCTGCGTAGACTATTAGATAGTTTCTTTGATGATGATGATTTTATCGAGTCGTTCCGTTTGGCTCCGGCCGCCAAAAAGGTTCATCACGCATATCTTGGTGGTCTGGCCGTGCATACGCTTAGTGTTTTGAAACTCCTGGATAGCATCACATCGGTCTATGATTTTTTGAATTTTGACTTGCTCGTTACAGCTGGTATCTTGCATGATATCGGCAAAATACATGAATATACCTATATGAAGGCCATAGATCTTTCGGACCGGGGCCGGTTGCTCGGTCACATTGTAATAGGCAGTGAAATGACAGCCGAGCGGATTGGTCGAATCCCCGATTTCCCCGATGATCTAAGATTGAAGATCCTGCACATGATAATCTCGCATCATGGTGAGGTAGAGTGGGGGTCGCCTAAATTACCGCTATTTGCAGAAGCCCTTGTGCTGCATTTTGCAGATAATATCGATTCCAAGGTGGAGATGATGAAACAAACATTTGAGCAACGTCGAGGCAAGAACAGACAATGGAGTGATTACCATCCTTATTTGGAAAGAGAGATATTCCTGGATAGTGAATCGTGAAAGACAGAAAGAATAAAGTCTAGATGAAGATTAAAGAAATCAAACTCTTCGGCTTCAAGTCATTCCGTGAGGAGACAAAGGTTCTCTTGAATACCGGCGTAACGGCATTCGTGGGACCAAATGGCAGCGGTAAGTCAAATATCTTTGACGCGCTGCGTTGGGTTTTCGGTGAGCAGAGCATGAAAGCCTTGCGTTGTGAGAAAATCGAGGATCTTATATACATGTCCTCAGATTCTAAGGAAGATGCGAACTTCACCGAAGTCGCCGTCACAATAGATAACGAGGAATATTTCCCGCAATTCGGGAGTGAATTTGAAATAAAGCGACGTTTCTACCGAACCGGGGAGAGTGAGTTTTACCTCAACCGGGTGAAGTGTCGCCTACAGGATATTCAGGCGCTGTTCTTGAATTCGGGCGCCTTGACCTATTCTTTTCTTGAATTGGCCGAGGTTGAACGCATAATACACGGTGACACCAAGGAGATGTTTGACGATGTTGCGGGAATATTGAAATACCAGGAGAGAAAGGAACAAACAAAGAGGCGGCTCATAGCAACAGAGCAGGATTTGCTGCGTCTGGAGGATATTATCGTCGAGATGCAGCGTGGGTTGAGGAGTCTGAAGAGACAAGTGCGCCAAGCTCGATTGTACAATGAGTTAAGGACCGAATACAAGAATCTTATGCTTTTCTTGATGGTGAGTGAATACAAGATGACCCAGCAGGATATAGGTGATGTTCAATCAAAAATCGATGCCAGGGAAACTGAAAGACAGAGCGTTTTGCACGAGATACGGCAATTAGAAAATGAGCGTGAAGAACTTAAGCAGTCAATTACCGAGGCAGAGAATGAAAGAAAGAATAACCTTGAAAAACTCACCCAGTTGAATGAGGCAATCGAAGCACTGCAGAATCAAATCACTGAAAGAGAAGAAGAAGTAAGAAAGAAAACCATTCTATCGGAAAGGGTGTACACGAGTATCAAAGAAAAACAAGAAACAGTAAATAATGGCAGAAAACGTTTGTCCGATCTTGAGAATGAACGCAACGGAGTACAGACGAAACTCGGAGATCTACGTGGCGAAATTGCTACCACACAGGGCGACCTGGATGCGAGACATCAGGAATATTTTTCTTTGGAAAAGTCACTGAAAGAGCGTGAGGAGCAGATATCAGAGGCGAGGGACAAAGTCATGCATGCGCAGAACGAAGTGTCAAAACTGAAATACGACAAGGATAATAAAGAAAACCTGTTATCACGTACCAGTGAGGAACTAACGATACTGAACGATGAGATGGAGAAGAAAAGGCATTTGAAGCGCGCCCTGGAAAAGGAATTAGATGAAATAGTCAGGCAGCAGAACGAGGCGGATGCACAGCTGAAGCAGATTCACGAACAGGCTGAGCAGACTGAGAAGAAGCTGAGTGATGTGGAGGACGATTTGGGGAAGCGCCGAGAAGCCATTGCTGACTGTAAAATCATGATCGATAGCCTAAATTGCAGGTTGCAGGCTGAAGGTAAGAAAGAGATCGAGAATAAATTTGGACCCAAGGCTATCGGGATGTTCAAGGATAATATCAAAGTCGTCCCTGGATATGAGTCTATCGTGGATATCTGCCTGAGTGATCTTCTAGATTTCTATTTGTTGAAAGAATATGTAGGTCAGGATTTTGTTGACTGTCCTGAAGGACGTTTTGGCTTTATCGATATGACGCAGAGAGTAGATTTTGAAAAACAGGATGGACTGCAAGGGGCCGAGCCAATCACTCAGTTCGTAGAATTCAAGACCGCAAGAAACGTGCTTGCGCGCTACGTACAGAACTACTTCCTTGCAGATGATTACAACAAGGCGCACGATCTTTCTGTTGAGTATCCATCGTGCGGTTTCGTGACCCGCGAAGGAATTCTTCTCAAAAATGGTACGATAGTGGTGGAGCAAGGTGACGTGGGTCATTTCAAGATTACACAGAGCCTCGAGGATTACAAGGCGCAACTGGAATCTCTGGAAAATGAAGTTTTGTTTTTGACTGAAGAGAAAAAGCGTTTGCAGGAGGAAATCGAAGGAGAGAAAAATGCAATCGAGGATGTACGTAATGGTCTGTTCACAATCAATATTAAGAAATCCGAATGGTCACTTAAATTACAGGATGCGACAAAACTCATGGAGGATCGCGCTGCAGAATTGAATAATACTGAAGAAGACAGAGAACTGCTGACAAAAGACCGAGATGCGATTCATGAGAGGATAAGTGCACTGGAGAAGAGTATTGGGCAACTTGAAGACCTGAAAGTGCATAGGGAAAGGGAGCATCAGAGTCTTACCGAGCATATGAGTCAGATGAAACTTGAGATTGATAATATGAATGCACGCCTGAATACTCTGGCCACCGAAACAGCCGGCCTACAGGGGAGGG
>Ga0209636_10007233_pt1 | contig 11334 bp, 8 predicted proteins | sample DeeMarSWOR152_54_FD_187464 | JGI IMG/M metagenome (GOLD analysis project Ga0209636, IMG submission 187464) | Marine sediment microbial communities from White Oak River estuary, North Carolina - WOR-1-52-54 (SPAdes) (version 2) | ecosystem: Environmental > Aquatic > Marine > Intertidal zone >... | reverse complement strand
AAAATTCCCATATTTACAAAACAATTTGCTGACTTTAGATTATGACTCATTAAGGACAATACTCTAAAATTCACAGATCGTAAAATCTTATTATTAATTCATAAAATCATGAATATTTATATTGGAAATCTTCATTATAATGTTAATGAGGAAGAGTTAAAAGAAATTTTTAAAAAATATGGAGAAGTTATGTCTACTATAATAATTACAGACAAGTATACAGGAAGGAGCAAGGGATTTGGCTTTATTGAAATGCCTGATGATGAAAAAGCAAAAAAGCAATCGAGAATTTAAATGGTACTGAAATACGTGGAAGAAGAGTTGTAGTAAATCAGGTGAGAGAAAGGGGGAAATAATGAAAGAAGGACTATCAATCGATAAAATTATATGAATTAACCCAGATACTAATCTCTAACATAAGTAAAACATCTGACGATTTAACGATCTAAACAATCCTCCCCCAAATAATATAAATCTTCAACTCCCCCTGTTTCCGGTTGCAAACAATAGGAGGTTAATTTGAATTTAGAATTCTGCAATAAGATACTATGAAATGTGGGTGGGTGAAGATTTATAATCCGTATAATTTCATTTTATTGAATAATGTTTTCCTGCTGATTTTGAGCAATCTTGCCGTTTCAGTCCGGTTGTAATCACATTTATTCAAAGCCTCTGTAATAAGCTCTTTCTCTATTTTTGAGTGGTGAATTTTTACATTTTCATCCAGCCCTGCATCCAGTTTTGTCTCATAATCTTCGGTTTCCGTATAACCTTTCAATCGTAACGGCAGATGTGCAATGTAAAGAACACCACTTCCGGCAAGGATCATGGCACTCTGAATGGCATTCTGAAGATCCCGGACATTCCCGGGCCAGGAATATTTCACTAGATAATCCATTGCCTGTCGGGATATATTAGTAATATTCAGCTTAAGTTCCCTGTTGTATTTATGTATAAACGCTTCCGCTAATAAAGGTATATCCTCCTTCCGTTCCCTTAATGGTGGGATCTCAATAGCAAAAATATTCAACCTGTATAACAGATCCAGCCTGAATTCCCTTTTCTGTACTTTTTCTTCCAGGTTGTTATTGGTTGCAGATATAATACGAACATTGACAGGAATATCTCTTTTCCCGCCAATTCTGGTTATCCTGTGATCATCAAGCACACGTAAGAGCTTTACCTGTGCTTCAAGTGACAATTCATCAATCTCATCAAGAAAAAGGGAACCACCTTCGGCCAGTTCGAACTTACCCTGTTTCATCTCCTTTGCATCGGTAAAAGCTCCTTTTTCATGGCCGAAAAGTTCACTTTCAATAAGGGTAACAGGAATGGCACCGCAATTCAATGCAATCATCGTTTTATTTTTCCTTGAACTGGAGTGATGAATGGCATTGGCAAACATTTCCTTTCCCACACCACTTTCCCCGTTAATCAAAACGGTTGCATCGGTTTGACTGACACTTTTTGCCTGATCGATAACCTGTTTCATCTTAGGGCTGGAAGTAATGATCTGATCGAATGAATCCTTCAAATCCAGTTTTTGTTTCAGTACAGAGATTTCACCGGACATCCGGTTATATGCCAAAGCCCTTCTGATCAGTAATATGAGTTTATCATTGTCAAAAGGCTTTTCAATATAATCATAAGCCCCTTTTTTAATGGCTTCGACAGCAAGCGATACTTCACCGAATGCCGTAATGATAATGACCGTGACATTCGGCAACTTGTTCCTTATTTTCTGCATTGTTTCGATACCGTTCATCCCGGGCATGTTCTGATCCATCAAAATGATCCTGGGAGAAAAACGAAGGGCGGTTCTGTAACCATTCATGCCATCATCAGCTGTTTTCACAATGTAACCTTCATCGGTTAGCAAATGTGATACAATTCTTCTTATTTTCTCTTCATCATCGATAATTAGGATCTTCTCAGCCATTATTCATTAAGTTTTAGTCATGTAGAAAAATGATGTGTTATGGTTCAGGTGCATGCTATAAATTTACCGGCAACATGATACTAACCGTAGTTCCTTTATTTTCCCTGCTATTTATTTCAATTTCACCCCCATGTTTGTGTACGATTCCGTAGGTGATCGACAGGCCAAGTCCTGTACCATCCGGCCTTGTTGTAAAAAAAGGATCAAATATTTTATCGCTATCTTTTTTAGAAATTCCTTTTCCGTTATCTGAGATCCGGATAATAAAACATTGTTTATCCTCCGGGTAATGGACCATTGAACCGTGACCTGTATTTACTGTGATATGGATTTCACCATTCTGTTTTTCTATCGCCTGAACAGCATTCATCACAACATTTAAAAAGACCTGCTTCAACTGTCCTGTATCTGCAATGATCAATTCCTCTTCTGCATCATATCCCAGTGCAATGGTGATATTTTTCTTTCTCGCTGTGGTTTGAACCAGGGTAACTGTCTGTTGTATAATTTCCTTCAGATTAGTTTTTTCCATACTGGGTTTTTCGGGTCTGGCAAATGAAAGCATTCTCTGGATGATTTCATTAATCCGGTCTACTTCACTGAGCAAATCATGAGCCATTGTCTTGTCTTTCTCGTCTTCCAGCCGTTTTTCCAGGTACTGAATAGTGCTCCTTATAGTTGTTAACGGATTCCTGATTTCATGGGCTGTTCCTGCTGCCAGCTCACCCAGTGTGGCCAGCCTGTCAGCCCTGTACATCTTACGTGTACGCTCTTTTTGCTGCTGATAAAGAAAAGCATTCTCAAAAGCAAATGCAGCAGGATCCAGAAATGTCTTAAGAAGATCGATATCTCTGTTCAGATACTTTTCCCCTGAAACCTTTTCTCCCAGCAAAACTAATCCCTTCACCTGGTTCATGATAATAAACGGATATATAAATATGATCTTTAATCGCGACAATAAGGCCTGCTCTCTTTCACTGAAGAAAGAAAATATCTCCGGATTTTCAGGTATCAATAAATGCGTCCTGTTCACATTGAACCAGAAAATCATTTTATCGCCAGGCAGGAAATACAGGGAATTGTCCTTTAAATCGGCAGGCTTTTTGTCTTTAATCGGTAGAAACCTGTTTATTTCAGGATCAAGCAGCAGTACAAGTATACTTCTGACACTGATGATTTCCCTGATCCTTGCTGTAAAATTGTAATTCAGTTGTTCAATATCAGTTATCAGAGAAAAGGATTTATTTAACTCTGACAGGAATACCTGAATGTCAATAGCTTCTCTTTTGATTCCCGGTTTATCAGACATATCAATGATAATTTTCCATTTACTTAAACGGTAAAAGTAAATAAAAATACTTATTTGTGTGTAAATAATTACACAAATTCTAAATTATTTACACAAAAAAGATTCATACTATTTTTACATTAATCCCTAAGCCATTAATTTTGTGTGCATTAAATAAGATGGCACGAATCATGGGAAATATGTATTTAGCTGAGTTAATTCAATTTTGTAATGAAAAGAATTCTTTTTCTGATATTGGTTTCCTGGATAAGTTATCATGCAAAGATATCCGGCCAGGATACACTTGTTCTCAGTTGTGAGGATGCCGTCGGCATTGCACTTGGTCAAAGTTATACCATAAAGTCCCATGAGCTGAGAAAACAGGAAATGCATCATTTTTACCAGTACAACAGGGCAATGTTCAAACCCCGGCTGGATATGAGCCTGAACCTGCCCTTGTGGAATGAATTCGTTAACCGGATCGAACAGCCTGACGGACTGCCTGTCTACAACACTTACAGTTCACTGGAAATCGGGGGTGATATGAGTTTCAGGTATATTCTTCCCACAGGAGGAAATGTAGCATTTTCAACAAATCTTTTCCGTAATGACCTGAGTACACTTGTGACATCTACCGATACAAAAATATATACTGAACAGTTTTACAGCAGGTTCTGGGTAAGCTTTGCCCAGCCGGTATTTACAAAGAATAAATTGCGCGAGAATCTGAATGAGGCTGAATATAAATATGAACAGGCCGAACATTATTTTACCCGTGCACAGATGGATATTGTGTACGAAGTTACACAGGGTTTTTACAGTCTTTACCAGGCTGTAATGGAAGAAGAAATTGCCCGTGAAAAACTGGAAAATTCCGAAGAATCATACCGCATAGCCGTTTTAAAATCGGAAAGCGGCCGTATTCCCAGGGCCGATGTACTGAGTGCAGAGGTATCCGTATCACGCGATCAGGCAAGCCTGCTTCAGGCAAGGAATAAACTGATGAATGAACAGGAAAAGTTCGTTCATCTCATAGGGCTTGACCTCAAGCAACCTGTAAAGATACTCACCACGCTCGATTATCCCACTTTCATTATTGACGATCAGAAAGCCATCGAAGAAGCATTGAAAAACAGGCTGGAAATAAAAGAGGGTGAGCTTGACATCAGTCTGCAGAATATAGAGCTCGACAGGGCAAAAAGGGAACGGGAATTCAGCGGTAGTATTTCAGCCTATTATGATCTTACAGGCGTCAGTACCCTCGGTGAAGGAAAAACTCCTGAACTGATCAGATCGTCATTCGAAGATATCAGTAATCGTCCACATAACAGGGGAATCGCCTTTACTATCTCCTTCCCGATCTATGACTGGGGAAGAGGGAGGGAAAAAGTGAACGAAGCTAAAATAGGATTGAAAGAAAAAGAGCTTTATCTTGAAAATCTTAAAATATCCATCAGGAGGGAAGTGGAAGAGGTTATACGAAATGTCAGGGAAAGTCGGGCACAAATCGAAATCCATGAAAAAACCCTTGAACTGGCCCGTAAAAGTTATAACATCAGCCGGATGCGGTATGAAAACGGGGATATATCAAGTCAGGAACTCGCGGTAGAACGCGAAGCCCTGGCCGGTATTCAACTCGAGTATCTCGATGCATTCATCGGTTACCAGCTGGCGGTGAATAACCTGAAACGAAAAACAATGTGGGATTTCGAGAATAACCGGAGTTATTTGGTCGGGAATACCGACTGAAATTGACATTTCAAACAAAATAATATTAATAAAGAGTGCAAAAGTATATAAGTGCAAAAGTGTGAATGGATAAAAAGAACTGACAGGTTGCCTTGATCCTGTCAGCTCGAACGACTATTAAAACATTTGTTTCGGTTTATCGAACGCATACTAACTATCACATAACGAAATATGATAAAGAAATTAACGAAATGGATCTTACTTATAAGCTTTTTCATCACGGTGTTTAATGCCAATGCCCAGGAAGATCAGGCTTCGCTCCTGCTGGATCTGAAAAAAGCCCGGGCAGCGTATGAAATATCCAGGCAGAAATATGAAAACGACAGGGAATTATTGGATAATGATGCCATCTCGGAGGATGAATTCAACAATTCGAAGAATGAATTCCTGAGTGCAGAGGTGGAGTACCAAAAGCTTATCCTGAAACTGATCTCACGCCAATCCTATATCATTGTTGAGAAAGCGGTTAAATACCAAGATCAGACAGGGCGGCGAAGGGTAAGAATCACACTTCTAAGCACCATGGAAGGGAACCAGGATTACCTGAACCAGTTTCAGGAACATTTCGATGTTTTTACCCCTGAAATGAGGAGCGGTAAAACCTACAATGTCTTTGTCTCCCTGATCAATCTTGAAGACCAGACAATTATCGGCACACCTTATGAGATCAGAGTTCCTGCCATCGACCTGGGACAAAGTGTGAATGTTGACTTCGGGTTACTGCGTGATGTGGAAAGCCTGCAGGTAATGTTGAATTATAATAACCGTAAAGATGAAAAAAATATCTTCCTTGAGAAAGATGCAAGCACAAGTTTCGTGGATATTACGTCAACCCAGTTTTCACAGGAGGCTGACCTGGGATCCAGTACGACATACGACCTGTCCCTCGAAAGGTTCACTGCCACCGATGATATATATAAACTACTGGTTGTAAACCTCCCGCGCCAGATCAGTTCGGACATTCTTGACGGATCGACCGGTGCACGGCTTTCACAGCTTAAATTCAACCAGGGAGAAAATATAAGGAAGCTGTCCTTAAAAACATACTTGCCCGAGAGAGGTGATGAAGACGTGGTGATCGACCAACCTATTGTCTTTTACGCTCTTGCAGTTACAACAGAATACTATAGCACATTGGAGGAAAAGCTGCCGGATAAATTCACAGAAGAGGAACTGACGGGTATCCGGGGAGGGAAAATAAGACTCGAGCTGATCCCCCGTGGAGTCGGAAAACTTGAAGTGAGGGCAACCAATCTTTATCATGAGATCACAGAAGGAGATACGGTAAATATGAATATCACAGTCCGGAATTACGGAACCCGGATTGTTGATAATATCAGGATCAGAACGGATAATCCGCTTAACTGGAACTCATCCGTTGAGCCGGGACTGATTCCATCCCTGAACCCCGAAGAAGAGACAAGGGTAACAATCACCATTCTCCCTCCGGTTGATGTAAACGTTGGTGCACAAGAAGTAAAGATTAGGACGGAGGCATATGCCAATAACCGCCGTGTAGAAACCGAGGATAAAACCGTCAGGATACAGGTAAATGCAAAAACATCCCTTGGATGGACACTCTTTCTGATTATTTTGCTTATAGGGCTTGTGGTTGGAATAGTGATATTCGGAATTAAGATAAGCAGGAGATAAATCATGACCGGAACACTCATCAAAAAAGAGATCATCACAAAGATCCTGGATTTCCGGTTTGTAATTACTTCAGTCATTGCAATTGTCCTTGTTGTATTTAGTGTCGTGATCCTTTCCGGGAATTACAAAAAGGAGGTAGATATCTATGAAACAGCACTGAAAGATGATGAGAAGGACCTTGAAGATGTCAAGACCTTTTCTTTATATGAACCGAAAATACATTATCCCCCGAATCCCCTTTCGATCTTTAACAATGGCATCACTGACAAAACAAACAAGACTTTTACTCTAAAATACAGCTGGATACCAAGACAAACGACAGAGACCGAATCTGAAAACCCGTTTTTAAAAATATTCAGGCATTTTGATCTTACAACGGTATTCCAGATAGTTCTCAGCCTGCTGGCATTATTACTGATCTACGATGCCATATGCGGCGAACGGGAGGAAGGTACGCTGGGTTTAATGCTGAGTTATAAAGTAAATAGAAGCAGGATCTTATTCTCCAAACTGGTCTCGGGTATTCTACTGTTAAGCATCCCGGTCCTGCTCAGCTTTGTTTTCAGCCTGTTGATCATTACCGTGATTTTCGGTATCGGGTTTTCAGCATCCGCATGGATACGGATCGGTCTGATTGTTCTTACCACATTGCTCTTCCTGGCCTTTATGATATCCTCAGGCTTACTTATTTCATCGCTTGTATCCAATTCTTCCGTATCGCTACTCCTTTCGACATGCCTGTGGGTCATACTTTGTGTATTGCAGCCCAATCTCAACAGTTTTATCGCTGCCTCCGTTATTGATGTCCCCTCCAATAATAGGATCGATGAGGTTTATTCGGTACTCTGGGATGAATTTGAAGACAGATATGAAGCACATCTTGTGGAGATCGATAAAAAGGTGCCGGAAGGTCGGCAGAACGGCAATATGATGAATTACAGCGATTATAAAGGTAGATATGTAATATTTGACGGAACAACTCCCCTTTTGTTAAGATACCTGTATATTACGCAGGAAATAGAACCGTTACGGCAACAATATGCTGAAAAAGAATGGAATATTTACAAAAAGGAATATCTGCCCTTCCTGGAAAAACAATTCAGGATCCAACAGACACTAGACAGGTTCTCACCTGCTACTATTTTTTACTCAATAGTAGCATCGCTTTCCTGTACAGATGTATACAATTATGAGCATTTTCTGGAAGAGGTAAGAAACTATCGCAATACGATGATGTCATACCTGAATAATGACAGGAAAATATTCTCGGAACATGCTAATGAATATTTCACGCAACTGGAAATGGAGGAAATTTATCACAGTCAATATGAAAAAAGAGAAGAAAACGGAATGACTTTCGGGTTTTACAACACCCCTCCTATTGATCTTTCAGAGATTCCTGAATTTCATTTTCAGAATTTAACATTGCAGGATCATATCAACGATCTGATAACAGGTATTCTGTTGTTACTTACTTATTCGCTGATCGTCTTCCAGGTCTGTATGAACAGGTTTTTGAAATATGATGTACGATAATATGAATGGCCATGATAAGAACGATATTTTATAAAGAGATCCTCCTGAACCTGATTTCATTCCGCTTCCATATCTTACTGGTTGTTTCTGTACTGATATTTACAGTCAGTGGATTATTATACGTAAATATATCTGACACCCGGCAGGATGATCTTATAGCACAGTATCGAATGCAAACCGGCGGGTTGCATGAGAATTCAGCTCACCTGAATAACCTGGCCCTGTTCCGGCAGCACCTGATCAGAATGCCAAAGCCCGGGGAGATCATCTCCCTGGCAGAGGAACAGGATCTTCCTGATTTAATTTCCTTCGATGCCTTTTGGCTTGGAGGATTCTACAGTGAAAAGGAGATGTTTTCAGATGTTGACAGGTATAATTATAAGCTGAACAATTACATTCCATTCGACTGGGTTTTTATAGCAGGAATCATACTGAGCTTTTTCGTTTTTGTACTGACATTCGATGCTTTCTCGGGTGAGAAACAAACCGGTACTTTAAAACTTCAGTGTGCCTATCCTGTATCAAGGTTATATTTATTTTTTGCAAAATACCTTGCATTCCTCGTGCTGATAACCCTTACATTCATGTTGGGGATCGCAATTTGCCTGATAACTATAAGCCTGGCATCAGCCTTTCAGATTGTTCTTCCTTCCATTGGTCAAATCATTGCTGTTATATTGGTCTCCCTGATTTACTTTTCAATCTTTATCCTGCTGGGATTATGGTTCTCATCCATAATTGAAAAACCTGCAACTTCCCTGGCATATTCGTTGTTCACCTGGATGATACTTGTCATTTTCATCCCTTCCGGAATGGTCATGCTGGGTGAAAAGATACGTCCGATACCATCTGCTTTTGAACACAATGAGCAAATGAACACGGCAGAAACAGAGATATGGGACAATGCTCCCCGGAGAGCTCAAAGCTATGGACCGCCAGGAGCCTGGGGAGGAAAAGTATATCCATATATGGATTTAAGAAAAAAGATGATAGTTGAGATGGATGCGGTTAGGAACGAATATAAAGTGATCAGATTTAACGATCAGCTGCGACAGGCAAAAATGGCAATTAACCTGGGCAGGATTTCACCTTACGTATTATTCAGGAAAATATCCGAATGTATTGCTCAAAACGGTTTGCAGGATTTTGAAAATGATTTCACTCTGGTTGTTAATCACCGCAGGATCTTTCGTGAATTTATCGAATCCAAAGACAGGGAGGATCCTGAAAGTTACCATTTCGTGAACTCATGGCATCTGGAAACCTATTCATCCGCACCGGTAAATTTCGAAGAAATACCAATCCTTAACGAACCCAGGCAAAATTTACTGGATAATATTTTAGAAGATGCTGCCATTGATATTGGTTTGCTCATATTGTTTAACCTGGTATTCTTAATCGCTGGATGGACCGGTTTTTTGAGATATGATGTGAGATAAGTTATTTGATGGAATGATAGAAAAATAAAATAATGGAAGGATGTTTATGAGACAGGCAATTTGTAAAAGAAGTGAAATGAATTGCCAAAATCGGACAACCCCGATGACGATAGGGGAATGAATGGAATAATGGAATTCCAATATTCCAGTATTCCAATCCTGACTTGACAGGATTACAGTATTCAAAAATATTATCTGACGTAAAAAACATTATCAACCTTAAACACAAACACTATGTTACAAGCAATTGATCTTTCAAAACGTTACGAAGACGGGCTTCTAGCTCTTGACAGCTTGAACCTGGAAGTAAATCCCGGTGAAATTTTCTGCCTGCTGGGCGCTAACGGAGCCGGGAAGACAACCACTATCAATCTTTTCCTGAATTTTATCGATCCAACAGGCGGACAGGCTCTGATCGACGATATCGACGTAACCAAAGATCCGCTGGAGTCGAAAAAGTATGTATCCTATGTATCTGAGAATGTGATGCTTTACGGCAATTTCACGGCCCGTCAGAACCTCGATTTTTTTGCCAAACTCGGTGGCAAAGAAAATATGACAAAAGAGGATTATTATATGGATATGAGGCAAGTGGGATTGCAGGAAGAAGCATTCGAGATGAAGGTTAAAAAACTCTCGAAAGGAATGCGGCAGAAAGTGGGACTGACCATTGCGATCATCAAAGATGCACCGAACATACTCCTCGATGAACCGACGGCCGGTCTCGATCCCAAAGCTGCTGCCGAATTGTTGAAGATCCTCGCCGGACAACGGGATCAGGGCAAGGCTATCCTCATGTGCACCCATGATATTTTCCGTGCAAAAACCATTGCCAACAGGGTCGGCATCATGAAAGAAGGCCGGTTGGTGATGGTCCGTACCCGCGAGGAATTCCTGGAAGAAGACCTCGAAAAGATCTATATGGATTATATGCAGGAAGCGGTCTTATAACGATTCATTAACCGGTATTATTAAAAATAAGTTGTCATGATCTGGCATATTGCTAAAAAAGACTTTCTGCTGAATATTATTTCGGTAAGATTCATCATCGGCTTTTTACTTTGCCTGTTAATCATTCCCTTTACAATCATTGTAAACCTTGATGATTATAAAAACCAGCTACGGATCTATCAAATCGACAGGGAAGAAGCCGAAAAGAACCTGAAAGAAACCCGTGTTTATTCCGGTCTCCGTCCCATAATTGTGAAACCACCTGAGCCCCTTGGTATTTTTTGTACTGGTATCAGTAGTAATATGGAGGACAGGGTAAAAACAAACTTTGGTGAGAAACCCATTTCCCCGGAAGGGGAAGCATCTCTGAGGGATAATCCGTTTCTGAATTCTTTCCTTTCCATCGATTTTGTTTCTGTGATCTCTATCCTGATCTCACTCCTGGCTCTTGTATTCTCATATGACCTGTTCACCCGTGAGCGGGAAGACGGGACTTTGAAGCTGAACATATCTAAAGGAATCAGCCGTTCCACCTTTATGGCAGGTAAAATCCTGGGAGTTTTCATCACCCTGGTTCCCATCCTTGTATTTTGTTACCTGTTAAGTTTTTTAATCATTTTATTATCCCGCGATATTACCTTCTCAACGGGAGAATGGATGAACATTCTGATCCTGTTCATTGTCTCACTCTTTTTTATGGTAACATTCGTTATGATTGGAACAGCCATATCGAGCCTTGTCCATTATTCATCAACCAGTATTGTGATCTGCCTGCTTTC
>Ga0209636_10007232_pt1 | contig 11335 bp, 9 predicted proteins | sample DeeMarSWOR152_54_FD_187464 | JGI IMG/M metagenome (GOLD analysis project Ga0209636, IMG submission 187464) | Marine sediment microbial communities from White Oak River estuary, North Carolina - WOR-1-52-54 (SPAdes) (version 2) | ecosystem: Environmental > Aquatic > Marine > Intertidal zone >... | reverse complement strand
AATCTACCAGCTTCGATTCCGGGATTTCCTCCTTTTTCTCTGGCAAACGGAGCTGGTCGGGGCGTGATTCTATGACCTTTCGCAGATAGGTTTCAGGATAGCCTTTTTCCTGTGGGCGTCCGTTTTCGTCCTTGACGTACCCGTCGTTGTATTTAGTTATCAGATGTTCGCCTAATTCCCGCCACCGCGATACCACCTGTTCGGCTTGCGTAACCGAGTAATTGGTCAGGAAATGGGTCAAAAGCTCTGGATGGAATGTAGAAATATCAACAGCGGTATTTTCCACCCACGGCTGCAGCCTCAGAAAGTTCCCTTCGATCTCGCTTTGCACTGCCTGAATCTCCGGCAACATATAAGAATATTTCAGGTTAGCATAATTAGCCACGAAGTTGAACACCCACCAGGCGGATTCCCATGAAAATTTGCCCAGACTACCCACCGTAAACGACCTCGGAATGGTATCGATGCCGCAGTATAGCGGCACATAGCAGGTGGTGTAGGTATCATCGACGCCATACCAATAGACTCCGCCGACACGATCCGGAATCCATGAGCGGGACTGGGAAACAAATGAAAAGGCAGTCTGCTGGGTCGAGATGGGACGTTCCCAGGCATACTCGATGCTGTCGACCATCCATTCAATCGGTCGCCAGCGGTTGGGGCAACCATACGGACCGGCATCGATCCCTTTGGTCATGTCGTAATCGGTCCCTTCATAGTGATCGCGCATCAGGGCGAACACCTCTGCCACCGACAGCTCTTCATCCGGTTTGATCCATAAAGGATATGGTTCTGCTCCCTCGACGGCACGGTGGTAATCGGGCGAAAAGTCTTTTGACGGCGCAGCCCGGCGAAAGATGCTCCACACACGCGCATCAGCGTACCGTTTATTTTTCGGCGTGGCCGGACAGTAGGCGTCACAGAATCGGAACGGCTCACCCGACGCCGTATCGTAATACCCTTTTTCCACGGCAAAGGATATGACATTGTCAGAATAGAGACAGTTTTTCTGATCATCCAGTGGGAACTCGCCGATGCGGGCTTTGTTGGCATGACACGATATGTATCCGTCCGGAACCCTGAGCGCTACCCATTCGGCTCCCTGTCCACCGGAATCGGGCCCGATCATCTCCATTATCCAGGCTTCTTTTGTGTCAGCGATGGAAAACGATTCACCGGTGGATCGGTAGCCGTATTCGGCGACCAGATTGGTCATGACCGCAATCGCCTCCCGGGCCGTTTTGGCGCGCTTTAGAGCCAGTTCCATCATGTCCCAGTAATGCAAGAGACCATCGGGATTACGCAACTCCTCGCGACCACCAAAGGTTGTCTCGCCGATGACCAGTTGGTACTCGTTCATCAGACCAACGATGGCGTAGGTGTGCGGGACCTCCTTTACTTTGCCCCTTACGTTCCCATGCCAATCGGTTATCTCAAGCGAGTCATCCGGCTCGTGGTCACTTGCAGGGATATAGTCAAGATGGGGATGAAACTCCGCATCGCACGTATAGGTGATCATTACTGAGCCGTCCTCTGAGGCTCCTTTGGTCACCAACAAGCTGGTGCAAGCCTCTGCTTGCGGAACGGGCACAAGACCATAAACACATAGGCAAATCGCCCATATAAACAATTGATTTTTCATATACTCAACCTCTCACTTTTTTGTGACCTGTATGTATAGGTTACACAAGACAGACCTATTTAAACGTTCCAATATTGCCTGATCGCCTATTGAAGAGACCCCGCCTAAACATATCGTTTGTGCCTAAAGACGGTTAGGCAATCAATTCAATAAACTACAAAAGAACGGGTCTTTCGTCAAGCTTTATCATGAAAAAAGTTTGCAAACTCATAAGCCATGCCTTAATTAAAAGGTTAAACGACCAAATCCTGGAGTGTCAAGCTTCAGCTTGACCTGAGATCTCTTATCCGCAGGATCCCGCCCATACGGGCGGGCGTCCGTCCGCTTTGCGGGGAAAGATAACCAGTTTTTATAGGGTTCGCCTGAAGGCGAACACTCCAAATTCTTCTGTCCAAATTATTTTTCAGAGACCAGACACAATTATCCTCACATGATCAGTGGACGCAAATGTTGAGTCAGGGTAGCTTGACTTCTTTTCTCTTTTTGCTTATTATAAAAATCGTTATGATTGGTTCAAGAATTTGTGAAAGAGTGCATCCTTATTCCATATCGGCACATCAGACACACGTAAACCATTATGCAAAATTGGGAGACCATGAAAGTTAAGAAGGTGGGTTATGTCAATTAAGGGATATGTAGATTATAAGCGGAGAGAATTTTGCAAAGACGTAATATGTCCGGTTCAGTTGCAACTGGATGCTCAAAAAGAAGGTTCTCAAGAATATGAGAAAACAAGGCAGACGTGTAAAACGAATTGCAGATATACCACTTATCAATTTCATCATTGGTTGATAGAGAAAGGCTATCTGATCGTCAGGCCCGAACCTGAAAAACAACTGTAACAAATTATGAGGGGATTTGAGATGGACCTTTGTATGCTATTGTTTCGACTTTAATATTTTAAGGAGGTATGCAAAATGGATTGGGGAATGAAAAACCGGCTGAGCCGACTGATTCAATCTGACGGTCATTGTTTCTTTTTGCCCATAGATCATGGGTATTTTCAAGGACCGACCAAGTGTTTAGAAAAACCGGGTGAAACCATCAAGCCACTTCTTCCTTATTGCGATGCACTCTTTGTTACCAGAGGAGTATTGCGTTCGTCCGTGGATCCTGCCAACAGCAAACCAATCATTCTCAGGGTATCCGGAGGCACCAGCATGGTGGGTGAAGACCTGGCCAATGAGGGAATCACCACCTCCATACAAGAGACCCTTCGCCTGAATGCGGCTGCGGTGGGTATCTCCATCTTTGTGGGGAGTGATTATGAACACCAGTCGCTTTTGAATCTGGCAAAGCTGGTTAATGAATGCGAAGATTATGGTATTCCGGTAATGGCAGTTACGGCTGTGGGCAAAGAGGTGGGGAAAAAAGATGCCCGCTATCTTGCTTTGAGCTGTCGAATTGCGGCCGAGTTGGGCGCCAGGGTAGTGAAAACCTACTGGTGTGACAAAGATTTTGACAAGGTTGTAGAGGGTTGTCCGGTTCCGGTAGTCATGGCGGGTGGACCCAAGTGTGAATCGGAGCTGGAGGTATTTGAGTTTGTCTATGACGGCATGCAAAAAGGGGCTATCGGCATAAATCTGGGAAGAAATGTCTGGCAAAATCCTCATCCTGTCGCTATGGCCAAGGCTTTGCGTGCCATCGTTCACGAAAATGTTACCCCTGAAGAAGCTCATAAGCTATTCGACGATACTAAGAATAAGCTTATCAAGAGTAGCCCATAATCACAGTTAGAAGTTTGCACATTAGAGGAGAGAGAATTATGCGGGTAGCAATGTATTACAACAACCAGGATGTGAGGTTGGAGGAGTTACCAACGCCAAAGATTGGTCCTGGCGAGATACTGGTAAAAGTATTGGCCAGTGGTATCTGCGGCAGTGATGTAATGGAATGGTATCGTATTAAAAAAGCTCCCTTGGTGCTGGGGCATGAGATCGGAGGAGAGATCGTCGAAACCGGAGAGGGAGTGGAACGTTACAAAGTCGGTGACAGGGTCTTCGTTTCCCATCATATCCCTTGCAACACCTGTTGGTTCTGCCTGAACGGTCATCACACTGTCTGCGACACTTTACATACCACCAACTACGATCCCGGTGGTTTTTCAGAATACATAAGGGTTCCACGGCTCAATGTGGATCGCGGTGTTTTCATTCTGCCGGATGAGGTCTCCTTTGAAGAGGGGTCGTTTGTGGAGCCATTGGGCTGCGTTGTCCGCGGACAGAGGATGGCGCGCCTTAAGCCGGGCCAAAGTGTGCTCATCTTGGGCAGTGGTATTTCCGGACTACTTCATCTGCTTTTAGCTCGTGCTCTGGGAGCCGGACGAGTGATGGCGACAGATGTCAATGATTATCGTCTGAAGGCGGCGAGAGAGTTCGGGGCAGATACGGTGATACACGCCAAAGAGGATGTTCCTGCCCGCCTGCGTGAGGTCAACGAGGGCAGACTTGCCGACTTGGTGATCGTGTGCACCGGAGCTTTCCCCGCTTTCACTCAAGCATTGCGATCTGTGGATCGAGGTGGCACGGTTCTATTCTTTGCGCCTACAGATCCGGGTGTTGACCTCCCCGTCCCGGTCAATGAATTCTGGCGTAACGGAATCACACTTTTGCCTTCCTACGGTGCCAGCCCTCTGGACTGCACCCAGGCAATAGAACTTATTCGTGTCGGTAGGGTACCTGTGCGCAAGATGATCACACATCGGTTGAGCCTGGAGGAGACAGCTCTGGGTTTTAGGCTTGTCGCCGAAGCTAAGGAATGCATTAAAGTAATCATTGAACCACATAGACCCCGATAATTCAAAAACACACCTCCGCCTTTGGCGGAGGTGGCCCATTTGGGCCTGCGCGCTGAAACATACTCTGAAAGCCTGGAATCAATTTTGGATTCATCCTGAGGGGAAAATCAGCCATACCGCACCAGTGGATGCAAACGAATAAACTTTTACGCTTGACTTTTTGCAGCATGTGCGTTATCTTCGATTTGCGATGGTGCTTTGTGATGGCTTCATGAGCAAATGCTGCTTGGGAATAGTCCCTAGGTGGACAGAGAATGAGTCGCTACCAGGTTATAGTATCTTTCGCATCAAATCTTAGAACTGAAACATGATGAAGTATCCATCTAACCATTTCAGAACAGGGAGTAAATGGAAATGTCTGAATGCCAACATCAGTGGGAAATGACAAATATCCAGTTTGGTTTTGTAGTTTTCGAGAAATGCTTTCACTGCAATGGTCTAAGAACATATTTCTCCGTGGAAGATGCTCCCATTCTTGGGGATAAATATCGTGAGGGGGACCATTTTTGGAGCCGGGTGGAAAACGCCCAATCATTCAGATTTGACCTTAAGTGCACTAAGTGCAACCATTTGGAGAAGTTCGACGACCTCATGGGACTTTTGCACTGCACCGGATGTTTGCCCGATTGTGAGGTGGAGATCCTACGAAAGAAATATGAGGCGGAGAGAACTTGGATTTTGGTGGCATTCGGTTTTCTTCCCCAGGCTAAGACGGAACCAATCCCCTCACATAAGTTGGATATGCTGACCGACTATTTCAACCAGAGGAGGGATACTTCCCGCTCGAGGATTAAAATTGTTCCGTTTAATCTGATTAAAGACCTTTCTCTGTGCAAAGGTGATTTTATTCACGACGTGGGCATGCTTTCTTTAGAACCACCGAAGGGTAGAAAACCTCTGTTTTGATTCAACATGAATTTATTCCACAAAATCAAGCAGGAGAGCCATCATGACTACTCAAGACTTAATTGAAAAGATCGGACTCAAACCATTAAGCAAGTTCGAACACCGGGACGTGGATGGTGTTTTCGTCTCGGATATGTTAAGCGACGTTATGGCCAGCGCCCAATCCGGGAACCTCTGGCTAACGGTTCAAACTCATAAGAGTATCGTTCCCGCAGCCAATCTGGTGGATGTTTCCGCGATCGTCATTACCAGCGGCAAGGAGGTTCCGCAGGAGACTGTGGATCTTGCCAGCAAATATAATATTGCCGTCCTATCCACCCAACTCCCCACCTTTGAGCTGGTGGGAAAGCTCTATGGGTTGGGTGTGGGAAGTAAATAACGGATTTGGGTATTTAGTAAACGAAGTAAAATAAGCTGGCTTTGATGGTGTCATGTTGAGCGTAGCGAAACATCCCCGCCTATGGCGGGATTTTCAACTCGTTTTTAGATTCTTCCCCCGCCTTTGGCGGGGTCAGAATGACACGAAAGAATATGTTTTGGGACACATTGGTGGGCAACTATTGTGGAGATAAAAATGATAAAAGATGCGCTGGAGGCTTCCGTAATCGAGGGAGAAGATGGACTCAATGCCACAGTTGAGCACGTATATGCTTCTGATTTGATGAGCGACGTTTTAGCCTTCGGCAGACCCGATTCGATTCTGCTTACCGGGCTGGCAACCCAACAGGCTGTTATCTCCGCCCACATGGCAGAATTCAAAGGGGTCGTGTTCATTCGGGGTAAGAAACCAAAAGACGGTTCGGAAAAGTTCGCAAGAGATAACCATCTGGTTTTACTCTCCACAGAGTTGGATATGTACGATGCCTGCATCAGGATAGATTCAGCCAAGAGGAAAAGATACCCGGAGTTAAAAACCAGCCCAGTTGGCCAGAAGACAGAGGAGATGGTACTAAGTCATGAGTTTTTGATTCAGGGGAACGATTTCGCCAACGCGGGGATGGTATCCACGGAGGTGAAATCCATCCTGAAAAAGATAGGATTCGACCCAAAACTGGTCCGAAGAGTTGCCATCTCCACCTACGAGGGGGAGATGAATGTGGTTATGCACGCTGTGAGGGCAAAAGTCCATCTCTCGGTTACTCCCAGCCTTATTGAAGTGGTGATTGAGGATGAGGGGAAGGGCATCCCTGACGTGGAGCAAGCCATGCAGGCGGGATTTACCACCGCCACCGAAGAGATGAGGGCCATGGGGTTCGGCTCCGGGATGGGACTGCCCAATATAAAGAAAAACTCAGATGAGCTGGATATCAAAAGCGAGGTTGGAAAGGGAACCACACTGCAAATGAGGTTTTTCATATAAACATTATTTTGGAGATAAGCGTGTAGAATTCAGTCCTTCTGGGTGGAGTAGAGGGAAAAAGGAAGAAGAAAGAAGAGAGAAAAGGACAGTCCCCTCACCTTGGTCCTCTCCCCAGAGGGGAGAGGAAAAGAAATCCCCTCTCCCCTGGGGGAGAGGGCAAGGGTGAGGGGGAAGTATAGAAAATGTAAAATTCAAAATGTAAAATTCAAAATTATCCGAAGGATCCATAGGACAAATCAAAATTCAAATTTGAAGCTGATTTTTCGTAGGTCTGGCACCTTGCCCGACCACTCCGCTCACCGATGACGAGGTTATTATTAGATACGAAAGGAGAGAAGTGGTAGGTATTACTGTTCTGCATGCGAGCAAAAGAAAAAAAGAGATGTAGCCAACGAGGGACCTGCGTATAGAGGCGGTATATCAGCATTGCGTCTATACCACCAATTTGGGAGTATATACGCAGTGCAAATATGAACGAGTTAGGCGAAATTTTTGAATCGCCTTTATAAGAATTTAAGAAAGGAAGGCGAAAGAGTTGAATATGAAAGCTTTAATACTTGCTGCTGGAGACGGTGGCAGATTGAGTAACTTAACTAAAAATAAACCCAAGCCCCTGATTAAACTTTTGGGATTATCTTTGATTGAAAGAGTAATATTAACTGCAAAACAAGCAGACATTAAAGAATTCGTGATACTTGTTGGCTATCTCGGGGACAAAATAAAAGCAAATTTAGGTGACGGAGAGAAGTTGCGAGTAAAAATAACTTATATTAAGAATAAGGAATGGCAAGGAGAAAATGGAGTCTCTGTTTTGAAAGCTAAAGAATTGTTAAATGAAAGATTTATTCTGTTGATGTCAGACCATATCTTTGATGATCGCATTCTTAAAGAACTTGTCGGATATGATTTAAGGAGTTCAGTTGTTTTAGCTATTGATAGAAGAGAACCGCTACCAGGAGATACAAAGGTTCTGGAGAAGGAAGGAAGGATTATCGACATTGGTAAAAATATAGAAGAATCAAACTGCATAGATACTGGTATCTTCTTGTACTCACCCAAAATATTTTCTCATATTAAAGAAGCGGTAAAAGAAGGCAAAACAGAACTTGCAGATGGTATTGCTAAAGCTGCTAAGAATAAGGATGCTGAAATATTCGACATTACGCAAATTAATAGCTATATACCGAATATGCGTAAAGAGATTAAGCCTTTCTGGTTGGATATCGACACAAAAGATGACTTAATCGAAGCAAAAAAGATTTTAATCAAGAATGCCTGTAAAGGAAGAAATGACTTGCTTGCAACCTATGTGAATAAACCAATAGAGAATTTTATCGTAAGGAGATTGGCAAATACACGGATTACAGCAAACCAGATTACTGTACTAACCAACATGATTGCGTATATATCCACAGGTTTATTCCTCGGAGGGTACCTATTGTGTGCGTCTCTAATCACCTTTATCGTTTCATTTATGGATGGTGTAGACGGAAAATTATCTAGAATAAAAATGTCTTCTTCAAATATTGGGAAAATGGAGCATGCTTTCGATTTCCTGTTTGAACATTCATGGTATGTTGCCTTAGCTATCTACCTATCAAAAGTCCATAGTATAGCGATTTTACTGAGTGTATTTATAATCTTATTTGATGGTTTTTCTCATTATCGCGGACAGGCATTTGGGAAGGCGATAAAGAATCGCCCATTAGCAGATTATAGTAGAATTGAACAGCTATTCAGAAAATTTGATGGCAGAAAGAACAGTTATATAATCTTTATACTAATAAGTATTTTGCTAAATGCACCTTTCTGGTCATTAGTTGCCGTAGCCTTCTGGTCATTTGTGAGCGCAGGATTTTATTGTGTAAGGACTATGAAATATCTGTATATTATGGACCATAAGAAATATGAATAAAAAATCGGCGATTCAAAACTCTTCGCAACTCTTCGAGTTGCTTGGTACTACCGCACTCGCCTAACAGCGGATAAAAGGCTTCGGTGCTACGCACCTTCGCCCAAATTGCCTTCGGTAACTTCTTTTATCCGCAAAACGTTAAATAGCCACCACTTGATTTAACAGGAGAGCGGAATAAATTGCCACAGTATTATCATGCTCATAAAGTAGATTTAGAAAAGTGCCGTGGACACATGACTTGTATGCGTCACTGCCCTACCCAAGCCATTCGGGTACGAGGGGGCAAAGCGGTCATATCTGAAGAGCTCTGTATTGATTGTGGCACCTGCATATCCGTATGTCCCGCAGGGGCAATCGTTCCGATTACTGATCCCGTTGGCGAGATTTCTCATTTCAAGTACAAAGTGGCGGTTCCTTCCCCAGTACTATATTCACAATTCGATTCGAGTATTCATCCCTTCATCATTCATCAGGCCTTCGAGGACCTCGGTTTCGACGAGGTCGTGGATGTCAGCACCTCCTCGGCAGCCCTGGCCAGGGCACTGGTTAAATACATGAAAAAATATCGGGGTCGGCTTCCCCTCATATCATCTCATTGTCCCTCCACGCTTAGGTTGATCCAGGTGAAATATCCAGATTTGGTGGAACTGGTCGTGCCCGTGGACGTTCCCAGGGAGGTGACTGCCCGGGAGATTCGAAGAACCTTCCCGGCCAGGCTGGGACTGAAACCCGAGGATATTGGGATAATCTATGTAGCTCCCTGCCCAGCAAAGATCGTTTCCATCAAACAGCCGGCTGAAAAAGCTGAGTCTTGGTTTGATGGCGTCGTTTCTATAAAGGACGTTTATACCGTATTGCTCCCTCACATCGTGGCAATACACGAGAAATTTGACCAAAGCCAAGTGCCGAAGGATTTCACCTTCAATTCCGGCTGGGCCACACTTGGGGGCATAACCCGAGCCGTCAAGACCAAGAATTGGCTGGCCGTCTCTGGATTGGATCATGTGATGAAGATATTGGATGATATCGAGAATTCACGACTGCGAAACGTCGATTTCGTGGAAGCTTTAGCCTGTATGTTAGGCTGCATTGGCGGGACCTTTAACGTAGAGAACCCATATGTCGCTCGGACCAACAGCATAAAGCAAAGGGCCAAATATGAAAAACGGATAAAGGTCGATGATGAGGATATTGAACAAAAGCTGGAAGATGGATACTATTTCATAGAAAACCCGATTTTGCCTCGTCCCACCAAATACTTCGACACCGACCTGGAAACGTCCATTAAGAGAATGAAAGAAAGGGATAGGGTATATCAGAAGCTCCGCCAGACAGATTGCGGCTGCTGCGGAGCGCCTACCTGCATGGCTTTTGCTGAGGATTTTGTCAGAGGAGAGGTGGAACTCACTGATTGTATCTTTCTTGCAGAAAAGAGCGGAGGAGCAGGAGAAAAATAAACCTTTGGAGTCTGGGCTTGAGTCTGTTTATCGTTCATCGGTTGCGGTTTGGGCCACGTATCGTAAGTCGTTTCTCGGTTTCGTCTTTCGTCTCGCCACGATAAGCGATAACGAATTACGATGAACGATACGTAACCGAAACCCAAACCTTTCTTTACGAAACCAATATAGTAATGGTCATCAACTATTTAACTTGACGTCCCTTGCAACTACACATTGTTCTAACTGACTTTAGTCAGGTTTAGTGCTAACGCCCATATGGGCTGAGAACTGGATCTTGATCTTATGTGGAACCGGAGAATGTTAACGTATTTGGTTGAAGACCATTAGAAGCGTAAGGATGTTCTGTGAGAGATAAATATTACAGCGACATATTTTCTGGATTCAAAGGTGAGGAAGGAGATTTGATCCCCATCCTCCAAAGGATTCAGGAAAAGCTCGGGTATATCTCCGAAGAAACCATCAAACACATTTCCTGGTTTTTGAAAATCTCCGAAAATCAAATCTTTGGGGTGGCCTCTTTTTATTCCCAGTTTCGGTTTACCGCACCTGGCAGAAACTCCATCAAAGTCTGTCTGGGAACCGCTTGCCATGTGCGGGGAGGGCAGATTCTCTGCGAAGCGGTGCAGAGGGAACTTGATATCTCTCCGGGACAGACAACCAAAGACAGGAGGTTCGATCTCCAGCGAGTGGCTTGTTTAGGGTGTTGCGCTCTGGCGCCAGTGATCCAGATCAATGATGACATCTATAGTCGGATGACGGTGATTCGTTTAAAAGAGATTTTAGATAAATATGAATAACTTCCAGAAAAAAAGAAAAGAAGCTCAAAAGAAATGGGATTTGTTGAAGACCAGTAAAATCCCGGTCATTTATTTGGGCACCGCCTCCTGCGGCAGAGCCGCCGGAGCCATGGAAGTGCTGAAATCGGTTCAGAAGACTTTAAAGAAAAACCGATTGAAAGCAAAAATTGTCCAGGTGGGCTGTATTGGACCCTGTTATCTGGAACCACTAATGGATATTGTGCTACCGGATTATCCCCGGATAAGCTATGCCAATGTCAACCCGGAGAAGGCCAAAAAGATAATCGAGTCCTATTTAATCAAAAGTGATCCTCAGGTTCAACTTGCGGTGGGGCACTTCGGAGATGAGAGGTGCGAATTCACCAATGGAATTCCCAAGTTTTTCGATCTTCCCATGCTGAAACCCCAGGTAAGAGTGGTGCTCAGAAACTGCGGATTCATAGACCCGGAGGAGATCG
>Ga0209636_10007231_pt1 | contig 11335 bp, 15 predicted proteins | sample DeeMarSWOR152_54_FD_187464 | JGI IMG/M metagenome (GOLD analysis project Ga0209636, IMG submission 187464) | Marine sediment microbial communities from White Oak River estuary, North Carolina - WOR-1-52-54 (SPAdes) (version 2) | ecosystem: Environmental > Aquatic > Marine > Intertidal zone >... | reverse complement strand
GAAAGAGTAAGTTTTTTTTGAGTCATTCTTTAAAAAGAAAATAACAGACACCAAAAACTTATAACGAAAAAAATCAACTCACATGATACTGTCAACAGTAAATCTCAAATCATCCGAGAAATCATCGTATGAAACTCTTCCCAGCAGGGCTATTTTAGCCCCGACCAGGGATTTCTTCAGTTTTTCAACCAGCGCGGATTCATTTCCCTGCAGCTCGCCGAGCAGATTTATAACTTCCTCCGTATCTTTTCCGATAAATTTCTCTGCAGCGTCCCGGAATGCCGTTACCTTTACACTGCCCGTGCCGTCCTTAACCACGCCTGAAACCACCAGGTTAAATGACGGCTCAACATCATCCCCGCAGTTCTCGCAGAAATAACCCTCGCCTAAATTCTGGACCCTTTCCCCGCAGACCGAGCAGGTGGCGTAGGTCATGGGTCGGTCATCAATGTCGGCGATTTCCCCTGTAATTTTAATGTGCCTGTCGCCGTCATTTAGCTCCCCGATCACTTTTTCTTTCATAAACGCGCTCTCGATCTTTTCCAGGGACAGGACCTTTTTATCTGACTCCGGGTTAACGGTGAGGGTCCCGTAACCCCCGACATGAATCTCCGGCGACGGAGGCTCGGTTCCCTCTTCGCCGCCCCATGCCCCCAGTGAATATCTCGAGTACGCGTTCGTGATCTTTATAACATCTCCTCTTTTTAATCCCTTAACAATATCTGCCTTTTCATTCCACAGCGTTGCTCTTATCGTTCCCGAATCATCCCCTATTTCTATCGACGCTATCTTACCCTCCTTCACACCCCCCTCGCCTTCTTTCATCCACTCTCTCGGCTCGGATACTCTAAGCACCCTCGCCACGACACTGAAGCCCCTCATATCCGCCTCAACATCCCCTACATTTATCTCCCCGATCTCTTCAATCTCAGAAAGTTCCTCCAGGCCGAGATCGGATGATTTCCCGGTTGTTTTTATCACCCCGCCATAAGTTCCGACGCTGACATCAGCCTCCCCGCTTAACCCCTCTCTCGTATAAGCATTCTCTATCCGCACAATATCCCCCCTCTCCAGTTCCTTTTCAGCATGATCGTCCCATAGGGTAACCCTGATCTTGCCCGTATCGTCCTCCCCTATAAAAGACGCTCTCTTCCCCACGGTGCCGTCATATCTTTCGAATTCTGTCGGGGGATAGTAGTTGTTAATCCTGCATAAAAGATTCACAAACCTCAAACCCGGCTCCAACTCAGCGATCTTATAGGTGTCCTTGAACTCTTTAATGCCCTCGATTTTCTCATCCGTCTTCTCCACTGAGCCGTAGGTTCCTACCTGCAGCTCCAGCGCCCCTGTGCCGGGGTTTTCCCTTATGTACGCGTTTTCAATTTTCACGAATTCCCCCCTTTTGAGTCCCTCTGCTGCATCGGCATTCTCATCCCAGAGCGTTACCCTGATCTCGCCAGTATCGTCTTCTCCGGTAAGCGATGCTCTCCTGCCTTCACCGCCGTCATCGCGTTTAAACGTGCTTACAGGATATACGGCGTTAATCCTCAGGATCGTGTTTACATTCCTCATATCCGGCTCAAGTTCATTGACCTTATAGGTCGTTTTAAACGGTTTGAGCCCCAGCTGCTCAAATTTACTCTCAATCTCTTTAGCTTCTTTTTCTTCCAGAACCTGCAGGTTACTCCTGCTGCCTATATGAACCTCTGTCCTGACCTCATCCCCGAACACATTTGCTCTTGAGTATGCGTTCTCTATTTTTACAATATCCCCCCTCACCAGTTTTATATCCGCATCATCACCCCACAGCGTGACCCTGATCTTTCCACTATCGTCTTCAGCTATAAAGGATGCCCTTTTTCCTATGCTCCCGTTTTCTCTTTCAAACTCCGCTGTCGGATAATACGCACTGACCCTGCACAACATATTTAGGGATGCCATATCCGGCTCGATTTCATTAATCTTTGTTAATTCCTCTTTGATCTCTATATCCTTAATAGATTCGGCAGCCTTTTTACTCAAACCCAATTTCTCAAGATCAGGGTTTGTGGAAACATTACTCAAAGAAACCACATGCAAATCCATGCCGTAACTTCCCTCCCTCGAGCGGAGATTCCTCGCCAGTATTATATCATTCCTGTCCAGTTTCTCCGCCATCCTGGCCATGTTATCCCACAAAACCATCCTGATCTCACCGGTGTTATCCGCCAGATGAACATTAGAAACCTTTCCTTTAGTACCGTCCTTTCTCTGGAAATCCCTCGCGGGCTCGACAAGCTTTACCTTGCAGAGTATATTAACAAATCTCTGGGGCTCGATTTTTTCTATAGGCGTTAACACCAACTCTTCCTGCACCAGATCGATCCCCAACTCCTTTGCAACAGCATAAATGGCTCCTGAATCCCTTAACAGCCCGTGAGTCTTTTCTATGCGCTCATCCATTCTCCTCCTTACCTCCTCATGGGACAAACCGGAGTCCTTAACAACCCTTGCGATTAATTCACCAACATTTTCATCGTTTTTAGCCATTTTATTTTTATTTATTTTTTATTTTTTAAATGTTATAAGATAAAAAATAAAAAATGTTTGAAGAAATCAAGGACATAAAACCGGAAAAAGACGACAGCAGGATGTTGGGGGCGATTGCATATGCGGGGTCTATACTTATAAGTCTCCTGGCGCCGCTTTTGATATATCTGATTGCCAGGGAGGATAAATTTGCCAGATTTCATGCCCTTCAGAGTTTGATTCTCGGCGCGGCATTGATTGTGGTATTTATAGTACTGTGGGTGTTTATAACGATAATAGCTGTTGTTACATTTGGTTTGGGTGCCGTTCTCTATCTGCTGCTCATCCTATTGGCTTTGGCTGCTTTAGTGCTTTATCTGTATTGTGCGTACCTGGCATATGAGGGAAAAGCATTCCAGCTGCCGTACATAACAGATTTTGTTTTGAAAAATATTTAATTTTCTTCTTTTCTATTTTTTTAAAGAGATGATAGAGATCAAAAAGGACAGTTTAGAGGCGCGAATTTTAAATTTTTTGCAGGAGAAATATCCCGTAAATCTGCAGGAATTGAAAGGTGAAATTAACATCAAGGAGAGCGTTCTTTTAGAGGTTCTCAAGAAACTGCGGGTTAAAGGTGTGGTGGAATTGGAAATTCTCCCGGATACGGTATTCATCCGGTTACTGCGGCACGACTTCAATTTTGTCGGGATGAACCCGGCTCAAAAGAAATCGCTGAAGAGGAGGGTAAGGAGGTTTAAACAGGCGCGTGACGAAGGGGGAGTTGATGATGTTATGTACATTTAATTATTTATTCTTAATTAATAAAAATGGACGATCATTTTATTGTATTTGCAACAAAAAACGGGGTGGTAAAGAAAACCGAGGTTTCGGCGTTCTCAAATCCGAGAGTTACCGGGATCAGGGCAATAAATATCGACGATGGGGATGAATTGATAGGGGTCTGTCATTCAGACGGGGATTCCGATATCATACTTGCAACAAAAAACGGAAAGGCAGTCAGATTTAATGAAAAAAATGTTAGAGCGATGGGGAGAACCGCCCGCGGAGTCCGGGGAATCAGATTGAGGAAGGGGGACGAGGTCGTGAGTATGGTCAGCGTATCCAAAAATGACATTGAAAGGGATATTAACATATTGAGCATCACGGAGAATGGTTACGGCAAGCAAACTCCCCTCTCAAAATACAGGAGAATCAAGAGGGGGGGCATGGGCATTATCACCATCATCACGAATGAGAGAAATGGCGGGGTGGTGAATGTCAAAGCAGTGGATGGAGATGATGAACTGCTCATAACTTCCGTTGACGGGATGGTTATAAGAATTCCCGTTTCCGGAATATCCACGCAGGGCAGAAATACCATGGGTGTTAGGATAATGCGGCTGAAGGAGGATGATAAAGTTGCCGGAGTCGCTAAACTGGTATAATCACTGCCTTGCTCCTGACAGCGCTACTATCATCTCCCATGAACTTGCAATGCGGTGCAGAATTTCCGAAAAATTTGACGATAAGGTTAGTTTTATCGGCTTTCCCCTTCCTTTTATAACCCCCTTTTTCACCAGCCCGAAATAAACAAGTTTCGGTATAACCTCCCCATACAGGGTTGATCTTGAATAATTATTTTTTTCCATAAATTCTTTCAAATCATTGGTTTCAAGGGTTTGTTCTTCCAGAAGCAAGGTCAGGAGAGTGTGGGAAATTTTAAAGTACTGCGGCTGGTATCCGGGAGGAAAGATCAGCGTCAAAATATCGGCGATCCCTAAGTTTGAGGGGAGCCTTTCAGGGTTATCAAGGTGGAGGGAGCAAGCTGATGGGATCCCGGAAGGAACATGAGGTATTTCTTTCATTTGATCTTTTTATTTACTTCTTGTTTTAATAAATAACATAATGGCTAAATCACAGGTTGTGGGAATCATTGGCAGAACGGGGTTGTACGGCGAGGTAACGCAGGTAACATGCAAGGTTTTAGAGGGATCCGACAAGGGGGTTGAGTTATTGAGGAATATTAAAAATCCCGTGCAGGTGGGGGACATTGTTGACCTGGTGGAGACGGAGAGGGAAGCGCGGCCGATAAGAAAGAAGAGAAAAGAGATGGTTGGAATACAAAATGGAGTGTAGTTTTTGCGGCAGGGAAATAGAAAGGGGAACGGAAAAGATATTTGTGACTCGCATGGCAAAAGCGCTGTACTTTTGCTCAAGCAAGTGCGAGAAGAATCTCCTGAAGTTGAAGAGAAAGCCCCGCAGGGTGAAATGGACCAAGGAGTATAGAAAAGAGAAAGCCATCAGGACAAAAAAATAGGGATTTTTGAAAACCTTTTTATATTTATCTCTCCTTTTATATAATGTAAGAAATTTTTGAAAAGTAAGAAAAAAAGGAAAATGGCAACATGCAGTGAATGCAAATTTTATAAGGAGATAGATGAAACCAAAGGGGATTGTTTCGGGCATGAGGTGCAGGCGGATATGGATGTGGAGAAATGCCCCGCAAATGCGTTTCAGCCGAAATGATTTTCCTTTTTTATTTTTTAATATCCAAGAAATGGAAACATCGGAAGCAATAGAAAGGAGGAGGAGTGTAAGAAAATTCAAAAAAGACGATGTTCCCGATGAAATATTGGAAAAAATTTTGGATGCCGCAAGATTGGCGCCGTCATGGGCAAACAAACAATGCTGGAAATTTATAGTGGTTAAAGATGAGAAACTCAAAGATGAAATAAGAAAAACAACCGGGAAGTTCACGCGGACATGGCTTAAGGATGTGCCGTTAATTATTGTTGGGTGCGGCGATCCTGCAAAATCCGGAAGCCATTATGGTCTGGATTATTATGCCGTTGATGTTGCGATCGCGATGCAGAATTTAATACTTGCCGCAACAGACCTCGGTTTAGGAACATGCTGGATCGGGAGTTTTGATGAAGCCAAAATAAAGGAGTTGTTAGATATTCCTGAAGAGATAAGGGTTGTTGGGTTAACTCCCGTGGGGTATCCCAAAACAGGTTTTGTGGATAAGACGATAGGAATTGCATGGTCCGGAAATAGAAAGGAATTGAAGGAAATTGTTTGTTATGATAAGTGGCGTAATTAGAAAATGACACCAAAAACAAAGAAGGAATATTATTTGCCCTCGGTGGGAAAATGCTTTGACCAGCTGGGTGGAAAATTAGCTCCCTTGCTATTTGAGCGATTAATCGAAATGGAATGGGTAAAACCAAAAGAAGGAAGGAAGACGGTATTTGAAGTTACAGAAAAGGGTAGGAAGAGATTCAAGGAAGTGTTTGGGATTGACATAGAATTAATTAAATAAAAAATGTCCATATTAAAATGGTTGTCTAAGTATTCTTGGTTTAAAATAAAAACGAAAGATAAAACCATATATATTGATCCGGGTTACGCAGGTTACTTCAGGACACATGGAGTGCCAGTTAGTGAGTTTGAAGAAAGGGGTGATCTGATATTGGTAACCCACTTTCATAAAGACCATTGTCAGCCACCTGCATTATCTAAAATTCGTGATGCAGAGACAGTGGTGGCAGCTCCTGAACGATGTGTTGAAAGAATAGGCGGTAACATAAAGGTAATTCAGCCCGGAGATGATATAACAGTTAAAGATATAAGAATAAAGGTTGTTGAGGCATACAATACCGAGCAAGGCAGTTCTACCAAGAAAGTTCATCATAAGGGGGATGGTGTAGGTTACCTGATAACCATAGAAGATAAAACAATTTATCATGCTGGAGACACGGATTTTATACCAGAGATGAGAGAACTGGGAAAAGTTGATGTGGCTTTACTTCCTATCGGAGGGACATTTACAATGGATATTCAAGAGGCGGTTGAAGCAACAACAGCAATTAAACCCTGCATTGTAATTCCCATGCATCGCTCAAATGCCGATCCTCAAGAATTCAAGAAGAAAGCGGAATATAAATCAAATATTCAGGTTGTGCCATTAAAAATAGGTGAAATTTATCATTTGAAATGAGACCATGAACAAAACAGGAAAGCTAGAAGGCACCATAAAAAAACTGAAATCAATGTCCAATCCTGAAGCAGTGGAAGGTATGGCAAGGTATGGAATTAGAGGAGAAAAAAGGTTAGGGGTCGCAATCCCAGACCTCAGGAGAATGGCTAAAGAAATAGGCAGGAACCATGATCTTGCTTTGAATCTCTGGAGAACGGGCATACCTGATGCGATGATACTCGCTGCAATGATAGACAATCCAGGGGAGGTTACAGAGCAGCAGATGGAGGACTGGGTAAAGGACATCAACTCCTGGGATGTCTGCGACCAGTTGTGTATGAACCTCTTTGAGAAAGTCCCGTTTGTGCAGGAGAAGATAAAGGAATGGTCAAATCGCAAGGAGGAGTTCGTCAAGCGTGCGGCTTTTGCTCTCATCGCCTGCCTGGCACAGCACGACAAGGAAGCAGAGGATGAGGTATTCATCAAATTCCTTCCCATTATCAAAAATGGAGCAACGGATGAGCGAAACTTCGTTAAGAAAGCCGTCAACTGGGCTTTGAGGAATATAGGAAAGAGGAATCCGAACCTGAATAAGGCAGCCGTAAATGCAGCTAAAGAAATCCGGCGTCTGGATTTTAGGGCAGCCCGCTGGGTCGCCTCCGGTGCGATTCGTGAGTTAACAAGTGAAGCAGTTCAAAAAAGATTTAAAAAATGACGAAAAGTATATCTAACGCAGAAATTAAGGCGCTTGCCGAAAAAGCAGTCAATTTAATATCAGCAGATAAAGATAAAGAGGTTGTTGACACACTCAGGCCGCTTCTTGATACAAAATGCCCGTTTCTTAAACTTGACCTTTTAGGTAAAGAAACTGGCGGGGCAGGCAGCAGTCAGCCGCAAAAATTTTTCAGAAGTTTTGATGAGATCATTGACTATAATGCTATGGGCGGTTTTGTTGTTGTCGGACAGGCATTGATCTGTTTTCTGCCGGATAATTTTGAAAAAGTAATGGAAAAGAGCCGCAAGTATATAATTAAAGGCGATGTATGGTATGCCTGTGACATAATTGGCGAGCGCTGTTTAGGTCAGGCATTGATTGATTACTTTGACGAAACCCTTCCCTGGATTGCGAAATTTTTGAAAGATGAAAACAGATGGGTCAAGAGAAGCGCAGGTGTAGCAATTCATTTTTTCAGCAAAAGAGTCCTGGATGAGCAGGAGAAAACCAGAAAACTGCTGAAGCTAATTGAACCATATATGGAGGAGAAGCAGGTTGATGTAATTAAAGGCATCGGCTGGGGGTTAAAGACAATCGGCAGACATCATCCCGACATCCTGGTGGAATTCCTATATAAACAGATCAAACTCAAGAAAAATATTTCCGGATTGATGATGAAAAAAGCTTTAACTTACATTGATGAAGATAAAAAACTGAAAATAGAGAACATAACCAGGACAGGTATCAGGGCATACCAGTCAAAAGCCATCCTCAACACTCACAAACACTGCGATGGGGGGTGGTTCTGGGATAAATACTCGGCTTTCCCTTATATCGGGTGTGAATGGGGCTGTGAGTACTGTTACTTGCGGGATGGGAAATACAACCCGCATAAATCCTCCCTTGACCCTAAAGTGCTCAATTTCGCTGATCCCTTCTCGCAGTACATAAAAGTCAAAAAGAACGCACCTGAACTGCTAAGAAAGGCGTTGGAAAACATGCCCCGGGATTTAATCTATCTGGACAACTACCAGCCAGTTGACTTCAGGCATCAATACACCAGGAAAATGCTTAAGGTTTGCCTGGACTTAAGTTTCCCTGTATTTATCAATGAAAAATCCCGGATGCTTTTGCGGGACTTAGACGTCCTTAAAAAAATCAATAAGAAAACCTATTTAAATGTCTGCTGGTCAATTATCACAACCTGCGATGATAAAACCCGCAAAATCTTTGAGCCAAACGCACCGCCTGTTTCCGCACGCTTTAATGCAATGAAAAAGTTAGCGGAAAACAAAATTTTAACGGGCACGGTTTTTATGCCAATCCTGCCTTTTATTTATGATGATGAAAAAAACATTGAGGAGGTCATAAAAAAGACCAAAGAGTGCGGTGGACGCTATGTCCTGGATGGAGGATTAACGCTCCATGGTTACTCTAAAACCCATTTCTATAAGGTGCTGGAAAAATATGATCCTGATTTGAGTGCAAAATACAACCGGATCTATGGAAACCCTGAATTATTGGCCGACCATACAGCACAGGTACATGAGAAGGTATTGGAATACTGTCAGAAGTATAAATTAACCCCCCATATCCCCAGACCGGTAAATTTTTACCCCAAAAAACTGCAGGTCAATAAAAAAACTGCAGAGAAATTTTATCTTAAAGCAAGGGAGATGCAGATGTCGGGAAAAGGAGGGCATAGAGAATGGGCTTACAGAAAAGCCGCATGGGCTTTAGATGATTTAGAGGAAAGTATTGAGAAAATCTACCGGGATAAAGGAATATCCGGCGTAATGGAAATTAAAGGAATCGGCAAAAGTTTAGCTAACAAAATCGAAAATTTTTTGATAAAAAATGAAAAAGAAGGGCATTTGCACCCATGACAGAATATTTTACGGGATGGTCACGGTCAGCGATAAAGGTCAGATCGCTATTCCGATAGACCTGAGAAGGGATCTGGATATATGCACGGGCTCCAAACTCATTGTCATGAAAAGAAAGGATGACTCGGGCATCGTGCTTCTGAAGGTTGAAAAGATGGATAGGTTAATGGATAAAATCAGGGAGGACGAGAGTTTCTTTGAAGAAGAGGGCGATTAGACAAGAAAGATCAAATACGCCCCCACTGCCACTACCCCGAAGAACATACAGAACATATCAAACCTGACTTTTTTAGCGAATTTTAAAAGAATGTCTATCGCCAGGTACCCGGAAATGAACGCTGCGGCGATGCCCGCGATGATTGACGTTATGGGTATGGAGCCGCCTTCGCCGCCCCCCGCAAACTCTAATCCGACGCCCCCGATAATAGCGGGAATTGACATCAGAAATGAAAGCTTTAATGCGGTTTCTGAATTGAAATTTCTGAATAATAATGCAGCCACCGTTATTCCGGATCTTGAAATGCCCGGAAGAATGGTGAATCCCTGGGCAATACCCAGGAGCATCATATCCTTTGCATTTATGTCCTTGATTTTCCTTTCTGCTTTATCTTTTTTATAAGAAAATCTCAGAACAACCCCCGTTAAGATTAAGAACAGTCCGATCAGAGCGGTTACGAGATCTCCGTGGAATCCCGCGAAGTTCTCCTTAAGCACCATATAGACGGGAATTCCGATTATGGCAGTGAATACGGTTGAAACAATCAGGAATAATACCAATGGGTCCTTTCTGAAATTCGGTAATGAAACAATGACCCCTATAATATCCTCCCTCAACTTGACCGTAACGGCAAGCAGAGTTCCTGTATGCAGATAAATGGCAAGTGAAAATGCCTTGTCGGGCTCCAAACCAAGCAGATTCATCATCGCCATCATAACCTGCCCCGAGCTGCTTATCGGCAGCCATTCCGTTACTCCCTGCAGGATTCCCATGAGTATTGAGGATACCACATCCACTTTATTTTATATTTTAGAATAAGGCGATCAGGGAAAATCCATACCAGATTACCTATAAATTATTTTAGACAAGTATTTAAATATATTTTCATCCGCAGTTTAACGAAACTGTCGGGATGGTCTGTTTCATGCGGCGGAGCTCTGCTCCGGCACATGTCCTAACAACATGTTCTTAGAAAAGATAATCAAATGTCACTGCACGACTATATATCCCTCCACGTTGTCGCATATCGTCCATCCGCTGCCGCATCCGCATACGTTGCAGTCCGCACCTATATAACAGTAAATCGGGCAAAAATATTTAAAAGTCCCGGCTTTGTCCGCGGTAAATTCTATCGAAGTGGTTTGTCCTTTTGGTATTTGCACTTTATCAACTCCCAGCGGGAATATGGAAAATGAAGTACAATCAGCCCTGTTTACTATATCCAGCCTGACAAGATCGCCTTTGTTAACAACCAGGGTTTCCGGATCAAACATATCCCCTTTTGCTATTATTCTCACGTCTACCGGCTTTTTATCCGGACAGCCGTCCCAATCCTGATAATTGTTATAAGTTTCGCTCTCAAACGGGCATTTGTCCACCAAATCTAAAATTTTATCGGCGTCATCGTTAGCGTCACAGGCATCGCCTGCACCGTCACCGTCATTATCCTCCTGCCCGGGATTTAAAGTACTCGGGCAATTATCAAGATCATCCTGGATCCCGTCGGAATCTAGATCGTTTATTTTCTCAGGGGTGTTGTCCTCAATTGCGTAGTCTGCGGTCTCTTCGTCAAAATCAACAACGCTTTCCTCTTCATCGAATGCGTTTGAATTACCTGAATACTCCAATATATCGCCCCCCACCATACCCGCCGGGATATTCCCGGGATCCGATTTCTCATTGTCTCCCGCCGTCGGAGCGTATGTTAACGCCCCGGTGATAATGATCCCGGAAACTATGGCCAGACCCAATAACGCTTTAACCCAGGTAGTCGGTTCTTTCTTTTCCTCATTTAGCAATAAGTCAGCAAGAGACATCTTTTTTTAGGACGATAAATATCAAGAAATAATATATATTGGAACATACGAGTATATAAAGCAATATAGTTAAAGCACATAGCAGGTGCAGTTAAAAACAATAATCGCTATACAGGCTTATTTACGCAGCCAAGTCTTGCGCAGATCTTCCCATAATACTCCCAGACTTCTTTATCATAATACGCCCCGCATTCATTGCATTTCATAATACTA
>Ga0209636_10007228_pt1 | contig 11340 bp, 10 predicted proteins | sample DeeMarSWOR152_54_FD_187464 | JGI IMG/M metagenome (GOLD analysis project Ga0209636, IMG submission 187464) | Marine sediment microbial communities from White Oak River estuary, North Carolina - WOR-1-52-54 (SPAdes) (version 2) | ecosystem: Environmental > Aquatic > Marine > Intertidal zone >... | reverse complement strand
GGGCGGGGAGTTTTTTCCAGTTTCTCCATTATGGCTTCTCGAATGAAGTTGCTTCTTTCCCCTTCGGGAATGCGGAGGACAAGCTCCTTGTAGACTTCGTCCGGTATCTTGGCAGATATAACAGCAAGTTTGTTCATGATGACTTCCCACATCTAGTTTGATTTGAACAGCTAAAAACGTTTAACCCTTCGTTTCTGTTGTCAAAGGGACATCTCAACTAAATCTTTCGCATGAATGTAAAGAGATTCATCAATCTCTAAGCCCTGTTTTACAAGTTCTAGGACCTTAGGCTTTTCCTCTGGAAACTTGTATCCATCGTAATCTTGCTTAAACAGCCAAACGTACCCCGACCCTACCTTATAAGCTGGATTAATAAAATGGTCAAAGCAAACTTTGCCTGTAATATCCAAATTCTCAACCATCATTCCAATCTCTCTCAGTTCCTCATGAGGCGAGAGCAGTTGAAACTCACCCTTCTTCCATTCCTCGAATAGGGGCGTTGCCTTACGAGGAACAAACCTTCTCGATCTAACAAAATCTGGATTTATTTCATTTAAAACTCTGGCAGTGTTCATGGCATGTTGTTCTGACATAGCTTTTCCGCCTAAGCCTGGCATCCAATATTCTGAAAGCTCGAAGCCCGCTTCCTTAGCCTTTCTACCTGCTAAAACATGTTCTTCGCTGGTGACGCCTTTGTTGACGTATTTCAGTAACTCGTCGTCGCCGGTTTCTAGGCCAACGTGCAGTCTTGAGAGGCTGGCTTTACGCAGTTCCTTCAATTCTTCTAAGGTTTTGGTTTTTTGGGCAAGGGTTTTCGCCCTAGCGTAAGACGTTATCCTTTGGAGGCTTGGAAAGGTTTGCTTCAGATACCTTACCACTTCAAGTAGATCGGGAGTGCGCATGATTAGACTGTTCGCATCTTGCAAAAATGCGCTTCTTGCGCCGGAACGGAGCCAGTTAAACACGTTTGTAACGCTTTGAAAATTTTTTAGTTCTTTTTGATCTAATTCCGTGAAGCCTTTTTTGTATAAAAAGTAGGGGTCAATCAGTCTTGCTGCCCAGTCTATGCCTCCAAGTTTTTTGGCTATAACCTCTATTAGTTCACTGATCGACTTGGCTGCGTCTATGTCTCTTTTTATGTCCTCTACGCTTCTCAGTTGAAACCGCTCTCGATTGTAAGGGGTACCGTAACAGAATTTACATAGGTTCCACGGGCAATTGCGAGTTGCCCTTATAAGCAAGGAACGGCTTCCACCTTCCGATGGCGGTCTTATAGAACCTATCTCAAAGGAATATTCTTTCAATTTTTCAAGCTCTGGTAGACTCATGGTTCATGCTGGCGCTCCACTATTTTCCTTCTAATCCTTGGATGAGTCCATGTAAATCTCTGCTTATGTTTTCACCTACGTAACCGCCTTCCAACACGCCGAAGGTTGGCTTTCCTAAAGCTCCCACCTTTCTGCCAATTTCTCGGTAACCCTCAGAACTCAAACCTAAAGAAGCTAAGTCTCCTTGATGGGCATCGAAGCCAGCTGAAATTCCAACCACTTCAATACCCGCTATATCCACTTGACTCAATGCTTCATCCAAAGTTTTTAGGTACAAAGAATCTCCAGTTGGGTGTGCCAATGGAAAATTCAAACAATTGCCCTGAGACCTGACGCCAGTTCCCGGATAATGAGGATATCTATGCAAAGAAATATACGTCACCGTAGGGTCTCCCAAGAAAATCTCCTGAGTCCCATTTCCGTGATGCCCATCAATGTCCAGAATCAACGTTGGCAAATCTAGGCTTCTCACAGCTATGGCGATGTTGTTGAAGTAACAGAAGCCTAACGTAGCCGCACCCAAAGCTCTACCATTTCTACCAGCATGATGCCCCGGAGGTCTCATGAGGGAAAAACCTTTTTCTCGGGCAGCTAACATGGCTCCGCCAGCAGAAAGCCTGGCATATTCGTAAATGTTTTCAGGAACCGGTGTGTCTCCATCTAAATAGCTTCCCGCCCTCGCGTTCTTGATTAAGTCAACGTACTCTTTGCTATGAACTTTCAACAAGTCTTCCACCTTGGCTGGCTTCGGCTCCAAAAACTCGTATTTTTTCTTTAGGAAATCAAAGGCTTTTCTAACTCTCTCCGGCCCTTCTATGTGTCCAGGCCAACTATATTCCAAACACTTTTCTGAGAATATAATTTTCATTTGCATCTCCTCTGTTGAGAAATTCAGATTTCGCTTGGCAATATATGTAAATCTTGTGTTTTATAGAAGTTTGTCTTTTATCCCTCTGAAAGTGTGTCTTAAACTCCTTTATACACATGCTTTTATGCGCGGCGTCTTCTGAACGTTTACTGGGGCGTTTAATGTTAACTCTCTTTGGTTGTTGTGGCAGGGGTAAATAGAAATGAAGTTTGACCTAGTGTGCCTCGGGCATGTTCTCTATGATATTCGATGTTACGTTGAAAGCTTTCCGTTGCCAGATAAACTAAGCATTATGGCTGGTCGATTAAAACATAGTGGGGGAGGGTCAGCTGCCAACGTTGCAGTAAACTCGACAAAACTGGGTTTAAAAACGGGTATGATTGGAAAGGTTGGCTTCGATGAGTACGGTTGGTTCGTCGTTCAGAACTTTCGCAACTGTGGAGTCAACACAGACCACATACTCGTAGACTTTAAAAATTCGACCGGAGTCTCCCTCATCATAGTCAACGGGAAAGGCATTCCAGAGTTCATCCAAATGATCGGAGCTAGTGAACCCATTCTTCCAAAAGAAATCCAAGCAGATTACATACAGAAGACTCGACATCTCCATATGAGCGGCACGAACCTAGACGCCCTAATCCATGCGTCCAAAATAGCGAAAGACTCGGGAGTAACCGTGTCCTTTGACTCAGGACGAAAAAAGTCCGAGCTAGGATTCAAGAAGCTAAAACCAGTTTTGAAAAATGTCGACACTTTGATTATCAACCGCCACGAAGCGAAGGTCATGTTAGGTCTCGAAGGCAACGCCAAAACGTTAGACGTAGCCAAAGTAATGAGGAAAAAAATCGGAAAGGACAAGACCTACGTGATTAAAGGCGGCAAAGAAAACATTCTAGTGTACTCACCTAATGGCGATTTTGTGGTTCCCTCCTTCAAGGTAAACGTGAAAGACACCATCGGTGCAGGCGACGCCTTCGATGCCGGTTTGCTCGCAGCCTTTCTCCGAGGAAAAAGCTTGGAAGATGTTGTTATGTATGGCGCTGCGTGCGGTTCCTTAAAATGCACAAAAGAGGGCGCCCAATCCGCTCCTGACAAATCTACCCTTGAAACGTTTCTGAAAGAAAACAAAGAAAAAGTTGAAATATGGAATCTGCGGGAAAGCTAACGAGGATATGCGCCCTCTTTTTCATTTGTCGAGTCGAAAAGGTTAGGAAATCTTTTAAGAAGGACGCTGTAGAAACTACACCAAAAACTAATTGAGGTGGCAGAATGCCAGAAAAAACAACTGTGTCGATTATCAAATGTGACGTTGGTTCCCTAGCTGGACACCACACGGTGCCTAAACCCCTCCTAGACATCGGAGAAAAGCGTTTAAAAGAAGCCCAAAAAAGCGGACTCATCAACAGTCATTACGTGTTTCACGCCGGAGACGACCTTGAACTCCTCATGGTCCACAACAAGGGAGAAAACGACTTCATGATTCATGAACTAGCTTGGAACATTTTCCAAGAAGCATCCAAAAAAGCAGCAGACCTTAAACTATATGGTGCCGGACAAGACCTTTTAAAAACGGCCTTCAGCGGAAACATTCGTGGAATGGGTCCAGGCGTAGCCGAAATGGAAATTGAAGAACGCGGCTCAGACCCCATAGTTGTCTTTGCAGCGGACAAGACCGAACCCGGAGCCTTCAATTATCCCACGTTCAAAATATTTGGCGACCCTAACAACACCGCGGGACTCGTAATCGACCCGGGCATGATGGGAGGCTTCAAATTTGAAGTTCTGGATGTAATAGAAAATAAGAAGGTTGTTTTGAAGTGTCCCGAAGAAATGTATGAGTTAATTGCACTTATCGGAACGCCTGGACGTTACGTGGTTTCCCATGTGTGGCGAGCCAGAGACGATCTCATATGCGCCGCAACCAGCACAACCAGACTATCATTGATTGCAGGTAAATACGTGGGGAAGGACGATCCTGTTTCCATTGTGAGAGCTCAACACGGCTTACCAGCACTCGGAGAGATTATAGTACCCTTCATGCACACCTACTTCGTTGAAGGTTGGATGCGCGGCAGTCACTGGGGCCCACTGATGCCCGTTGGCTTGAAGGACAGCAGATGCACCGCTTTTGATGGTCCTCCAAGGATCGTGGCTCTAGGTTTTCAAGTTGGCCATGGTAAGATCGCCAGCGATGACGACGGCAATCCGTTGATAAGCGATTTGTTTGATGATCCCGCCTTTGATTTGGCTCGTCGTGAAGCTGTTGAGTATGCGGTGGTTCTTCGGCGGATGGGGGAGTTTGAGCCCGCCCGTCTAAGCGCTCAGACTATGGAATACACCACTTTGCCTAAGGTCTTCGAAAAGTTGAAGGATAAATTCGTCAAGGCGGAATCCTAACCTCTTCCCCTCTTTCTTTCGGGGAGCCATCTAATATCGTCGCCGTGAAGCTTGCGTTTCTGGGAGTCTGGTTACTCTGTTAAATTTGATGCCCTTGCGGCGTGAGCTTCGTCAATTCTTCATATCTAGACTTAACAGTTTCATAGACCTCTTTTCTAAGGTTCTCTCCGGACAAGCTTCTCCTACGGATTAGACTTATTTTTTTAGATAATTCTGGATCTCCCAGATCGCGAATCCAGAGTTCAAAGTCTTTTCGGGGCAGGTGAAATTCGATGGATTTCAAGTCGATTTTTTGGATTTTGTCAGCGAAGTCCTTGAGGCTATTTGCATAAACATCCGAGTACTGGTTGATTCCTGTGTGAAAATGAAAGGCTTTTTCTAACGGAAGGGAGCTTAAAATGTTTAAAGCCAGTTTTCTATTTATTTTCGGCAAACCTAACGCTTTTTTACCGAGATTTGTTATGGCGTAGTAGTGCTTCTGGGGTACAGAAACATATTTTGCTTTTATAAGCCCCAACAAGTATCCCATCGTCGAGGAAGTGCCTATCCCTATTTTTTTGCCTATCTCCTCAAGCCTCATCGGCTTTCCAGCTGCCCATAATGCTTCCAGAATTTTTCCCCTAATTTTACTCGCGCTCATTATAACCTCACACCTCCAAAGAATACTTGTTTACTTAGTTCCTTCAGATTATTATATATTTTGAGGAAAACATATGCGTCTAAGTTATATATTTTGTAGGCGCAACGTTACTTCCGCTTTCTGAACAGTTTTTTGTCGTCATGTCTGTCACGTATTCAAAGCTTGTTTCCAATAACTTAACCGCTTCATCAACCGTTTGCGCAACCCTTACCGTGAACTCGTCGCTTTCTTGGAACAGTGCGTCTTCAAGTTGAATGTATATTAAAGTGCATTCGATGTTTTTATGTCCTAGAAACCTCATCACATAAAGTTCATTTAGTTCATTGATTGTTTAAAAGATAATCTAGTGAAATAGAAAAAAGAGGGGATTGTTGTTTCAGCTATTGGTTGTTTATTAAGCAGTTTACCCGAAGTTGATTCCTATGATGACTAGGTCGAAGATGTCTATGATTCCGTCACTGTTTAGGTCTGCAATTGGATTCCAGTCTGGGTCGCCTAGTTCGGACCACAGGGCTAAAGCGCATATTGTTAAGTCCTCTACGTCTACGATTTCATCACCGGTTACGTCGCCTGGAGTGTCTGCTGAAACCGAGTTGACCATAATTAACATATTCACCAGAAACAGAGTCGCTATTAACCCTGCAATCAGTTTAGATTTCATTTTCCCATTCTCCTTTCAGCATACCAATATTGCCTCAACAACTATATTAGAGTTAAGGAAGAATCTTCTATTGCGCGCGCGTGGACACACATGTAAAAGTTTTCCATAAAGTATTTCTATTACCTATACTTCAAAAATTCTTGGAGTACACATTAGATAGAATCTCTCTTTCAGCCAGGGATTATGAAAGTTTAATGTGTGCCCCGTGCTGAATAGAAAATAGTTCCAGAAACCTCAAGAGAGAAATGTAACAGCTGGATAAAGTGGCGTGCGTGCAACTGCAGTCTAAAAACCGTTTAGTTGCTGAGAGAGAGGAGTTTTTCCGCGCACCCCACCATCCAGTGAAACTCTGGTTTTTGATCTAAGCTTATAAAACTCTCTCACCCTTCGATTTCTTCAAAAAATGCTTGTAAAATCACGATTAAATGCACACGCATGAGATTTCACATGTGCTTCATATTCTTCCTTTGTGTCAAAGGTCTTACCAGAGCACTCATATTTCTCTTTCTTTGATTTACAAGACATTCTACAATCTCTCCAACTTTTGTATTCATCACTTTCAAATCCAAGATATAAGTATACCTATGACTCTGAATCTTCTCCAAGGCAAGTTCATTGTCCTAGATGTGGAAAAATAGTAGTATATCCTAAACAGATTTGTTGTTGATTCAATAGAAGATTCTTTCTGAAATCTAATATAGCTCTTGACACCTCAATAGTATGCTGAAAGAGTGGGTTGAAATGAAGAAGAAAGTAGTTTCTGGAGTAATGCTGACTCTGCTGTTAATAGGCTTGTTAACTTTGGCATTTAACGTTCAAACAGTCAAAGCGGACCTAAAGACAATTTATAGGGATGACGACAGTTTTGTGAATCCTTGGAATGGAAACCTCGATCATTCTTATCAGGATGTGACTAACGGAATAGAATGTGTCCCAACTAGTGACTTGGATTCTATAGACAACGGAACATACTACTATGAAGAGAATAGTATAAGGGTGATTGAACATAAAATCACCACTCTTGAATGGAAGGGATTGAAGCAGAAAGTTGGAGTTTGGGAAGAAAGTAGAGATTATAACCAGATAATTGATGGACACGGAACCGGAGTGCGAACTCCGACGCAAGAGGAATGGACGGAAATTTTAGAAGCATACGTGGTTGATGAAGTTTTGTGGAGGAACCAGATGGCGGACTCTCCTTCCAGCGTTGATCATACAAATAGTTCGTGGTTCCCACCCATAGGAAACCAAGACGGCGAAGGGTCATGTGTGGCTTGGGCCGTGGGATACTACATGAAGACTTTTCAGGAAGCGAAAGAACACGGATGGAATTTATCTGGGGCAGTTTGGGAGGGCGGGTATAAGGGACATCCAACCCAAGCTTATCAGAATCGAATATTTAGCCCAGACTTCATCTATCATCAAATCAATGATGGAGAGGACTATGGTTCGTGTTATTCCGATGCGATAGATTTAGTGTGCTTTATCGGTGTTTGCTCTTGGGAGGAGATGCCCTACGATCCCGATGATCATACTGGTTGGCCTTCTGAATCAGCTTGGAGAGAGGCTCCTCTGTATCGTGGCAATAGCACTGGAATCCAATATATGTGGATAGATACGGACACCGATATCACAGATCTTAAGAATTGGATAGCTTCAGATCACCTTGCAGTGATAGGCATAGACTCCCGCCAATATAGTCATCTAACAAGTGGTGATGTTTGGACATTGGACAACTACATTGACCCAAACACTAATCATGCAAACACGATTGTCGGTTATGATGACGATTTGGAATACACGGAAAGTGGCGAAATCCGTTACGGAGCTTTCAAGGTGGCTAATTCATGGGGAGTAGGGTGGTCTGGAGATCATAATCATGATGGTTGCTACTGGATTTCCTATGAAGCTATGAAACAGTGTCTTGGATATTGTATGTTATATCATGACAAGATAGGTTACGAACCGGAACTAGTTGCGACATTCAGAGTAGATCATTCAAAACGAGGTGAATGCGACATCACAGTTTGTATGGGAAACGAGAGCACTCCCATCCAAACAAAGAGGTTTGATGATTGGATATGCGGCGACGGTGGCGATCATCCTTTCTGTTCCAATGACATAGTGTTAGACATAACCGAGTTTAAAGAAGTTGTGCCAACACTCACCAATCAATCGTTCTTCATGGAAGTCTACGACGGGGGCAGCTCCACCACAGGAACAATCAGTTCATTCTCAAGCGAATACTATCACAATTACAGCTCCGGAGTCTTATGTGCCAACTCGACATCCAACGATGTCCCAGTCAATACGACGAATCATGATTATGTGTTCGCAGAGTTGACATTGCGTATATCAATACCTAGCGACATAAACGGTGATGAAATCGTAGACGTAGAGGACTTAACAATATGCGCTTTAGCCCTGTGGTCCGAACTAGGCGACCCAGACTGGAATCCAATTGCAGACCTAAACAGTGACGGAATCATAGACATCGTAGACTTAGTCACCATAGGAATCAACTATGGGAAAACATGGTAAACCAAACATCCACTCTTTTTTCCATAACATTAGATTATCTCTCAAACAATCAATTAACTTACTTTCAATGTTTCTAGCAGACATAGAAGAATCTTTCTGAAAACTTATATCACTATCAGAGTAGTAATATAAAGAGGATAGAAAAAGTGGGAAATAAAGTCGTCCTGTGTTTTGCGATAATTCTATTGATGACCTTACTATTTGGTCAAGGAAATATTGTTGTTAACGCAAAAGAATCATCTATAAAAACCTATGAACTTCCAAGTGGAACACCAACACCTTGGATGATTGTTTACGTTAACGGTCGTATATGGTGGACTGGAACTGATTGTCCCAGCACCGAAAATTATACAACCTATACAGAAGTAGAACCTGACGACCGTATTCAGAAAACAGCATATCACATTGATATTCTGGCGAAGAGAAACGAAGACTCTTATCTCTATAAAGATTATGGCGTAGATTATTTTCAGGATTTCGAGCATTTTGTTAACGTTAAATGTGTGAATACGAGTGAGGATACTGCTTCTGCCAGTGTTTGGTGTGTTTCCAACGATTTGGATGACGTGAGAGGTCAAAGAAAGGTAGACAACGAATATTATGTTATTGAATTTTATCGTACTGATGCTAGTGAACCAGTTCGAAGGATTTTACTAGGATCTTGGGATGGAACTAAAGACTTTGCTGAACGATGGATTATCAATACAGCAAATTTTACTTTTGCATATGGTACTTGGTATTATTTCAGAATCAAAAGAGTTGAGACGAGTCTAACGTGCAAGATTTATGACACCGCCGCTAGTAGAGATGCAGAAAGTGCAGACGAGCATCTTTTGGATACTTTAAGTTTAACAGTAGATGGAGATGACAAATTCCGATATGTTTATGCATGTTGTTCGTATAATCTTCCCAACACTCCAGAAATGAATCTTGATATAGAATGTCTTGATTTGCAAGAAATAATTCCCACACCCCCGCCAGTTGGTGGCATCTATATTCCAATTAACAAACTTGAGTTGTTGGCTCCATACATCGGAGTAACAATACTGATAGCTTTAGCTGTTATGGCAATTGTCTTCTTCAAACGGAAGAAGAGAAAGCTTTAGGGGATCGTGTGTGAAGAGAAGGAAGAGACATAAGGGAAAAATTAGAAAACTTTTGTACGGTATAACAGCTGTCGCTCTAGTCTTCTTATGCTTGCTAACCTACTCTTTTCTACATTCGCCCAGTCAAACAAACATCAACCAAGGATTCTCCTACAAGGCTGCGATAGTTGATCACCTAAGCCTCTTTGAACCAAATCCAACTTTCAACCAAACAGCCTCAACCATTCTGGAAGAAGCCGGATTCACAGTAGACTATTATCCAGCTGAAAAAGTCACCGTAGAATCTTATAGGAATCTTCCCTCACATGATTATGGCTTAATAATTTTGAGAGTACATTCTGCCATCGATCCAAAGACCACCGCTTTAGCTCTTTTCACCTCTGAATTGTACAACAAAAATGATCACTACTTTGAGCAATTAGCTGGTCAGGTTGGAGGTGCCCAAATTTCTCAGGGAGACCACATCTACTTCGGAGTAGGTCCCCTATTCGTATTGCAATGTGTGAAGGGAAGCTTCCACAATACCATAATCATCATGATGAGCTGTAACGGATTGACATACACCCAAATGGCAGAAGCCTTCATCAAAAAGGGTGCTAAAGCATACATAAGCTGGAGCGATAGCGTATTAGCATCCCACACTGACAAAGCAACCATACACCTACTCCAACACCTAATTACAGAAAAACAAACAATAAAAAAAGCAGTTTCAGAAACTATGGAAGAAGTAGGTCCAGACCCAGAATCAGGAAGCATCCTACAATACTATCCAGATTCAGTGGACTACTACATTATCCCAAATAGTGCAAGCAAGTTAATTCTAAATGAGGCTACCATTTCTGTTTATCACTCTATCTTTAGAGTGTTGATGTTCATTGTACCAAGTAGAAAAATAATAGGGTATCCGAAACAGATTTATTGATGATTCAATAGAAGAATGTTACTGAAACCTTTTTTGACACCATTAATATTCTAATACACGCTGGAGAAAGGAGTGTGCCTGAAAGTAAAGGCACTCTTAAGTCTGGGATAATACTTCTCGGCATCGCCTTAGTTGTCAATGGAATGTTCTCTTTAGCTTTGTTCAAGTTTCGCAATCGTCTACAATGTCTGCGAGGCCTGTGTAACACACTGTCCTTTTTCACCCTTTTTTACGTGAATTTTGTGTGTGCGAACAGCTTGTAGACAACCATTCACAATGTTGACTTGAATGTTTATAAAGGTTCGTTAAAATTTAGTTAACTTCCAGGTTGTGTGAGATCGTGAAATTTCGAAATCAACTTACTTTTCTATTTATTCTGTCCATCATTTTGGTAACTGTTTTCGTTGTAGACAAACAAGCGGAAGCTGAATCCAGTCCGTGGGACTTGGTGATAAGCGGATTGGTTGATTACCCCATCAATTTCACTTACAGCGAGTTGCAGAGGTTTCCAATGGTGTCGGAAGTTGCACTCCTGCAGTGTGTTTACGATCCGGAAGGCCAATGGGCGCAACTCTATAATTGGACAGGCATACCTCTCTTCTTCTTACTGAATGTGGCTGGAGTGAAGGCAGAGGCAACGGAAGTAGTTTTCTACGCTCCGGACGGTTTTTCAAGTAGCCTAACCATTGAAAGAGCAATGCATCCCACCACGCTTTTAGCACTGCAAGCGAATGGAACGATTCTGTTACCCTCTAATGGATATCCTTACCGTTTAGTCGTTCCATGTAAATGGGGCTATAAATGGGTGAAATGGATAGCGGAGATCGAAGTGGTAGATTATGACTATAAGGGAAAATATGAAAGCATGGGATTCTCA
>Ga0209636_10007227_pt1 | contig 11341 bp, 13 predicted proteins | sample DeeMarSWOR152_54_FD_187464 | JGI IMG/M metagenome (GOLD analysis project Ga0209636, IMG submission 187464) | Marine sediment microbial communities from White Oak River estuary, North Carolina - WOR-1-52-54 (SPAdes) (version 2) | ecosystem: Environmental > Aquatic > Marine > Intertidal zone >... | reverse complement strand
ATAAGCGAACTTGAGGAGCAGACATGTGTGAATTCAATGTTTCGTTAGGAGGAAAAGTCGTTTTTAAAGATGCAATCTATGCAAAGGTTGATGGAAATAAAGTGATTCTTAAAGACGTGCTCGGAGTTTCCAAAGTTTTTGAAAACTGCAAGATTGTGGAGATTGACGTGAACTTGGAGCGTCTTGTTTTATCTTCATCAAGTTGAACTTCCAACGGGGTTTACATGAAGATCGCTGTTGCAGGCAAGGGTGGTGTTGGCAAAACCGTTGTTGCAGGTGTTCTCGCCAGCTTTTTTGCAGAGAACGGCTTCAAAGTTTTAGCCATCGACGCTGACCCCTCTCCCAACCTAGCCCTAACCTTGGGCATACCCCTTGACCAAGCAAGCAAAATTGTTCCAATATCCGAGAATGCTAGGTTGATTCAACAAAAAACGTCAACAGGCATCGGAGGAGTGTATCGCCTCACCTTCACAGTCGAGGACATTATTGAAAGATTCAGCGTCCAGTCCCCCTACAATGTGAACTTGCTTGTCATGGGAACCGTTAGGTCAGCTGGCGGGGGATGCACATGCCCCGCAAACGCGGTGATCAGGGCGTTGCTGCAACATCTACTTGTTGAGAGGGACGAAGTCATAGTTATGGATATGGAGGCTGGAGTAGAACATATGGGCAGAGGAACAGCTAAACACGTTGAAATTCTGCTTGTAGTTACGGATTCAAGTCTCAAGTCCCTGGAAACCGCCAAGAAAATTCACAGTCTAGCCGTGGAGGCAGGTGTAGAAAAAGTTTTCATTGTTGGAAACAAAGTTTTGGGCTCCCGTGAAGCCGAATTAATTGAAGGATTCGCAGCCGATAACAAGCTTCTCTTGTTGGGGACAATTCCCTACGACGAACAGATATCAAGTGCTGACATTCAGGGCAAAACTCCGCTGAAGTATGCGACAGAGTCAAATGGTGTTGCAACCATTCGAAAGATAGGTGAGAAATTACTTGAACAAAAAATTTGATCGTTAGCGTTGTCATGTAAAGGGTAGTCTGTGGGATCTGCATGTCGGAAGTTGCAATTGTACGAGGAACGAACCCTATTGACGTTACCGTGGAGGCTCTGCGGATGATAGATGTAGAACCTGTTCTTATTGTGGGGAAGCCAATTTTGGTGAAACCTAATTACGTTGACGCGAGCCATCCGTCTACGGGAATTACAACAGACAGCAGAGTCATAGAAGGTGTAGTCAGATTTCTGAAGGAACGTGGTGTAAAGGATGTTAGGATTGGAGAGGGAAGCGGGTATGCAGATACTTTTGAGGCTTTCAGGGTTGCGGGCGTCGACAAGGTTGCGGAAAAATGGAACGTAGGGTTGATTGACCTGAACGAAGACGAGGTTGTGGAAGTTAGCCCTTCAAATCCGCTGGCGTTGAAGAGAGTGAAAATAGCCAAAACCGCATTAGAAAGCACCCTAATCAGTGTTCCTAAACTTAAACTTCACCGAATTACTGGGGTCACGTTGAGTCTAAAGAACATGATGGGTACTATATCTCGGAAAGGATCAATGCATAGTCATCTAAGCAAGAATATTGCTGACCTGGCTTCCATCGTAAAACCTAGCATAGCAGTTATAGACGGGATAATAGCAGGCGAGGGACACGAAACTAGCGAGAATCCAATAGAAATGAACCTAGTCATAGCTGGAACAGATCCGGTTGCGGTAGATGCAGTTGGAGCGGCAGTGATGGGTGTGTCGCCGAAGGACATCAAACACCTGCGCCTTGCAGAGGAGAAAGGACTAGGAACGTGTGATCTATCAAAGATAAAGGTGCTTGGCCAGCCCATAGAAAGTGTACGGAGAAAGTTCAGGAGATCTCTCTCATCTAAGTTTCTTAGGTATCTGGGTTGAGCAATAAGGCGATGTTGGTCATTCAGGTAACATCTTTTCTGGTGGAGGCTAGACCATGAAAGGAGGCGACGAGTTCAAGGTGGAGAGGCTGTCTGAAAACGACGCAGCTGAGCTCGAAGAGTTGCTTCGAAAGGTGTGGCCCAGAGCAACCGAGTACCCTGAAAGGTGGAGGAGAGGAAGAGTGATTGGTCGAAAACAAGTCATAGATGAAATGAAAAGTGGCTTCCACTACTTTGGAGTCAAGCTGAGCGGAAGAATCGTTGGGTTCTACAAGGCGCGTGTGATTGGAGACGGCTACCTTGGAGAACATCAATCGGTTCACCCGGTCCACCGAGGACGTGGGCTGGCAAGGGCCATGTACAAACACTTCATACAGTTCGCCAAAGAAAGCGGGTACAGAAGGATTTGCGTTAACGTTCTGCCCAGCCAAGTTGCCAGCGTTAAACTTGTTGAAGAATTCGGGTTTAAGAAAACCAGGGAGTACGAACAGATGCCTGGAATGCTCGTTCACCTTTACGAGCTAGAAATTTGACGTACGAACAAACTTTTTGGTGGTTTATTTCCGTTTGCGGAAGATTTTGCCGCCATCCATGTATTCTCCAGTGACGTATTCAAACCCAGCCTCCACCAACTCACAAGACTCCTTGACGTTGTTGGCAACTCTGACGGTAAATTCTTCGTTGGTTGTGTTAAACAGAGCCATCTCGAGGTCAATGTAGATTAGGGTGTTCTTAATCGTTTTGTGGCCTAAAATTTTCTTTACGTACAAGATGTCCTTCGTTCTATGGTATTCCATGGTTCCTTTCCAATGTCTGAACGTTGTGAACGATATTTTCATCAGTCTAGGGTTGGCGAGTTTGTAGGCTACCCGTTTGCGTTGTTTGTAAAATGAACTGGACAGGCTACGTAGATTGAAGATTCACTCGGATTTCTTCGGTAGTTTTTCAAGTCTATTTAGAAAGTCTACGGAGACACCCAGCACTCTAGGGTTATGTCCTTTCACTGGATGTATGTTGACGGTTCTGGTTTCCTTGTTTACTTCGATCCATGTTAGTGTTGCGAGTTCGCCTGGATCGGCTCCTGTGTCTTTGAGTCTCTGAAGGAACGTGCCCACCTTCTTTCCACACGAAGCTATGAGCTGGTCTAGTTCAGCTTCTGTAGGAATGAAGGGAAAGCTCTCCGGCTGTCGATATTTGGGTCGCTTCCATTCCAACTCTTCCATTTGCATGAAGTTTTCGTAGGCGTACACTATGTTTTTCTTGTAGCCATCGCCCCACTTCTGGTTGGCTAGGATCTCCTTAACCGACTCTGGACTCCAGAGGTCGACACCTAAACTTACAAGCCGCTTTATGATATACACCCGTGGCAGAGCAGTTGATTCGCCGTAGCCTTGTTTCAGTAGCCAGAAGCTGTATTCAACGATTTTGCTTTTGATGTCTACTGTGGCCCCCGCAGCCCGTTTCTGTTGCGGCACTTGTTTAACCAAGTTTTTCGCCCCTTGCGTCTCGGTGACGCATACTTGGTGTTTACTATTATAGCACCGTAAGTTATTTAAGGGTTCTGTTACAGAACCGTGGGGTGATGAAGAATGAGATCTTACATCTTTACCGAAAAAGAGAGAACCCTGCTCTGGAGTTTTCTTCAGGGGACTATTGGACCTAAAGACAGAAGTCTGCACGTGATTCTTTCCAGAGTTAGGCATTTTCAAGCGTTGAGCAGTGATGTGGGCCTTTACCTTAGGATCAGAAAAGCGGTAGCCGCAGTTTCGGCATAGGTAGCGTTGTACGTCGCCGTGTCGTGTGTATCTTGTTCCATCTTTCCAGACTCGTTGCGATGTACATTCTGGGCATTTGGGTGGCTGGGCTGGCGGACGGGCAAGGTGCGACTTCCTGTTTTTTATGCCAGCTTTGCCAAGCATGCTTTCAGTCAGCCTACTCCCTCTCGCTCTCCAACACCACGGAGAAGCCAAAAACATCACATGTGCACAGTCCAGCTCATAAGCTGACCCTGAGACACCTCACCGAAAAAGACACCAAGATACAGTTTCATGTCATCGATTAATAAGATTTGCGCGCGCATAAGGTTTTCTCATATACTTTTCATCTTTAGAGTCTCGGGTACAGATAGCCATAGAAGAGTGATTTTTGAGGTCTCCATAGAAAGTATTAAGATAAATACGAAAACGGGTCCAAAGAAGCTCCAGATCATGCCACCGATTATCGGCCCTATAACGCTTATGACCCCTGAAAGTAAGCTTAGGACGCCCCACCATGTTCCCAGAAGGTAGGTGGGAACAAATTCTTGGCTCATGGCTCCTTGGGTTACCAACCCAAGCATAAAGAAGCCTTGGAGAAAGCCTGAAATTAGAAGTGTAGTGGTGTTGGTGGCGGAGATAAGAAGGAGAATGGATAGGGCGTAGAGGGGCGTTACTATGTAAATCACCTTCTTCCTACCAGCCGTATCCGCCAGCCAACCCATGGGAATGGATAGAAGGAGGGGCAGGATCATGGAGGCGGTGGTCATTCCTCCCAAGACGAATTGATCTGCTCCTTTCACCTCTGCTACGAAAAGGGGTAAATAGGTTAGACCTACATACCATGAGGTGTCTGATAAAGCTCTGTATAGGATCCACCTTTTCACGTTTTTACCTCTTGCAAGGACTTTCCTCATATTTTCAAGAAATTTCGTCTCGCTCCCGAGTCTTGAAGAGACCCGCCTTTCAACAGTATCTCTATAATACCTCAAGATTACGAAGAATATGAGTAGGAAGCCAATGGCCTGAAGCAAATAAAGGGGCTTTATTCCTTCAGGCGTCAATCCGCCGAACTCTGTGATAATTATAGCACCTATAATCGGAGAGATGATTCCCGGAATGGCTGAGAGAGTGTCACACAGCTGCATTCCCGTAGCTCTCTCCTTCGTCTTCAGGTAGCTACCGCAGACCATGGGGCACACCGTCATTAGGATCTGTAGGGCTAATATGGTGATTAAAAGGGCTGGGATTGTTGTCAGCCAATTTGGAGATAGGGCAAAGATCAGGGATCCCAAGGCTACCAATGGCGTTCCTACCAGGAACATCCTCCTTATCCCATGTTTGTCAGCGAGCCAGCCGGTGGGCAGTGAAATGACTGCACCAGCAATCCCACCTATACCGCTCGCGAGACCCAGCTGGAAGTAATCGGCTCCCAAACCCACGATGTATATGGGCTGGTACCGTTGGGTCAAAGAGACAAAGAAATACTGAAGGGATGCTCTAAAAAGATTCACTTTGAAGGGTTTCTCCTGCCTCTTTATGAAGCTAACTACCCTCGCAATCACTGTGATTTCAACCTCGTCATTGATTTTCCTCTTTCTACGGTGTCTGTGCTTATTTAAATAACGACTCATGCGAGACTGCTTACTTTGCGCCCGCAGCAACAATAGAAGCCCTGGAGCAAAGGAAACGTTCAACGGAGACTAATGGTGGGTATGCCGACGCGCGAAGCGTGTCTCATCAGTGTGACTGGTGCCCCGGCGGGATCTGAACATTTATTTGCGGTAGAAAGCTGTCTATACTATGCTTATGCACGCGCACCCTCCCGAAACTACCGACTCAGACGCCGTTGTGGTCATGTGGGTGCGTCAGACCGAATACGACAAAGGACTGGACGAGATATTGTTCAATACTGTAAGGGATTGGATCAGGTCAGACTGGCCCTTTAGAAAGGTAGATTACCTTGGAAGAGTGTGAGTAGCATGCACGCAAAACCTTTTAACATACTCCTTTGAAACAGACTTGAAAGGTGAGAAAGTTTGGTGGGTTTTGAGAAGCCTTCCAAGATGCCTTCTTTCCGCATCTTGAGCAAGGATGACTTGGACGCGATTCACTGGGCCAGCCTTGACATTCTGAAAGAGACTGGTATTGGAATTGTCGGGGGCGAGGACATTTTGAAGATGCTGAAGAAGAAGGGTTGCAATGTAGACCTTAAGAAGGAAACAGTGTATTTTTCGCCCTCAGAGGTTGAAGAGTCTCTGAGGAAGACTTCAACGGTTGTAACTGCATATTCACCCAGAAACTCAAAATACGATTATAAAATGGACGGCAGACACATCTACTTCGGCACCGGTGGCTTGGATGTTAATACGGCTGATCTAGAGACAGGAGAGTGGAATCCATCAACCACCAACGATGTAGCTAGAATAGTGAAAGTGACTGATGCTTTAGACTCTTATGCTTCAGCTGACGGCATGACGGCATCCTTTGATAAACCTGAATATATCAGAGGCTTCTATGACGTCGTTGCGAGATTGAACAACACCGAGAAGCCCACCAGCGTTTCTATTGGCGGGGGGAATGCGGAATCTCCTGAACTGTCGCGCGCCTTATTCGATTATCAACTTGAGGTAGCTAAAGCTGTTGCTGGGGATGAAGAAACCTTGAGGAAAAGACCCCTACTAGGCGGAGGTTTCTGGGGAATGTCACCACTCCAGTTTCATGGATTATATGTTGAACGCGCCTTGAAACTCGCCGAACTTGGCTTCCCAAGTTTTGTGGGCAGCATGACCCAAGCCGGAGCCACGGCACCAGTAACTTTGTCTGGGATCCTTGCTGTCACTAACGCCGAGATTTTAGGCGGCATTTCCATAATCCAACTGTTGTACCCCGGTACCCAAATCAGTGTAAGTTATCTCCCAGCTGCCTTTGACATGAAACATGGTCAATGGGCAGCCGGCGCACCGGAAGAGGCACTGCTCAGCGCCGCTGCTGTCGAAATCGCTAGACATTATGGACTTACTTCAGAAGCCATGGGTTTGGTTACCTCTGCTAAGATGCCTGGACCTCAAGCTTGTTATGAGAAAGTGATGAGCAGCATTCTTCCAATTCTCGCAGGAACTGACATGATCGCGGGAGGCGGAGACATCGCTTGTTCAGTGACGGCTTCCCTTGAGCAGCTGGTGATTGACGATGAACTGATCAAGGCTATGTTAACCTCTATTCGAGGAGTGGAGGTTAACGATGAAACTTTAGCTATCGACGTTATCAAGAAAGTGGGTCCAGGAGGCCACTACCTAGCGCAAAAACACACCATGAACCACTTCATGAAAGAACAGTTTATACCTGAGCTAATAGACAGAAGCAGCTATGACGAGTGGAAGAAAAATGGAGAAAAAAACCTTGTTGACAGAGCAAAGGAAAAGGTGAAGAAAATTCTTAAAGAGCATTCGGTGCCGCCCCTGGACAAGAACATCCAAAAGGAACTCTACAGTATAATCAAAAAGGCTGAAAAAGAACTGCCGAAAAAGTTTCCAAATCTCAGCGTGTAATCTACACGCGCGCGCAAGAGTAAACGTTTTGCCTTGTGAAATAATAAGTCCCTGTTTGAGACCTAAACCCAGCAAAGTCCGTAATCCTTCGGGGAGCCGTTTGTTCACGTTTAGATAGTATTGATCTGACGGCTCAGGGTAGCCCCAATCCTTACATGCAGACTTGACCCAATTTCTAAAGTTCCAATCAAATTCTTGACTCATCACGATCAACTGGGTCATCTAAAAATCTTTAGTCTTCTTAAGCATTTCCCGATAGGTGAGTTTGGTTGCGAGCACCAGTTTTTTCGACACGGTCTTTTCACCATGCGCAATGCGCGCGCATGCTGTTCTAAGACATAGAATTATATCAGACCTTCACGTTGTTCCATGCTGTGACAGACGGTGCTTCTAGCGTTCATCATAATTGTTTGTTTCACTTTACCTTTTTTGTTTTTGAAGAAGACATTTAGGAGAAGAGATTGGATTATAGTTGTTGCCCTCACTTTTCTGTTTTCCCTTCTTCTTGCTTTTATTTCCATTAGGAGCGTTTGGACTCCTAGCATTACTAACCAGGATTTTCGTCGCGGAGAGTTTGATGGATATTTCCCATTATCAAAACTGTCTTTCCCGTTACACATGAGTGTATATCACGAGCTGTATGCACAAATAGCATTAAGAGGTATGCCTGTTACAGGATCCGTTTCCTTCAATATGTTTCTTGCACATACAAAGGTTTCGATAGTCAACGGCATATTCAGCTATCCTCGCCTGTCTGGAAGAATGCCGTTGTTTTATTTTCTTGATTTTCCATTTTTTAACACTGGAGAGACATTCTTCATCTTTCTGCTTACTTTGTTCACAATCTTTAACATTATTGGAGCATTACTTGGAATTGCCTTGGCTTACACACTTGTAAATAAATGCGCGCGCAAGCGCTTCTAAAAAACAAAAAAGGGAGTTTGCGGGAGATATCACCAGGGCACCGTGGGTTCAAATCCCACCCCGCCCGCCACGAACGCATCCCGTATCCTAAAAATTTTTTTGTAAGGGTTATGCGCGTGCACATGCATTTCGTTCACCCTTAGGACCAATTCTGAAAAAGAATGTTGAGGAAGCTCTCGATAAGTTAAAATACCGCCAGAAGAAGCCTTCTATGCAATAGTAGTGTTTGATAGATGGATAATTTACAACGTAAAAGACCCAAGGGATAAACTCATGGTTTATGTTGACAAAGAAAGGAGAATGGGTATAGTTGGCTGCACATATATGAAAAAAACTTTGATGAACCTTTTTTATCTTTCACATACTATACCTTGAGAAAATAAAATAAGCCCTATAATACTGCGGTATCTGGAGAAGTTAGGTCAAAAGGGCGTTGGGGCGTTTTAGCGCGCGCGAAAAAAACTAAAAGAAAATGAAGGGTAGCTAGATAATAGAAAAAAGAGGAAAAATTTCAGCATCTGGTATAGAAATGCCATCGATAATTCGGATTGTGAATCTTACGAAAAAATTCGGAAACTTAGTGGCAGTTGACCATCTAAACCTAGAGATTGAAGAAGGAGAAATCTTTGGGCTTCTGGGGCCCAATGGCGCAGGCAAAACAACTGCCATTCTTATGCTTTCAACAGTTATTAGACCAACAGAAGGCACTGCTTTCGTCGGCGAATACAACATACAAAAGAATCCTGACAAAGCGCGAGGGCTTTTTGGCATAGCTTTTCAAGAACCTAAGATGTTGTGGGTTAGCACTCCTTGGGATATTGTGAACTGGCACGCCAAAGTTTGCGGATTATCAACAGAGGAGCGAAAGCGAAGAGTTAGAGAGGTGATGCAAGCGTTAGACATGTGGGATTACCGCCGCAAGAATGTTCACGCACTTTCGGGCGGCATGCGCAAACGAGTTGAAATAGCTAAAGTTTTAATTCAAAGACCTAAAATCGCTATTGTTGACGAGCCTACTGCCCAAATTGATGTTGTTGGCAAACATAAAATATGGAAAATGCTTCGTGAATTTCGCAATGAAGGAAGCACAATCATTCTTGCGACAAACGAGCTTTATGAGGCGGATATGCTTTCAGACCGTGTTGGAATAATGCATAAAGGCAAACTACTTGTGTGCGATACGCCTAAGCAGTTAAAGGACAGTATTATAGGTGGGGACATAGTAGAAATCCAGCTTGAAAATGACTCGCCACTAGTTGTTGAAGAACTTAAAAAGTTCAAGGAAGTTGTTAATGTTTTGCAAGTTAAATCTTCCAACCTGCGAGTATATTTGAATAGAGCAGAAGAGGTTGTACCAAAAATAATGAACATGCTCATGAAGAAAGACGTGTCAATCTCTTCCATTCGCATAACTGAACCAAGCCTTGACGACGTATTCGTTCACTACACAGGTTTAACCATAGAAGAAGCCCAGAAAACCGGAGCGTGAAGTCAAAACGAACAAGCTTCTTTTAGTGGTTGAAAGAGACATACGCCTGTTCTTTCAATACAAGTTTTTGATTATTATAAGGGCTATCTGGTTTATTTCGCAGATAGTCTTATTCGGTCTTATTGCTTCACGCATGATTAGTACCGACGCTGTTCAAGACTACTTCCGCTATTACGTGGCTGGGCTTTCCGTAATGACACTTTACTCTGCTGCCATATTCATCGGATTTGACATTTACGAGGAAGCAGAGCATGGCGTCTTCGAATACTTGCTCAGCTTACCGGTCTCGAGAAGACAGCTGGTGCTGGGTAGATCAATAGGCGGTGGACTCAGAGCTTTCATATACGTTGGACCTTTAATAGGAATATCATTGTACGTCCTTGGCTCCGTTAACCCGCTCAGCTTCTTGGTCTCATTATTTGCCTTATTCTTGTTCTCTTTTGGCGTCTCGGGCATGAGCATCACCATAGCCGTAATTATAAAATCCAGTGACCGCTTCGACATACTGATGGGCGTCTTGGACGCCTTAATCGTGCGGTTAAGCACTGTCATGTATCCTTTGGCAGTCGTGCAAACGGCTAATCCACTCTACGGTGGAGTTGCAAGCTTCAATCCCATCACTTACGCTGCTGATTTGTTCCGTTGGGGCACAGGCATAGAAGCGATAATAACTTTAGATAATCCGTTAATGCCATTACTCGGTATAATAGCGTTCTTCGCGTTCTTCACTTTCGTAGGCGTGACAATCTATGACAGACGTATAGAAGGAGGAGGCTGGCAGTAATGAAGGCAGTTCTGCACATTCTGGAACATGACTTTAGAAACTTCTTCAGATATAAGTGGTGGCTTGTAGGGTTAATCAGCATGAACTTGGCTGACCTGTTTATAATGGCTATTGTCTACAACCGCATGATAAGCGACGAAGTGGCGCAACAGATTACGAGCTACTTCAATTTTTTTGCACCAGGGCTTGCCGTCACAGGCTTGTTTGCATCCGCCTTCATGATTGGACGCGAAATAAACATGGAACGTCGAAGGGAAGTGCATCATTACATGTTAAGTTTGCCCATGACTAGACTGGAACTAGCCATTGGACGTGTCCTTTCTGGCGGACTACGTGGCATGCTTTACATGTTGCCCCTCTTGCTGACATGTTTCCTTTTCCTAGATTTCCCAACCATATGGCAACTCTTATTAATACTGGCAGTTTTGTTCCTGTTAGCCATCGGCATTTCCGGCCTAAGCATAGCAATTGCAGTCTCCACATCAAGCCTCGAAAAATTCATCACTGCAAGAGGCTTAGTTTACTATACACTTTTCTTCTGTAGTAGCGTCTTTTACCCGCTTTCTTTAATTCAGCAGCTTGGACGAGATGGCAAATTTCCGATGATACTGGTGACTATGGCGGAGGTTAACCCTTTAAGTAGCGCTTCAGACATGATCCGCTACTTTCTGCTTGGTTATCCACCCTTTTACTTCGTCTCAATTATCAACGTTCTTGTGTTCGCAGCAATTTTCACTTTCGGCGCGACTTTTGCATACATGAAAATTATAGAACGCAAATAGTGCGCGCGCATTCAATATTCAACGACTTTTTGGATGACAAGCCATGTGGGGCAGCGGACGCGAAAAGGGAATTACGCACGTGCAGATCGTGCGCGGGCGACGAGAAGTTTCAAGTATTCTTGTGCCTCGTTTCTTGAACCTAACCCGCCAGCAACAATTCTTGT
>Ga0209636_10007225_pt1 | contig 11342 bp, 10 predicted proteins | sample DeeMarSWOR152_54_FD_187464 | JGI IMG/M metagenome (GOLD analysis project Ga0209636, IMG submission 187464) | Marine sediment microbial communities from White Oak River estuary, North Carolina - WOR-1-52-54 (SPAdes) (version 2) | ecosystem: Environmental > Aquatic > Marine > Intertidal zone >... | reverse complement strand
CCCTGAAGAGATAGCGTCTTTTTGCACGATAATGAGGGAATTTGCAGAAAACATTCACCCGGATGTGGGGGATAAAATCCTGGTTGATACCTGCGGCACCGGGGGGGATAAGATAAAGACATTCAATATCTCTACCGCTGCGATGTTTGTTGTTGCAGGATGCGGAATCCCGATAGCAAAGCACGGGAACAGAAGCGTGACCTCAAAGTGCGGGTCGGCAGATGTCCTGGAAGCGCTGGGTGTTAAGATAGACCGCCCTCCAGGGGATGTTAAAAGATGCATTGAGGAAATAGGCATCGGATTCATGTTCGCCCCGGTGTTTCATAAGGCGATGAAGTATGTTATGCCCGCACGCACCCAGATTGGGATAAGAACCGTGTTTAATATTCTCGGACCTTTAACGAACCCCGCAAACGCTAAAGGGCAGGTTGTCGGAGTTTATGATGAAAATTTAACCGAAAAACTGGCGACTGTATTAAAATTGGTGGGCTTGGAGAGGGCAATGGTTGTTCACGGTATGGACGGCATGGATGAAATCTCCACGATCGGAAGGACAAAAATTTCCGAATTGCGTGACGGTAAAGTTAATACGTATTTCATAAAACCCGAAAATTTTAAACTGAAAAAGGCAAATGCCCAGGACATCTCGGGGGGAAACGCCGAAGAGAACGCAAGGATAATCAGGGATATCCTTGAAGGGGCAGAGCAGGAAGCAATGAGGGATATCGTTTTGCTGAATGCCGCCGCCGGTATAATGGTCGGGGGATTGGCGGATGACCTTGATTACGGTCTGGAATTGGCTGTCGAGTCGATTGATTCCGGTGCATCTCATAAGAAACTTAATCAATTAGTTGGCTTTTACTAAATTTTTATATTTAAATATTTAATAAACAAAGATAATGGATGAGAAAAATATATGGCGTCCCAAGTGTAACCTTTGTGGAACATACAGGGGCGTGATCAAAAAGTACAGTATGTATGTGTGCAGAAGATGCTTCAGGCAGAATGCGGAGAGCATGGGATTTAAAAAATTATGCTAAGATGGATATAAAGTTATTTGGAATCTGGTCGTTTGACGGGGTGGAAGTAAGGGAGGAGAGTCTGGCAAAATATATTTGCCTTAAACCCGTGTACCTGCCGCACACCGGGGGGAGGAATACAAAAAAGCAGTTTGAAAAGTCAAAGATAAGCGTTGTTGAGCGTCTGGCAAACAAGCTGATGAGATCGGGAAACGGTTCAAAAAAGGTTCAGGGTAAGTTTATCAGGGACGGCGGAAATACGGGAAACAAACAGAATGCCTTGAATATCATAAGGGGGGCATTCAAGATAATTGAAAGACGGGAAAAGAAAAATCCCATCCAGGTCCTTGTTGACGCAATATCCAATGCCGGCCCGAGAGAAGAAAGTACTGTAATAATCTACGGGGGTATCAAATATCCTCAGCCGGTGGATGTTTCGCCGCAGAGAAAGATAGACTTCGCGCTAAAGCATCTGGCACTGGGGGCTTTTGCGGCATCGTATATGTCAAAACAGAGTATCGAGAATGCTCTGGCGGATGAAATCATCAATGCCTCCCATAACAACAATAAATCTTATGCTATCTCAAGAAAGGAAGAGGTAGAGAGAATCGCACATTCTGCAAGATAGAAATGGATATAAAACAACCTTCTGAGAAGGTTGATCATCAGAATGAATGGGGGTAAACTATACAAAACACCATGTGTTTTGTATGTGTAAGACACGAAGTGTCTTAAACACACACCATGCGTTAGACAAAAATATTTAGATTGAGTATAGTTATGAGCAGGAAAAAATCACATACTCTCTGGTACAATAAAAAATTCCAATGGAATTTTTAGCATTGAAAACTGGATACAGTTTTCAGTACAATAAAAATCAAATTTAATGAGAATGATAGAATATTTAATCTATTTTATATGGATCCCTGTTTCGGTCCTTGCCGCATTGGATATTTACAGGGATTCTAAAACAAGAAAAAACGGCTTCCTATACTCACTTCTTGGGCTGTTCTTAGGCATCCCAGGGATGGTTGTTTATAATCTTGTTTTCGGAGGTAACGTTTCTTTAGCGATCAGATCAAAAGTTCAAAAAGGCAAGATCGGGCCATTTGCTTTCCTGGGGTCAACTTTTATTGTTCTTGGTTCTATATTTTTCCTCGGAGGCTTACTTATGATCATCGGATCGATTACGGGCAATACAACAGGTATTCAATCGGTGTTTTTACTTTTAGCGGGCATATTTACGGCAGGTCTTGGCGGATTATTTACGTCTTATGATCGAAAAAAGCGTCAAAAATTGGATCCTGACTAAAAAATTATATATAAACTATAGTAACTAAAAAATGGATATAAAACAAAAAATCAGAAAAGAGATAGAAAAAGAAAGCAGGATAAACATTGCTATTTATTCATCAATTGAAATGAGGAAATCTTTTGGGGCAAAAATTGACAACAGGGCTGTAAATGATATCTATATGGAGTTAAAAAAGAGTTTCCCGGGCTTGACCAAGGAGCATGTGGCAGATGTTGCGGCGAAATATAAAAACAACCTTCAGAAAGGTTGATCATCAGAATGAATGATGGGGGCAATCAAAATTGCAAAGCAATTTTGTGTATTGAGATTGCTAAGCAATCTCACATACTTTCAGCCCCCATAATGCCTTACCAAAAAGAGATATATAGTTTGTATTACTATAAAAAATGATGACAAGAGTAAAAATCTGCGGGGTAACAAACAAAGAGGATGCATTAATTGCTGCCGAAGCAGGAGCAGATGCTGTTGGAGTCGTGGTTGAAATCCCTGTTAAAACTCCTCGAAGAATAACGGTTGAGAAAGCAAAAGAAATTCTTTCGTCCGTGCCGGTATTTGTTTCAACAGTGACCGTTATAATGCCCCGGACCATCGAGGATGCCGTCAGGATCGTGCACGAATTACGCCCGGATGTAATACAACTGCAGGGTTATGAGTCTCATGAATTCGTATCTGAAATAAAAAAATTTTTGGGGGTGAGGATAATTAAGGTAATTCACATTGAAGAGGACCGGTTTAATGAAAGGAACCTGGATGAGATAGCGGGTGAGATCAGAGGTTACGAAAACGCCGGCGTGTGCGGCGTTGTCCTGGATACGAAAACAGAAAGCGGTGCCGGAGGAACAGGCAGGGTGCATAACTGGGAGTTAAGCAAAAAAATCAATGAAAAAATTAACCTGCCGTTGATACTTGCCGGCGGATTGAACCCAGGGAATGTGAAGAAGGCGGTTGAGATGGTCGAACCATATGCGGTTGATGTTTCATCCGGCGTTGAATCCGCGGTTGGAAAGAAGGATAATGAGAAGGTCAAAAGATTTATTGAGGGGGCGAAATCCGTTTGAACAAAAAGTAAAAAAGCCCCGGGATGTTCCCTAAAAGAGATTTCACCCCAAATGAGCCAAACGCAACATATCCTATTTCACGACGAATCATCAAGTTTTTCTCTTCCTGATCTTGCGGGCGATTCTCGATTGCAGCCCCCATAATTCCGTAAAGCCGTCAGATGCCTTTTGATCGAAAACATCCTTCTTACCGTATGTGGCTAAATTCAGATCGTATATCGCATTTTCTGACTTTCTTCCAACAACCCTGCATGAGCCTTTATGCAGCTTAATCTTCACACTGCCCGTAACTTTTTCATTAACCTTGTCTATAAACGCCTGCAGATCCTCCCTGAGCGGGTCCATCCACAACCCGGAATAGGCGAGATACGCCCACTTCCTTTCCACAACTTCCCTGAATAAATTTTCGTTGGCGGTCAGGCAGAGCTTCTGCAGGTCATTATGGGCGGAGAGTAAAACCACAGCGGCGGGGGCTTCATAAACTTCCCGCGTCTTTAATCCAATTATTCTATCCTCCATGTGGTCCAATCTCCCGACCCCGTGCTTGCCGGCAATCTCATTCAACTTGCTTACCAGGGACACGCCGTCCATCGCATCATTATTCAATTTCGATGGAACCCCTGATTTAAATTCAATTTCAATGCGCTCCGCTTTATCAGGGGTATTTTCTATGCCGGAAGTCCATTCAAATGCGTCCTCCGGCGGCTCCTCCTCAGGATGCTCTAAAATCCCGCACTCAACACTTCTGCCCCACAAATTCTCATCAACGCTGTAGGGACTTTCCTTTTTAACAGGAACCGGAATACCGTGTTTTTTAGCATATTCAATCTCCTCTTCCCTGCTTAAACCCAATTCTACCATGGGTGAAATGATATTCAGGTTTTCGTTTAGCGCCTTTATCGTAACCTCGAACCTCACCTTGTCATTCCCTTTGCCGGTGCATCCATGCGCTACTGCGGAAGCGTTCTCTTTTTCAGCGATCTTTACCAGATGTTTTGCAATAAGCGGGCGTGCTAATGCGGTTCCCAGAGGATAGACACCTTCGTAAAGAGCATTTGCTTTGATCGCAGGGAAAACGTAATCGTTTACAAATTCTCTCCGCAGGTCTTTAATATACGACTTCGCTCCAATACTTTCCGCCTTCTTTTTGATCTCCCCCAGATTTTCATTCTGTCCCAGCTCCGCGGTAAATGTCACCACATCGTGACCCTTATCCTGCAGCCATTTTATCGCAACACTGGTATCCAAGCCGCCAGAGTATGCCAAAACAACTTTCATTTTGTCCTTTGATTTTTCTTGATTGTATTTAGAAACCGTAGTTTCTAAATGCTCAAATGCTCAAAATCACTTTGTGATTTTGGCACACAAAATTTCCCATGGAAATTTTGATTGAATTTGCAGAGCAAATTTTTGATTGTTTTTATTTTTTTAAGATATAAATATAGATATAAAAAGATATGAAATTTGATGAAATAGAATCAACAAAGGATATACCTCTTTCTAAAGATCCGATAGATTGGGTTATCGGGCAGGATCACATAGTGAAGATAGCAAAACTTGCTGCAAAGCAGCGCAGACACCTGCTTTTAGTTGGGCCTCCGGGAATCGGAAAGTCAATGCTTGCTCAGGCGTTATCCGTGCATCTTCCAAAACCAAAAAACCAGATCTCAGTGGTTGAAAATATAAGAAATCCCGAGCGCCCGTTAGTTGAAATACAAACCATTAATGACATTAAAAGGGAGAAAAAATATGCAAAGGAAACGAGGGGTAAAGTTGTATCCCCGAGAAATGTTCCAGGGTTTGTCGCAGAACGGCTCGGGTTCAGGTGTGTGAACTGCGGCACGCTCAGTCCGGCAACCAGAGAGATCTGCCCGAGATGCGGGGGGAATAAATTCAATCAAATTGACAGGAACTTGAGAAGTACCTCGGAATTTGAGGATATAATAACCGAAATTTTTGAAATCTCGATGTATGAACCGGAAGATGAAGTGCATACGACGAGAGTTGACTCTCACGGTAACGAAGAATTGGTTATATATCAGAGAATCAGATGCAAGGACGGGATAGAGAGAATACGGGTTCTTGACCAGAAAACCATATATAAGTTAAGGCAGCGGAAGAAAACAAAACGAAAGAATGTCATAATTCCAATTAAAAGAAAAACATTCGTGCACGCGACCGGGGCGTCTGAAACCGAACTTTTGGGGGACGTAAGACACGACCCTTACGGCGGACATCCCGAGATTGGGATTCCTCCGCACCGGTGCGTTGTTCCGGGGGCCATACATGAAGCACATGAAGGAGTGCTTTTTATAGATGAACTGCCTCATCTCGGACCCCTGCAGAATTTTATTTTAACTGCTATGCAGGAAAAGAAGTTTTCGATCGTCGGCAGAAATCCCGGTTCTTCCGGAGCGTCGGTTAAGGCAGAGGATGTTCCATGCGATTTCGTTTTTATAGGTGCATGCAATATCGGGGAGTTGAAAAGCATCCTGCCCCCGTTAAGATCAAGGATCTCCGGCGGAGGATATGAACTGCTGCTAAATACGACAATGGAATACAGTGATGTAAATAAGATAAGTTTAGCGCGGTTTGTTGCTCAGGAGATAAAGATAGATGGTAAGATCCCTCATGCGGACAGGGAAGCGGTTGAGTTAATAATTGATATTGCCCGGAAAAAGGCAAAAGTTGATGAAAAAACAAAAAAATCATTCACTCTGAGATTAAGGGATTTAGGGGGGGTGATAAGATTCGCGGGTGATTTAGCGGTGGGCGAGGGTTCAGAGTTTATAGAAAAAAAGCATATAGGGGCAGCTATCAAGCATGCAAAACCGATAGAGTATCAGTTAAAGGAGCGGTATGGTTCTATCTGGAAGGGCTCCGGCAAGGATGAGGGCATCGAACAGGAGGGAGACGGAGTTGGCAGGAGTTACAGGTGATTCATCTGCTTACCCCCCCGATGCGCTTAAAGAATTTATTTATTTCCTTTTCGGTGATTTTAACGTCCGAATTCACCAAAGAAACTCTAAAGCATACGCTCTTCCTGCCCCCCGGGATTTGTTTCCCTGCATAAACATCCTTCACTTTAACCGCGATAATACCTTCATTGAACTCCTCCAGCAGCTGCGCTATAAAGTTTTCATCAACTTCTTTATCAAAAATATGCGAAAAATCTCTTTTTATTGTTCCAAACCCCTCAACCTTGTGTTTAATTCTCTCCTTGTCATCCAACAGAGTTATATTTGAAATTTTCAACCTCCGGGAGACCCCGGATTCATCTATGACAACAAACTCGGGGTCAATGTCTTTAACCACCCCTATGTGCACATTTCCGGAATAGATATGTTTTAGTGCAACTTCTTTTCCGATTCCCTTCTTTAACTGCTTAAGTTCCGAAACCAGGGAGGCGATTGCTTTATCTGACCTTCCCATGGCAGCATCAACATCATCAAAGTGTTTTGCCGATTTGCTCATAATCTCCACAAACCGTTCAGTATCCCTTTTCCTTACCATATCACTCAACTCCCCTGCTGCTTTAAAGAACGCTTTATGAACATCCAGCACCCTGGGATTTTGAACCTGTATGGAAGCATACAGATGCGGGTCCTGCCCTATAATCCGCCCCACGATGTCCAGCATCAGCTCGTATATTGGGGATGAAAATTCTCTTGATCTTTTTATATCAAAATCCAGATCATGCAGGGTTTTCCCTATGGAGATGTACGCGAAATGAGTAAGCCCCTGCACAACCGCCAGCATATCATCGTGTTCTTGGGGGTTTGAGACGATAATCCTTGCATTATGCTTTTCCAAGAACCCTGTGATCCATTTCATCCATTTCTTTGTTGTTCTTATCGGGGTTAAAATAAAGACCTGTCCTTCCAACGAAGAAACTCGCGGACCAAACATAGGGTGTGTGCCGATAACATTAACCGCGTTATCTGAAAATTCATCCATCGCCCTGCACGGCTCCGTCTTCACGGAGGTAAAATCCATAAGCAGCGAACCTTTCTTAACGCACGGGGCAACCTCTTTAATGGTTTCGATTGTAACATCTATGGGGACGGTCACTATAACGACATCTCCCTCAGCAGAAGCCTTTTTGTTGTCCTTCATGTATTTAACGCCCAGCTCCTTTTCTGCCTTCCTGCCTTTTGATTCAGTCCTGCCCGTCACAATTACATCACAGCCTTCCTCTCTGAATAATTTTGCAAACAGCCTTCCCATGCCCCCGTATCCGCCGATGATTACTATTTTCATCTGTAGATTTATTTTTATATTTTAAAAAATAAAAGAATAATACCCCGTGTTAAAAGCGCGGTGATTTATGATCCGTGTGTAGCACAGGGGTACAAGGAGCGAGAGTTCCACCTGCACTGAAGGCGCATTGTATGAAAAAATGATTACATTCCGACCCCAGTGCAGGACATCCTATTTTTAAAATTTTGCGTTAGCAAAATTTTAGTGGAGGGTTTTATGTGCCAAAATTAATCAAAATCAAATATGCTTTACAAAATCAAAGAGAAAAAAGTAGAAGAGGTAAATCAGACAAAATTTAAACAGGAGGAAAAATTAGAGGAAGATTTAGAGGATTGGATAGAAAATAGACCCTCTATAATTGAGGATAATCTATTAATAATTGGGAGACAAGTTTTAATTCCTGAGGTGAACGATAAAATTGATTTATTGGCATTGGATACAGATGGGAATGTAGTAATAATTGAATTAAAGAAAGGAAAACTCAAAGACCCCGTAGATATTCAAGCATTAAGATATGCCTCTTATGTTTCAAGATGGGGGTATGAAGATTTAGAAAAGCAGGCAAATAATTATTTTTCTGGGAAAGGGGAGAAAGATTTCAATTTTAATGAAAAATTTGAAGAATTTTGTTCATCTGCTGGAATTGATAAAGCGCCAGATTTAAATCAGGACCAAAGAATAATTATTGTCGGGAGTAAATTAAAAGAAAAATTAGGTTCTGTTGCGTTGTGGTTAAGAGGCCATAGTATTAACATAAGGGTTATTGAAGTTTCCCTTTATAAAGACGGGGAAAATTTATATTTATCACCCCAAGTAATAATTCCTGTTCCTACAACGGAGAAGTTTGAAATAGGTAGGCATACATTGAGAAAAGATAGACCTTGGTTAAGTAATGGTGAAGATTGGCACCTAAATAAAATATGCGGGGGGCTAATGAAAGAAAAATTAATGGAACTTAATCGTTTAATCACAGAAAACTTTGAAACCGTTGAAGGTCCAAATTGGAATCAAAAGTTATATGTTTCTTTTAAAGAAGGGAATCGTATCTGGATATATATCAATACTCATAAAAAAATTTTACATATGAACATTTCTATCAGGAAGGGCGACATAGATGTTAGAAAAATATCAGGGGATTTAGGCATTAAGATTTTTGATGTGGATTCTTCATTATCAGAGAAACTACGATTAGAAAGTTCTGTGGGGATTACAGACGAGGGTAAGTATGATTTGATTGGAATCAGAATAAAAGAAGATTTTAACATTGTTTCAGAAGAATTTTTAAAATTCCTGAAGGATTGTTTTGATTCATATCATAAAGTAGGGTGAAATGGCAGAAAAATAACCTTAACAAAACATTTTAATCATGTTGATTCCTCATCAGGAATTGTAGTAATAACAACCAAAAGATTAAAAATAAAGGAGAATTTTTTATATGGAATATCCAAAATTCCAGACAGTGTCTGGAAAATTTAAATATCGTATTCAAAAAAGTCAGGCACCGTCTCACCAATTGGAATTAAATAAAATTAACCAAGGATTGTAATAGTCGAAAGGATTTGAGAATATTCAAAAAGTCAAACAATGAATACACGGATGGTAAATATGGGCAATAAATCATTAGCAAAAAAAGAATCTCATGATAAACACTATAATGAACTTATTGATAATATTGGCAGAATATTCGAGGAAGGAAGAAAACAGGCGTTTTATGCGGTTAATAGCATTCTTGTTAAAACATACTGGGATATTGGAAGGCAGATTGTTGAGTTTGAGCAGAGAGGGGAGGAAAAAGCAGAGTACGGCTCCACACTGCTTGTGAGATTATCAGAGGATTTAAAAATCAGATATGGAAAAGGATTTAGTAGAAGAAATATTTTGGATATGCGAAGGTTTTACCTCACTTATCCAAAATGGCAGACAGTGTCTGCCAAATTAAGCTGGAGTCATTATGTAGTGTTATTGAGCGTAGATGATACCCTAGAGAGAAGTTTCTATGAAAAACAGTGCATAAAAGAAAAATGGTCTGTTAGAGAATTAAAAAGGCAGATAAACACTGCTTTGTTTCACAGGATTGCATTAAGTAAAGATAAAGAAGGTGTTTTGGAATTAGCAAAAAAAGGACAACTTGTTGAAAGAGCAGATGATTTAATAAAAGATCCTTATGTTTTGGAATTTTTAAAAATCCCTGAAGATTATAGATACACAGAAAAAGAATTTGAACAAAAAATAATAGATAATTTACAAATGTTTTTACTTGAGTTGGGCAAAGGTTTTACTTTTATAGCGAGGCAATTTAGAATTTCTCTTGGAAGCAAACATTATTATGTTGACTTAGTTTTTTACCATCGGATTTTGAAGTGTTTTGTGCTTGTTGACCTTAAAGTTGGAGAGGCTACCCCTCATGATACAGGGCAAATGAACCTTTATTTAAATTATTTTAAAAAGGAAGAAAATACAGAAGGCGATAATGAACCAGTTGGTATCGTTCTGGCTGCAAGGAAAAATGATATTGATGTAGAATACGCTCTCGGTGGAATTTCAAATAAATTATTTGTTTCAAAATACAAACTTTACCTTCCAGATAAAAAGGAGTTGGAGGGCAGATTAAGAAGTTTATTGGAGTGAATTAAAAAATCAAAAATGAACATAACCGAGAAATTTGAGCAGTTAAGAAAGCGAAGAGAGCACGCAATGATGCCGTATATATGCGTTGGCGACCCGGACCCCGAAACCAGTGTAGAGATTGCCAACACCCTGATTGATTCTGGCGCGGATATAATTGAGTTGGGCATCCCATTCTCTGACCCCATAGCGGACGGCCCGACAATTCAGCGGGCATCCGAAAGGGCTTTATCTTCCGGAATAAATACCGATGTATACTTTGATGTATGCAAGAAAATCAAGCCCTCGGACACCGCCCTGGTCGGTATGACCTACTATAACATTATTTTGCAGTGCGGCATGGAAAAATTCGTACTGGAATGTGCAAACTCGGGTATTTCAGGCATCATAGTCCCGGATCTGCCGGTTGAAGAATCCGCACCGCTTCAAGAGGTCTGCGAAAACAACAACGTAAGCCTCATATCTTTCATCGCCCCTACAACAACCGATGAGCGAATGGAAAACATAATCAGCCATTCATCCGGTTTCATCTACCTGATCGCGTTGCTGGGAGTTACCGGTGCAAGAGATGAATTCAACAAAATTGCCGGGGAACTGGTAATAAGGGTCAAAAGCAGGACCCCTGTCCCGGTATGTCTGGGCTTCGGGATCTCAAAGCCACAGCAGGTGAGAAAAGCAGTAGAATCCGGCGCCGACGGCGTTATAGTGGGCAGCGCGATAGTGAATATTATCGAAAAGAATTTAAAAAATAAGCGGAAGATGCTTGATGAACTGAAAAAGTTTGTTAGGAAGTTAAAAAGAGAAACTTTTGTTAAGAAGAAGCTGATCGTTTAAGAAAAGAAAATAATCATTATACTTAGTTTACTGCTGAAGTATCTAAATTATGGTAGTAAGGGAAGTTATGAATATAGCACCAACAAGTCCAACCATTATTACTAAAAGAATCTTCATTACCTTCATATCACTATGAAACTCCCCATATTTATCCAAAACCTTTTCAAATTTATTATCAATGCTTGATAATCTCCCTTCTATCTGTGTGCTTATTTTTGTTTGCTTTTCAAT
>Ga0209636_10007224_pt1 | contig 11343 bp, 13 predicted proteins | sample DeeMarSWOR152_54_FD_187464 | JGI IMG/M metagenome (GOLD analysis project Ga0209636, IMG submission 187464) | Marine sediment microbial communities from White Oak River estuary, North Carolina - WOR-1-52-54 (SPAdes) (version 2) | ecosystem: Environmental > Aquatic > Marine > Intertidal zone >... | reverse complement strand
TGTGTCTTCATCTGTCTGTACTAATAACGGTTTTAGAGCTGCTTTGTACAGCGTCCCGTAATACTGTGCTTTCCCGTATACGAGGAATCCCTTGTCCAGGGAAAAATATCCGTCTGAAAGTAATTTCACCTTCATAATTACCACCCAATTCCTTTTCGAGCTAATGTACCTTCGGTGTAGGGATGTTTTATTTCCAGCATCTCAGTGACATAGTCTGCGATTTTCACAATTTGTGGAGGACAATTCCTGCCAGTGAGGATTAGTTCTACAGTGTCAGGTCTTTCTCTTATGAGGATTTCCACATCCTGGATAGGTATTAACTGGAAGTCCATGGCTACATTGATTTCATCTAAAATGACCATGTCGTACTCTTTGGAGAATATGATTTTTTGAGCATGTTCAAATCCTTCCTGTGCTAATTTGATATCCTCAGGATCTGGATTTTCTTTGGATACAAATTCTGGTCGTCCAAACTGTTTTATCTCAAAATTGGGTATTGACTCTGCTGTTTTTAGTTCACCATAGTCAATTCTTCCTTTCATGAACTGGATCATGTACACTTTGAAGCCGTGGCCTGCAGCTCGGGCTGCTAACCCTAGTGCTGCAGTGGTTTTTCCTTTCCCTGGTCCAGTGTACACTTGCACTAATGCGTTTTCCATGCTCACGCTTTAAGAGGGAGAATAAAAAGGTTTTCTGTTATGGTTGGAGGGAGCAAATTCAGAAATTACTTCAGGTAAAGTATTTCAAGAAAGGATATTCCACACTTTTTTTCTTTCTGAAAAATAAGAGATACATTACAGAATGTAAAAGCTCTCAGAAACCCTTCAGAACGTAAAAAGGCTGAAGTTCTAAAGTTCACAACCTTTATAAATTCCCACCATAAACCAGGTTATGAAAAAGATGGTGATCTGGTTATCCAATATCGATTCATCACGATCTCGAATTGAAGGGAGGAAGATTGCGAAGGGGCTGGCCATAAAAGAACCCACTCTTTCTGAGATGCAACAAGCAGCACAACACCTTGATTTGAAGCCAGAAGCAGATGATACAGAATATCCCAAAGACCAGGGACAGGAAAAAAGAACTCCAGGCAGAATATTGGTGGAGAAGAAACACTCAAAAACCAAGACCATGAAATTAATTTGTGATGAAATTCGAAGGATACGTCAGAGTGAAGAATGATACAATTATGTACAAGTACACTACGGTTACAGTTGACCTTGATATCTTCATTCACTCTGGTTCTCTAGTATCTACTCCCTGTGAGGCAGGTATTCTTCATAACGTTTGGATCTTCTCCACAAAATGAGGGCTGCAATAATAACTGTGGTAATCACCAGTATAACAGCTAATACCAATCTATTTCGCCTTAAAACTTCCTCTGTTTCCTGTTTTCCCTTTACATACTCTTGTAATTCTTCAATCAGGGTATTACATTCATCGACTCTTCTTGCGATCTCCAGTTGTTCATACATGGGTTTGGCTTCTTCAATTCTCTGCAGAGCTTCTGCGTATTTTCCTTCTCCTTTCAACTCTTTTCCCTCTTCAAGCAGCAAATCAGCCTTTTGCAGTAATGCTGTAGTATCTCCACATTCTGTTAGTAAATCCAAGCATTTTTCAGCTCTTTCCTCATCCCCAATACTTCGATAGACAGTTAATGCTTCCTCAAAATAGATGGACGCTTCTTCACAGTTCAAATCCTCTAGGTAACTTTCTCCTTCAGTAACCAGTTGATCTGCTTCTGCCCCCTTGGTGGCTATAAACAGCAGTACAGCAACCTGCCTGGTAGTTCCTGCATCTTCTGCCTGTTGAGAAATAGATCGTAAATCTTCCAGAATATCTTTAGCCTCCTGGTATCTCCCCTGTTCAATCAAGGATTCTGCTTCGTCAATTAACTCTGACGCTCTCTCTATTTTGCCTTTTACCGATAACCAATTAACAATGTTCAATGCTAGCCGTTTGTGGTCCAAATACTCTAGAGGATCTTGAGGCCAGGGGGAGCCTGATGCCGCTTTCCCCCTGAACAAACTGGTATCTCCCATGGCCACAATCCTTCCCTTTTCAGATTCAGCACAGGCCATAATCACTAATTCTTCTCCTCTTTTCTCCAGACCTGGTTCATAACTCCCTCCTCCGTACCCATAAATTTCGGAGAGTCGATCTCCATACGTTTCTTCCCCACCCCAGGCTAGTTTCTTCGCACTTGAAGACAACTGCAGCGAACAGCCAGACACCAAAAAGATTCTTTGCACATTTCGGGTTGCAGGATGATTTGCAAAGTTCTCAATAATGGGAATCTCAGGATAGGGTTTATCCAGTGTCAAATTATTTTCTGGGTCTACCACAACATCTCGCTGGAATTTGATACCATAGTAACCAGCCAATACATTGAAGTCTTCCACGTTTTTAGAACTTAGTACACCACTCTCTCCAAGAAGGAGAAGACCTCCTCCGTTCTCCACAAATCTCTTAATGGAGGCTAATTCTTCTTCAGTGAAAGGCTGTGTAGGGATAGCAATAACCAAAACATCATAGGGGTCTAAATACATTATTGTTTTAGTAAATTCAACGTAGTAATACTTAATTTCAAGGTAATCTACCACATCATTGAGGATTCTCTGTACATCCTGTGAGCTGTGTCCTACATCAATGAGGATTCTACCTTCAACTTGCTGCTGGACAGGCAGCATAGAAACCATCAGGGCAAGAATTACTAGACCAAATACTTTCATACAGATCTTTTGAAGAAGTCAACACATTTAAATTTTTCCACATTACCCATTATCACACATACGAGAACCGTATTTTGAACAATCATTTTGTAAAAGATCAAAAAGTTCTTAAATTCTCGTTTTGTAACCTGTCCATGAAATGGATGATCATAATAGTATTGATCATACTTTTAGGATGTGTTGACCAGGAAAAAAGCTACACAGAGGATGAAAGCCTGGAAATTGCTCGAGAATTCGTGTTAACTAGTCCCACTTACAAGTACGATGGAGAAGGTTTAAAACATGTAGACACTGTCATTTTGAGGTGTTTAAACTGCTGGCAATTTGTATTCGAGTTCACCTCACGCAGTGCAGGATACGGAGACAGATCAGGCCAGATGGTAGCGCAGGTGATTACCCATCACACAGCTGAAGTAACAGTAGAGAGTGGCGAAGTAACCTCTGCTGTTCTAGATGATACATGGGATATAATAACCCAGGAACAGATCAAATAATGATACAAAATTGATGAGAAAATGCACATTTAGAACTGGAGGACTCTGTAGCAGGACTGTGTACTGAAACCACACTGAACCTTTAAAAAGAACTCTTCACATGGCTTTTTATGGAGTGGAGACAGCTCGGAGCTATTGGCTTTGTCCTCATGGATGAAATTGGAGTCACTCTACTCTATTTTGGAGTTCTCCCTTTGTTTAATATCCATTTGCCACTGAAGGTGTACCTTGCTATTATGTGCATTCTGGTAGTCAAAGACATACTGGTGGTCAAATTCCTGTGGCATGTGGTGGTGAGAACACCCCAGATAGGAAAAGAGTCTCTAATAGGAAAAATAGGGATTGCTTCTACTGATCTGGACTCCCAGGGAGTTATCCGAATCGGTAATGAATTGTGGATAGCTGAAACACAACATGCCCCTGTCAAGAAGGGAGGGAAGGTAATAGTTTTGAATGTAAATGGGCTTTATTTGGAGGTGGACCCTGTCAATTCTGATGATGGAAATGATGCACTGTATCACTGACTTGATAATTGGTTTGAAAAATGCTGATAATTACCAGAATTAACCAGATGTGCCGCTGTCAAGTGGTTTTTTTCTTGGGTTTCTCTTCTTCGGTTTTTTCTCGTTTATTTTTTTCCCTTATTTGAAGTATAATTTGAGATCTTAATTACACCTCAATTGTGAAAAAACCAGGTATATAGAATTACCTCTTTTTACAAGGGATTCCAGTATTTGTTAGGTTGAATCAAGAATTCAAAAAAATTGTAAACATTCGAAGCTACTATTATAAGGGAGAATTGCATAAACCTACCATGGCATTCCCTAACTTTGAACACAAGTATTCAGAAGCTTCATTAGTCTCTCAGGAAGATTTCTGGAACTATAGAGAAAAGAGGGGAGAGCTTTCCACATTTACCATTCCGGAAGGAGTAATCTTCTGTTACCGAAAGACCTTGGTGGAACATGTTTTACTGACCTATGAAACTACAGCAATAGAAGAATTCTTGGGCAAGATGTATCTTCTCCATGAAACCCAGGATCGGATAGCTCTCATTGGAGAATTTGGATTTGGGAATTATTGCTGAAGATGTAGTTGTATGCGAAAGAGCACTGCGTGATGAAGGAACCTCTTACCACTATGTGCAACCATCAAAATACGCATATGCATCTGCAGAAATGACTGAAAGAATAGTAAAATCGTTGGATAATCTTGGGGTGACATACATGGTGGGAACAAGCTGGACCACAGATGTACCTTACAGAGAAACTGCTGAAGAGGTTAAACGCTACCAAAAAGAAGGGGTGTTAGCAGTGGAAATGGAAGCATCTGCGCTGTTTTCTGTTGCAGCATTCAGAAATGTAGAAATGGGAGCCGTGTTTACCATTAGTGATTCTATAGCAGAACTGGTGTGGAAACCGCAATTCCATGAAACAGAAATACAGAAGAAGTTACAGCTCCTTTTCCAGGCAGCAGTGAATGCACTCCTGCAAAAATAATTACGTACTGCAAAGGCATTGTGGGAGCACTGCATTTTGCTGAGCCCATACTTTTCAGTATCCTTTTTAAAGAGCCGCACAGATACCCGTGATCAGAAAGGCCGGGGCGCTACTGTAGATGCAGATGCAGAGGTGCAGAGGTAAAGCTTTAAGAGAAAGATTCTAGGGATAATTATGGCCAGTTTTATTGTGGACCTGGACGGTGTTTTGAGAAGAGGAAATCAAACAATTGAAGGTGCTCCAGAATTGCTGGATATTCTAGAGGATTATGTGATCGTCACCAACAATTCCACCAGGACTCCACACATGTATTCAGAAGAACTTGGTGAAATCGGTCTTTTCATACCTCCCGAAAGAATTTTTACCTCAGCGAAAGCTACTGCCCTATTCTTGAAGGAAAATAGGAAATATACCACTGCATGGGTGGTGGGAGAAAAAGGTCTTGTAGAAGAAATTCAGAAAATTGGGTATACTATTACTGAAGATGGTGAATGTGTGGTGGTGGGATGGGACAGAACATTGACCTTTCAAAAGTTAGAAGCAGCCTGTCTGGCCATCAGAAATGGAGCAGAATTTATTGGAACAAATCCGGATGTGACATTTCCTTCAGAAAAAGGGATCATTCCAGGGTGTGGATCAATTTTAGCTTTTTTAGAAGCCTGTACCCATCAGAACCCGCTCGTAATTGGAAAACCCAATCCATTGATTGTGGAATTAGCTCTCCAGAGATTGAAAGACAAAAATGCATACGTGATTGGGGACCGATTAGATACCGATATCCAGGCAGGTATTACCGCAGGATTGAAAACCATTCTGGTGATGACAGGTGTAGAAACTGAGAAGAGCTTGGAATCGTCAACTACTAAACCAGATTTTGTGTTTAGTAATTTGAAGGATTTGAGAGATTTTATTCTAAAATTGAAATGACCAAAGAAAATCGACGAAGTCATAAACACAGTGGAGGAAATCACGGAGAAAATAATGTCATTTCTCTTTCCAGTAACTTCAATGTTTGGGGGCTGGTATGATCCTCTGCTCCCTTCCTCAAAGAATTACACAATATCTGAAAAATGTTCTTTCTCTTTGCCAGTGAGATATTTCTTCATATCTGCATAGACTGCACTTAAAATTTTTCCGGGTTCAGCTCCGGAGATTAGTTTCAACCTTTCCTTGAGTACGCTGTATATCAGGATTGGCAACTACAAAAAGGCCCATTTCAGTAGCATCTAAGGCTTCGTCCCAATTCCGGTCCATGCGGTGACTGGTTTCCCTAAGGCTTAATTCTTTGATTTATGCTTCAAATAACGCATTTAATCAAAAAAATGTACGATACGGTAAATAGGTAAAAAAACTTATAAAGGTATGAAAAATCATAGAATATTGGAGAGATCTGCTCAGCAGGAGCATGTTTCGCTGCAGACACGCTCCCAATATAGCATGATATACGCATCATGCTTATAAACAAATTGAATATAATTGTAGAAGTAATTGATGGATTGTGATATGATGCTTGAACAGCTAACTTTGATTGAAGACAAAAAAACAGACAGAATCAATCACGTAGCCAAACCCTATACTGGAATCTATGCTATGCATAAGTACTGGTCTAAGAAGCCGTACAATGTCGTCCGAGATTTTATACTGAGATATACAAATAAGGGAGAAATTGTACTAGATCCTTTCTGTGGATCGGGGATTTCTATAATAGAATCTATTGTTGCAGAAAGAAAGGTAGTTGGAATAGATATAAATCCCTCTGCAATCTTCATAACAAAACAAACTATTAGGAAGATACCCACGAAGTTAATGCAAAAAGAATTCAAAAAGATCGAATCCGATATCAAAGACGAAATAAACTCCTTCTATGCAGTAAGAAGAAATGGTCGAGGATTTATTGGGACACATTTCATTTGGAAAGATGACAAATTAATGGAAGTATGGTACAAAACCAAAGAAGGTGGAAGAAAAAAGATTGTCGAAAAACCAACAGAAAGGGATACAAAACTGGCATCATCATTTTCATACGAGAAAATACCATATTACTATCCAGAGAAGAATTTTTTCCATAATTCACGAATTAACACAAGCCGTGAAAAGCATATATACGAAATTTTCACTCCTCGAAACCTAACAGCATTGTCTCTTCTGATGAATAGAATAGAAGAGATTGAAAAAAGTGATATGAGAGAACTCTTTAAATTTTGCTTTACTGCCTCTGTTGGACAGGCTAGCAAAATGGTATTTGTCATAAGGCAAAGGAAAAAATCCAAGAATGGAGCAAGGAAGACTAGAAAAAGAGAAGTAGGTAGCTGGGTAATCGGTTACTGGATACCAGATGAGAATTTTGAAATAAATGTCTGGAATTGTTTCGAAAACAGATGTAGAAGAATTATGAGAGCAAAGAAAAAACAAGAAAAAGCATGTTATTCAATCAAAAAGGCTGAAATATTTAAAGAATTATTGGGTTCAAGGAATTTGCTCTTGCTGAATGAGCCTGCCCAAAAAGCTCTAGGAAGGATTCCGGATGACTCTATAGACTATGTAGTTACGGACCCTCCCCATGGGAATCGGCAACCGTACTTGGAACTGAGCATGATGTGGAATGAGTGGCTCAAGAAGAAAGTGAATTATGAAGATGAAATTGTGATCAGTGAATCCAAGGATAGGAATAAGAATATACATAATTACTATAAATTATTGTACAAAGTATTCGTTGAAATTGAGAGAGTGCTAAAACCATACCGCTTCTTTTCCCTGATGTTCAATAGCCTTGATGATGAAACTTGGATAAATTTGGTCCAGAAAATGAACAGCCTTAGTTTTGAATTGGGAAAGGTCGAGACTTTAGAGTATTCTGCCAAATCGGTAGTACAGGACACACGTAGGGCTGGGCTAAAAACTGATTTCATATTGACCTTTAGAAAAACTCCAGGTAAAATTAGAAAGGATATTGAATTAATTTCTATTAGAGATAACAGAGAATATATTATGGATTCAGTAGAGGCCTATCTAGAAGATAATGATGGAAATGGATCGCATACATATCAAATTCTGAATTACCTAGTTTCTAGAATGCTCCAAAAAGGTGAATTTTTTAGACTCTCAGAAGTTCTAAGTGTACTGAAAAAAGATTTTGTAAGAGAAGGAAATGAATGGATAAGGAGGAAAATATAGATGGATCTTGAAAGAGAGTTTAGATTGCTAGACAGGTTTTATCGAGAAAATAGCTTCGATCTGATAATCAATCATGAACTCGGAATCTATTTTCTCAAGATACGTTCTATATCTAGAGCCGAAATTTTGAGAAAGCTGGCCAAGAGGATGAAAATTGATTTTTCTAGAATTTCCGGAAAAAACTTATTTCGTTTAATTTTCTGCAGTAAAATCCCAGACGATGAGTTAGACGGATTTATTAATCAAATATTCAAAAAAGAGAGACAAAAAAGAATGAGGAATGAAGACTATATCTACAGACAACTTTATAAATTGAAAATTTTCGATTGGGGAGGATTTCATCAGAATGCTGTTGAACGAACCATAGTCAATAATTATGTCAAGAAGATTCAGGATTATGAAGAACTTTGTGAGAGCATTGTTAATGATATAAATCCTAGATTGCGCGGATATATACTGTGTTCTTGGTATAACCATTGGACTTCAATATTAATAGAGGATATGTTCAAGGATCATACAAATATTTTGCCTGCAGTAGGCCGTGTGAAGAAAGTTGATTTCTTCTGGCATGACTTTCCTTTTGATTTGAAAGTGACTTATTTCCCTGATGGATACATGACGAAAAAAAGGAAGGAATTAGGTCTAAGACCAGAACTTACAGAGATGAAAATGTTTGCCAGAAGAAACAACATATCCTATGATAGAAATGCTAGAGATAGAGAAATTTCGTCTGAACTTCTTGCAAGAATCTCCGAAGATGTTTCTAAGCCTGCAGAGGAATTCATGGAAAAACTCCATAGAATTAGAAACAAGATCATTCTTAACACAATACAAAATCCTACTGACCTAGCCAGATGGTTCTACGAGAATCAAGGTTCTAGGAGATTTGATGCTGCTAGCAGGTTCTTTTTGGTCTTGATTGATTTGAGGAATCTGGAAGATAGTTGGAAATTGAAAAGGAATAAGAAACTCCTACGAAAAGAAATAAATGGATTTTTAGACAGGAACACTGAAATAGATTTTCAAAAGCTCAAACTATCCTTTAAGTGGGAAAATAGGATATATACAACATATTCTACTATATTATTCGTATTAAGATCATAGTGTGATCAATCAATCCAGCAGGATTGCAATCTTTCATGCCTTTTCAGCAACCTACACCAGCAAGACAGCCAGTATCCCTGTTAGAAAAATACCATCAAAAGTGCCAGCACCGCCAATGGATGCAGTGGGAGCTCCCAATTTCTTGATCTTACCCAGGTTCAGCAAATCAGCCCCGATTAAGACACCCAAAACACCACTGGTGTAAGCAATAACTGTTCGCATCGTTTCAGGAAACAAAATGCTCAACACAACAGCCACCACTGCAGAGGTTAAGGGAGCCAAAAAAACAGGCATAGCAATCCCCATTCCAGGAATCGGTTTAGAAAATGTATAGCTCACCACAACACATATAGTGGTTCCAATGACAATAGGGATAAACATCTGGGGAAATTTTACAATTAAAAACACTGAAATTAACACTGGTATTACTGCACCTCCCACATTGGCTGCAATCACTGTTCTAACAATTCTTCGCTCCACAACAGGTTGTGGAAGAAACCAAAGGCGCGTGGACGGTTTATAACTTAAAACATTGCCCTCGGTCTCCAATTCCGTGATAGGAATATTAATGAAACTGCCAATTAACGAACCAAATAACAGAACAAAGGCCAGTGACGGAGGAAATCCCAGTTTGGCAAAGGAGATACTGATGACATTGATAAAGAGAATGCCCAAAAAGAGTGGTAGCAGTAGTAAGAGGAGGAAAAACAAAGGATTTAAAGGGGTTTGAATCATTCGGTCCATGTAAACATGAGAACCTTCAGTCTTATAAGTCTTGCGTTCTTGAGTTCCTGGGCTGTTTCATTGCACACATTGTTATTATGAGTGAGTTTCTATCAAGAGCCGTTAATCTTTTATCTGTACCAATGAAGAACACTTTATGAGAATTGTGGATTTAAGAAGTGATACGTTCACATTACCGACTGAGGAAATGATGAAAGCAATCCAAGAGGCAGAACTGGGAGATGATGTGTTTCAGGAAGACCCCACCATGAACAGGCTACAGAAAATGGCAGCAGAAAAAGTGGGAAAAGAAAGAGGCTTGTTTGTCACCAGTGGTACTCAAGGGAATGTAGTTTCTTTGCTAGCCCATACCCAGCACGGCGATGAAGTCATTCTGGAAGCTGAGTCCCATACGTACATGTATGAAGTGGGAGCAATGGCTGCTTTAGGTGGGTTGATGGCTCGGACCATTCCCGGTGTAAAGGGTGCATTACCTCCAGAAGAGGTGAAAAAAGCTATCCGACCAGAAAATATCCACTTTCCACGGACCACATTATTGTGTGTGGAGGACACCCATAATAATGCAGGTGGGACAGTGATTACTCCTCAACAGATCAAGGACCTGGCAGATATTGCAAAACCTAAGAACATAAAAATGCATTTAGATGGAGCGCGAGTGTTCAATGCAGCTATTGCGTTGCATTGTGATGTCAAGAGAATTACTAAAGAATTTGATTCTGTGATGTTTTGCTTTTCTAAAGGGTTGAGTGCTCCTGTAGGCTCTATCGTGTGTGGTTCTGAAGAATTTATTGAAGGAGCGAGAAGAGTGCGCAAAATGTTGGGAGGTGGCATGAGACAGGCAGGTATTCTGGCTGCCTGTGGCATTGTGGCTCTAGAGAAAATGGTGGATCGGTTAAAAGATGATCACAAAAATGCACAGACATTAGCTGAAGGATTGGCTGAAATTAATGAGATATCCATCGATTTGGATACAGTGCAGACAAACATTATCGTCTTTGATGTGTCCCGGTTGGGAGGATCTGAAAAGTTTATTGCCGCTTTAGAGAAAAAGGGTGTAAAATGTCTGCCCAGAGATGAAAACAGAATAAGAATGGTGACTCACCGCATGGTATCAGCAGAAGATATTGATATTGCCTTACAGAGAATTCGAGAGGTGGTATAATGACAACAGTTAGGACAGAAAAAGCTCCCCAGCCTGTGGGGCCTTATTCACAGGGAATCAAAGTGGGTTACATGGTCTTTGTGTCTGGACAGGTAGGTATCAACCCTGAAACAGGGAAAAAGGTAGAAGGTGGTATAGAAAAAGAAACAGAACAGGCACTAACGAATGTGAGAGCGATTTTGGAAGAAGCAGGATTGAACCTGAAGGATGTGGCAAAGGTTACTGTATACCTGAAGGATATCAGCGATTTCTCCAGAATGAACCAGGTTTATTCAACATTCTTCTCAGGGCATAAGCCAGCCCGAGCATGCGTGGAAACGGGCTTGGTGAAGGATTTTCTGGTGGAAATTGATGCCATTGCAGTGAAAAACTAAATTTTGCTTCGTGATACCTTGGAGATAAAGAGAGAAGGTGATCTCAAACCTGAGAGAAAG
>Ga0209636_10007222_pt1 | contig 11345 bp, 9 predicted proteins | sample DeeMarSWOR152_54_FD_187464 | JGI IMG/M metagenome (GOLD analysis project Ga0209636, IMG submission 187464) | Marine sediment microbial communities from White Oak River estuary, North Carolina - WOR-1-52-54 (SPAdes) (version 2) | ecosystem: Environmental > Aquatic > Marine > Intertidal zone >... | reverse complement strand
GTTTAAAAACTTCAAACAGCGTAGCTAAGCCTTTACGGGCTGAAAATTTTGGAATGATTGGGAGGATTAAATGAAAGTTCCATTTTTAGATCTGAAGAGACAATATAGTACCATAAAAAAAGAGATAGACGAGGCAGTTTTTTCCGCCTTATCCAATACTCAGTTTATTTTAGGCCCTGAGGTCAAAAGCTTTGAAGAGGAAGTCGCCGCATATTGTGGGACAAAATTCGCTGTTGGAGTAGCATCAGGCACCGATGCTTTGCTTTTGTCTCTGAGAGCTTGTGGAGTGAAGCCGGGGGATGAAGTTATTACCACCAGCTTCTCGTTTTTTGCCAGCGCCGGGGTCATCTCCAGATTAGGGGCAAATCCAGTTTTTGTGGATATAGATGCTGAAACTTATAATATCGATCCTGATGTGATTGAAGAAAAGATCAGCCAAAAGACCAAAGCGATAATGCCGGTTCATCTTTTTGGTCAGTGCGCAGATATGGACCCTCTCCTGAAGATTGCAAAGGAGCATAATCTCAAAGTAGTGGAGGACGCGGCCCAATCTATTGGGGCAGAATACAGAGAAAGAAAAGCTGGAACCATGGGGGATTTCGGCTGTTTTTCTTTTTTCCCCAGCAAGAACTTAGGTGGTGCAGGCGATGGGGGGATGGTGGTCACCAATGACCCGGAGATGGCGGAGATGATAAGAATTCTGAGAGTTCATGGATCCAAACCAAAATATTATCATTCCATAATCGGTTACAATAGTCGTTTAGATACTATTCAAGCTGTCATACTTGGCGTAAAATTGCAATACTTGGATGACTGGACCAAGAAAAGAAGAAAACATGCAGAAGTATACAACTCCGCGTTCAACGATTTGGATGTAATTACTCCTAAGGAAGAGAGCTTCAATTATCATATATATAACCAATACACCATTGCGGTCAAAAACAGGGACGAGTTAAGAAAGCATTTAAAAGAAAAAGAAATAGGTCATGATTCCTATTATCCTGTTCCATTGCATTTGCAGGAATGTTACAGATTCTTAGGTTACAAGAAAGGTGACCTTCCGGTTTCAGAGAAGAAAGCAGAGGAGGTGGTCTCTATTCCCGTATACCCGGAGTTGACACAAGAAGAACAGGAATATGTAATTTCGACCATGAAAGAATTTGTGACCCGTTAAGTTTAAATTTTAGAAAGATGTGACATACAACCGTTGGAGTATAAAGCTTTAGGAATTGTTGAAAAACTACTTTTTACAAAAGAGGTATTTTGTAGGGACAGGGCTTGTACCTGTCCTAACTTCAATGAGGATAGCCATCCCGCCAACAGCGGGATCCCTGCGACAATCTCCTCTCACCGATTAAAGCATGTGAGATACTTTTTCAACACACCCTTCAGCTTTGCCTTTGCACTGAAGAAAATGTTTTGGTTCCCCTAAAGGGGAACACTCCAGTTCAGTTTCTTTACAGAGTTTTACACGAAGCTATGAAGATTATATCCGTGGTGGGGGCTCGCCCCCAGTTTATCAAGTTATCTGCTCTTTCCAAAGAGTTGAGAAAAAAACATCAAGAGATCATCCTGCATACCGGACAGCATTATGATGATGAGCTCTCTAAAATATTCTTCTCTGAGCTTTCCATTCCGGAACCGGACTACAACTTAGGAATTGGTTCAGGAGAACATGGGGAGCAAACCGGAAGAATGTTAAAAGGGATAGAAGAGGTTTTGCTTTTCGAGACGCCGGATTTGGTCATAGTTTACGGGGATACCAATTCCACCTTAGCTGGGGCTTTGGCGGCGGTCAAGCAGAAAATTCCGGTCGCCCATGTGGAGGCGGGATTGCGATCTTTCAGAAGGTCCATGCCAGAGGAGATAAACAGAGTCTTGACTGATCAGGTAAGCTCTCTGCTTTTTTGTCCCACCAAAACCTCTGTGCAAAACTTAAGAAAAGAGGGGATAATCAAAGGTGTTCATCTGGTGGGGGATGTGATGTATGATTCCTTAAGACAACACATAAAGAGAGCAGAGAAGCTTTGTAAGATAATGAAAAAGCTGAACCTTTCCAAGAAAAACTTCTATTTAATAACCATCCATCGGGCTGAAAACACAGACCTCCAAGAGAACCTAAGAAAGATCGCCGAGATTCTATCCGGGTTAGACAAAAAGACCGTTTTCCCGGTTCACCCCCGAACCCAAAAATCTCTATCCGGATTTAATCTTTTAGATAATTTGAAATCAAAAGGACATCTTCTTCTAATTGATCCGGTGAGTTACTTGGATATGCTGGTTTTGGAGAAGAATGCCAGATGTGTTCTGACCGATTCAGGCGGAGTACAAAAGGAAGCTTTCTTCTTAGAGACTCCCTGCTTAACCTTAAGGGAAGAAACCGAATGGGTGGAGACAGTGGAAAACGGTTGGAATGAGCTGGTAGGATTAGATAAAGAAAAGGTAGAGAAATGCGTTAGAAAGTCAGAAAGGTTAAGTTCTTCGGCTAAGAAGAAATCCTTGCTAACGACAAAAGGTGCAAGCTCTCTAATCTGTAAGTGGATTTCTAAGTTTGAAAAGGGGATGAATACAAATTAATATGTGAATGTACCGATGTTTTTGTTAAGCTTCACACCGCCAAGATATCTAATGCCCAACTGGTTGAAGTTGAGAGAACAAAAATCTCAAGTTAAATCCCTATAGTTGCTTGATTTAAGATATGGGCGAAGCAAAGCAGTTCTACAAAGTTTGACAAAAAATCTTTGATCAGATTGAATAGCCTACAGCCAAATCAAGGCAGATCAAAAAGGATATGAAAATTTCTGCTTCCGTTTCAAGTTTTAAACCCACGTTCAATTCACAATCGATACGGGATGCAACTGTAATTTTGGTGTCTGCCACTGTTTTGAGTAAATTAATAGGTTTTATAAGAGAGGTGGTAATCGCCGCACATTTTGGAACAAGTTCTGATTACGATATCTATCTGGTGGCAGTTACGCTTCCCATGGTAGTATATACCGTAACCAGATATACTTTACCTAATATTTTCATTCCCATTTTTTCGAAATTCAAAACAGAGGTCAATGAGAAGAGGGCATGGTCATTTTTTTGGGTCTTTTTAAACTTTAACCTGCTCCTGTTTTTTCTGGTGGCACTTTCAATTTTTCTTTTATCACCCCAGTTATTAAAGATGATTGCACCCGGGCTGAACCCAGATCAGATAAGCGCTGCCACTATTTTGTTAAGAATTGCTGTGATTATAGTAGTAATTGGAGGAATAGAAACTGTACTTCGTGGTCTGCTTCATTCCTATAAGCATTTTATCTATCCAGCCTTTGCCCCCATGTTGTACAATCTGGTCATAATCGTGTGGGTAGTTTTTCTAAGCAGCAGGTTGGCTACTAAAGCCTTGGTCTGGGGGACGGTATCAGGGGCTTTACTTCAGATGATGGTTCTGGGCGTTGTGTTCTTTAAACGCAAGGTCCGTATTCCCTTTAATTTCAGAATCTATGAGAAGGGTATAGAGGAAGCGATGAAGGTGGCTCCATTTATTTTGCTAATAGAGGGCTTTGGACAATTGTATGTGGTCGTAGATAGATTTTTTGCCTCCGGCTTGCCCGAAGGTTCCATTTCTGCCTTAAATTATGCAAATCTAATTTTTCTGATCCCTGTTAGTGTTTTTGCTATTGCCATAAGCACCGCTGTTTTTCCTTATTTGGCAGAAGAGGCGGCCAAAAGAGATTGGTCCAAACTGACCGATATTTTTTCAAAAACCTTAAAGATGATTATTTTCTTAACCATACCGATTTCACTCTTTTTGATATTTTTTCATCAGCCAATTACCGCGCTCATCTTCCAGCGAGGAGCTTTCGATTCCCAATCAACTTTGATGACCTCAAAAGCATTAGTGTTTTATGCTTTAGGTCTTTTTTTCTTTTCCGGTTATGCCCTTATCTTGAAAATGTTTTATTCTTTGAATTTAGTAAAAATCTTGGTAGTGGCTAATTTTTTTAGCTTCTCCTTAAAGTTGATTTCAAGTTTGATTTTAATAAATTTGCTCTCCTATAAAGCCTTGGCTTTAACCACTGCCCTTGCAGGAATCTTTAACTTTTGTTTTCTGTTTTTAATTTTGAATAAACGAATAGGTCCTTTGAATGTAAAGGACATTGTACATGTCACCTTAAAAACATTGTTTATATCAGCGATCTCTATTGGTATAGGCCTTGCTCTTTTCTTGTTTTTTGATCCGAAAGAAGTTGTTTCAATAGGGAAGGTGGCACCTCTATTGAGACTTTTTATTATATCAGTTGTTGTTTTAGCGACATTTCTCACATGCTCCTTTTGGTTAAAGATGAAAGAATCGAAACAACTAAAAGACATTTGCGTTTCTTATTATAACAAGCTCTGGTGAAAATAGATGCGTAGCACTCATTACATTTCAACCACCTGGCCCTCATTTAAAGTGGCTCCTTCTTTGCTGAAAATTTCCTTGCTGTTTTCAGTAATTATAGGTTTGGCTGTGGTCCTGATAGATCTAAAGCTATTGTTTCTTTTAGTCATGGGATTGATGGTCCTTGTGTTTTTTTTCGCTCGGTTTGATCTGGGCGTCTTTGTATTTGTGATCTTGGTGCCTTTGACCATACACTCGCCGGCTGAGCTCCATCACTTGATCAGCTATTCCTTAAGCGGAATACTGGTGTTTAGCTGGCTTTTAAGAAAACTCGTCAACGCTCAGACTTTTGCTTCTTTGAATCGCGACTTGGTCCTGTTTATGATATTTTACACTCTATGGGGTGTTGCCTGTTCTCTTCACTCTAATTATCTTACCACGGGTTTGTTCGTCACCCTACGACAGCTTTTGTTTTTTGTAATTTTTTACGCTTTGTATGATTGGATGAAATCTGAAAAAGAGATCAGTTTGATTATCAACGCTATGATAACCATGGGGGTAGTGGCCTCTCTTCCAGCTATCACACAATTGTTATCTACCGGGTTCTCCAATGTTTTTCGGTTTGGAAGTCCCATGCGCTTTGGAGGTATTTACACGGGAGTCAATGCTTTGGGTATGCACTTGTCCTTTATTCTGGGTATAGCGGTGAGTAAATTTTTGTACGTAGATTTGCCAAGGAAAAGATGGTCTCCGTTGATTTTAATCTTGATCATCAGCTCTGCACTATTCTTCACTTTTTCCCGATCTGCATGGTTGCTTGCGGGGGTTGCTATTACTATAATCCTATTTCGTTTTAAGAGGGGACGCATGCTTGTTTTAACAGCGGCTATTCTTCTCACTTTTATTGTATTGTTTTCCCCTCAGATCGAGGAATTTTTGGGAATGATTGTCAGGCTAGAAAGCGGAGTAACTAGCAGAGATATTCTGTGGAAAGGTGCGGTAGCGATAATAAAGGAAAATCCGATATTTGGTGTGGGACCGGGAAGTTTCAGACATTTCATTGCTGATTATGCTCCGCGTTATCCGTGGCGTTGGCCTGTAGTAGGGTTTGGGGGAATTACGGGTGGAGATTCCCATAATTTTTTTCTTAGCCGAGCAGCTGAGATGGGCGTTGTGGGCTTAGCTTTGATTTTCTGGTTCCTCGTCAACTATTTCAAAATCTATTCCCGCGGGATCCATAAGGCAAAAGTTTTGAAATTGGAACATGTGTTTTTTGGGGCAGCTGCAGTTGTGATAGGAGCTTTAGCAAGAGGGTTTTTCGAGGGGAAAGGAATCATTGGTGGTGGGGGGATAAGCTTTGAATTATTTTTTTGGTTTATGATTGCCTTTACACTAAGAGTGGACCAATTTTCTAAGAAAGAATTGATTAAGCAGACTACTTGATTCCAGTTAAAGATATGAGCAAAAAATATAAGATCAGAAAAAGTCTTCCTCCCATTTATTATATAACTCATTTTTATCATAACCCAAAAACTGGAGGGGAAAGATATAACTTTGAGGTAATAAAACATCTAAGGAGTAGAGGATTTGGTGTGCGAATTTTGGTAGACAAATTAATGCCTAAGTTTATAAAAGGGAAGAGATTTTTGCTTTACAACTTCTTTTACATCCTTAAATTCCTCGATGCACGCAGGATCGTGCTATTCACTACTGATTACATGCATCCCAGACTGTTTTTGCTATTTTTATTTCTGAAGTTATTTAAAAATTGTAAGATTTTCGTGTTGGTGCATCATTTACGTCATCATGAAATAGAAAATAGAATCTTGAAGTTTTTGGACGTTCGGGTGGAAATGATTTTTTTGATGTGTGCAGATGTGGTGATAGCCATTAGTAAAAACACTAAATCTGAGATTAGGCAATTGACCAGAAAGGATAAAAACATCTTTGTGGTATACCCAGGTCTTAATCAAATTGAGTTTAAAACCACGTTCGCGGAAAAACATGACAAACTAAATCTTTTGTTCGTTGGGGATTGCGTTAGAAGAAAAGGATTGGAGTATCTGATAGAAAGCTTAGCATTTTTAAACCGTAAGGATGTTCACCTACATGTTGTGGGTAGAGATGATCGGGATCTATTATACAGGGAGTATCTTCTTGAATTGATTGAAAAGAAAGGGCTTCAAGGTAAAGTGTTCTTTTATGGTCGAGTGGATGGCATTAGAAAACAAAAGCTATTTCTCAACTCACACATTTTTGTCTTACCTTCTTTCTGGGAAGGCTATGGTATTGCAGTGGCTGAAGCTATGGTATATGGTCTTCCTGTAATTGCCACCAAAGTAGGAGCAATCCCGGAACTGGTGAAGGACGGAGTCAACGGTATCTTGGTGTCCCCCAGGGATTCTCTACGGTTGACTGAAGCTATTTCCTATCTTATAGAGAATCCTTTGGTGCGAGAGGACTACGGTAAAAAAAGTAAATTTTTTTCTCACAGTTTTAATAATTGGTTGCAAACTGGAGAGCAGTTTGTTAAAATATTTGAAGAAAATATTCGGAAGAGAGACCCAAGATGAAAATATTGTTTATTTACTATAAAAAAATGGGCTCCTTTGTCAGAAAAGACTGGGAGATTTTGAAAAAGAGACACGAGACAAAAGTAGTGAGGTTTTCAACTATCCTAGATGCATATGCTATATGGAAGGGAACCCGCTGGTGTGATCTCACTTTCTCATGGTTTGGCAGTCTTCATTCTTTTTTCGCGGTTCTATTTTCTAAACTTCGGGGGAAAAGAAGTGTAGTGGTCGCAGGTGGCTATGATGTGGTTCGTCTCCCTGAGATCAAATATGGTCTTTTTTCGTTTTGGTGGAAGAGATGGTGTCCATTGATAGTATTTCGACATGCAAATTTGATTCTAACAGTATCCCAAAATACCACGCGTGAAACTTTGAGCAATGCAAAAGTTGATGCCCGAAAAATTAGATTGTTGTATCATGGGTTCAATGCTGATATCTACAAACCCCAGTCTAATCAAAACAAACAGCCAATTGTTTTATCCGTGGGAGGCATCTCCAGAGCTACTTTAGCCAGAAAAGGTTTGGAGCTGTTCGTAAAAAGCAGTAAATTTTTACGTGAAATTGAATTCGTTCTAGTTGGGAAGTGGATAGATGATTCCATAAATTACTTGAGATCAATAGCTTCTCCGAATATGAAGTTCTTAGGCGAGGTAGACGAATTCGCACTGTTGACACTTATGAGTAAATCTAAGGTTTATGTGCAAGTCTCCCGACATGAGGGCTTTGGATGTTCATTGGCTGAAGCCATGCTGTTTGAATGTATACCAGTGGTTGCCAATGTGGCGGCAATACCTGAAGTCGTAGGGGATTGTGGATTCTTTTTAACGGACCAAAGTCCGGAGAAGTTGGCCGCCTTGATTAGTAGGGCACTAAACAGTGATTCAAAATTGGGCAAAAAAGCAAGAGAGAGAATAGAAAACCTATTCCCCATAGCAAAAAGACAGAACCGATTACTTGAATTAATAGAAGATTTAGAATAAACGGACATTTATATGGTTGACCATAGTTCATTAACGGAGAGAATTTAAGTTCAGTTATAACACACAAGAATTGCTCCGGCAGTTGGCCAAATAGTCTCGAAATGAACATTTTATATATTACCCAGTATTTTCATCCGGAGATAGGGGCCACCCAAAACAGAGCTTTGGAGATGGCATCCCATTTGGTTAGATCTGGACACAGAGTAACTGTCTTAACAGAATTCCCAAATCATCCCTCCGGAATCATTCCAAAGAGATACCGGTTCAAGTTATTTGAAAGGGAAAAATACAGAGGGATTGAGGTAATAAGGTCTTTTGTCAAAGCCTCCCCCAATAAAAATTTCATTAATCGCATACTGTTTTATCTTTCCTTTATGATAAGCTCAATTATTGCGGGAATGAAATTAAAAAACAAAAAGTATGATATTGTCTATGCTACTTCTCCTCCCTTGTTTGTTGGACTTTCGGGATATGCAATAAGTAGGCTAAAGGGGATCAAGTTCGTTTTTGAAGTAAGGGACATTTGGCCAGATGAAGTTATAGCTTTGGGAGAATTGAAAAATGAATTTATCATAAAAGGATCAGAGTGGATAGAAAGAATCTGCTACCGTAAATGTGAAAAAGTGGTGGTTGTCACCAAAGGATGTTACCAAAATTTGCTTGACAAAAAGGTAAACTCAAACAAAATAGAGACTGTCCACAACGGGGCGAACGTTGAAATGTTTAAACCCGTAAAGAATTGGGAAGAGTTGAAGAACAAGCTGGGTTATAAAGGAAAATTCGTAGTCTTACATGCTGGTAACTTTGGACTTGTCCACGGGATTCAATCATTAATAGAGGTTGCTAGACTTCTAACACACGAAAGCTCTATACTTTTTCTATTAATCGGTGAAGGACCCATGAAGAATAAAGTAAAAGACTTAAGCGAAAAATACCAGCTCACAAATCTAAAGATTATGGGTAGTGTCTCCACAAAAAATATAGTGGACTATTTCAACTTTGCAGATGTTTGTTTCGTGACGGTCAGAAAAAATCCTCTTTCTAAAATTTATATGCCGGTCAAAATGTATGATGCATGGGCCTGTGGGCGGCCGATTATTCTAACTGTGGATGGAGAGGCAAAAGAACATTTGAATAAAGCTGATGCAGGGATATATGTCGACCCAGAGGATCATATGGGAATTAAAAAAGCAATAATCAATTTATTTAATAATCCGGATCTGTGCCAAAAGTATGGAAGAAATGGAAGAAAGTATGTCGAAAAACACTTTTCGAGAAAGGTTTTGGCACAAAAATTAGAGAAGTGCCTGTTAACTGTTTTGAACAATAGTTGATAAAATTCATAATCCTAAAGTTGACGAGTTAATGAAATCCTTAATCACCGGCGGTGCAATCTACTGATAAATAAAGAGGCGAGATTTAAATTCGGTGAATCTGCCAGAAAAAGAGCCAATGACATATTTTCAAAAGAATTGATGATAAAAAGAACAAAAGGTTTATATTATAAACTCTTGGATGAAGGTCTATATGGTAAATTACCCGAAAGCAGACCAGATAGATTACTCTGAAGTGAATCTGACAGGGGAGTTTAACGTCCTATCGATTGACTGTGAGGATTGGTATCATGGTCTTGAGATTGGAGTGGAGAGCTGGCATAAGTTCGAGAGTAGAATAGAAAAAAACAGTCTAAAGCTTTTGAATCTTCTGGAAGAGGCCGGAACTAAAGCCACATTTTTTATACTGGGGTATGTGGCTGAGAAATTCCCTCGGTTGGTAGAAGAGATAGCCCGGAGGGGACATGAGATCGGAAGCCATGGCTATTCGCACCAGTTTGTCTACAGACAATCCCCGAATGAATTTCGTCAGGAATTGCGCAAATCTCTAGAGATCTTAGAAAAACTTTCGGGAGAAAAAATATTGAGTTACCGCGCCCCCTTCTTCTCCATTACTCAATCATCTCTCTGGGCCCTGGAGATCTTAGGTGACTTTGGGATACTTTTCGATTCAAGCATTTTTCCAGTGATTAACTATCGGTACGGCATTCCTCAAGCGCCTCGGTTTCCGCACTGGATAGTGATAAAAAATGGTTCAATGATACTGGAATTTCCTATCTCCACTCTCAGGATCTTAGGAAAAAACATCCCGGTAGCCGGAGGAGCTTATTTCAGGATATTCCCTTACCAGTTTATAAAAGCAGGGATTAAAAGCTTAAATAGGAAGAATCAACCGGTTATATTTTATCTCCACCCTTGGGAGATAGATCCAGAGCATCCTAAGATTAGGCTTCCTCGCAGAATCAGCTTGACCCATTACCATAATCTTTCGCAGACCGAAGCCAAATTCAAGAGTTTACTGAAAGATTTCAAATTCATCCCTTTGAGGAAGGTCCTAGAAAATGCAGAATGAAGACCAAGTTAAGGCGCATTTCCGAAAACAGGCAGTAAGGTTTGATACCATCTATGAGGACGAGAAAAGGTTATGGCAGAAGTTCGTGGATAAGTTCTTTCGCCAGGTGGTGAAAGATAGATTCGATCTAACTTTCCGGGAGATCACGGAACTAAAGGGGAAGAGTATCTTAGACGTGGGGTGTGGTTCCGGCAGATATGCTTTAGAATTTGCCCGACGCGGAGCCGATAGGATCATAGGGATAGACTATGCTCAGGAAATGATTGAATTAGCCAAGGGTTATGCTGAAAACATAAAAGAGAATCCAAATTGCAGGTTTGTCTGTGGAGATTTCGCAGATCACGATTTCAGAGAACAATTCGACTATACAGTTGCCATGGGTCTTTTTGACTATTTGAAAAATCCTTCGGTTTATCTGACCAAGATGAAAAGTCTAACCCGATCAAAAATTATTGCCAGTTTTCCTAAGAAATGGACATTGAGAAGTCTGATTAGAAAAATTCGTCTTTTTTTGGCAGGCTGTCCAGTATATTTTTATTCCCAGGGAGAAGTCGAAAAACTTTTGAAAGAAAATCAGATATCACAATATAAAATATTTGACCTGAGCAGGGATTTCATTATAATTGCTCAGATAGGTCAAGGCGATCAGAGGTTAATTTTTAAACAAATAGAATAGAGATGAGGGTCTTAATCACTGGGGGGGCTGGGTTCATTGGTTCGCGTCTGGCGGAGAAACTCTTGGAAAAGGGAGATGAGGTTTACGTCATCGATAACTTCTCCACCGGCAGGCTGGATAATATCCAGCACCTTCTCTCCGAATCTAGGTTTCATCTGACCGTGGGCACCATACTGAATGAAAAGACAGTAGAACCGTTGGTGCAAACATGCGAGCGGATTTTTCATCTGGCGGCCGCGGTGGGAGTTCGCCTAATCATCGAAAGACCGGTTGATACCATCGAAACCAATATATTGGGAACGGAGATCGTCCTAAGATTAGCCAACAAATACAAAAGGAAA
>Ga0209636_10007221_pt1 | contig 11345 bp, 3 predicted proteins | sample DeeMarSWOR152_54_FD_187464 | JGI IMG/M metagenome (GOLD analysis project Ga0209636, IMG submission 187464) | Marine sediment microbial communities from White Oak River estuary, North Carolina - WOR-1-52-54 (SPAdes) (version 2) | ecosystem: Environmental > Aquatic > Marine > Intertidal zone >... | reverse complement strand
ATAATTAAACTTATTAGTAATTCCGAAAATCATCTTTGGAAATGAGTTCCCCAAGATCACCCTGTCGTCTGCATTGACCATACCATCACCATTCCTGTCTTCATATTTTAAATCCCCTGGTTTTACCGGATCTGTTGTGCCTGAAGCATCGATTTCTCCCTGGTTCTGCCATACTCCCAAGACATTATACCCGTAAAAGGAATTAAGCGTTTCACCTTCGCGGATAATGGCAATATCCCTTGTCCAGCCTGCATCGGTGTGGATTACCTCATCAATTTCACCCAGATCAGTTACCCGGTTTTTTAAGGTGGTTAAGTTTATACTGGTGGTCCATTTAAATGTCTTTACCGTATTCTGGGTTTCAATAAACAGTTCCAAGCCATCATTTTTAATGCTTCCGATATTCTGTAATATTGAAGTAAAACCGGTTGAAGCAGGTACAGGCAGGTTAAACAGCATATCATATGTATTTTTCTGATAATAATCAATGCTTGTATATATCCTGTTCTTCAAGAATCCCATATCCAGTCCTATATTTACCTGTTCTGTTGTTTCCCACTTGAGATCGGGATTTGGGATCCGTGCCGGCTCAAGCGTAACCCAGCTCTGACCACCAAGAATTACATTGGCTCCATTCGAAAAGGTTGTAAGAGATCTGTAATTGCCGATTTCCTGGTTTCCTGTCCGTCCAAGGCTGGCCCTGAATTTTAACAGGCTGAAAACATTTAAATTCCGGATAAAGTCCTCCTGATGCATTTTCCATGCGAAGGCTGCAGAAGGAAAATACCCGAATTTGTTGTTTTCTCCAAAACGGGATGATCCGTCCGCACGTAAAGTAGCTGTAATAAGATATTTTTTGTAAAGTGTGTAGTTAATCCGGCCGATGTAGGAGATGAGTTTATTATTCTCCCTGTAACTGGACATAGTATATAATTCCGGATTTGCTGATTGCATTGAATTTGTCATGGATTCGTCATTCGGAAAATCACGGCCACTCCCTGAAAAATTTGAATAGTTAAATTTCTGGTAAGTAAATCCGGCCAAAGCAGTCAATGAGTTATTTTCGTTGAAATCCTTAACATATGTTGTGGTCAGCTCTCCCAGGTAATTGTTCCTGTTTCCTGTCAGAATACTTGCAATTCCTCCATTGGCTTTTCCGTCTTTGGTTTTGGTTGTTACATAAGAATCCCGTCTGCTGCTTCTTCCATCAAATCCAAGATTTAATTTCACAGTCCAGCCTTTTAGGATAGTGTATTCCCCGAAAATAGTACCAAAGGCTCTGTAATTATCAGCCTTACTGGTTTCTTCGTTTGCCAGAGCGACCGGATTATCAACATTGATCAGATTCGAGATGGTATAATTTCCATCTTCATCATATACTGATAATGTAGGATCAAATGCAATGGCAGCGTATATTGCTCCGCCCTGTTCGTTCAGACCATACCCGTGTGACAAAAAGTCATCGTGAGAATAAGATGTTGAGAAATTGAATCCTGAACGTAAGTTCTTCCATGTATGATCCAAATTCAATCGGGCATCGTACCGCTGATAACCTGAGTTGATCACTATTCCTTCCTGGTTGAAATAATTTAAGGATGCATAATATGTTGTTTGGTCACTGCCACCTGCCAGGGAAAGATTATGGCTTTGAACCTGCCCACTCCGAAATAACTCATCCTGCCAGTCTGTTCCCCCATCTACAATTTCTGTAACACGTTCACTCTCAGCAACATTTGATGCCGGATCATCCAGAATTTCATTTAAAATACGCTGATAATCCTCAGCATTTAACACTTCCGTTTTTCCTGTGGGGGATTGCACACCAAAATATCCATTGTAATTCACCTGAAGCCGGCCGGCAGATCCTCTCTTCGTAGTGATAATAATAACCCCGTTGGCTCCACGGGCTCCATAAATAGCAGTTGCTGATGCATCTTTGAGAATCTCAATGGATTCAATATCCGAAGGATTAATATTGTTCAGAGGATTACGAGGTGTGCGGGTGACAGTAATATTTGCCCCGGTTCCTTGGATAACCTGGTTTATATCAACAGGCAATCCGTCAATTACATAAAGTGGTGAGGAGCTGGCATTTATAGACCCTGCACCACGAATCTGGATAGTTGCTCCTCCTCCAGGTTCTGCACTTGCCTGGGCGATATACACACCCGCGGATTTTCCCTGAAGAAGATCATCGACTGAGGTGGTCACTCCAACATTCATATCATCCTGATCAAGTGAAGAAACTGAACCTGTCAGGTCACTTTTCTTTACTACTCCGTAACCGATTACTACTACCTCATCTAGACCAATGAGGTCCACCTCCATATTGATCGTGAGGCTGGCCTGGTTTCCTACTGGAATTTCCATTGTGGAATAACCCACGCTGGAAATGACCAGCACCGCAGATGGATCTGTAATGTTCAGGCTGAATTGCCCGTTCACATCAGAAATGGTCCCCGTTGTAGTCCCCTTAATGAGGATATTAGCACCAATAATTGGCTGGTCTGCCTCATCAAGTATGGTGCCAGACACGGTCCTGGGCTGCATATCCTGGGCATAAACCTGTGCCCATGGAATGCATACCGATAGCATAAATAACATCAGGATCTGAATGATCCTTGTTAACTTTCGTTGAAATGCCCGATCCGGACATCTACCAACTGATTTGTAAATAATTTTATTCATAGATTGGTTTAGATTAGGTTAAAATTTAGGATGATCTGAAAATAATATACAGAGAGGATTTCCCCAGCTGTACTCAATTTGATGTTTTGTTAATACGTATATTAGATCCAGATTTATATTTATACTCTTACGGTTGCTACAATTGTATCAGCAAAATAATGAGAAGAATTCTTACCACATGTTTCACCAACATTTAAACAATTTACGGAAATAGCTGAAAAGTGAAGTGGTCGTATATTCATTTATTCATGATAAATGTTCAAGTGGCTAACAATCAAAAATATATAATATGTGCATTGAGTGATTTACAGAAAAGTAGTAAATTGCAGGATAAAATAATATGCGGTTTCAGATTCTGAACATAAAGAGCTGGCTGATTCTAAACATCTTGATTTACCTGACAGCATCAGCATTCGGACAGAGCTTTTTGCACCTTACAAGTTTTGACGGGTTGCCCGACAACCACATAAGGTTTATCTACCAGGATTCCGATGGTTATATCTATGTCGGTACACGAAATGGTCTATGCAGGTATGATGGTTACGTCTTTACCACTGCCACATATCAGGACTCTGCACTAGTCCCACCCCGGGGATTTTCTGCCATGATCCAGACATCCTTTGGATTTTTCACAATTGCAACGACAGGGATCTATGAATACGACCAGTATAATAATAGCCTAAAACTCCTCAGGAAATTACATCTTCAGGATGAGGCATGCTTCTCAGTGTATAACGGAACAGTCTACTGCGGAAACAGTGCAGGCTTGTTTGTTTATGATTCAACAGGGAATCAATGGATTGAGAATAGTTATTACACATCCGGAGTTGATGATATTCGCGTCAGATCCATGCTTGTTACCCAATCAAATGAACTGCTTATCGGGACTAATAAAGGGATTTTTAGATATAATGAACACCTGGATCTGCTGGATTCGGAACTTGGGAGTGATAATCATTTTTACGATATCAATAGGATGCAACAGGACGCTTCAGGTAATTTCTGGATCTCCACCTTTACGAATGTATACAGGCTGGATTCAGTCTTCCACAGGACAGCAGATTTCAGGGAACAGTTTCAGGATCAGCTCATCAGGTGCATTGAAATTGATCCTGAGCAGCGAATCTGGGTGGGAGGCGAATTCGGCATCGTGATCATAAACCCATTAACAGGGGAAACAAAGTCCATATATAGGGATATTGGGAATAACCAGGGATTGAATGACAATGCAGTTTATACTATTTTCAGAGATGTTTCCAACAACATGTTGGTTGGTACATATTTCGGCGGTATCAATCTCTGGAATAGCGAATTTGATAAAATTAAGATCATTCACCCCGGAAAGGGTGAAAAAAATACAAGCGGAAAGGTAGTGAGAGAAATGCAGGAAGATGAGCAGGGAAATCTATGGCTTGCATTGGAAGATGGAGGTCTCAATTATCTTAATACCAGTACAGGCCAGATCACCAGGTTTTTCATCCAAAGTGAAAACGATTATAAAAATGTACATTCTATCATCCTGGAGAAGGATCTGATCTGGCTCGGATCATTCAACAACGGGCTTGAATGCTACAGGATCAGTTTCAGGAAAGGAACACCTGTACTGTATTTGGTCTCTTCATATATCCCTGAGGAGACTGTGTTTGCGATAAACAGAGGTATTGATGGGAATATATACGCCGGCTCAATAGGAAAGTTATTCGTACTCGACAAGATATCTGGTTCAATCAGATCTTTGCATGAAGAAGCATTCGGTTCCTTATTCATCTATACCCTGAAATCCATATCTGATCATGAGCTACTTCTGGGTACATTAAGAAATGGCTTATATCATTTCAACACTCGGAATAAAATTGCTACCGGGTTTTCCAACCATGCTGAGTATTCAGGAATGCAGACCATTTCATACATAGTGGAGGCTGATTCATCAAATTACCTGATCACCTGTTCCGATGGATTATACCAGTACAACCAGCCAGCGGGATCCCTAACCCTGATCCTGAAGAACCAGGATAACAGTGAATTTCGATCGGTCATCAAAGATCCTGATGGAGGATTCTGGATAGGTACAACAAACGGGTTACTTTACTCAGATCCTGCTCGTTCAGTTTCAATAAAATATAATCGTTTCGATGGTCTGCCTGAGAATCAATTCAATTTTAATTCTGCATTTATGTCAACTGACGGGAAATATTATTTCGGGACCTACAACGGACTGATTTCATTTAATCCCGGAGAGTTGAAACAACGGCACCGTAAGATTCTGAAAGTAAGCTTTACAGAATATACGGTAGTTGGCAGAGATAAAACTACCCTGGAATCGTTTTTCCTCGACAATACCATCTCTGAGGTACGGCTCAAATCCTATCAGAGATTCCTGTCAGTTGATTTTTCTACATTGGGTTACTCAAGGACCAAGGCTGTGGATTACCAGATAAGACTAGTGGGGGAAAACATGAACTGGGACCTGTTGAAAAATAGCAGATCGATCACACTGACTAATCTGACTAAAGGGTGGCACAAGTTAGAGGTTCAGGCGGTTGTGGATGGGTTGGTATCGTCGGAAACGGCCACCCTGAATATTCACAGGCAACCAGTAATCTGGAACACTATCTATGCTTATTTATTCTATACAGTGATCCTTATCATGGGTATTCTTTTTATCAGAAGGGAATACCTGAAGAAACAAAAAGCTAAAAATGCACTTGCACTCGAGCGGTTTGAAAAGGAGAACGAGAAGAAACTGAATGAACAGAAAATGCGGTTTTTCCTGAACATATCTCATGAATTCAGAACTCCACTGACAATTATCGGAGGAACAATTACCAATATCCTGAATAAATTTTATATGGAGAAGGAACTTAAACAGAAGTTGGAAATCATTCAGAACACTTCTGAAAATCTCAATAAGCTGGTTGATGATTTTCTTGAGTATGAGAAGTTGGATGCCGGTTTCAAACCCCTGAATCTGAAAAAAATCCCCGTTATGTTATTCATACGCAAAGCATGTGATATGTTTGATAACTGGGCTGAAGTGAATCAACTCAGTTACCAGAAGAACATTGAAAACAATGGAGAGGTGGGGTTCCTTGATCCATTCATACTGGAACGGATATTGTACAATCTTCTGTCAAATGCATTTAAGTTCACCAAGACCAAGGGAGAGGTTATTGTGAGTTCTGAAATCATCAGAGAACAAAACACATGGTTGATTTTAAAAGTACTGGACAACGGTCCCGGTATTGATAAGGAAACTCTGGAAAAACTGAACAGGAAATTTAATCATTCGGATTCATCGGCTATCAATGATAAGGATATAGGACTATCCTATACGGCTGGATTGGTCTACCAATTGAATGGAAAAATCGGTGTGGAATCCAGGCTGGGAATAGGTTCGTTGTTCTGGGTAAGACTGCCAATATTACTCACTGATTCTGAGTACATTGAAGAAATATCTGCAATTGAGCCATCCAAGGACTCTCTCGAACATCTTAATGAATTTGAACTCCACAAGTTAAAAAAAGAGGAGAATAAGCCGGATATCATGCTTATTGATGACAATTCAGATCTATTAGGAGTGCTGTCAGATTCCCTGACTCCTGATTACCATGTATTGTCGTTCAAAAGTCCACTCAAGGCACTGGAGGTTGTTAAACAAAAGGATTTCGATCTGATAATTTGCGACATCCTGATGCCTGAAATGAATGGGATAGATGTAATAGATAGGATCCATTCCGACATCCTGACTTCACACGTTCCCATATTGGTATTGACTGCAGCTGCAGAAAAATACATTGAATTAAAAGGATATGAGAAAGGTGCAGTTTCCTACCTGTCCAAGCCTTTTAAGATAAAAGAGCTTAAAATCAAAATAAAATCTATCCTTTCATTTCGCGAGGAGCTAATCAGACGATACAGCTCATCGGAAGATATTCCTATTGAGGAAATCACCCACACTGCAAGGGATGAGCAATTTCTCAAACAGGCCTATGAAGCGGTGAATGCCAATATTGGGAATATTGATTTTGACGTGGCCCAATTCTGCTCGGCAATGAATGTGAGCAGGACTCTTCTGCATACCAAATTGAAGCATATAACCGGACTTACAACCACCGAATTTATCAGGACAATACGTTTGAAAAGGGCATATGTTTATCTGAAAAAGGGTCATTACACTGTGTCGGAAGTAGCCTTTATGTGCGGATTCAACGACTCGAACTATTTTTCTAAGTGCTTCAGGAAGATGTACCGGGTGTTCCCTTCGAAAGTGAAAATATGACATGGTATTATGTTACTCATTATCAAAGACAGCTGGGATTGTTTACCAAATTAATCAGTATATTGATCTTGGATTGCCAGGAGATTTAACTGTAATCTTCACTAAAAATCAGACAACATACACATAGTATTGGACAATAGTACTATAAACATTCCTTCGTTGTTTAATCGGAAAAAGATTAAAAGGTAGCCAAGTAAACTACTACTATTTTACTTTAAAAAACGTCTGATTTTTTGATTTCATATGCAGGGTAAGTTTAGTTTTTGAATTATTTGGGGGAGGTTTGTTTGGAGAAAAACAGACTTATTTGAGTATTTATTAATGTACTGGAACAAAAAACAAAAGAGAACCAACTATCCTTGAGATTACACAAGTATTAGAGCTGGCTTCTACTAATGTGATGGAAGCCATAGAAAATGTAGGGTGTTATATTTCATTTGATGCCCCGCTTGCACAAGATGAAGAAAGCAACATGTATGATGTTTTATTAAGTGAAGATACTTCCAGCCCTGATAAAGATAATGATGATGCGGCATTTATGTATGCCCCTGTATATTGAACCATGTTTTATGGGGGGATAATCGTTAAATTTAATTATTAAACATTTTATTGACGTTTCATATTTTATACTAAAGATAAATAAATCAATTACTTAGATTAATATTTTATTGTGTTATCCCTTTTAGCTTTTTCTATCAGATCAATTAATGAAGCCATTTTGGATTTTGGCGAAATTAGCATTTGTTCTATTTCTTCTTCATTATAATTATTTTTAATAAAATCATGTATTGGAATCTTTCTAAACCAACAATCGATAATTTTAAAGCAGGGTAATTTTTCTTGTACAGTTCTGCAGTATTTAAATGGCACATGATGTCCAAGCATTCTGCATCTACATTCTAAATGGTCATATTGTTTTATCATAGATATAGGAATACTATATTAATAATCTGATAGCCTATCTAAAAATCTTTCAGATTTTTAAGATAAACTACAGATCAGTTGAATTTAGGTATTTATTACCTTTATACTTAAAGGATTTCTACTTTTTAAAAAATTCTTCACCTGTCAATTTATGATGGCACCTTTGGAATTTCTTGCATTGCCTTTTTTACTTCCTCCTCAGGATAAGAATAATCTTTAAGTTCACCCGATAGATATTTATCATATGCGGCTAAGTCAAAATGTCCATGCCCGCTATGAGCTATTAGGATTGTTTTTACTTCACCAGATTCTTTACATTTTATGGCCTCGTCTATAGCTATTTTAATGTTATGGCATGGTTCAGGACCGGTAATAATACCTTCTGTACGGGCGAACTTTATACCAGCTTCAAAAACAGCAGTCTGATGCACTGCTTGAGCTTCAATTAATCCTAATTTATGCAAGTGGCATATGATTGGTGCCATTCCATGATAACGTAATCCACCGGCATGTATTGGAGGTGGTATAAATGTATGCCCTAATGTATGCATTTTGAGCAGGGGGGTCATCCCTGCAACATCACCATAATCATAAACATACTTTCCTTTGGTTATGGTAGGACAGCTCTCTGGCTCAACACAGATAATACGCATATCTGACTTTTTACCGCTTATCTTGTCTCTGATCCAGGGCAGGAATTGACCAGCGAAGTTTGAACCACCCCCAATACAACCTACAATAATATCAGGATAAGCATCTGCCATCTCCATTTGTTTCCGGGTCTCTTCCCCAACAATAGTTTGATGCAGAAGGACATGGTTAAGTACACTGCCTAAAGAATAGTGAGTATCATCACGAGATATAGCATCCTCTACTGCTTCACTGATGGCAAGACCTAAACTACCCGGACAATCCGGCCATTTTTCAAGCATCTCTCTTCCTGTTTTAGTGTCTGAACTAGGGCTCGGAACACATTTTGCTCCCCATGTCTCCATAAGTAATCGTCGATAAGGCTTTTGGTCATAGCTAATCCTCACCATGTAGACTTTACACTCAATATCAAAAAACGCACAACCCATGGCTAAAGCACTTCCCCATTGACCAGCACCAGTTTCAGTTGTCATTCGTTTAATTCCCTCTTTCTTATTATAATAAGCCTGAGCTACGGCAGTGTTCGGTTTATGACTTCCAGCTTGACTTGTCCCTTCATATTTATAGAAAATCTTTGCTGGTGTATCTAAAGCTTTTTCTAGTCGACGTGCCCGATGCAAAACAGTTGGTCTCCAGGTGCGGTAAACTTCTTGTACTTCATCAGGTATTTCAATCCAACGCTCAGTGCTAACTTCCTGTTTGATAAGCTCCATTGGAAACAGAGGAGCCAGATCATCCGGACCTACCGGTTTTCCTGTACCAGGATGTAAAACGGGTGGCAGTGGCTCAGGCAAATCAGCCTGGATGTTGTACCATTTAGTTGGCATATCATTTTGGTTAAGAAACCACATTGATCTTTCCATGTTTTTCCTCCTTCTATTTTGAATTATAACTTAATTGAAGATATAATAAAGGTCATGTTAATTAATACATTTTTAAATAACTCTATCGTAGATCAAACTATTAACTTACCGTTTTGTAGCCCTTCCTGAAAATCGAACAAATTAAACGGACATTAAGTTTTTTCATGTAAAACTACTCAAAAACTCATGAAAAAGTTCATGGAAGTTCCCTGCTGTAAAGTTTAAATTTGTATTCTGATGTGAACAAATTTAAACTTTTTACAGAGGAAAATTAGACAATTTTATCCATTTATAACAGATTTATAACCTTCTACGGTACGCCTAAGGTATCGTATTGATTGTGAAATTAATCAACTTAGAATAATTGTTCGATTATCTAAATCTACAAATAATCCTCCCCCAAATAATTAGGAAACAGAACCTCCCCTGTCATAAGAATTAAACAATCGGACGATTCCCAGTGTGGTCAATTAAAATAATTGAATATAGGATTAATCCTAATTTTAATTTCCGGATCTGCTTTTTTTACTTTCCAGAACCTGGTTGTAGGTAGATATCAGGCTTTTCCTTGTTATAAGCCCAATGATATGATCTGTATTGTCCCTCTCCACTACCGGTATTCGTCCAATATTTTTTTCTGCCATCTTGTGCAATGCTACTTTCAGGCTTTCATACGGATAACAAACGATGATGTTTGTGGTCATCACCTTTATTATTTCAGATTTATCATCACCTTTGCCAAGGGCTCTGTTTATATCTTTACGGGTAATCATTCCGACCAGTTTCCCGTTTACGTCAAGAACAGGGAAACCTCTGTGGTTGGTGGATTTGATCATCAGGCCTACTTTCTTGACTGTATCGGATTGCAAAACGGTGATCATATCGGTGATCATAGCATCGGAAACGGAGATTGTTTCCATCAGATCCACCTGCCTGTATTTCTCGATGTCAATGCCTTTCCGTACCAATTTCAAAGTATAGATAGAATACTTTAATCTCCACCTGACTAAAATGGCTGAGATTACGCAGGTTATCATGAGGGGTGGAATGATTTTATAGTTCCCTGTCATTTCAAACAGGAGAAGGATAGCAGAAATAGGAGCATGAGCTGTCCCTGCAAATATTGCTGCCATTCCTACCAAGGCAAATGTACCTGGTGGTATTTTCATGCCCGGGAGGACAAGGTTAACTAAATGTCCGAAGGCCTCACCCAGAAGAGCCCCAACAACCAGCGAAGGGGCAAAGATACCGCCTGATCCACCGGATCCGAGAGTTATAGATGTGGCAATGATTTTCAGAAAAATAAGTATGATGATGACCCCCAGGGCAATTTTTCCATTGATAGAATCTTCAATAACTTCATACCCTACACCGAATATTTGAGGAAAATAAAGGCCGATCAGGCCAATTATCAGTCCGCCAAGTGCCGGCTTCAGGTATTCCGGTATTTTTATGAGGTTGAAAATGTCTTCGGTCTTATACAATACCCTGATAAACAGCCATGCTATAATGGCTGTGATCAAACCGAAGACGAAATAGTTAGGGATATCCCAAAGGCTGTATAATTCAAAAGGCGGAGTTTGAAAAGCCGGATAGTCACCAAGGAAATGTCTCGAAATCACGGTAGCAGTGACAGATGAGAGGACAACGGAAGAAAAATTTCTCAATCCATATTCCCTCAGAATCACTTCGAGTGCAAAAAAGATACCTCCCAGGGGTGCATTAAAGGTTGCTGCTATTCCTGCTGCAGCACCACAGGCAACAAGGGTTTTAATCTTTTCTTCACTGAACCTGAATATTTGTCCGAGTGCTGATCCTATTGCAGAACCGATCTGGATGATTGGCCCTTCTCTCCCTACCGATCCTCCTGATCCAATACAGATTGAGGAAGCGAGTGCTTTTACTACGGCTACCCTGGGCCGGATCATACCACCACGAAG
>Ga0209636_10007220_pt1 | contig 11345 bp, 7 predicted proteins | sample DeeMarSWOR152_54_FD_187464 | JGI IMG/M metagenome (GOLD analysis project Ga0209636, IMG submission 187464) | Marine sediment microbial communities from White Oak River estuary, North Carolina - WOR-1-52-54 (SPAdes) (version 2) | ecosystem: Environmental > Aquatic > Marine > Intertidal zone >... | reverse complement strand
CCATTGGTGTCCGGAATATGGAACGGCGAATACTACAGTCGGCTTTCCTGACTTGAGAATTTCCTGCAGAATGCCGCCCGTTCCCATCGTCAGGTGAATCACCAGAATTCCGTCCACATTCTCCAATATGCCCCTAAGTCGGCCAACATCCGCCGGTGAGCCGATCACCTCGTTCACAACAAATTCAACGTCGCCTAACTCGCTTTCTAACTCAGCGAACTTTGATTTGTAGAATCGGACTTCGTCTTGCAGGTTCAGGCTTGGCTTGGGCCAATAAGGATTACCCGGTTTTGCCATGTAAATCCTGGCAACTTTGACCTTTGATCTTCTGCAGCCGGGACTTATCAGCCTCGGTCCTTTTATATCTGCGCCAAAGGCCAAGACGCCTGAACCACCAACGCAAAAAGCGCTTCCGGCTATTGTCAACTGCAGAAATTCTCTTCGCCCAATTTCTCTGCTCATTTCAACCTCTGTTAATGATAGAATGGCCTTCCGGTATTCTTCACGTACCGATCATCCGAAAACTGCCACAGAATTATAGCAGTTATCATCTGCACTTCAAGGGCCAGCCATTTAGACCTTATCTGGCCTGCTCAAAAATCCTTCGGGACGACCACCCTCACGCGTCTTGCAGGTGAATTGCCGTCAACAAGGATGTTGACAGCCTTACCTTGGTTCTTCTTGAAGAGTTCAACTATGTCAAGGTAACGGCCGACTTGAGAGCGACCAATCTTCAGAATACAGTCTCCTTCCTGGAAACCCGCTTTGGCGGCGTCAGAGGCCGCGGGGACATCAAGGAACAGCACGCCGGTGATCCGACCGATTCCGACAGCCGACATTTCCGCCTCGGTTGTCACGTTCTTTACCTTGGCACCCAGCAGTTCGTGCACGCGGGCCGAACGAGCATTGGCCGTTGCCCTGCCTGCCTGTTTCGCCAGATTTTTTCGGCTTTCGATGATCTGAGGGTAGAGGTACGTATTGCAGGTACGATGTCCCTCTTCGGCAAGCTTCTTGAGTTCGGCTTTGATGACCCCGAACTGATCCATGGGGAAGTTCTTGAAGCCGAGCCTCAGGGCTGGGGACTCCGGCTTGACCTGATAGTTGAGCACTCGCGGATCGACGAAAACCGGATCGGCCTCGATGGAATGCTCATCCAGACCCGCCGCCTGCCACTGTTGCAGGCTCATCTGCTGGATGTTCCGAAGCCTTGGGTCCACTGAGCCCGGAACGAACTTGACCGGCTCGGAATCGGTTGACCAGTATAGATTGTAGTCCCACACGTCTGCGTCGAGCGGTTTGGCGTTGATTCCCCGGTAAGCCGGACGGCCCCCAGAGAGGACAACTATGTTGTTTTTGAAGACGTCCCCTTTGTTGTCAAAACAGACGTGAGTGTTTATGGAGTCCAGAAACACATTATTCTCGACTCGGCGAAAGAAGCCTTCGCGAAGCTTCAACCCACAGCCCAGCGTCAGATTGTTATAGATGTGGTAGTTTGTCGAGCCGTCGTCAAGATCGATGCCCCATGAATGCCCCTCACCGTGCCAGAAGCGGTTGTTGCGGACAACGGTCGCGTTGTAATTGTCCAGCAGGGCTCGTTTTCTCGCAAGTTGTTGGCCGGTTTTGTCGGCCGGGTCGTGATAGGGCTTGACGCCGTGGTGCGGCGTTCTCCAGTAGCGGTCTCGGCCCCAGGAATTGAAGGGGCCGTGATCGCCGGTCTCGATAACCGTATCAAAGATGTCATTGAATTCGATCACATGGCCGCCCCAGCAGCCGTCGTTCACCGTGATGCCGGAACGCGGCACGCTAAAAATAGTGCAGTGGCTCACGGTGGTGCCCTCGGACATTGAGACAAAGACGCCGGCCGTCTGTTTGCCTATGCGCCCGATGTTGTATATCAGACAATCGTGAATTCGACAATCCTTCGGATAATGGGGACTCTTCGGACCCGGGGTCGGGTCAAAGTCGTCCTCCGGCCAATCGTTGCCGTAGCCTATGGCCCCGCTTCGAACGCAATCGTAGCTGCCCACCGCGCAGACAGCGCTTTCGCCCAGTTTGTGGAAGCGCGATCCGGTGACTTCACAACGGCGGTTGTAACCGTCGAAGAACACGCCATTGCCGCCGAGCTGGTTGAAAAAGCAATCACGAACGCAGCAGTCCTGCACGCCGTTCATCCTCACCGCGGCCAGCCGGCAGATCGCCCAGTCGCCACGCAACAGAGGCTCATACTTGTCGAGAAACGTTCGGGCCGCGTGCATGAACTCAATGCCCTCGAGGCAGATATGCTTTACCGGCCGCTCTGAGGAACCTTGAAACAAAAAGAGCTCTTTCAAGCCGGCAGTCTCGACAGTGGCGGTCTGCATATCCACGCTGGGCTGCGGATAGAAATAGAGCACCGCTTGTTCACGATCCAGATACCACTCACCGGGAGCGTCGAGCTCTTCGAGAATGTTTTCGACCATCACCTGGTCTTTTCGAAAATCCGATTTGCGGTTTTGCTGCCAGCCGCCTTCGAGCCGAACCGTCCCCTTGTCACGGTCAAAGCCGGTAATTCTGTAGTGCATACTCCCCCAGCGATTCGCGTGAATCGCGTGCATAAAACCGGTCTGCGGTCTCTTGTAATCTCTGGCCCGCCGGCAAAGCTCGTCGAAGGAACTCACTCCGTCGAACACATAGGCATCAGGGCTGTAATTTGGAAACCTCGCCATATGCTGACGCTCGCCGTTGACAAAGAGCTGATCAAAGACAAGCTTGGTGATTGCCGTCTCGTCAATCCTGGCCTTTTTGATGCCCCCTTTATGCTCCTCCCATTGAAGGGACAGCAGATGTCCCCCGCTTATCTTGACCTTTTCTTTTCTGTAACCCTTGAAGACGACGGGCTTGTTTTTGGCTCCTGAGTCCTTTGGGGTAAAGATGATGGGCTTCGCCAGGTAGTACGTTCCCTCTCGCAAATTGACGGTGACCGGTTGTTTGCCTGCCACCTCCCGGACCGCTTCCTGAGCTCTACCCATGGTGGCAAATGGGCGGACCATCGTTCCAGGATTTGTATCGTTACCGTCGGGCGCGACAAAGAATTCCGCGCCGACCGTCGTATGCACGGCAAATCCCAACCACAGCAGCACTGATAGAGTTCTCGCTTTCATAGTCTCTCGGGTCCCCTTTGATTGTTGCTTGGCACGCGTGCTCGGGCATAGAGCTCGGAGCACCGCCGGCGCATCGTTTGAAGTACCTGTGCGTGCTGTGGATCGCTTGACAGATCGTGTTGCTCCAGCGGATCATTCTTCAGGTCGAACAGTTGTTCTAAGGCAGGCTCAACTTCGTGGAAGCGGATGTACTTGTAGCGTTCCGTGCGAATGCCGCGGCAGCGGAGGCTGTCGCGTTTGGTCTTGGCAAGCTGCTCGGGGTCGTTCTGGGCTTCTTTTAGCGGGGCCACGTTGTAAGAGGTGAAGTTGTTCTCCATGAACACGGCGTCGCGCCACTTTACATCCCGCCCTTCAATCAGAGGCTTTAAGCTGGTGCCCTGCATATTCTCAGGAATATCGGCGCCCGCCGAGTCGACAATTGTCGGTGCAAAATCGACCGTTGAGATCAGTTGGTCGAGCCGTCGGCCGCGTTTTTCCTTTGGCAGCCGGCCATCGTAAACGGTCAAGGGGGCACGCATCGATTCTTCATAGAGCAATGCCTTGCCGTCGAGGCCGTGTGAGCCGTTCATGAAGCCGTTGTCACTGGTGAATAGGATCATCGTGTTGTCCAATAAGCTCCTTTCCTTAAGCGTCGCTACGAGGCGTCCCACCACTACATCGACGCCATAGGCCAGCGCCGCCTGGCGCCTGACGAACTTCTGGTAAAGTTCGGGCGTCCATGTGTATTTCCGGTGGTATCCCAAGCCTCGCCAGTTACGCTTGATCAGATCGGGCAGATTTTCGTTTGCGCCCGCCACGTAATTGGGTGGCAGCTTGAACGTGACGTTCTCAAAGAGCCGGCCGTATTCCGGCTTCACATCGCCGGGCACGAGCGCACCCTTCGGCGCATGGAAGCTCACGGATAGGCAGAACGGCTTGTCGGCCGGATTTCTTTCGATGAAATCGATAATCAGATCGCCGAGGACATCCGTCAGGTGCGCGCGCTGCTTGTCCTTGTCGACTTTTTTACGGCCGGATGCGCAATTGGTCAACACAGACGACACAACCATGCCTGCCGAAAGACTCTTGAGAAAATGACGGCGATTCATCTGGGTTTTCCGTGTTTCTTCGCGACTCAAATATGTCATAGCGCGGTATCGGCGCTACATGCAAATCTCGACTATTTTGCCTTTCAAGAGGGTGGCAGACACGCCTTCCAGCCCCCATCCAGAAGCTCTGTCAATTTTGCCACAGCATCCTGATACCTGTCATCTCCGGCGACGTTTCTGAACTCTCCGGGGTCTGTCTGGTGATCATAGAGTTCGAGGAACCCATCCGACAGCCGTTTGTTTAACCGGTATCGTTCGGTCTGGACGGCCACCATATCTCCGTTTCCCGCTCTCCAGGTAATTGCGCCCTTTTTCCAGGTCCGCGATGGGGCCTTGAGGAGCTCTCTCATGCTGATGCCTTCGATCTTTTCCGGCTGAGGTATATTGCACAGGTCAAAGAGCGTGGGAAAAAGATCAATGGATTCGACGACGCGGCTGCAGCGAGCGCCTTTCGGAGTAAGACCGGGCACTTTCCAGATGAACGCGACCCGAGCGGATTCCTCGTAAAGGTTCACCTTCCGCCAAAGGAAATGCTCTCCCAGCATGAATCCGTGGTCGCTCCAGACGATAATGATGGTATCACTCTCTCTGCCTGTTTGCCTGACACCATCAAGAATTTTGCCGACACACCAATCCGCATACGAGATCGCCGCGTAATGCGCGGAAATCACCTCTCGCCATTCGGCCACAGTCAGTCGCTGATGATCCGAATGAGTTTCCCGGATCGGAGTATCCTCAAGGTCGTCCCTCGGATTCTGAGGAATCCTGATTTTCTCGGGCGGGTACATCTGATGAAACGTGTCCGGCGCACGGAATGCCAGGTGTGGAGAATGAAGGCCGACGCCGAGAAAGAACGGTCTGCCATGGGTTCTTGCCAGGAATCGTATGGCCTGTTCAGCGATCTGGCCGTCCCTGTCGAGCTGTGGGTCGTTTCCGGTCGGGCCCCACCGCAGGTTGTCATTCCGGGCTCTGCCGGCAGCGGGTTTTGCCGGCGCAATCTGTTTTCTTTTCGGCCTGGCAGCCTTCGGGTCGTGAAGTTCCGGAATGATCTGCGTCCAGCTCTGATCGTGTTCCCATTGGCCGTGAAACATCTTGCCGATTCTGATTGCGTCGTAGCCGTGCTTACGAAAGTGCATCGGCATGGTAGTGACGCCTGGGAGTGCCTTGCGCCAGTCCTGAGCGTTGCCGAAAATTCTCGTTGTATCCGGCCGCAGCCCGGTGAACAGTGCGGTTCGGGACGCGTTGCAGACCGGCGACATGCAATATGCCTTCTCAAAGAGGACACCTTCGCTCGCCAGTCTGTCGATGTTTGGGGATTTGACTGGCCCGCCGGAGCAGCCCAGCCGTTGTGGGCTGAAATCCTCGATGGCAATAAAGACTACATTCGGGTGCTTCGGCAGGCTCGCGGCGGACGAGGACTTCAGACTAAAAGGCACGGAGGATGCCGCTGTAGCAAGTGCGGAGCTTCTGATGAACTCGCGTCTGGTCATTGTTTTCACTGTGAACTCTCCTGTTCGAAATATCATCGACTGATATTTCCAGAATAAGACCCTTATTACACATATGTGCAACTATCATTTTGTTCATCATACCACATACGTCCGTAAATTGCATTTATTCCATGTTGATTCGTGCAGGTTTTACGGCAACGCGTGCCGCTGGAGCCTTGCACTGTTGACGAGTTTCATGCGCGACCGTCCGGCCCTTGAGTTCCGTCTTTTCTGCAAGCGCTTTTTGATTTGGAACAAGTCCGCTCGGACGATTATACTGGTTCTGACGGAATCGATATTGCTGTTTCACAACTGTTCTGAGAGTAGAGAGACGAGCGATGCCAAAGGAATTGTCAGTTCGAATCGGTGAAGACAAAGACGTGGGTGCGCTGGTGAAGTTCAATGTGGCGTTAGCTTGGGAAAGCGAACAAAAGAAGCTCTCATCACCTGTCGTGACCAAAGGCGTGCAGACCCTATTGAGAAATCCACAGCACGGATTCTATGTGGTTGCCGAAATGGCAAATGAGGTTGTAGGCTCTCTTATGGTCAGCTTTGAATGGAGCGATTGGCGCTGCGGCCTATTTTGGTGGATTCAGAGTGTTTATGTGAGGCCTGAGTTTCGCCGGCGGGGTATTTTCAGGAGGCTTTATGAATTCGCAAGGGAAAAAGCAGCGAGCGAAAAGAATGTGTGCGGATTTCGTCTCTACGTTGAACGATCGAATCACACGGCTCAAAACACATACGAGAGCGTCGGCATGAAAGAAACCTCCTACAACGTCCGCGAGGCGTTGTTTGAACAATAGAGAATGTTCACCATAGTCTGCTTCGATAGGGGAGGTCCTCTCTTCCGTCGCCGGTTGTTACAAATCAACCCTGTTCAAGAAATCCCGTTACCGCCCGGGTCAATTCCATTTGTTCCTCCCCGCTCAACGAAAGTCCGCTTTCCAGCATTCCTATACATCGGTCGATACTTGGCTCTTCTTCCCTCAATTGGGCCATCTTTCCGTTCTGCTCGGCGATCTGTTCGTCCAGTTCTCCGAAATCCAGGCCTAAATCGAACTTCTGATCCAGGAAACCAAGCGTGGTCTTGACCGCCTGAGAATCTTCGCAGGCCGCAAGGTAAAATGGTATTTCTGTCCAGAGACTGACGCCGGGAATACCTCTTCGCTGCGCTATCCACAGAAGATGACTGCTGATAGCGGGTGGTCCTTTCCAGTTCATATCTTGAAGGCCATAGCCGCGGAGTCTTTTTTGGAACTCTTGCTGATTGAAGACGGCCAATATCTTTCGCGGGTCGGTGTGGGCAATTGGAGAAATGGTTCCATTGACGGTATACAGCTCTCTCGTCCTGCAATAATGTTGAGCCAGATCTACAATGGCATCCAAGAACTTATGTCTTTCAAATTGAGGCTCGCTGCCTCCAAATACAAGCAGGTCGTTCCTCTGGCCGTGGTAAAATCTGCACTCGGGAAACTGGGCTATGTTGTTCTCAATTGCCACTCCTGCCAAGGTAAAAAAGCCGAGAAGCTCAATTTCACAAAAACTCTTGGCATTTATCTTCTTGTTGAGATACTCAATCACTCTCGGGCTCAACCGACCGGCATCTTCATGCCATCCGACAATCAACGATGGGTTCTCAAACTCGGGTTGCTCAGAGAATTTAAAGATGTCTTTCATCCTTCCGGCCTCCTTGGTCAAAAAGCTCATCAATATGTTCCATTATCTTTTTCTGCTCTTCCTCCGTTATGGGGCCCGGCTCAGTTGGCCCAATGTCCCTCAATCGCTCAATTTCGTCTCTCACCTCAGGAGGTATTCCCTCCGTTCTATACAGGCTTTCCAGGAATCCCTCGATGTTTTCCTCTGCACTTCTGGCCAGCTCGTCCAGTTTGCCCAGGTCAATGTCAATACACAGAATCTTGGTTAGAACCTCGATAACCGACCTCGAACCTTTAGGATAGGGCCAAGGCGCTCCCTGAAGGTAGTAGGGTATCTCCCCCATGACACAAATGGCTTCGAGCCCTCTTTTCTTAGCCACTCCCAACAACAGTCCGTTCAAGCCTGTGATAACGCCTTGACCTCTTGGGCCTTCAATTGCTGACATCAGGACGGTGTTTTCATATTGCTTTACTTCCTCGACCAAGTTCTGGTTATTGGGAACTGCCCAGACCCTTGACTTGGATGTGTGGTGAATTTGCGTTACAGCCGCACCGGAAGTGTAGACCCTTCGGCAGTCAAATTCTGCTGCCACATCTAAAACTAAATTGGCCATTTGGTAAGCCTTTTGGCCTTCAGCATATCTCGTTCTTCCTTCGGTCGGCTGCTGCTGGCCGATGAAAAATATCAGGTCCTGATTCTTGACCCGCTGGAAGTAAAACTTGTTAGTGGGAAACTTCAAATCTGTTAACAAGCCGTTTTCTATTAGGACTTCGCCGGGGTCAAAGAAATCCCAGGGTTCGATCCGGCCGAATTCCTTGGCTCTTAACGCTCTTCTCAGACTGTCTATCGCATTTATCCCGATGTTTCCAATTCCCGGCCAGCCGCAGAACATGACCGAGTTCTTAAGATCGGGTCTTATGTAAAGTCTGGTTCCCAATGTCGCGTCTCCTTTCCAATTTCCTTTGTGGGGATTTTGCGCTTCAGAAAGTCAAAAATGAGTGGGCAAAACGTATACTCGTGATTTTGCCTCTTACTCACGTATTTTCAAAACTGCTGCTCCCCGGATTCTTCCTTGCTTTAGCAAGATGAGAGTCTCGTTAGCCTCCTCTAAATCAAATTCTTGGACTTCAGGAACAATTGGAATTTCGGCCGCTACAGGCAGAAACTCTTCCGCGTCTCTTTTGGCGATGTTAGCCACGCTTTTTATTTCTTTTTCCAGCCAGAGATGGGTGGAATAATCTAACTGGAGTAGAGATTCTTTATCTTTGCTTTCTTTTCGGATTGCATTTATGACCACTCGTCCCCCTTTTTCCAATACTCTCAAGGCCTCAACTACTGGGGTCCATGCGGGTGTAAAATCAATTGCACGATTCAGTTTTGCAGGTGGATTGTCTGCGGTCGCTCCCACCCAGTCGGCACCCAATCTTGTTGCTAAATTCTGATGGTCTTTCTGGCCGGGCCTGGTAAAGACAAAGACCTTGGAACGCGGATACTTGTGTTTAACTATCTGAATGACGATATGAGCGGAGGCCCCAAAGCCAAACAGGCCGAGAACCTGACCGTCACGCAGGTCGGTCAGTCGCAAAGCTCTGTAGCCAATGGCTCCGGCACAGAGAAGCGGGGCCGCTGCTGAGTCGCAGAAGCTATCGGGAATCGGATAGGCAAAGTCCTCGCAGACCACGGTGTATTCCGCGTAGCCGCCATTTGCATGGCAACCGGTGCCGAGAAACTCCGAACACAGATTCTCACTTCCATTGAGGCAGAAATTGCACTTCCCGCACGCCGAATTTATCCAGGCAATTCCCACGCGGTCTCCTGGTTTAAATCTGGTCGCTCCGGTACCCAGACTCTCCACCCTTCCGATGACCTCATGACCGAGGATGATTGGCAACCTGGCCTGAAGTCTTCCTTCAATTTCGTCGAGTTCGGTATGGCAAACTCCACAGGCCGAAACTCTGACCATAATCTGCTTATGACCGGGCTGAGGAGTCGGCAAATCCACCAGTTCTAAAGGCTTCTCTTCGATCGCCGAAGTTTTCTTGAGTATCATCGCTTTCATTGCCCAGTTCCTTCTATTTCAAATTGCCACGATTCCCCTGCAAGCCTTTCGCACCCGGCTTCTAATATTTCTACTGTCTAAGCCCAACAAAGTTTGCAACGAATTCTTGATTTTGGTGTGTCCATCTTTCATGATTCGGTGAGCGCTCAGTTGCTATTGGACCGCCTGTCCGGTCGTTTTTCAGAGGGAACACTGATCTTTACAAAAATGTTTTCCGGCTCGCCGTCGCATGTAACCACATAACTTTTCGGGCAGTCTACGTCTATAGTTTTAGTCTGAAGCTGCTCGTCAATGCGGTACACGTGCACAACGCGTGCGCAGGCCTGTGCTGGCTGCTTGCTGAGCAGGTGTAAGCAAGCCCGAATTGTGTTGAGCCCCGGGTCCCCCGTGTACTTCACATAGACTTGATTCGCAGGCTCATCTAATACAACGTCGGTATCCCAGTTGTACCGCCAGTGATTCACCCACGTTGGCACCGATGCTCTATAGATCGGTTTGAAATTCGCCGGTTGACCAACGGAGTAAGCGATGCGATTATTGGTTTGTCTGGCTTGCTGTCCTTGGTGAGTCCGAAAAGTAGCACCCACGCTGAACCAGGCGATTTCCATTCCCGCCGGAGCGGCCAAGCGTAGGATAGCATCGCCCCGGATTCGGCACGTGTTCCGGTTTGGGTCATAGTCTGTTGGCATGGCCACTAAATGCTTTTGTAAGTCCTTTGGATCAGCGGTGTTGGGATTAATCAGCATCGGGATTGTCGTCAGGCCGTAACGGTCGCCTATCTCGCATCTGATATGATTCTTGCCTTTCTTCAGCCGAGGAAGACTGATCGGCGCCACCTGGACCCAGGTATCAATCACCAGCGATTTGATGGCGGCTGCTCCGCCGGGACCTGTAGTCTTGAGTCTCAAAAGATAGCCGTAGGTGGCTTTCGCTACGTGTGTCAGATCAATCGTCCCTTTGTTGTTGGGTTCGACCGTACAGATAGATTGCCAGGTGAGCCCGTGATCCAAAGATACGGAAAGATTGACAGGCAAAAAGGATTCCAAAACCACGGTAGAAGCTTCCGAGTCGTCGGTCAGATCATCCAGATCGCTCACTTTTGCCACGATAATGTAAGGCGTGAAAACCTCGAAGATGACTTCAGCGTCGCCTTCGTTGACGATATGCAGCCCCTCTTTTCCGGCTGCCAGGTTGTCTACCGCATAGGTGCCATCCTCAAAATCTGTAGACCGTTCAGACAGGTCCGGCTCATAATGAAACAAGCCGTTGCCATGGTTCCATCTTGTAAAATCGCGATGATTGGGTTTCATACCCACAGGTTCGGTCAGGAGAAGCTCTTTGACCCACCTGGTCTGGTTGTAGCGGTCCAGATGATGCCAACGACCACCTTGCGGGCTCCACCATCGCGTGAACGATTCACCCTGTCGCAGGTAGAAGTCCATCGTGTGGCTGCCCTGGGACCAGCGGTAATAGTAGTGTATCTTGCTGTCACGATAGATTTCAAAAACTCTGTTCTTGTCCGGGTCTTTTGGGAAAAATGGTTCCACACTAACCGGCGGATTCACCCATAGGTTTCGGTTTTGCCTGGCTTGTTCGAGACTGGTCACCGTCCCGTTCGCGTCGGGCAAAACTCCGCGAACATCCAAATCAAAGTAGTGCCAGGCATTATCGTACCACACTTCCGTAGCGCAGTGGCGCCATGATTCCACGCCAAACGACCGGCTTCGCTCAAAGCCAGCGCCGTGAAATATCCCGGCCAGCACGGGGCCGAATATTCCACAATAGCCCATGTTGTAAACGTTCAGAATCTTCAGAGGGTCGCGCACGGTGGCGTATTCGACGAATGGGTCCTCCCCTTCAAGGATTTCGTTGAAATGGTAGAGTCCTGTTTCGTAGCCGCACAAATACTCCC
>Ga0209636_10007219_pt1 | contig 11345 bp, 14 predicted proteins | sample DeeMarSWOR152_54_FD_187464 | JGI IMG/M metagenome (GOLD analysis project Ga0209636, IMG submission 187464) | Marine sediment microbial communities from White Oak River estuary, North Carolina - WOR-1-52-54 (SPAdes) (version 2) | ecosystem: Environmental > Aquatic > Marine > Intertidal zone >... | reverse complement strand
CCCCGTTTGACCGTGGACTCGGTGAATCGCTCCCATAACCCGAGATGCGGAACAGGAGGCGCCAAACCCATTATAGGAGATTTCACCTGCTACGACAAACGGAAATACACCAATCCCGCCCCCGGCAAATGGAACCCCCACTGACCCAGTATAACCTGGAGGATCGCTCACTGGTGATTGCCCCTGATTCAGGCGACGGGGTGAAGCTTTTCCGCCCTCCCCTTCTCCTCATCGACGGTGTAGAGTATGATCATGCCCGTCACAAAGAAGAGGATGAGGGACAGGATGCCCTTGCGAAGGCTCCCGGTAATGGAGAGGATCAATCCATAAATCAGCGGGCCAAAAATGGACGCAAATTTTCCCGCTACCGCGTAGAACCCGAAAAACTCAGCGCTATTGGCCTCAGGGGTGAAAAGACCTTGAAGAGAGCGGGACGTCGCCTGGCTCCCACCCAGGACCATACCTGCCAGGATGCCCAGTATCCAATACTCCACCTTAGGGCTCCAAAAGAGCCCCAGGACGTATGCCCATACCACCACCAGGACCCAAACCACCAGGGCAAGGAGGATCGTCCTCTTGTTGCCAAGCCCATCCGCAAGCAAGCCGAATATCAAAGACCCCACAAAAGCGATCGCTTGTACCATGAGGAAGTAAACGATCAACTCCTCCGTTCCCATTCCAAGAACCTCGGCCCCAAAGATAGAGGCCATGATAATGACCGTCTGAATGCCGTCATTGTAAACGAGAAACGCCACTAAGAACTTGCTCAATTCCCGATAGTTGCCCACCTTTCTCAGAGTACGGAAGACCCGAGCAAATCCAACCCTCAGGTAGGTTTCCCCACGGGAAAGAACGTAGCGCCTCCCCGCCTCACGAACCCAGAGGAACATGGGAAGGGAAAAAACCCCCCACCACACGGCGACGGAGAGGAAACAGTGATGGACGGTAAAGGAATTTCTCCCAAATCCCAGCCAGTGGGGGTACCTCAGCATGATTAGGTTGATGGCCAGGAGCGTCCCGCCCCCGATGTAACCCAAGGCCCAACCCATGCCCGATACGCGACCGATGGTTTCATCCGTCGAGATTTCCGGCAGGAAACCGTTGTAAAAAACATTACCCCCCGAAAACCCGATATGGGCCAGGATGAAGAAGAGGGCACCAAGCCAATAATCTCCTTCCCCGATGAAATATAAGAGGCCGGTAAAGAGGACTCCCCCATAGCAGAAATAGGCCAGGAATTGCCTTTTCCTTCCCGAAAAATCGGCAATGGCTCCTAAAACTGGGGCGGAAATGGCAACGCACGTCATGGCTATCGCAACCGCAAAGGTGAAAACGGCGGCACCGGGGAGGTGAATCCCCAGAACCCTGATTCCAGTCCTCCCAAAGGCAACCACTTCCGCGAAGTACTTGTTGAAGATGACGGCCAAAATGGTAGTTGCAAAGGCGGAGTTGGCGAAATCGTACATCGACCAGCTCAGGATCTCCCCCTCTGTTACTTTCCTATCCACCGGGGACCCTCCCAATGGCGAGAACCAGTGACCCCCGAGGAAATCGGCCTCAGGGATGCAAGACCAATGGGATTGAATCCGCCCCCCTCTGGACACGCAACTTGATCCGTTCCCCCTCCCCAATATCGTGGACCATGGATTTAAACCCCTCGAGGCTCTGAATCCTCTGGCCATTGATCTCGATGATCACATCCCCTATCCTAAGCCCCGCCCTTTCCGCTGGGCTGCCGGGCTTCACGTCCGCAACCAAGACCCCCTGGGGGCTCTTCAACCCGAAATGTTTCCCTAACAGAGGCGTCATCCTCTGCACGGTCAGGCCCTCTCCCATAACGAAGCGGTTCTCCCGAGCCGATTCGCCCAGTTCGACACCTATCGCCTCGATGACCTCCCGTGATACGAAAATGGGCGCTCCGGCCCTGAGGGCAAGGGCGATAGCATCGCTGGGCCGAGAGTCAACCTGTATCTCTGTGCCATCCACCTTAAGATAGAGGATGGCGTAGATGATGCTCTCCTCTACCTTGTTGATCAGGATCCGAAGCAGCTTAACCTTGACCCGGTCGAAAATAGCGTTTATCAGGTCATGGGTCATCGGCCGAAGTGTTTTGATGTTGTTCATCTTCAGCCCTATGGCCCTGGCCTCGGAGAATCCAATCATGATGGGCAACGCCATTTCGCCCTTCAGATCGACCAGCACCACCATCGAGCTCTCCCCCCTGGGATTCAGATCCACCCCCTTCACCGTCACCTCCAAATCCCCCTTCCCCCCCGATGCCAACGGGGCCACCGGGTTCATAAGGGAGATCGAACCGAGGATAATCCACGGAAAGATGCTCCACCTCTTCATGGTCCTCATCGCCCTCCTCCCTTCCGAAAACAAAAGCCATCGCCCTCTGTGCGATGGCTTTTCCAGGTTTTGGGATCGGCCGCTCGGTCCCATTGCCAGGATGGGCCATCAGTCGGCCACGGATAGTACCACATACCCGGCACCCTCGATCTCATTCCTGATCGGGGAAGGATCGGTCGTGGCCAGGCGAAAGACGACGACCCTTTTCCCCTTCGTGGTGGAGGGAATGGTCATGACACTGATGATGTTAATGTCGTGTTTCTTGATCAATTGGGCAACCTTGGCCAAGGCACCAGGCTTGTCATCCATCTCCACCTCCATCCTTGAACTCGGCTCTCCTAAACCGGTGGCCTCCACAAAGGTCTCCAAGATGTCCGTCTCAGTTATGATGCCCAGTAATTCCCCTTTTTCATTTACCACCGGAAGGGCGCCAATCTTATGCTCATAAAGCAGCTTTGCCGCCGATTCTATGGTCGCCGTGGGTGGAACCGTGATAACTTCCTTTACCATGAGGTCTTCGACAGCGATCTTGTTGAGAAGGTATTTGATCTCATAGATGGAAAGCGAGGTGGCCGGAGATGGGGAAGCCTGGCGCAGGTCCCTATCTGTGAGGATACCAACCAATTTCCTCCCCTCCAGGACGGGTAGGTGTCGAACACCCCCTTGCCTGAGAAGGTTGAGCGCCATTTGAAAGGAGTCATCCCGTTTAATGGTTATGGGAGACTTGCTCATCCGATTTTCAACCAGTAGCATCGATTCACACCTCCCCTGTGGCTATTTCTTGAGGCTCGAGGAAGAAAATCTTGGATGAAGATGGATGAATGAAGGTGGAAACGCTGTATACCAAATCATCTGGAAAAAGGGGGGCATTGTCAAGGGAAAAGTAGTCTGGACTTTCCTGAGTTCTTGGAGAATATCGTTGTCCGTGAGCGTAATTTGCCGGAGAAGTGGGGGCCATCCACATGGAATGATGGAATAGTGGAAAACTGGAGTACTGGGTAGAGAAATCGAAAGCCATTGACCTATTGTTTTTCTCCCCCCTCAACCCATCATTCCATTACACCATTACTCCAATACTCCAAGGAAGGTCCCTGAGATCCTTTTTGATCAGCAGGTTACAAAAATATTCCCAACAACACCCAGGAAACTCCGGAAAAGTTGTGAGTGTTTCCGGAGGAAAACGAGTGGAGATGTATGCCGGTTCATCGGGGTGGGGGTGGGAGGGCTGTGATCGTGTGAATCACGGAGGGTCCGGATACCGCAATTCAAAGGCATCCTTAATCAGCTCGACCTCTTCATGGTCCGGGGAAAGGATAACGCCCACAACGTCGAAGCGGGCCTTTGTATCATGGAGATTGTTCTGGCTGAGATATGTAAGGGCAACCTTCGATAGCTGCCGTTGTTTACGGACGGTGACCGCGATTTCCGGTGGGCCGTAGGTTTTGCCGGACAGCGCCTTCACCTCGATGAAACAGAGGGTCTTCCCATCCAAGGCGATAATGTCCATCTCCCCCAACGTGCAGGTGTAATTCCGCTCCACGATTTTATATCCCCTCTTCCGGATAAAGTGGGCCGCCGCATCCTCTCCTCGCTTGCCAATTTCCCTCCTGCCGTCCTCCACCTTCCACCTCAAATCGGGTCTATGCGTGCTTTCACCCCTCTGAAGGTCATTCGGTGAAGTTCGCAGCATCCGAATCTTCTAATCGCCTCCAAGTGCTCCCTCGTTCCGTAACCCTTATGCTTGGCGAAATTGTAGTGAGGATATCTCTCATGGTGCTCCATCATAATGCGATCTCTCGTCACCTTGGCGACGATGGATGCAGCGGCGATGGAGATGCTGAGAGAATCTCCCCTCTTTATGAGGCGCTGGGGGATGTGGATGGGAATGCCGTTGAGACCATCCACCAAGAGATGATCGGGAGGGGGGGACAACTGCAATACCGCTATCTCCATGGCCTTCAGTGTGGCCTGAAGGATATTCGTCCGGTCAATTTCAGCCTGATCCACTACCCCTATCCCCACGGATCGGGCACTGGAGAGGACCTCACGGTAGAGTTCCTCCCTCCTTTGAGGGGACAATCTCTTGGAGTCGGTGATCTCCTGACTCATCCATCCCCTCGGGAAGATCACGGCTGCTGCCACAACGGGACCAGCCAAGGGCCCCCTCCCGGCTTCATCGATTCCGGCGATAGTGCGGTAGCCAGCCCGGTAGCATCGCCGTTCAAAGAGGTCCATGGCCTGCTTGGGGAGATGGTAAAGGGTGAGCTGAGCCCGTCGTCTGGCGACCATCGACTGATCCCATCACGGGGTTTGCCTCTTCGTCTTTATTCGAGCCGCCTTTCCCCTCAAATGCCTCAAATAGTAGAGTCTCGCCCGTCGAACTCTTCCGCGATTCACGACCTCCATCTTCTCGATCCTCGGGGTATGAAGGGGGAAAATCCTCTCCACGCCGATCCCATACGAGACCTTTCTCACGGTGAAGGTCGCCCCGACACCACCCTTTCGTTTCCTGATGACCACGCCCTCGAAGATCTGTATCCGCTCCTTCTCCCCTTCCACGATCTTGAAATGAACCCTTACCGTATCCCCCACGCTGAAATTGGGCAGATCCATCCTCATCTGTTCCTTCTCGATCGATTCCATGGTATTCATCTTCTCCTCCTCTTATCTGCCCTATCTGCGACCCAGCAGTCGATCCAGGATAATGGCCGCCGCGGAGCGAACGGACAGGTGGTTGTAGTGCGAACCCTCGATGGGGGCCAACACATAGTCGGAATTTCGGATCACCTCTTCCGTCAAACCCCAACCGGTCCCAAAGAGTAACAGGAATGGTTGCGACCTTTCGGACAGAACCTCCTTAAGCTGTCGGTAACCGATGGCTTCCCGTTGGAACCGAGCCCCCGTGGCCACAAGCTTCACCTCTTGTCCCCATTGCCTCGATATATCCTCGGCAGTCCCCTCCGTGGATTCCTCCACCCTCACCAGTGAAAGAGCATCCTTCCTATGGGGATTATACGCGGCCCCCTTCCCCTCAACCCAGTGCCGAACAACCCTCTGGACCAACTGTCTCTGGGATTTCAAAGGGGTAATAACGTAAAAACCCCCGAGATCGAAGGTCCTCGCAGACCTCGCGATATCATGGATATCCACCGTGGTCACCGCAGTGGCGACAGTATTCCCTTTCCTGTCGTAGACAGGATAATGGACGAGCCCGGCGTATATCTTGGAGTTGTTAAAGATATTCCCCCGGATTCCCTAATGGCCCTTTCCCCTCCCCTCTTCCCCCCGTATCTCCTCCAAGAGGGCGAGGTCGGATTCCGGAAGATTGGCCCGGTCCAGCAGATCGGGTCGCCGTAGTAATGTCCTCTTCAGTGCCTCCCTTTTTCTCCAACGGACAATTTCCCGATGATTTCCCGATACCAAGACCTCTGGGACCACCTTTCCCCTGAAAACACGAGGGCGAGTATATTGGGGATACTCCAACAGGGTATTGACAAAGGACTCTTCCGCAACGGATGCCTCCGAGCCCAACACTCCAGGCACAAACCGGGAGATGGCGTCAATGAGGACCATAACGGCCAACTCCCCGCCCGTCAGAATATAATCGCCGATGGAAACCTCCTCGTCGATGTACTCCCGCACCCGTTCATCCACCCCCTCGTATCGCCCACACACGAAGAGGAGATGATCATAGTGACTGAGCCTTCTTGCCTGGCTGTGATCGAATCTGACCCCCTGAGGGGTCATCAAGATAACCCTCGGTGAACCATCGGCCGATTTGATCCGTTCGATCCCCTCCACAATGGGTCCGGCTTTCATAACCATCCCACTTCCACCACCATAGGGGGAGTCGTCCACGACGTGATGTTTATCCCGGGTGAAATCGCGTATATTGAAAATACTTACGCTGATAATCCCCTTATCAATAGCCCGCTTCAAGAGGCTCGAAGCCAAGGGAGATCGGAACATATCCGGAAAGAGGGTGAGAATAGCGAATCGGATCATTCCTCCAGAAGCCCCTCCACGGGCTGGATCACCATTTGCCCCTTTTCCCTCTCAACCCGCGTAATCACCTGCCCGGTGGCCGGAATCAGCCATTCCCCTCCGCTCCCCCGAACGAGATACGCATCATTGCCTCCCGAGGGCAGTACCGCCTCCACCCTGCCCAGAACTCTCCCTTCGTCGGTCACCACATTCATCCCGATAATCTCGAACCAATAGTATTCCCCTTCTTCCAAGGGAGGGAGGTCTTCACTCTTAACCAAAACCGATGCGCCGACGATCTTCTCCGCTTCAGCGATTCCCTCACAACCCTTCAAACGGGCGGAGATGAATTTCCTGAGAACCCTCGCCTCTTGAATCTCATAGGGCTTCATATGGCCATCCCTATCCTCAAGATAGATCTCCCTGTACGAGAGGAAATCCGATCGCCTCTCATTGTAATAGCGGATCTTGAGGTTACCCCGTATTCCATGGAGCCCCGAAACCCTCCCGATGGTGATATACTGGCCTTTCATGGGGAATTATTCGATGATCTCCAGGACGGAATGCCTTTTGATCTTCGTCGATGCGGCACTCAGGATAGTCCTTATGGCCCGAGCCGTGCGCCCCTGCTTACCGATCACCTTGCCCAAATCCTCTTTGGCAACTGTCAACTCGATGACAGAGGTCCTCTCCCCTTCAATTTCGGAGACCCTCACTTGATCAGGGTTATCCACGAGAGCTTTGGCGATGTATTCGATTAACTCTTTCATTGCTCCCTTCCCCCTTGCATTGGATTGAGTTCGTAGAGGCAACCACCGAAAATCCACGAATCTTCAACCTCCTTAAGCGGGTTCTTTCAAGATGCCGGATTGTCTGAGCAGCTTCCTGACTGTCTTGGTGGGTTGGGCACCTTTTCTGTACCACTCCATCGCCCTGTCCTCCATGATATGAACTTCAGCGGGATCCTTATTGGGGTCATAGGTTCCGATCTTTTCGATATATCGGCCATCCCTCGGGAAACGAGAATCGGAAATGACGATCCGATAAAACGGATGTTTCTTGCCACCAAAACGGGCCAGCCTCATCACGATAGCCATGCTTTGCATCACCTCCCGCGTGTAATCTAAATCCGCAACATCCTATACAGCTCCCTCGTTCCTCCTGTTCTCAACTTCTTCATCACCTTGAGCATCTGCGTGTACTGTTTGAGAAGTCTGTTCACATCTTGGACCGTTGTCCCGCTCCCCCTCGCTATCCTCAATCTCCGACTTCCGTTGATGACGGTATGATTCAGTCGCTCTTGAGGAGTCATGGAATTGATGATAGCCTCAACCTTCACCAGTTCACGCTCCTGAAACTGAATTCCCTTCAGGCCTTTCAATCCTCCAATCCCGGGAATCATATTCAGGATGCTCTCCATGGATCCCATCCGCTTGATCCGTCGAATCTGTTCCCTGAAATCCTCCAGGCTAAAAGCCTCCTTTCTCAGCTTTCTCTCCAGCTCCCTGGCCTTCTCCTCATCAAAGGAAACCTGGGCTTTTTCTATCAACGAAAGGATATCTCCCATTCCCAGGATTCGGGAGGCCATCCGGTCGGGGTGAAAAACCTCCAAAGCATCCAGTTTCTCCCCGGTGCCGATGAACTTTATGGGTTTGCCCGTTACCCCCTTGATGGATAGCGCTGCACCCCCCCGTGCATCACCCTCCATCTTGGTGAGGATGACCCCATCAATGTCCAGGCCCTCGTTGAAGGCCTTGGCGATATTGACCGCATCCTGACCCGTCATGGCGTCGGCCACCAAGAGGATCTCCTTGGGATTCAACTGCCCTTTGATCTCCCGAAGTTCTCCCATCAGCGGCTCATCGATGTGCAGTCTCCCCGCGGTATCGACGAGCATGAGGTCATAACCCTCCCGCGAAGCCCTCTCTCTCGCCCCTTGACAGATCTCAAGGGGCTTTTGCGTCGGGGCGGACTCATAAAACCCTGTCCCTGCCTCCGTTGCCAATAGCTGCAGCTGCTGGATGGCCGCTGGTCTGTATACATCAGCCGGCACCAAGTACGGAGAGCGGCCTCTCTCCTTGAAGTAGGCCGCCAATTTAGCGGCCGTGGTCGTCTTTCCGCATCCGTGGAGCCCTACCAGCATGATGGCGATGGGCGGCTGGCCCGACAGGTGGATTTTCGGTTCCCCTTCCCCCATCAACGATGACAGCTCCTGGTGAACAATCTTGATCACCTGTTGGGCGGGGGTTAAGCTCGCCATGACCTCCTGCCCCATTGCCCTGGAGTGGATGGCGTCGATAAAATCCTTGACCACCTTGAAGTGAACATCGGCCTCCAGTAAGCCGAGCTTGACCTCCCTCAGGGCCGCCTTGATATCTCCTTCCCTCAGCTTCCCGTGGCCCTTAAGCTTCTTAAAGACCTGCTGGAGCTTTTCCGACAGATTATCGAACATCGGGCGCTCCGTTCTCCTGATGCCTGAAAGTAGCCAAGTATCAAGAGATTAAATAATTAATTTTATTGCAACTGGCCCAAATTGTCAATTCCGGTCCCTCACCATGAGGAGATGGAAGCCTTCAGGGGCCGAGGAAAATCTTAGGATGCCATATTCCGGATCTCCGCGGGCCTTGATTCCATCTCCTCCAGTTCCCTTTGTCCCTCCTCCGGGCTTGTGGCACCGTGTTTGAGCACGTGCAGGCCCTTCAGGTGAAGGTATTTCATAACGATGGAGGGCATTGAAATTGGGTTTCTGCTCAACTCGGCCATAACACCCACCTCCCTGGCGAAAAATGCCTGCATCCTGAGTCTCAACCCATTCAACGTGCAGTACACAGTCACACTATGCCCCGGCACGTCATTCGATAGAAGTAGTCAAAATCGACAACAATCCCCTCCTGCGTCCACAGGGCGGTCTTGGCCGCCATGAATACTGAACCGGCCAACAGGAAGAGCTGGATGACCCCTACCACGTGGTAAGGGGTAGAGGAGTGATACCGAACCGGGCTGAAGTGAAGCACATGGAACAGCACCTTGGGATACATACCGATAAGTACACAAAGAAACGCAGTTAAGATCATGGCGAGCTGCATATTAAGAGGGGCCTCTTCCGCCCCAATCCTCTCGTTCTCGGCGAAGAAGGCAAGGGAGCAGAGCTTCACCTGATAGAATTTTCTTGTCAAAAAACCCTTAGAACACCATTAATAGATACAATAGCAAATAAAGTGATAAGGACAAAAGAATCAAGAACACAGAAGCTCCTAAAGTCAACCTTGGAAGCTCCCCAGGATATCTTCTCCTTTCCACCTCTAGACCTCGTTCATATTCCTCCACCCTCTCCGGACTCGTGAATGGTTTTTTCCCTAGTAACTTCACCTCTTCTTTTATTATGCCTAATGCGGCCACGGGATTCCTGCTGAACCAAACGAAGAAACCCGCCGTGCTCATCACCTTCCTGTCAATGAAATTCGCAAACGTCATCAACGGTTTCTCGCAGAACCATATCATCCTCATTCCTGCTATTCGAACGAACCAATCCGTATCAAGGGTGTACGTGGGATAGCCACGAACCAATTCCCTCAATAACCAAAATCCCAAGAATGTGAATATGAACATCTGCGTTATTGAAAATACACGAGTAGTGGTGTATGGAACGTATTCAACCGGAAATGGGAGCATATCGTAAAGTATCGTTGGATATACACCCATGAAAATGCACAGGAATGCCAATATGCCCATGCCAATGAGCATACTTATAGGCGTATTGAGAGCCGAATCCTTCAGTTTTGCCCTAATATTCGGGGGTGGTTCATCCCTGCCCTGCAGCCACATATTCCAGGGAAGCTTAAGGCCGGTATGGAGGAACGTCCCCACTGTAGCTCCTTCAAGCAACAAGTAGATAATTGGCCTCTGTATCAATTCAGCGGCTTCTATCGTCATGACCTTACTAATAAATCCATTGAATAGGGGAAATCCGGAAATGGAAAAACCGCCGACCATATAGAGCCAGAAGGAGATGGGCATATATTTGTACAGACCCCCCAATTCATTGAATTTGGCCGTTCCCACCACGACCAACGCACACCCCGCGCCCATGTAAAGCAATGCATTGTAGATAATATGACAGAGGGCATGAGAGATTGCACCATTTATCCCCATCTCGGTTCCTATTCCCACCCCAGCGACCATGTACCCAATCTGGGAGATAATATGATAGGAGCAAAGTCTCCTTCCATCGTTCTCAAGCACGGCCAGGAAGAGCGCAAACACCGCCTGTATCGCTCCCATCCACATCAGAAGCTCCACACCCGAGAAAGCTACTATCAGACAGTATATTGCAGTCTTCGTAGTATATGCAGTCATATATATTGAGCCACTGGGGCTTGCCTCGGAATAGGTATCGGACAGCCATGAATGGAAAGGAGTAGTAGCTGAATTCACGATAAATCCGAGGAGCATGAGGTTATAGCCCAGGTAATCGCCACCCCATCCCCATGGCATATGGACGAATTCAATTGAACCGGTCTTATGCAGGTGCATGAGAATGCCTGCCAATATGCATACACCGCTAAAATGATGCCACAGTATATACCTAACCGCGGCACCCATGGCTTTCTTCGTTCCTCTGAAGGCAAGGAGGAAGAAGGGAGCCCACGACATGATCTCCAGACAGAAAAACAGGGTAAAGAGATCACCAGCGAAGATTGCCCCGAGCGAACTTCCCACGTAGATCATTGCCGCTACATGCTCCCAGTCATTCTTTACACGAAGGGCATAGATATTCATGCAAAAGGCTGCAATTACATATATGTATGCGAAAACCATGCTCAATTTGTTTATCCTGCCTAACTCAAGGGAATACTGTAAGAATGGAATGCGCCATGTATGGAGGGACTCAGGCCAGGAGGGAATAGGGCCAAAATGCCCCATTGATGTTAGAACGAGGATGGCAAGCCCTGCGATGGGAAGCAGGAGGAAGAATGCTAGCTTTACGCTTCTCCACTTAATAAATGGTA
>Ga0209636_10007218_pt1 | contig 11345 bp, 7 predicted proteins | sample DeeMarSWOR152_54_FD_187464 | JGI IMG/M metagenome (GOLD analysis project Ga0209636, IMG submission 187464) | Marine sediment microbial communities from White Oak River estuary, North Carolina - WOR-1-52-54 (SPAdes) (version 2) | ecosystem: Environmental > Aquatic > Marine > Intertidal zone >... | reverse complement strand
GCCTATCCCTGACTTCAGAAGGCCATTCGTTCCAAGTCTTCGCTCGAAACCGGGACTTCAACGCAACAAACAGGGAGTAATCGTCGAGCCATGATGCATTTTCTTTACAAAATTTTTCAAAGTCTTCCTCGTCCGTTTTCTTCTTAAAACACTCATAAGCCAAATGAAAAATCTTTCTCTTTAACTGTCTAACGCTCTTGTAGTCGACTCTTTCTCTTGGAAATTTTGGGAGGTCCTGTAAATCCCTCTGATCGAGCAGTCTTTCCTCTGCCAATAGATCTGGGCTGATAAGGAGCAGATTAAAGGCAAAAGCAGAATAGCTGTGGTAAGGTGAATGATCAAAGGCAGGATCCGTGGGAGTTAAAGGAAGTATCTGCCAGCACCTCTGCTTAGAAGCGGTCAGGAAATCCACAAACTCATAGGCCCCGGGTCCTAAATCCCCGACACCATAGGGCGACGGAAGGGAGCTTATGTGAAGAAGGACACCGCTTCCTCTTTTATTCATATCGCTCCAGCTTCTCCGTAAAATTCATCTCCTATAAGCATTTGACGTGCAGATGATGACCGATGCTTTTCATCGACTCAATCCAATCTTGTGCAAGTGGATCTCCTGACTTAATCTTTTCCTGCATTTCACTGAGAAATCCCTTACAAATGGTAAAATAAATATTTTGACTCTTCCACAGATTCAGATCCAATGGAAAATCTCTTAATGTCTCGAGCAGATTGTCCACAGTGTTGAGAAGAGATATATTTTCAGGATTGGCCTGGAGTTCTGCCATGATTTTATTGATCTTGGAGCTTGTTACAAATCCTAAGAGAGTCTTATCAGGATGGAGAGTCCACTTCTTAAACTCGTCCACAATCTTTTTTATTTCGTCAATGTCTAATTCGTCCTCTCCCATCAATTTTCTGAAATCTGCATTCAGTATAAACTCCATAGAGGTCGAAAACGCTCTTGGAAGAGGAATATTGTTTTCTTTCAAAGCATACATGATGGAATAATGTTTCTCAAAAATTTGACGAAGCGATGCTTCTGTTTCATCCAGGGTCGATTCCAGAACCTGATTCAATATTTCCCGTTTCTTATCCTTAAGGAGGTGCCACAGGGAATAATTATGATCACCGAAATGCCTATCCATCAAGCGGATAACTTGTGAGATATCTCCTCTTTGAAAAGCCTCCTTTATTTCACTCTGCATTAAGGAGAAGGCTTGATCGCTCGAAAACCACCTGACTCCTCCGATAAGGTTATGATCCCCAAGATGCAAAACTGCATAGCTTATCGTATCCTCTTCCCAAAGTATATCGGAGCGAATTTTTGCAGTTCCCAATGCAAGCTTCTGAGACGCGGACTCAATGATAGCATGGGATCGGTTCTGGGTTGTGTATTCCCCTATCGGGATGGTTTCTGGATACTCTTCGAACAGTGAAGACACCGCATAATGCACTCCGATTCTAAGCAGATCCAAAACAGCCGGTTTGACGTATTGTTCATAAATCTTTACTCCGTCAGAAAAAGCCGGTTTATTGCTTGGAGCTCTTTTTATCCTCTCAAGATAGCCAGGCTCAAGATCAATGCCGTCGATCTCCCTGGCAAGCTGCATGGCGCGTCCGGCATACTTCATCACTTGAACCGACTCGATCCCTGAAATCTCATCAAAAAACCAGCCGCAGCTCGTAAACATGAGCATGGCATTTCGTTGTAACTCCAAAAGTCTGAGAACATTTCTTTTATCCTTTTGATCTGCTGCACGGACAAAGATTTTAGAAAAATAGGACTCTACGTTCTTTTCTGACCTATCCAGGACAACCTGGATGTACTCGTCTCTTGCACCCCAGGGATCTTTGACAAGGCCTGCCAACTTTTTATCATACAGGGGAATGATCTGATCTCTAAGCCAATCCATGGCCTCACGAAGGGGAGCCCGCCATGCTTGTGTCCAGCCAGGATGCTGACCTGTATGGCATCCACAATCGTCCCGCCATCTCTCCACTCCGTGAGCACAACTCCATGAACTCTTCTCCACAATCTCCACTTCATATTCGGGCGGATATCTTTCCAGATATTCACCATAAACGGTGAGGGATGCTTTCCTGTCGGATTCGATTTTATCCAGACAATAAGCCAGAGCCATGTCACCAAACTGGTGGTGATGACCATAGGACTCTCCGTCTGTGGCGATATGGACAATCTGGGCTTCTGCTTGTTCATTGGAAAAGGACTGCAGCAATCTTTGAGCAAAGATTTCTCCGCTCTTCAAAAGATCGCCAAAAGCGATGTCATGAGAAATGGCTCCGTCATAAAAAAACACGGCTATTTTTTTTCCAGAAGGGAGTTGAACCAAGTAAGGTCTTTTCGGATCTATTTTCCCAGCGCTCACATCGATCCAATCTTTGTTTCCGATTTTCCGGATTTGACGGGCTTGAAGCGGGGAAAGGATCGTGAATCGTATTCCCTGTTGAGCCATGATCTCCAGGCTTTCAAGGTCAACAGCCGTTTCTGGAAGCCACATCCCCTCAGGCTTCCTTTTGAAACGATAAGAAAAATCGTGGATTCCCCAAGAAATCTGGGTATGCTTGTCACGGGAATTGGCAAGGGGCATGATCATGTGGCTGTAGGCTTGGGCGATGGCAGAGCCATGCCCTGAAAATCTTTGCTGACTTTGTTTATCCGCTTCTAAGACAGCGGCATAGATTTCTGGTTCGTGTTTTTCCATCCAGGACAACAGGGTAGGCCCGAAATTGAAGCTCATCCTGGCATAATTGTTCACGATAGCAATGATGTTTTTTTCTTTGTCCAGAATTCGGGCTGCGGAGTTCGGGGCATAGCATTCTGCTGAAATCCGCTCAATCCAATCATGGAAAGGATAAGCAGAGTCCTGGATCTCTACCTCCCCGAGCCAAGGATTCTCCCTTGGAGGTTGATAAAAATGTCCGTGGATACAGACGTACGGCTTCATGAAGAAGATGGGATTCTGCTCTTATTCCTCCCGCTCAGCTCCTGAGAGAGAGACAAATATCTTGGCGGCTTTGGTCTGATACTCGACCTTATCTTCACGAGCCAGCCAACCCAGCCCCTGGTAGACAATAATCGATTTCTCGTTTAACAGCCTGGGGAGCTGAGCGACGTTAACCTCTCCCTTGTTCTTTAGAATCTCCCAGATATTTCCCGCTGTTTCTCCTATTTTATCTTTCATAGAAATCTCCTTTCCATACTTCACCTTCCATTGCGTTGCACTCAGTGAGGTATCGTAACCCTCGTTTTATTAATTTTATTATATCATTAATATCTCCAAATAGAGAATACTTATACAAGTCAACATTTCCCTTTTCGTGATGAGGGAAACATCTAACCCAGTTAGATAGTGCGGCGGCTCCTGTCCGTCCGAAGCCCATGGTGGAGGGGAGGGAGGGTTTGGCGAGGATAGAGGGGAACCTGTGCTGTGCCAGCTTACCTGATAGTCCTATGAGTCCTGTTTGAACACAAGAACACCCAAAGGCGGGAGAGTCAAGGAGATGGAGTATTCTCTTTTATGAAGTGGAATCGGTTCAGCTTCCACACCGCCTGAATTGCCCTGGCCGCTTCCTCCATATTCCTTGGCGTCGCTGTTCAACACTTCTCTCCAGAATCCACCTCCAGGAACACCCACTCTGTATTTCGAACGAACCATCGATGTAAAATTGCAGACCACAAGAACATGATCTTTAGGTGCCTTCCCTTTTCTTATGTAGCTAATGATACTCTTTTCCCAATCACTGAAGTCGATCCATTCAAACCCATCCTGTTCAAAATCAAGCTCATGAAGAGCGGAAGCACTCCCGTAAAAATGGTTGAGATCTTTGACCCACTTCTGTACTCCCTGATGGGGAGCATGCTCTAAAAGATGCCAGTCCAGACTTCCTTCGTGCATCCACTCCCGTCGCTGCCCGAACTCACCCCCCATAAACAGCAACTTTTTTCCTGGGTGAGTGTACATGAAACCCATAAGAAGGCGCAGGTTGGCGAATTTCTGCCAGTCATCTCCTGGCATTTTACCTAAAAGAGATCCTTTTCCGTAAACAACTTCATCATGAGAGAGAGGCAGAATAAAATTCTCGGAAAAGCCATACCAGATACTAAAAGTCAATTGATTGTGGTGATGTTTGCGATAAACCGGATCCTTCGACATATACTCGAGCACATCATACATCCAACCCATGTTCCACTTCATCCCGAAGCCAATGCCACCTAAATAGGTAGGTCGAGTCATCATGGGCCAGGCTGTGGATTCTTCGGCAATGGTCTGGACATCTGGAGAAAACTCATAAACCGCCTCATTCAACCTCTTCAGAAAAGCAATGGCTTCGGTATTCTCGCGACCGCCATACTCATTTGGAATCCATTCTCCATCCTTTCTCGAATAATCCAGATACAGCATGGAGGCCACTGCATCCAAACGGAGACCATCGATATGATATTTATCCAACCAGAAGAGAGCACTGCTAATCAGAAAATTCCGCACCTCACTCCTGCCATAATTAAAGATATGACTCTTCCAATCTGGGTGGAAGCCCTTTCTCGGGTCCTCATGCTCATAAAGGTGGGTTCCGTCGAAATAAGCCAGGCCATGTTCATCTGAAGGGAAATGGGACGGTACCACATCCAGGATTACTCCAATGCCATTCTGGTGCAATTGATCAATCAGATACATAAAATCTTGCGGTGTACCGTAGCGACTTGTGGGTGCAAAGTACCCAACGATTTGGTAGCCCCATGACCCATAGAATGGATGCTCCATCACAGGCAAAAGCTCCACATGGGTGAAGCCCATATCTTTCACATATTCAACAAGATAGGGCACAATCTCTCGATAGGTCAGAAATCGATGGCTCTCTTCGGAAGATCTTCGCCATGATCCCAGATGGACCTCATACACCGACAGAGGAGCATGGAGGTCATTATGTTGTTTCCGGGTCATCATCCATTCCCCGTCCTCCCACTGGTAATCCAGATCCCAGATAACAGTAGACGTTCTAGGGGAAATCTCCCAACAAAAACCAAGGGGATCGCCTTTATCCACCTTGTATTTGCGGTACTTTGAAAAGATGTGAAATTTATAAAAGGAACCTTTCGTTACCCCAGGGATGAATCCTTCCCATATTCCAGAAGCGTCCCATCTGATAGCCAACGGATGAGAATCAGTCTTCCATCCATTGAAATCTCCGACAACAGACACGTTCTTGGCATTAGGGGCCCACAGCGCAAAGTGTGTTCCCTCCTCTCCTTCTAAAGTCATGAGATGTGCTCCCAGTTTTTCGTACAGTCTGAAGAAATTTCCTTCTTTGAAAAGATGGGTATCATATTCGGAGAGCAAAGTCGGGCCGTGGATGATGTTTCCCACCTTTAATCCAGACATGGATCTCGTTTGATTGTCTTTTCTATCAGTCACGTCGCTTACCTAAGCCTGAGCAAGCCTCTCAGCTTTTGCTAAGGCCTTCCTGTAGATTTGCTCATACTTTTTGGCGGACTTGTGCCAAGAAAAATCCTCTTTCATGGCATTCGCCACAAGCTTTGTCCAAAGCAGTTTGTTCTTGTATATATACATGGCCCTTTTAACCGTTTTTACCAAATCTGAGGGGGAATAAGCACTGAACTTGAAGCCGTTCCCTTTCACTGATTCAGGATTGAATTCTCTTATAGTATCGTCCAATCCACCAGTAGCCCTGACGATAGGGATGGTTCCGTACTTGAGGCTGTACATCTGGTTCAGACCACACGGCTCGTATTTTGAAGGCATTAGAAACATGTCTGAACCAGCTTCGATCTTATGAGCAAGGACATTATCAAAAGCGATCTTCACGCCGAGTCGGCCGCGGTGTTTCTTCTCCAATGCAACAAGCTGTTCCTCATATTTTGCATCACCTGTTCCTAAAATAACCAAATATAGATCCAACTTCAAGAGATTATCCAGAGCTTCGGCCAGAATATCAAAACCTTTCTGGTCAGCTAGGCGAGAAATCATTCCGATGATCGGAAATTCATCAGATCCCTTTAATTTATAAACCGTAATCAGCTCCTCCCTGCATCTTTTTTTTCCCGACAGGTCCTTCACGTCATAGTTGGAAGTGATGTGAGGATCGGTCTTGGGATTCCACGATGTGTAGTCGACACCGTTCAAGATCCCATAGATGTCCGCGCTTCTTTCCCTGAGGACACCATCTATTCCATAGCCATACTCTGGAGTTTGAATCTCTTGCGCATACTTCTGACTCACAGTCGTAATCACATCAGAAAACACAATGCCGCCTTTCAAGAAGTTCATCTTTCCATAGTATTCAAGCCCCTTCATCGAAAACAGCTCCAAAGGCAATTCACTGACCGCCATCATTTCCTTCGGAAAAACGCCTTGATAAGCAAGATTATGGATGGTGAACACGCTACGAGTTTGCCTGAGAGAAGGGATATTCTTGTAAAGGCTTTTTAAATAAACCAGGATAAGGCTGGTTTGCCAATCATGGCAGTGGATAATATCCGGTTGAAATCCAATCGTTTGACTCAGTTCTAAAACTCCACGGCTGAAGAAGATAAACCTATCAGGATTATCGAAATAATCTCCCTCGGACGTGCCGTATAGACCCCTTCGATCAAAAAATTCCTCACGTTGGAGGAAATAAATCGGGATGTCCTGTCCCATTTTAGAAAGAAAGATTTTTGTTTCTAACTTTTGCCCTTTGAAAGGGACGGACAAGAATTTCTCCTGCCGTTTTATATCATAATCCCCTTCTTTAACTGACCTGTACAAAGGCATAACAACGACAACTTTGTGTCCTAACGAAGCTAGAGCAAGAGGTAAAGAGCCAGAAACATCCGCCAATCCTCCGGTTTTGGCAAAAGGGGTGACCTCAGAAGAAGCAAACAGGATTTTTAAATTACTCATTAATGTTGATCCTACGAATCTGTTTCATTTCTTATACCAGGCCTTCAAAAGATAGGGCTTCAATGCCTCGAAGGTTTGGGCTTGCTGTTCGATAACCTCCTCTGCCTCTTGGGTGGTCATTTGCCTTGTCCTGTTAATAAACGAAGCAATCCGAGCATAATAGAGAGGACGCATAATCTCCACGAGTTTCCCTCTGTCCCTCTTCCATTTGTGGAAAGTGGAGGCAAAATCATAGATAATCTTGGCCCAGTCTTCGGTGGGCATCAGAAAATTTTCTGTCTTTCTTTTCTTAATCAAGGATTGAAGGACTGAAAAGCTTTGGGGATTGATGATTTTTTCCCACAGCACAGATAGATTCTTAAAGCCTCCTTTGAAGTTCTCGATCATTCCATGTAGATCCACAGTGAAGGCTTTCGGCTCTTCTTGCCCGGGAGTCCCATAAGTAGGGATGGGCTCACTTCCATGGATGTGTTTCCATTTTCCCGCATTGTTTTCCATCAGTTCAAATATTGGATAGACGACCTGCCGGAACATCGGTCCCAAATTCTCGAGAGGGTCTTTCGCATCATGAACCTTTGTTCCCAGGTAGGCTTGGCATATGGATTGGCCTTCCACTATGGCATTGGTCGTCATCCAGATGTCGACCCCAAATCTGGCGATATCCGTCATCCAGATCTCATGCCCATATTTAAAGTAATAATCGAGCATTCTGTTAGAAAGGCCGAAATCACCCCCAATAGGTTGACGGACGCGTTTGCCGTACAGAGATCTGGTCAGGTTATAGGCAATGTTGTTAGTGATGGTTGCATCATATTTGTACCGAGAGTAAACAGGAGCAACGAAGTCATGTCCATGGGTTAAAACGGGATCAGCAAGAGCCTTGACCCATTCTGGTGTGATACTTCTGAGGTCAGAGTCAAACAGCAGACACACATTGGCGTTCAGAAAAGAGGCAGCCTCAAAAATCATTCGAAGAGCGCTTCCTTTCCCAGGAATTCCCCGATAGATGGTGATGATCTTTTCGATGAAGGGATGGACCATTTTTTCCTTGGCGATCTCTCTGGAGTCATCTGTCGATCCTCCATCAGATATGATGATCATAGATCTGAGATCCTGATAATGTTGGGCGATGCCTTCACTCACCATATCGATCACATGATCGATGGTGGAGTCATTGTTGAAACAGGGAATCCCTACGACCAAATCAGCATGATCGACTTTTTCAAGACGCCTGTTAGCCCATGCACGCAAAGCTGTATGGAATTTCATATTTACTCCTTGATTGTTCTTTATCATTTTAATCGGAAATTTGCTTTATTGCAAAAAGCAGGATATAAATACCCATATCGGAGAGGAGGGAACACCGATGGTTTTCGAAAAATTTTTCAAGATCGTGAGAAAATATTTCCTTACCGGGATGATTGTGATCATTCCTTTATGGGTGACTATCTTACTCATCCGGGCGGTTGTCCATCTCATCGAAAACACCTTCGCACTGGTTCCACCAGCCATTCATCCCAGAACTTACATCCCCTTCTTTGGCATCGAAATAGTCATCGCGCTTGTCTTCATCATCCTGATTGGTTTAATCGCCAACAATTATTTTGGGAAAAAATTCCTTAAAGTGGGAGAGCGGCTACTCGCAAGGATCCCTGTTGTCAAAACAGTTTATCAGGGAATCAAACACCTCACGATTGGGGTTCTGGGAGAGAAGAGGTTGTTCTCAAGAGTAGTAATGTTGGAGTTTCCGATCAAGGGTCTGTCTTTTATCGGGTTTGTTACTGGTGAGGATACCCGTCTTTTTCAAAATAGCGAAGGCAAAAAAATGCTGAAGGTTTTTATCCCAACGACACCTAATCCGACATCCGGATTCTTCTGCATAGCTGCCGAGGATGAGGTGAAGTATCTGGATATCACGGTAGACGAAGCGTTTAAGCTGATCATTTCTGCCGGATACTCGAACCTTAAGATGGATGGAACGGATACAAATAAAATCCTTTAAAGATACGGATTATTCTTTATGCGAAACATGTAATCCGGATCGATGTAGGGATCGTCAGCTCTGTGCTCTTCCATTAAAGCCATTTTCTTCCTAAGGAGCCGAGGAAAGTTTTCTGCATGGATAAAAGGCGTTTCCTCAGAGCCAGAAACGATCATCCACTCGATCGGAGCCGCCTCCCAGAGTTGGATGAGCTCTAGGCAATTCTGAATTTCTCTCTGTATCATGTCGTCCAGGAGCCGACGGCACTCGGCTTTTCTTCCAGGAACTTCAGAATCCAGATACTCATGGACAGCATATATCCATACTGCCGTGTTGCGCAGGGTTGTGTACAGACAGTGCAAGGCATTTGCTCGGTAATACTGATCCACAAAAATCCCTCCAGCTTTTTTATCCCTAGAGTTCACCCTTTCATCCATTCTCTCTTTGAACAGATCGATCGCAGACTCCAAAGGGGGCCAGACATTCTCATCAATTCTGGTGAAAGCTTTCTGGGCGTAATCTTTTGAAACAAGATCAAAAAGCACATCCTTAGCCAAGTCCACCTTGTTCGGATTATGGATAGAGGTGCACATGAATCGCTCATAATAAGCCCTCTCCTGTTCAGGAATTCTGTCGATATCTGGGACCAAAGGTCGTACGACCAGCCTCTGCCAGATAACTCCATAATGGGTGTAGATGGAGAGGGGAGGAAATCCACGGATGGCCTGCTCCATCAGCTTCCATCCCTTCACCAAATCACTCGCATACTGTTCTCCAGCGTACTTAATGGCAATATCTAACACAGCTTCGTCGATATCCAACGCCGAGTCCACCTGGAAGCGCCGGAAGATTTCTTGATTCACAGCATAGGGAACTTTATCAGGTGGATGGATGCCTCCTACGTGAGCCAACGTATGAATGCCAAGTTTCGAACAAGCCTGCAATTTATCGTAAGTCAACCAGGGAAAAGGGATTCCCAGGAGGGGCTCATGGTTGGTGTGCGGGCCGAAGGAATGATAGAAATAACTTCGGCTCTTTCGGGAACAGAGCTCTTTCAATGGTTCTTTCTCCCCGTCCTCCAAGAAATTATGATGAGCCGACCCCAAAACCTTGATATCAGGATACTGTGGATGCGGATAGTTAGCCTCCCAACCTCTGGTTAGCAGTGAATGCACTTCCACATCGATCCGATCTCCAAGCTTCGGCCAGAGAAAAGGTCTTTCCCCATAAAAGGATTCCAGTCGCGTGATTACTCGGAATTCAGGATTTATCCGCGATCCAGCATCATGGAGTAGAGTGAAAAAATGGATGATATTCGATGCAGCGGCTCTGGCAATCTCCTCATCGTCATTCCACTCCCGAATCAAGTAGGCTCCTCCGTTCCGTCCCACATACAGAGATTTTGTGTGCTCAAAACCAGCGCCGCTGTCGTTGCTCCAGATAGTCAGGAAGCCCAATTCAGGGACTTCCTCCATCAGGTTTGTCAGAAGCTCAACATAATGTTTTTGAACCATGGGATGAACGGTGGAGAGATTATACCGCGGCTTGAAACTTCTGAAGGGATGATCCACGCGTGCGCCTCGGAGCGTCGGGTATTGTTCGAACAACGTATCCGGGACAGAGCGTGGCTCAAAACAGAGCAGTCCTGGCACAAGTCCGTATTTCAAAGCCAAGCGAGAATTTTCTTTGAGCTGCTGGAGATTTGCCTGGAGGTACTCCTCGGGATAGATTCCTTGGTTCAACAGGCTGGACACAAACTGATCGAGGGCAGGACAACAGGTGTAAAAATCTGGATAGAACTCTCCTGAAATGCCCTTTTCAATCGCAAATGAAGAAGCCAGCGCATTAACCTCAAGGTGGGTGAATCCCAACCGCGCATATTCCCTGATGTATCTCTCACGGTCAAAGTTTCTTATGAGTCGTGCATACTGAGTGAGAAAAAGGTCAAAAGTGGATTTTTCAACCGAAAAGCTCATCTCCCGCATCCATGGCTGTCGAGGGGAAATCTCATGTTCAGCGAGGTCTTCAACAAGGAAAGAAAATGCGGTGAAAAGAAAAGAGGGTTTTGAACATAACAGCCACAGGCACTGATTATCGTCTATTTTAATCAGAGCCCAGTCTTTATCTGAGGAGATGGGCTGGCCTTGTTCAACCAAACATTTGAGTATGCTCGGGGATGCTACAGCCACATACAGAACGCTCTTCTCTGATTTGATATCTGCGTCATTTACGCTTCTGATATCAACTCCAGGGCCAAACAACTCCACAAGTTCCTTGGCAACCGCCTCCTCGACTGGATAACCTTCTCTCGGAATTCTCACTTGCCTGATCTCTTGTAAAACCTCTCTGAACTTCATGTTAACCTCCTTACGGCATATCCTTCCTGTTCAATCGGCTAATCCCCAATTTAGAAGGTTTGAAAAATCCTATTCTATCGATGGGCG
>Ga0209636_10007217_pt1 | contig 11345 bp, 13 predicted proteins | sample DeeMarSWOR152_54_FD_187464 | JGI IMG/M metagenome (GOLD analysis project Ga0209636, IMG submission 187464) | Marine sediment microbial communities from White Oak River estuary, North Carolina - WOR-1-52-54 (SPAdes) (version 2) | ecosystem: Environmental > Aquatic > Marine > Intertidal zone >... | reverse complement strand
AAAAATTAAAACGTATGAGCGACTGCAAAGCTGACTCTATTCAGGGATACGCGGCCTTGGGCCGCAAGGGGGCAATGAAGTAGGATTACCGCCATTTTTTCCTGCACATACTGCTGCACACCATGTAGATCGAGCCATTTTTTACACCTCCTATTTCTTTAATACGTTCAACTGCTCTTACTGCTAGCCGATAATCGGCCTGGGAGATGGTACTCCATCGCATGCTGAAGGGACAGCATGACCACTTTTTGCAGCACACAGTACTGCACACCAGGTGGATGGAACCATTTTTTTTACACCTCCTATCTTTTGTAGTAGCTCCTATAGCCTGTCTTAAGTAGTTTTCCCATGCCAAAATGAAAACCATGTGGAATGAATGTTATATGTTTTCTTAATTTCCTATTTTCACAGAAAAAAATATACTAAAGAAAGAGTTAAAATTCAATTCACTATTCATATCCTCTTTCTATTTTCAAAGGTTATAGTTCAAAGATTCGCCAGCGTTTAACTCCACTCTGTGTGCAGATCTTTTCGTGTCAGTTATGCTCAAAATGGGATTTATTTGTATGAGCCCTTTTTAAATCTGCTATTTCCTGAAAATTACAGTCTGTTAGTAGTGAAAAAAGATACTACTGCAGAAGACCATTTTGAAAAAGGTTATAAATTCCTTAAAGTTAGAACCATTATGGTACAAGAATCCCAGCTTAATGAAAGGGAAAAGGAGCTGCTCACTGTTTTAGGAAAAAATCCAGAAATGTCCTTAAAAGAACTTGTCAACTGCACACAATACAAGCGGGCGAGCTCTATAGTGAGAAAGATTGGACAATTAAAAGAGCAGGATTTTCTGTGGGGACCAGTATACAGGTTCGATTACGGAAAATTGTGCAAAAATCCCCTTCATAGGCTGTTTTGCATCATGGAATTGGGTAAAAGCTATGAAACAGCCCTTGAGTACTTGAGGTTAGTTGAACCTTTGGTATGGGTGTACCCTGTACTGTCCCCCCACAAGGAGTTGTTGAGTGTGGGATTTTTATCTTCAGATGATGCAGAAGTAAAAGCGCTCTTTAAGCTGCTCAAAGACAACAACATTATCACAGACTACGTTGTTCGTGCTCGTCGCCACTGGGATGTTATAGAACCCCCCAATTTCTTTGGAGATCCTGTTCCATCGTTAGATAACCTGTTAAACCCTTGTGATGTTCCTGACACGTCTTTTGGATATCACGACACTGAGTGGAACGAATGCGATATTGCCACCCTTTCCTACCTACAGGGAGGATACGAAAGTGCAAGACTAGTTGACATACTAAAAAAAGAAAGAAAGTTACATAATAGAGAATGGAAATACGAACAAATAAAGTATTCTTATGAAAAAATGTGTAGGAATAAATTAATAAAAAAAATATATTACATATATCCATATCCACTCAATCAATGTGCTGACTTCTTTTTGTTCTTGAAAACTGCAGATATTGAATTAACTCGGAGAATACTCTGTAACTTTGCTAAAGGAGAACGGATATACAGAGAGTACTCGCTCTATGATGATTGGGGATTGATGGGCTGTATTTGTCATCCTAAGTTTTTGATTGGGTTAATGCACAAGCTGGATCAGGTGGATGAAATTACAGAGAAAGAATTGTATCATCTTCGGTCTTTTCCTCCTGGTATTTGCTATATGGGTGAATATTCTGAATTTGTATACTACGATGTTGAAGCGCAGAAGCTGGAGTATCCGTACCATGTGTTTAGAGAGAAGATTAAAGAGAAATTAGAGAATAGATTGGGTTGATAGGTTATTTGCCTGAAATGTTACACGTGTAACATTGACCTCCAAAGATTTAACAATTCACAGAAACCTCAAAGGTCATGAATGATCTTTCTCTTTGTGAATAGGGAATTCTTCTAGATGCCCGATGCTTTTAAATGGTAGAAGAGGTATAGAGTTACTCAGGTGATTTCATGAACGATGATGACCGGTGGATAGTTGAGCACTTTGAAGAATTGGTCGATACATATGGTGGATCATACATAGCAGTCGTAGATGGAAGAATCTTTGTTGGAGATGATCCCAAAGAAGTCGAAGATGAAGCATTGATTAAACATCCGGGTAAGAAACCGTCAGTTTTGAGAGTACCCAGAGAGGAAGACATAGTATGTCTTTTATAAAATTTAAATACAGTAGATAAAAGAGTATAATGGGAACCCATATTTATTGTAGAGATTCTGACTGTCTCACCAGCACATTTTCTACGTATTGGGAGCAAAAATCTTGAAAGGTTTGAATGATCTTTCTCTTCACAGTAGTAGAAAACCTTTAAAACCGTACCAATTCTCTAAGAATCTGGTGAATTTATGACAGAAGTATCTCTAGAGATGGTGTATCGTGAACTGAAAGACTTAAAAAAAGAGGTAGAACTCATTAGGCTTGCTTTAATACCTGAAGAAATTGTGGATGAGAACGAAATCAAAGAAATACTCCACATTGAAAAGGAAATGGAACAAGGAGAAAAGATACCACGTGAGAATGCTCTTAAGGATATTTGATGGTTAACGTCTATTTAAGCAGAAAACTATTTGATGGTTAACGTTAATCAACTTTTCTGTTGAAAATATTTAATTGCACGATTAATATTTATTTTTTGAAGTTTCAAATACTGAAGAAAGAGTGAAGCCAGATACAACTGAATATACACTTTCCAGTGTGCTGCATTCTTATAGTAGACATGTAATTCTTTCATTCCATAAATTTTTGATGTTTTAAAGACAATTTCAATTTGAGCCCTTATTTCCTTTGATTTGTCGTAATTTGGTATACGGGAGGTTGTCATCTCTATTATTTCACCGAAATCTTCCAGTAATGTGTCTAGCATTCCAGCATATCTCTGATCCCACCACAGTTGGGAAGCTGGTATATCTTCGATCTTTTTTATGACTTCATCTTTCAAATTTTTCCCCGGTTTGATCAGAGGAATGATCTCATAATGGAGGGAGGACAGATAATTCTGGTAAGCGAAAAAGCTTTTATCTGCTATTACTAACTTTATTTTTCCAGTTTTGGTTTTTAATGTGTCTATAACCATTTTTTCCCAAATTTCTTTTTTGGACGTATTGTTTGGAAAAATTTCTGTCTTTACAGTGGAGAGTGTTGACCAATTAATTAAGGTGCACACGATAAATCCCACTTCGCTCCCTTTGGTAGAGCTGTGCTGTTCTGCATCATGTATGCCATCTTTCATTTTGTCCTTCCTTATTTTGCTCAAATCAGTTTCTTCTATAGTGGTATCCAAAATGAAAATTTCATCAATCTTTTTGTTTAAACTCTTTTTTAAAACCTTACTAAAGTCCCTTTTGAAATATTTGCGCTTCCTATCAAAATCTCTCCACCCTTCATAATGTTCAAGATATTTCAAAGAAAGTATATCTCTTAATTCTTCTCTATTCTTTAAATAGAGGAAAAATGTCACAGGACGCATCTGAAGCAGTGCTCTGGTAGTCTCTATCAATATATACTCTGCAAATTGTTTCTCTGTATTTCCAGCCTTTTCATAATAAAATTTTTGCATTATCTTCTCTCTGAACATTTTCAGGTAATCAAAGACAATACATTCCAAAATTTCTGGAGAAAACCTCCCAGCGTTGATTTTTTCAACTATACGAGATTCAAGAGTCATGTATACTACTATTAGGTATCCTTTATAAATTTGATTTATCGATTAAAAATTACATATCACAAATTTCTGGGTGTTCAACCTGTCATGTCTGAAATTGTCTATTTTTATTGGATCAAAAGGCTCATGATAATTTACCTGTTACACGTGTAACATGTAGAGAACATCTAAAGACTAACGAACCCCAGGATACATCTTTATAAGGGTAGTAATGTCATCTAAGGTGAATATGACCCAAGTAAAGATAGTAATTGAAAAGTACCCAGAAGGATATGTTGCCTACCCTTTAGGGCTGAAAGGAGTGGTAGTAGGTGAGGGTGATACGTATGAGGAGGCACTAGAAGACGTAAAATCCGCCATTAAATTCCACATTGAAACATTTGGAGAAGAAGTCTTTGAGACAGGGAAAATCATGGAAACGTTTATTGAAGAAGCAGTTGTTACAAGTGCGACTCCGATTTTTTACGTCTTGACACAAGACCACAAAACCCTCATTCATATTCTCTCACAGAAGTTACAGGGTCTCTATAGAAAACTAACTCGTAGTCAATTATCTCTTTGTCTTCCGTGGCCTTCCATGGTGTATCTTGATGAGAATAAGCACTGATTTGGGTAGCATTCATTGAACTGAGTCTTTCCAGAGTTTCATGAACGACCTCAAGCTCTCTGGCAGAGAGAAGGCTCACATCTGGTTCATCTAGGGAAATATACTTTTCTTGGGGGTGACCATGGTAATGGACTTTCAGTTCTATGATTTTATTATTGGTTTCGAGATTCTGAATAATGCGGTCAAAGTCAACAGGTACAGGACCGAGATCCAATTTGTAATACTGCTCTCCAGTAAGGGGTTCTTCATATATCTCATAATAATCAAAATCGCAGAAGTAGAGAAGTTTATGCAAAACAGGTCTTCCTACATGGGGTAATCCTCCAACGTGGTGGATTATGTAGTGAAGAACTTGCTCTAACTTATCATAGTCAGGCTGTATAACAGGTGAAGGTGTCTCCATTCTTGTGTACCTCCTGTACTGTATAACCTGTATTTGTAGTATATAACCATGTTGATGGGTATGGTCATGAGCACCCTCTCTGGGTTACTCAACTATGGATGGGAATCCGAATTTATTACATAGGATCTGACTTTTATAAGTCCCGAAGACAAAACTTTCAAAGGTTATGAATGATCTTTCCTTTTCCTCAATGGGAAATTCTTCTAAGTACAATTCAGTGGCCTCTTTGAGGTTGTTTACAGCTTCTTCTAATGTTCCCCCTTGGCTGACTGTTCCTACTTCACGGCACTCTGCTACATACATGTCTTCCTCTTTGTGTACTACAGCGGTAAATGATGACATTTGTATCACCTCTTGTGACTTGGGTTTTGACTACTTACATATTGGCATGACCAAAGTTTCTGATGGACATCATGGGGCTGGGTATGTAGTCGCTATTTCATGTGTTTTTCTAAAATTGATTTGAAGGGTTCTTCTAATTCTTGGATGCGTTGGGATATATCTTCACCTGACAGGTAGTCTAATAGGAGGTGGAAGAATTGGTGTGCATCAGGATTAATATCTTCTTTTAACAATTGGTTGATTTTTTCTGTGGCTTGTATGATTTCTTCTTGTTCACCATTTTTACGTAGGTTTATTATGTATTGGATGTAATCTTCTAGTTCTTCGAATGGCGATTTAATGTAATCGGGAACTTCTTGATTGGTTATGGTTTTCCAGTAGTGGTCGAATTGTTCTTCACCGATAGTCTCTTTGACGCGTTGGAGATCTTTAATAGCAGTTTCAGCATAAGGAGAGTTCAGTCTTAAAAAGATTGACAGGGAAGTAGCATAGTATTTCACAGCTTCTTCATAGTTTTTTCTTTTTTCATTGATTCTACCTAACTGGCCGAGTGATGTAGCTATTCCTGCAGTATCTCCTATCTTCTTTTTAATATCCAGTGATTCTCTGTACAGCTTTTCAGCTTCTTTGTAGTTTCCCTGTAACTGTTGTATTACACCTAACTGGTGCAGTGATGAAGCTATTCCTGCAGTATCTCCTATCCTCTTTAGAATATCCAGTGATTCTCTGTACAGCTTTTCAGCTTCTTTGTAGTTTCCCTGTAACTCTTGTATTACACCTAACTGGTGAAGTGATGTAGCTATTCCTGCAGTATCTCCTATCTTCTTTAGAATATCCAGTGATTCTCTGTACAGCTTTTCAGCTTCTTTGTAGTTTCCCTGTAACTGTTGTATCATACCTAACTGGTGCAGTGATGAAGCTATTCCTGCAGTATCTCCTATACTCTTTAGAATATCCAGTGATTCTCTGTACAGCTTTTCAGCTTCTTTGTAGTTTCCCTGTAACTGTTGTATCATACCTAACTGGTGCAGTGATGAAGCTATTCCTGCAGTATCTCCTATCCTCTTTTTAATATCCAGTGATTCTCTGTACAGCTTTTCAGCTTCTTTGTAGTTTCCCTGTAACTGTTGTATTACACCTAACTGGTGCAGTGATGAAGCTATTCCTGCAGTATCTCCTATCCTCTTTTTAATATCCAGTGATTCTCTGTACAGTTTTTCAGCTTCTTTGTAGTTTCCAAAAGATTCCAATACCGCTCCCAAATTATGCAGAGCACCAGCCTTCGTCCGGCCATCTGTCGTTTTCACCGTTTGCATCAATAACTCCATCAATTTCCTCCAGTAGCCCCATCTTAAAAATGGCTCAGACAACCCCAAAACCCAATTCCCAGCCTCTTCATACTGCTCAGATTCAACCAAATGATAATGCGATTCCAAAATATCCAGCAAATTTACTCTTTTTTCCTCAAGTAACATTCTATAGTACTTTACAGCCTCAGAATGTGCTTTTATCCTCTCATCATCAGACATCAAACTATACACATACTCTTTAACCCCTTGATGCATGAAATAGTTCTCATCAAATTTCACCAACGAATAATACACTAATCTCCCAATAATGTTATCAGAAGCTCCCACAACACCAAACGCATCTCTTTCCACACCCAATCGAAATACTGAGAACTTCTTCAACACATTTTTTTCTTCCTCACTTAGCAATCCCAATAACTCCTCTAATAGCCACTCACCGATCTTTTCCCTCACAGGTGTAACATCTTTCAATAACTCCTTAACCCGCCTACTTTCTGCCAGCTTCGCACAAAACTCCAAGAACTGCGGATTTCCACCAATTTTCTCAAAAATCTTCACCTGCATTCCAAAATCTTTAACCCCAAGCTTTCCCAGCAATTGTACAGCCCATTGAAGTCTTAACTCATCCAAATCCACCGTTCTAACCAGACCACCCGCCTTTTGATCTCTAAAGATGAACCCATATCTCGTTGTTATGACTACCTTACTGGCATGATCACCAGACAAAACAGCCCTTAAGAACTTCTCCACACCTTCATCTGCAATCTTTCCATTCTCAAGCAGTACCTCAAAATTATCCAGAACAATCAAATAATCTTTCAGACAGTGAATCAACCCGCCAAGTTTCAAATCCAGATCAGGTTCTGCAATCACCCCATGCAGCCTTTCATCACCATTTTGTACTAAAAATTGATCTAATAACGCCAGTATTTCCTCAGCTCCCATTGTTGGGTCCACCATTTTTCTGGCAAAAACAGCTTTAAATCTATTTTTGTGCCTTTTCACAAATTTTGAAGCTAATGCAGTTTTTCCAATGCCGCCAATTCCCTTAACAACTACTACTTTTAGGTTATCCTCAAATAACGCTTCTTCTAGTAACCACAAATCGTTCCTTCTCCCCACAAAGTTCTCCACCCCAATCAAGTCTGTATCCATGTTAAATCCTTCAATTCTCTTCTCAGGTAAAATCACTTCAGATCCAGTATTAATTTCTAAAATTTCTTTTGATCTCACATACAAAACAGGAGTGAACCACCCGGGATTTGTAATTCCTTCCTCCAGTAGAACTGCACTCCTCGCTTCAGATACTGCTTGTGTTATAGTGTCTCCCTTTACCAACAACGAGTAAAATCGCTCCACAAACCCGTGCGCTATATCCTTTAGCACTGTATACTGCATGGCCATGACAGCAGGTACTTTCTTCGACAACAAAAAAGGTATTAATGGAGCAGATTGACAGGCAGTCAAAATCATTAACTGAGGTGGGGATGTCCCAAATAATTGGGCAACCTCTCTCCCTTCCAGTTTTTTTGTAGTTCTATCCTTATCCTCAATGATCAAATAACCCTTTCCTTCGCCACTGTAGTACCCATGACCAATGAAATGAACAATGTGATACTCCTGTTTTAATGCATCCTGAATGCATTTTACTGAAGCTCTCTCTAAGAAGTCCAGGGAAACCATGCCTTTCTCTTCCAGCTTCTTTAAAGGTTCCATCAATTGTTCTATTTCGTCCGGGTCTGGCTGGTACTCATCTCGTTCATCTAAATCCATGGGTGAAGAAATGATTACCAAAACTTTTAATGGATAGTCAATTTTTTCAAATGTTTGCGTGCTTTTGTGGTCTCTTCTCACTAAAGAGCACTGAGGATCAGCTCCTAAGAACAACTTGTATTCAGGATCATAACAAAGTTCCCAAGGTATTTCGCTTACTAAAGTATCTTTCATGTTCAATATAATATCCAAATGATCAGCTTTATCCAGACATTCATGTAATAACCCCTTCACATCAGAGAAAAGCAAATCAAACAACTGTATACCAAATTCTGTCACAAATTGTTCATCCAACGACCTGTGTTCATCAATACATTCTAAGATCTCATTTTTAGAACTCAAAGAAGGCAGCTCAAAGAACCCTTCTTTTTCCCCGAGTGCACTTCTGGCCTTAATTTTGTATCTTGGTCCCTCCCGGGTTATCACAAGTTCAAGTTCTACATTCACAAATCACCTAGTCAACCTGCTATAAAAAGGTATCTCACAATATAATACTGAAACCTTGATGAATTAGTACTATAAATATTCTCTTTAAATATCAGAAAAATCAGAATATAATTAGTAAAAGACAATATATTGTTACACGTGTAACAACCCGATGCTTTTAAATGGTAGGAAAGGGATGAGGTCACTCAGGCAATTTCATGAATGATGATGACCAGTGGATAGTCGAGCACTTTGAAGAATTGGTCGATACATATGGTGGATCATACACAGCAGTCGTAGAGGAAAGAGTTGTTGTTGGGGATGATCCCAAAAAAGTTGAAGATGAAGCATTGATTAAACACCCGTGTAAGAAACTGTCAGTTCCTATCTTTGGCCTTGTACCTTATGTTAGTCTAAATTTTGTCTTACTATTTTGTTTTTGAGAGTACCTGGCTTTGAATTAAGTATATAGGTTCGCCAATTTCATTATATTTGTTCGTTCTTGATACCATAGTTAAAATTGGTTTCAAATAAAATAGACGTCCGTCTTTCAGTTTATATTCATTCCATGAATCTTCAACCTGCTTGAAATCTATGTCTTTTTCTGCAATTGATTCTTCGAGTTCTTTTCTTGTGTATTTTTTGATTGATGGCTCCCCACATAGTTCTGGATTAGGCAAAAGACCTAGAATGTCTCTATAGTTAACTTTCATATCAAAATCTTCCTCAGTTTCCTCTGATTGTCCTACTTTTACCAATACAATTTTTAATAGAATAATAGATCCGTCTTTCAGCTCGAATGCATTCCAATCCTCTCTTCGTATCTCAAAGTTGGCATATCCAAATTTCGAAAATTCTATCACTTTCACACCTCCCAGTAATCTATCGATCCAAAGGTTTCATTCATGTGAATAACCTTAGTCTTTGTTCTGAACAATCCTCTTATGCCTTTTCTCTCTCTGATAATTTTAGGCTTACATATCTCTAGTTCATCCGTTTCGATTCTCTGAACGTGAACGATCTTCTTATACGATACAGGTAGTTCCAAATCGATTTTCATTCGACTACCTCAAAGATATCAATTATTCCCTTTCTCGTCTTGCTGACGAGGTATTTCTTTCCATCATATTCTGCAGGATAGAACTTTCCTGTTTCCATCCTTTTAATGTCCATTCTTATTTTCCCTTCTTCAACTTTCACTGGTGAATCTACCCCCATACTTGTGAAAGTAGTCACAAGCTTGATGATTTTCGGATTTATATCCACAAAGTATGTCTTTTTCTCATTTGAGGAAATTTCCTTCCCAAAGGATAGATGAGACATTTGGGAGGCATGGCTAGGCTGCCTGACTTCTATGCTTTGTATACGCTGGTCCAGATTTGAACCATACTCATTGTGTACTATCATGATATTACACCTCAATAACTGTTACTATTTGAGTTTAAAAACTTTTTGGATAGAATTGTTAATATTTATAGAAAAATGAAGACATAAATCTCATAATATTTACTATTTGTACTTTCTTGATAAAAAGATTACAATAAAGTTCTTTTAGTGTTCATTTTTACAGAGAGGGTTCTTGTAAAAAATGTGCAATAATTTTAGGATAATACTTACAGAAACACTGAAAGTCAAAAGAGCTGCCAAATCCCTGGTATCCTGAAATCGTATTAACAGATCTCCTAAAGCTTTGAGAACCCTAGATATCAGGACTGCAAGAATCATATTTAAATGTCAGCACCGGAATTGCCAACTTTGGGTGTCTGTCTTACTTTTGTTACACGTGTAACAAAAAATTGGCTTATATTTTTTTTCATCTTATTTTTGATATTTTGAGACATGTAGAGACTTACAAAGTTGAATCTGCATATTCAGTCCCATGTCAAGTAGGTCTTTCAGATGTTAAAAAGCTCTCCTTTGTGTACTGAGAATGAAAGAGGGCTACTACCTGCTTGAACTCTTTTATCATTTTCTTTGTCTCCATGTCGTAGAGTAAACAGAACAAATTCCTTTTCACGTTTGGAGAAGTCACATAAGTGAAAACCAGTAAATGCTTATCTAATTCCATAGTAAAGGATGTTGTAGGGAAAAAACTGAATAACGACTTCACTGATTCTTCAAAGTCAGTAAAGAACAAAAAACAGTAGCACGAGTAATTCTTGTACCTCCCAGGGTAGAACCCTGTATGAACAGTACAGTGATCCTCTAAGGTCTTCATCCATTTCGTGTAAACCTCATAGGTAACCTTAATCTCCCGCAACACAGGTGTTACCCTTTTTCTCAGAGAGTTAAAAGCATAAAACAACTTCCATTCATCTGCTCCCCAGTACAAATTGGTTACTCTCCTCTTTCTGTATTCTTTGCGTGTTGGTGTAAACTGATCTAATTGTTCATACACCTTTTTGAAGCTTTCATCCCACGATATAAACTCCACTTTTGGCGTATACGAACAGTATCTCACACTTTGGTTGACCATTCCTTCAAATCCCACCAGTTTAGAGAAATCTAGTAGTCTATTACTGACCACCATGGTATTCCAGTCGCCAAAGGTCATAGCAGTGTAAACCACATGAGGAAATCCTTTCAACCCATGAAAAGTCGGCCACGGATCAGTAAAATTCATCAAATACACATATTCAGTGTAGTTGGGAGCTGGTCTCATTCGAATGTAAGGCCCCTGTATTACACCTCTACTATCTCAAACTGAATACACGCTCCTGATCCATCAAATTCTGCAGTAACAACTGCCACCAGTTCGTGTGGCTCATCCAGAGTGACTCCTCCTCTATCGAACCGATGCTGAAAATCACATG
>Ga0209636_10007215_pt1 | contig 11347 bp, 11 predicted proteins | sample DeeMarSWOR152_54_FD_187464 | JGI IMG/M metagenome (GOLD analysis project Ga0209636, IMG submission 187464) | Marine sediment microbial communities from White Oak River estuary, North Carolina - WOR-1-52-54 (SPAdes) (version 2) | ecosystem: Environmental > Aquatic > Marine > Intertidal zone >... | reverse complement strand
TTCATATTTGCATCTACGTCTTTTGCGTACGCGTGAAAAACGGCTTTTCTCGCTTCCATGATGGGCTGAGGTGGAGGTGGCTTCGCTTCTTCTTTTTCAGGGAAAACTTGTTTCATAGCCTCTTCCAGTAGACTCTGGTTGATGAACAACGGTTTTTCTGGGAGAGTTGCAACCCTTTTAATGGCTTCCTCCATCAACTGAACTGGATCTCCAGCCTGGGACATGGTTTCTAGGAATTCGAAGGCGCCTTTTTCAAGTTGGTACCCAGACGCTATCGCAAAGGAAATAGCCATTTGAAGTCTCTCGCTCACAGCTGCAGTCTCCTCCAGTCTGTCTCTGTTGGGATGACAATATACCCTTCTTCTTCATCTCCTATCAATTCTGTTTTTCTCTGTAGGTGAAGGTTTCCCGTTAACGTTGCCGTCACGGCGTCAATTTCGTGGGCTGTTAGGGTGCGTGTCTTCAGATCTCCTTCTAAACCTATGCGTGTGAAGATTGTTTGAATTTTTTTCCAGTCCTTTGTGGGCATTTTTAACGCTTTGCGGGTGGATGTTGGGTGGACCTCGATCACGTTGAATCCTCTTCTTGTGATTTCTTGAACCATCCTTATTGCTCTTAGGGTTAGTTTTTCCATGGCTGGGAAGCGTGGTGGGAAAACTGGATACCCTCGCTTGTGCATCTCTCTGTCCGATTTTCTCGTGATGCCTTTTTTGGGTAGGCTTAGGGGAGCGTCTATCGCTATGAGGTTTGGTTTGCAATCTGTGGAACGTTTTAGGATCTCTTCATCATGGTACAGTTGATAGGCGGAGATTTTGTTGTTTTTCAACATAGCCCATCCAGTCGGGTTTGTCGCTACTCCCGCCAAGTCTATACCTACGACGATGTTCTTCTGCATTTCTGGGTTGCCTGCTAATTTTGATAGAACGTACTCTTATTTAGGTAACGACTTAGGCTGGAGATGTTTCCTGCAACTCTTCTCTTATTTTTAACCACATCCTCCCGATGGAATGCCTCCTCACTTAGCGTTGCTTATGGGCAATGATGAATGCGTATGTGCGCGAAGCCTTATATTAGGAAGTCTTCATGCTTGAAGGAGAAAGTGGAGTTCATGGGGCTGATAGGCGTTCTTAGACGAGAGTTCTCTTTCATTACAGGGAACTATCGCGTCCTTGTAGTTAGCTGGATATTAATAGATCTGGCTATGGAAATGCCTACCCCGAACTTTCAGTATTACGTTCAAGCTCTAGGTGGAACTGGTGTGGCCTTAGGAATCATAGGTTTTGCCAATTTCCTTGCAATGGCAGTCGTAGCCTTTCCTGGTGGCTACCTTGCAGACAAATACGGAAGGCGTTGGCTTATAACCACCATGACGTTTGGAATGGCCTTCTCGACCCTACTCTATGCAATTGCCCCGACCTGGCACTTCATTTTGTTAGGATCCATCATCAACAATCTCTTCCTAATTTATCAACCTGCGTTGTTCGCAATGTTCCAAGATTCGCTTCCTCCTGAGCGCAGAGGCATGGGCTCTTCAATCACAGAGCTTATCCATGCTACCGTCAACACTCCGGGTCCTGTAATCGCTGGGTTCTTGTTGCTGCAATTCGGGCTGGTTTCAAGTATGAGAATCATATACGTAATTATGACAGCTCTGTTTCTCACCGCAGCAGTATGGCGACTTAGATTAAAGGAAACGATGACGAAGGCAGAGCCCATTCGGTTCCGCTATTTGATCTCTTCGTACCCAAAGGCCTTCAAAGAGAGCGTCAACGTGTGGAAAGTTGTGCCGCGGTCAATGTTCTGGCTGTTTATCGGGCAGACTCTCGCTATGTTAGGGTGGTCGCTTACTCAGGTAATCAATGCGCTCTACGCGAGAGACGTGCTTCTAATACCCGAAGAGCAGTGGTGGCTTGTGTTCATCCCGCTTTTTTTGACCGTGATAATAGCTTCTATTCCAATTGGCAAGATGATCGACAAGATCGGAAGAAAGATTCCGCTAGTTCTCGGGTTATTTGTATTCGGCGTAGCTATACTGATCTTTATCACCGGCAACCTCTTTACCGTTATGATTTCGATGTGCCTTTTCGGAATTTCCCAATTGTTGGTAATGTCTACGTTGACGGCATTTTTAACCGATCTTGTACAACCAGAGAACAGAGGCAAGGTCAACGGGTTCATCAACTTTGTTGGCTACATCGCGATGGGCATCGGCATGTTGCTAGGTAACTACTTCTATGTAAGCCTCATTCCTCAGATGCCCTTTTACGTAACGCTTGGATTGATCGTTACAACTCTACTCATAACCTTGTTTCTAATACACGAACCCAAGAAGCAAGGGGGTGCGATCACTCCAGCATAGAGTTCATTACCCTCAGTCTAAGAATTAGATTCTTATTTAGACGAGTACATATGTCTATTGAGGGCTTCATATGGATCTCCGTAAAGTTCAGAGAACAAGTAGCGGAACTTTCTTTGTTTGTTTGCCAAAGCAGTGGGCTGAGCGAAACAGACTTGACCGCGGCTCTGTCGTTGCCATCTCAGAGACCGCTGATGGACGGCTCACGATTGACGCAGAGTACGGTGCGAAGTCCATTCCGCAGGTTGCGGTGGTCAAGCCTACCTCTCATCTTGATCGTGAGATCATTGAAAAGTATCTTTTGGGCTACGACATCATCCGGGTTGAGGCCAAGGAGAGGGTGAGCCTGAGTGATCGTGAGCGTGTTAAGCAGACGTCGATTCGGTTAGTTGGGTTGGAGATTATTGAGGAAAACCATTCCAGAATTGTTATGCAGTGTCTCTTAGAGCCCTCTGCCTTTCCACCTGAGAAGATTCTTCGACGCGAATACTCAATTGCTTCAGGTATGCATCGAGATGCCGTAACGGCCCTGATTGAGGGCGACGTACATCTAGGTAAGAATGTGATTGCTAGAGACAACGAGGTTGACCGACTTTACTTCCTCCTGGTTCGAATTCTTCGAACAGTGATTCAAAATCCGGGTTTAAGTGAGAAGCTGGGGATTCTCCCCATCGACTGTTTGGACTATCGTTTGGTAGCGAGCCTGGTTGAATCGATTGGTGATCAGTCTGTTCAGGTTGCTGAGAAGGCTGTTGAGTTGGGGGGCGCGAAAATTGTAGGGAAGCTTTCTCAGCTTATTCTTGATTTTCATAAGGTTACCTATGACTCTCATGAGGGTGCTCTGAGGGCGATGTTTTCTCGTGACGTTTCATTAGCGGAGTCTGTGGGGGCTGAGAGGGAAAAGATTGCAGGGGTTCTTCGTGAAATTGAAAAGGTTGCTCAAGCTCAACCCGTTGAGGTTGCTTCTCAGGTTCTTGCTGCTGTTTCTTCGATGAGTCGAATTTACGATCACAGTGTGGACATAGCTGATCTGGTTATGCCGAGGCTTGTTTGAGATGGCTTAGGTTGTGAAACAAAACGCTTTTAGATGCCCACACTACTTTCAAAGTTCGGGTGTGAGCCGGGGTGGCAGAGTGGTAAAACTGGTCCACACATGCGCTGGCCTCGAGATCCTTTACGGTTGAGATAAGGGGCTGAGAGGAGTTAGCCAGTGGCTCTTGCGGGCCTCATGGGTTCAAAAGGAGGCTTAATCCCTCCTGAAAATCCCATCCCCGGCGCCAAACTCTACAGACCACGCTTAAATCCTTGGTTGCGCGCGCATACTGATATGACAGCTACAGCTATGCACATGCTATAAAACTGGCTATACGATTGGCGAGATCCGGCCAATTGCGAATAATCCAAACAGGAGAAATGCTGGAATTAAGATTGAAATTAGAATATCCAGCCCTTCTCTATTAGTCTTTAGAAAAGGTATGAAGAAAGGCACCTGGCTCTTGTAGTTCTCAAAGGAGTCGTAATTTCCGGCTAAATGCTGTTCTTCTATGTACGCCAGCAGAACATAAGCGAACAGTTCAATGAACCATACACCTATGGTTTGTGATGGACTTAAAAATCCAATGCCAAAAGTGTTGTTTAGAATCCAGACGCTCCAGCTCGTGAGACCAAGGGTTAAGAGTATCATTCCCAAATACTGAGGATGTCTGACCAACCGATAAGGTCCCGAAGTAACCAATCCTCCCTTTCTCTTTGTTATCAGATAGGCTGCAGAGTAAACAAGGATAAAGAGACCAATGATGACGCACACCTTCTCCAAAATAGGGAAGGGCGCAAAGAAATCAAACAAAGCTCTGGGAAGGTTGACTGGTAGATTTGTAAAAACCAAGATTAAATAACCAGCAAATGGAAGAGTCATCAAACCCGTCCAGGCAGGCAGTGATTGAACAAGAGGAACAAAGTAGCCTGCAACCTTCAAGAATCCCGATCTTATTCTTTCTGTTGCCATTTTTTCTTTTCCCTTCGTACCATTATTATGTTCTAACATAGGAAGCAAGCTAATAACCCCATGTTTTAGAACACCTTGTTCTAATCTCTGGACAACAAGCTTGCCAATTCTGTTAAGGACCCGAACGAATGATGTGCGCGCGCATTTCTGAGACTATGCAAAAACCAAGGATTTAAACCCAAGTTGAACCTAGTCCCCGGCGCCAAACTCTACGAAATACGCTTAAATCCTTTGGTTCTGCGCGCACGAAGTTTTCTTCCACAAGTCATAAAACTGAAGCAGACCTAACTTGTTCTAGTTCTCATCATCAACTTTGTCTTCTCTCATCCTACGTAGGCGTATGATCCCCAACAAAAGATTCATTCTTGGCACCTTTCGCATATAGCGCTTGTAATCATCGCCAAACTTCTCAATGCTCATTTGCTCTTCTCTCAGCACGTCTTTGTAAAACAAAGCAGATCCCACAACGCCTGAGAATACGCTTAACCAGTGTTGAGACATTAGAACTAATGCAAGGATAAATAGTATGAACCCCAAATATTGTGGGTGTCGAACAACCGCATAGATTCCGCTGTCCACCACAACTGTGGTGTGAACGATGCTTTTTCCCTTTGGCGCTCCACCTTTCTTTCGGAATTCACCACCAGCCAAGAAGATGATGACAACGCTGAACACAAGCAGAATCCATCCAGCGTATAAAAGGAAATCGAGCTTGTAATAGTTGTAAAAAACAAAGACCATTATGATTGGCAAGAACATTAAGATACTATACGCCCAAAACAATGGGTCACGTTTCCAAGAATAGCTGGTTGGAGTCGTTTCTTCCTCCGACATGATCCAATAGTTTTATTACGGGTCCTTCTTAAATCTTGAGCGCCCAATGGGTGTGGTTAAGATTTCGGAGAACAAAGCTGGTTTGGGTTCTGAACATTCTCATTGCGACCAAATTCAGCTGATAATGATAATCTTGTTTTTTGTGGTGTGGGGAGGAGATTCTTTTGAGTTTCTTTGTCTTTAGGTTCTCAACGGTTTTGGTTGGGTTGTTTTCTCTTCCTGCCCTCTTACTTCCAGCGATTCTTTCACTGGGTTTTGGCTTATATCTCATAGCGAAGTCACACAAGGCAGTTTTCGGTGAAACAATTGACCAACCTAGACTCATTGACTCCGGTGTTTATTCTTGAGTTCGATGTCCTATGTATCTTGGAATCCTACTGTTCTGTCTAGGACTCTTCTTCATCAGCCCTTCGCTCCTTTCATTTGGAGTTTGGCTAGCGTTCTTCATCCTATACGATAAGATGGCAACGTATGAACAAAAAGATCTCATTCGTATATTAGGAGAGGAATACATTGTATACCAAAAACGAGTGTCAAAATGGTTTCCTCGCATAAGACTTAGGAGCTCTTTAGAAAACAAGCTGGGCAAAAAAATGTCTAAAGACTTGATGGTTGAGATAAATCAAGATCATTTTAGAGAACGCTTCAACAAGTATACAAGACGAGCATTTCAAATGCTTCCCAAAATGGAAAAACCACGCATACTAGACATCGGCTGTGATTCGGGTGTTCCAACTATCGAGTTGGCAAAGTTAAGTAATGGTGAAATAATAGGGATGGATATCAACCAATCTCTCTTGGACAAGCTAAATAGAAAGATTGAAGAAGAAGGCTTTTCAAGTCGAGTGAAGACTGTGAAACGCTCTTTGTTTGAGATAGATTTTCCCGATGAAAGTTTTGACATCATCTGGGCTGAGGGTTCAATATGGATAATTGGTTTTGAAAAAGGTCTCAAAGAATGGAGACGGTTACTAAAACCGAACGGTTTCTTGGTTATTCATGATGAGATCAAAACCGTATCAAATAAGCTCAAGAACATACCTAGATATGGCTACAAGCTCATAAGCTATTTTTCGCTACCCGAAGACGCATGGTGGACAGAATATTGCAAACCTTTAGAAATTCGAATCAAAGAGCTGTACGTGAAATACAAGAATAACTCGGAGGCTCTTAAGATATTCAAAAAATATCAAAGCGAGATAGATATGGTCAAAAGGAACCCCAAAGAGCATAGTTCAGCATTCTATATTATGCGTAAATCATAAAATCATGATGCCTCAATGATTGCCTACAGCTAGGTTTATACTATTTAGCCTTTGATAATAAAGTGGGAAGGAAAAATGACAGAGAAAAATCTTTCTTGGATAGATTTTGTTCCAGTAACCTTTGTAAGCATTCTTTTTATCTCACAAATCATCGTTGGCATTTATTTACTATCTGACGTTTCGCAGATTGAGATTTTAGCATATGTTGGAGTGGGGCTTTATGTTTCTTCTGGAATAGTTTTTGGTGTGCTTCCAGTAATTGAGTTTCGTAAGAAGGGTAGAGTAAGAAAGGGAAGAAGCTATATTCATACCACTAAACTTGTCGATACTGGAATCTATTCTATTGTTCGCCATCCACAGTTTGTAACTTTTATACTGTGGGCAATTGCTGGTATGCTCCTTTTCCAGCACTGGATTATCATGATATTGGGTATTCCCATTATACCGTTGACATACATTGATTTAATCAGAGCAGATAAAGACGCTATTGAGAAATTTGGGGATGACTATAACACCTATATGAAAAAGGTTCCGAGGGCAAACTTTTTGCTTGGTATCATAAGGCTACTACAACGTAGAAAGAGAGAATGAAGATGCGCGTGTAATCTCACATGGTTTTCTTTCTGAAAATAGCCACACCCACCATGAAGGCGATCACCGCATAAACAGCTAGGCCCACTAGATAGTTGGACACGCTCAGCAGAGGAGCACCCCGGGCTAGAATCGCCCGTATTGCTTTGTTAGCGTAAGTGGTTGGAAAAACCCACGAAATCGTTTTCATTGCCGGGTCTTGGGGTTCCCACCATGTTCCGGACAAGAACATCATTGGTATGATGAAAAACCATGAGACTCCAACTGCTTGATCCTCATTTTTGGCAAAGGCTGCTATGACCAGTCCTACTCCAACACATGCAACAGCTAGAATCAATGCCACTACAAAGGCGGCAAGCATATTCACTGCCTTGTCTAAGTTGGTCGTCCCCATAGGGTTAAATCCTATTAGATATGATACAGCGAAAACCGAGGCGGTTTGCACTAACGAAACAACAAGTTGACTCATCAGTCCCCCGGCCAAAAAATCCATGGTGCTCATGGGTGTGGTACGTAGCCTTGAAAACAACCCCTTGTCACGCTCCTTCGCAATAGAAGCTGTGACGCTGAAAATGATGATGCTAACAGCGTAGGTCAGAGTGCCAACAACCATGAAATTCATGATGTTAAACTCCACAGAAATAGACTCATCTGACGGCTTCCAGTATTCCTCAGGCGGAGGAGAACCAGCTAAAAATGACGAGATAACCGTCACCGTTGATTTAACCGTCATAGAAGCTGAAACACTGCTCTCATCCACGAAAAGGGTCACGGTTTCGCTTGCGTTTTCTGGACTGTAACCTTCGTCTATGATTAGTCCGGCAACAATGTCGCCTTTGCGGAAAGAGTCTTTCAAGGACTCAGGATCATTAAATTGAACTAGTACGAGTATGTCTTCTAGAGGAGGAGTACCTGGGGGCACTGGCAACAAGCTGGCGTTGTCAAGGGACTCAATGAATTTGCTTGAATCTAGGCTACTGTCGTTATTCACATAGCCCACGCTATAAGCGGTTGCATCTCCCCTAAACGCTAAACCTATCAAAAACATCATGAAAATAGGCATCCCCAACAGAAAGAACAAGTAGACCTTGTCACGAAATATCGTCTTTAGATTTTTAACAGCCAAATTAACAGCAACCGCCATCATCTCAGCCTCCTTCCTGTAAGGTGGATGAAAACGTCTTCAAGGGTGTTTTCCTTATAACTTATCCTTCCAACCTTCACGCCAGCCTTAGTTGCAACCTCTATTATTTTGCCGAGTCTTGAGATTCCCGCCTCTGCAACCACTACAAGACGGTTATCCACCACATCCACCGTCCTAACAAACTTTAGGTTCCTTAACCTCCTAATCGCAGGTTCAGCCTTTCCCTCAAACTCCATTTCTATTATGTCGCCTTTACCAGCCTTTTCTTTCAGCCTCGCAGGAGAATCCTCTACGATTATTTTGCCGTAGTCTATTATGGCCACGCGGTCGCAAAGCTCATCGGCTTCTTCCATATAATGCGTTGTCATCACAACGGTTTTCCTTCTTTCCTTAAGTTCCATGATAAAGTCCCAGACAGCCCTCCTCACCGCGGGGTCTAGCCCCAAAGTAGGTTCGTCCAAAAACAGAATTGGTGGGTCGTGGACCATCGCCATGATGAGGTCTAGGCGGCGTTTCATTCCACCGCTGTAGGTTATAACCTGATCGTCTGCCCGTTCAGTCAGCCCTATCTTTTCAAGCAACTCATTTGTTTTCTTCTTAAGCTCCGTCTTTGGAATCTTGTGCATCTGTCCAATCAGCTTCACGTTCTCTCTTCCAGTCAGTCTTTCGAAAACAGTGGCTTCTTGAGGGCAAAAGCCGATGAGCTTGCTAATTTCGCCCGCTTCCTTTCGGATGTCGTGACCTCCAACCTTCGCTGTTCCATCAGTTGGGGTGAGCAGACAGCACAACATGTTTACTGTTGTGGTTTTGCCGGCGCCATTTGGTCCTAGAAGCCCCCAAAGCTCACCTTCTTCCACTTTGAAGTTAACGTGGTCAACCGCAACCAGATCTCCAAATTTTCTGGTTAGATCGACTGCTTCCATGGCATAACGCAATGACCGCATATCCTGTCTTCTCCTCTGATAATCCCAGGGTGTTGTTGTATTTTCGTGCACTACTATATTAACGTGGCGCGCTGCGGCTACACCCAGCTATTTTCACAGAACTTCCATGTTAAACCATGCAAGAATCGAGGTTTTAATCTGCTCCCCGGCGCCAAACTTTCCGGACTATGTTTAAATCTTGTTGCGGGCGCTTCGGTTTGAGTGCTGTTGGAGAAGGTCAAAATCAGGCGATGTAGATACAAGCTACAGAAGACTTCTAAGGTCGTTTTTGCGTGCACTTTCTCTATCAGCAGCATGCATGTGTACGGATGCTCTATAGGCGTAAACTACTGCCGTAAGTGTTGAGTGAAATAGGATTGCAAAGAGGGAGTAAAGTGGTGCGTCAAAGATGACCCCGAAAAAGATGTAGATGTTGTAGATGTTTCTTCTGCCAGCGATTCTCCTAAAAGTTTGTTCGAACCGTCCGTATATATCTAAACTGATTTTCATCGTTCTTGAGAATTGGTCGTAGCAGAATCTATAGAAGGCTATGAGCATGAGCGAGAGCATGCAAAGCTCAAGTGGTAGGGGACCTTGGGTTCTGCTTAGGAATAGAGCTAAAGCGATGAGCCATGAAAACTCGTACAGCATATCAAATGGGTGCTCCATGCGGCCGAGCTTTGTTGGTCGCCTCCTTATCCTTGCTAGTTTTCCATCTAATCCGTCTATAACGCCAACTACGAACGTCAACATGGACCCGACCACGAGATGTCCCGAAAAGAAGAGATATGTTATGAACCAAGCAAGCACATTTGTGGCAATTGTGAGCCGGTTTGGAGTTATGAACAACCAATCTGATATATGGTATAGGATGGCGTTCTCTATTGGTCGATTAACGTAATGGGCGAGAAAATCTGAGGTACCGCGCTTCTTCTGTGAATCTTCAGCAAGTAACCTTTTGGCACGGGCAAGATCTTGCTTGGTATCTATATCCGCCCATAAATGTCCGCTTACATCAACCACTCGCGTGTCCTTATTCCGAGCTGCAGCTCGAACGCAGTCTGCTAGCTCCTTCATCCCTTGTTGCGCGGCCTCTTTGGCATAGTCGAAAATCTTTGGCGAACAGAGGAAAAATCCTGTGTCGATAGCAACATTTGATTGGTTAATCTTCTTGCCTATGTCGAGGATTGCGCCTTCTCTCTCAAGCAGCTTGGTGTCTTCCTCTGCCACTCTTTCGATGGCTAGAACAAGGGCTTTTGTAGAGTTGTTGTTTATGAGGGTTTTCGGGATGGCGGGGTCAAAGATGTGATCGCACATGCAAAGTAGAAAGTTTTGCTGAAAGATCTCTTGTACAGCTAGAAGAGAATAGAGGTTGCCTTTCTTCCAGCGCTTAGCCTTTACAAATCGAATGTTGAGACCTGCATAATTCTCACCAATCTCTTTACGAATCACATCTGCTTTATACCCAACGACTATCCAAACGTCCCGCACTTCCGCCTCCTTGAGACCGTGAAGAATCCGTCCTAGTAGCGGCATACCTGCAACGCGAAGAAGAGCCTTCGGCTTTCGCTTGGTCAACTTTCCAAGCCTGCTCCCTTCACCAGCAGCCAAAACTAGCGCTTTCACATGATCATCTTCGCTCAATCGCGATGAGAAGGATGTTGATTTTTTTATTTAAAGGTTCGGTAATCTTCCGAAAATCTAGACGAAAAGGTCATAAATCATCGGAACTGGTCACTCGGACGTTTGCAGAAGAAACGCGGTGACGTTTGACAGCTGTAAAACTCGGTATGTGAACCTATTCCTGCGCATTTCTTAGGTTTATTTCCTTACAGGGGTTTTCCTTAAGGGTTTTCTTTTGAGTTGGGTGCCGCAGACCTCGCAAAGTTTAGGCTTGTAGTCGGGAGGGTACTTTCGGTGACAGGCTGGGCAGTAAAGGATCCAGTGCAGTCTAAAGCGTATTCCGAATGTCATGAGCGACGTGAAGTTCACGCCTATCTGGTTGGCCACGTTCTGGATGGAGTAATCGTCGGTAACGATGTGCGGGTCGTAGCCTGTGCTTCTGAGTTCGAGAGCGAGAGCCAAAACCTGCATGTCCACGTCGGAGAGGAAACGCATGTCTCCAACTGTTTTGGAAGCTTCCTTAACTCTTTTGAGAAAACGGGTGTTCGGCGTCTTGACCCTCAACCTACCACTCTCTCTCGCGGTGTTGAACCTCACCCAGGGCAA
>Ga0209636_10007214_pt1 | contig 11347 bp, 14 predicted proteins | sample DeeMarSWOR152_54_FD_187464 | JGI IMG/M metagenome (GOLD analysis project Ga0209636, IMG submission 187464) | Marine sediment microbial communities from White Oak River estuary, North Carolina - WOR-1-52-54 (SPAdes) (version 2) | ecosystem: Environmental > Aquatic > Marine > Intertidal zone >... | reverse complement strand
CAGCCCTTTAGAGGCTGGAAGGGGTAAGTATTCCCCGCCTGCGAGCCCCGAAAGGGTCACCTCGAAAGCAGGGGAAGCGAAAGGACAAGGGTTTTCGCTCATCAAAAATAGAGTTTGCCATATAATGAACAGGTTATGGAAATACACCCTACAAAACTCCGGAAACTCCAGTTATATATAGGTTGACAACAGACTAAACTTTTGTGATGTTTGGGATTATTTATGCACATTGTTTGGAGGAGGAAAATGAGCGCTGTAAAAGAGCAGGCCATAAAAATTATTGAATCCCTCCCGGAAGATTGTACTCTCGAAGATATTCAGTACCATCTTTATGTCCGCGAAAAGGTCGAACGGGGCATAAGAGCTATTGATGAAGGTAAAACGCTGTCGCAGGAGGAGGCCGAGAAAAAGGTTAGGGAATGGCTGAAGTAGTATGGACTACGCCGGCCCTTGACGATCTTAGGGATATCGTGGGGTACATATCCAGAGATTCAAGAGTTTATGCAGAACGGTTCGCAACACGCGTTCTTGAAGCTACTCGGCGCCTGGAGGATTTTCCTTACTCCGGGCGTCTGGTTCCTGAGTTTATGGAAGAAAATATAAGGGAAGTAATCTATGGCTCATATCGTATTATCTATATGGTGAGAGAGAATACAGCCTACGTAACGGCTGTGATACATGGAAGCCGGGATATCCTGCGTCAGCTTGACAGCGGTGACTGGGACGTCACCTAGTGCCCCTCACGCCGTGTTGGAACCTCTTACCGAAAAGTGCCTTGAGCGGAAATCGATAATAGGGATGGCCTACACATCCAACCAGTCCCTAGCATCTAGCCCATCCCCTTTGCTTTCAATAAGTTGTTTTAGAACCAACGCTATCTCACAAACGAGCTTGTTTCTACCCGTGAAGGTCCTCCAATCTCCCGATGTAACTCATCGGGATCCCCGCTGCGCGGGGTCTTTAAGCGATCTACAGGTCTTCTTTGAGTACTCTGAGCGCTCTGTGAGAGATAAAAGGATCCGGAAAAGTGCATTCAGCTGTCAGCGGTCAGTTGTCCGTTGTCAGCGGATAGCCTTCAGACCTTTCAGCTGAGTCCTCACCACTGAGCCCTTGCACCTTAAGCCTGTTCACTCGCCTCATTGCTTTTTTCCTCCACCGGTGGTATTTTTGAAAGCGTAAGGCTTCAACAGATTGGATCCTAACTGGCAAGCTATGTCGTTCTGGCGTCGATCTGCAACTTAAAGGAACACGAACCCTAAACATGAGTTTCAAGGCTGAGAAGTTTTAATGCCAAGAATATCAATTTTTTTCGGAATTGTCGTTTATATGTATTATGCCGAGCATCTTCCACCTCATTTCCATGCCATGTACGAGGGTTCAGAGGCCGTCTTTGACTTGAATGGAAATGTCGTAAGAGGAACCATGGCTCCAAGGGCGATCAGGCTTGTTAAAGAATGGGCGACTATGCATACAGGCGAGCTCGAAGAGAACTGGGAAAGAGCTAGCCAAAATATGCCCCTCAATTGGATCGAACCACTAAGGTAGGAGGTCAACAGTAATGGAGTTTATGCCACATGTAATCGAAGCTAAGCACGTAAAGGACTATTTGATAAAGGTAAAATTCAATGATGGCGTAGAAAAAGTGGTGGACTTCAGTTCCTATATTACTAAGGGAGGGATCTTTACTGAATTGAAGGATAAAGGATATTTCAAAAGGTTTTTTATTGACCTCAATACTGTCTGCTGGCCTAATGGTGCTGACATTGCACCTGAGACGTTGTACAAATCAGAGAGTGCCATGTAAAAACCAGAGCTACTTAAGCAGCAATTTATAAGTATAGCAGAAAAAATCCTCCTCCCGCTAGGCGGGACTGAGAATTTTGATTTCTCGGCATCTCCCGGCTGGTCAGTGCCCTTCTATCGTTGTTACCTCTTTGGGTCTCTAGAAATTGGATTTTTTTCGAGCTTAGAGATTCGACATTCGAATTTGCAACCCCGTTGGGGTGCCTCACACCTGCTCAGAGTTCCTCAGATTGTGTAGCAAAATTTCGCCTCTAGTGTGATAGACTAAGTTGAGGGCTCTCGCTATGGCAAAAAGGCGAGTTCTAATCACCGGGGCTGCCGGTAACATTGGCACAAAATTGAGCAGTGCGTTTGTGGACAACTATGATCTCATGCTCCTGGACAGAAAGAAGATAGATGTCCCAACGGCCATTTGTGCCGATCTGAGCAACTACGATAAAAACTGGGCGAAGTATTTCGAGAATGTGTCTGCGGTTATTCATTTGGCCGCAAACCCGAACGAACGTGCCGGATGGCAAGAACTGATTCGGGATAACATCGATTCTGTCCTGAATGTCTGCCATGCTTGCGGCAAAAAGAAGGTTGCACGCCTTATCTTTGCAAGCTCCTGTCACACCATGGGAGCATACAGAGACAAAAATGTCGATCTGATCACCGCTGATATGGAGCCCCTGCCAGACTGCGATTATGGGGTCAGCAAGCTCATAGGGGAGAGGATTTGCAAAAGTTTCAGCGACCAATATCCCCTTTCCGTCATTTGCCTCAGAATAGGCTGGGTTCCAAGGGGAGATAGACGGCCAGGTATCGACACAAATGCTTGGCTGAGAAGCCTCTGGCTGAGTAACCGGGATCTGGTGCAAGTCTTTCAAAAATCAATAGAGGCGAAGAATATAAAGTTTAAAATCCTCTATGCCATGTCCAATAACCAAGGGATGAATTGGGATCTCGAGACCACCATGAAAACGGTGAGCTACAAACCACAGTATTGAAAAGGTAGCCTGTCCCCTTTTCTTCCTACACAGCTTGCCCACCTTCTGGTGTAGCCATCCAGTGATCTATACATGCGGAAAGCTTCAGTAGCGGCGTTTTAAGTATATAGATTCAATACATGCCTCTTCCTGCTCGCCATCTCGGTGTCTTTGTGTGCTCTGTGACACATAACGAGCACCTAATAAAAAGGTCCCGCAGGATCTGCGGCATCCGTATCAAAGGAATATTTCATCTTATCCAATATTTCAGGAGCAGATATTTCATAATAGTCTTGGGGTTACTTCCCCATTCCTTCTCACCCATTACGACTAATTCACTGTCATCCTGCAATGCTCTCTTCTCAAAATCATAAGATACTACCTTCACATTCCCCTCATCAAAAATGCCCGCGCCTTCTTCCGTGCACTTCATCAAATACTCCCGTAGTGGACTATCCTTGTCATCAGGATTATGAATCGGTGCCATTGAATTGGGGTAAAGGAGATATTTTGTGGCATGATAATCGAGTGCCACTGGGTCTTCGCAGGCCAAGACAGCGCGTGTATGGACAACAGGCGGTTCAATGCGCGACGAGAGCCCAACCCATTCGGCTGTGGTAATGTTCAGATCAGCTTTTCTGATGGTGTTCATAAAGACAGCAATCTCAACTCCAAGCATGCCAACCTTTGGCCCTGGAGCCCACTTGTCATAGGGAAATGAATGAAAGTTACAATAATTCCCTGTAAGTCGCCCTCCATTGTGCGGATCCGGCCCCCCACTTAGGTCACTGATTCCAAGATAATTCTTCAGAGCACTCGTTGCGCCGCAATAGGTGCTGTGGTGGTTCAGCGCGGCGAAATTGACAAAACGCAGAGGCTGCCCTGTGTAAGATCCTTTCTCCCAGATCCCGTGCTTGAAATCGATAATTGTTCCCTTATCCGTCACAAAAATAGGGTATGTTATAATTGTTGCCCGGTAATTCTTCCCTTTGAGCCCATTGTCGCATTTAATCAGTGGAACACCTCTGGTTCCGTCGCAGTAAACATATCCGTCTCCCTCTTCAGGCCCGGCGACCCGTGTGCCGCCTGAATCCACATTAACCCAATGAATTGTTGAGAACCTGACCTCGTATTTTTCCTTTAAATGACTGGAAAGTTCATTGAAATTCTTTGTGTTTTGGAGGTCCGAGTTTCTCTCAAACTGAGGTGCCCACCCGGAATGTAAGGAACGCCAGGGTGATGCCCCACGGTGGCAGTTCTCAGCGAATACCACTTCCCCGTTAAAACCGCCTGGCCGATTCATGATCAAATCCACAAAAGCCTTCAGTGCAGAAAGATTCGGAGCTCCCTGGTTCCACCACTGCACATTCGGCTTGATGAGGACAACATCATCGGCACCAATGATCTTTTCAATGCCACCCATAAGTTCGATGACTTTGGTCAAATTAATAGCAGGTGATCCATTCACAGCCCTGTACAGAGTAGCACGTACTTCTTCAGTCTTTTTTCGGTGCAAGGGAGAACTTGCAAAGGCCGCTGGTCCAAGTGAAAGGATCCCTCCCGCCATGATGAGCTTCTTCATAAAACCCCTACGGGTATACATGGCGCAAAAATGTTGAAATATTGAAAATTCGCCTGTGGAGGCCTTTTATATTGGTAGGCTTAAACGAAAGTCCTCGGAGAATTGCCACTCAGGACATTTCAGGGCGTGTGCTGCAGCAAAGAATTTGTTGGATCGGTATCGTCCTGAAAAATATTACTTAGCTCTACGCCCCTTATAAAAATCTGATGCAGCGCTCCTGGTGCCTGTCCGCCATCGTCCTGCTCTGCGGGACTCAGGCGAGGCGGTCGGCGTCCATCCAGGCATATCTTCGCATGTAGACACCGTAATTATCAGCCAGTTTGCTATCTTATGGACTTCCCTCTCATTAATAAGCCGCTGTGCTAATAAAGCAGCCATTATTGCCCTCTGAGGAACTAGCGTCGCCATTACTGCCAGAGACTCCTGGTCCACCCTGGTCAACGATCATGCCGTCCTGCATCAGGATGTCATCTCCCCGCTTACTATCGATAAAATGCAGGGTAGTCACATTCTCATTGATTTCCGCACCTGTTTCACCATCATACAGGAATTCATACCAGTGGTCGGTTTGGTTAGCGGGCGTTCGCCCGTACTTCCAGTATGTGGAAGGGTTCGTCCCAGCGGGAACATAAAGGGTCACGGTTGTTTCATCAGGAGGAACTGCTGCGTCGTTTACAGTAAACCCGATGAAACCGTATGGAAAGGTTATCTCAGTTGGACAGCCACTAGGCGGCGAAACAGCCCGGCAACTGCTGAGGGTTCCAGGAGCGGATACCAGTGTCACATAATTTGTCCCGTCTTGAGTGTGGAAAGAAGCCACATTCGGTTGATCGCTGTCATTTACATCGTCAGAATTACCATCCCCGGCGTTGGGTCCCCCGTCTTCCTCTGCATCACTAATGCCATCAGCATCATTGTCAAGATCAAAAGTGGCAGTGATATGCTTATCCGCGTTGATAACGATGGTCGCAGGATTAGAATAACCCGTTAAATCGTCACTCCAGCCGTTAAACGCCCAACCCACATCTGAAACAGGCGTTAGTTTCACCACCGTGCCTGCGTCGTAGGTGCCACCAGGAGGATCAAGCGTCGCATTGCCTTGACCAACTATAGTAACCGTCAGGATATACTGAGCAGGTTGCTCGGTAACGGTGATGTAATTGTCCTTGGTCTCCGTGTCGGATCCACCAGGGCCTGTGACCTCCAGGGTGACTGTGTAGTCACCAGGATCATCGTAGGTGTAGGTGAGGTTTTGCTCAGTGCTCGTGCCACCATCGCCAAAGCTCCATGACCAGCTCTCTATCTCACCGGTTGAGGAGTCGGTAAAGGAGACCTCTAAAGGAGCCGTGCCAGTGGTGGGGGTTCCAGAGAAGTTGGCCACAGGCGGGTAGGGGGCCTCGGTGAATGTTATCGTTTGCTTATCAGCATCCTCACTGTGTCCAAAGGCTGCCCGCTCCCCATCGAGTGCGGTTTCATAATACCCCACCCAACTAAATTCATCAAAATCAAAGGTTCCAACTTGGGAGGAGGTGACAGTGTAAACGATCTCCACAGTGGCACTTTGTGAGATGGGATTGTTCTCCGGAAAATCTGTGGGGGTCTCAAGAATCCACCGGTATGGAATAGAACCGGGATAAACATCTCCGCTTGAGCCGGATTCAACTACAACTAGATGGGAGATATCAGTGCCACCAATCTTCACCCTATCCGTGTTGACCGATAATCCCTCCGGTATCTGCTCCGTATGGTAAAATCCCCGCAGATCATAAGCTTCCTCATTCGTAAAGCTCACGGTGACCGTAATGGACTCACCTACAGCAGCTTCAACCTTGTCGAAAGTCCTTGAAATCGTGGCATTATGGGTAGAAAAGGCTGAAGCAGGGCTCACAGAAAAGGAAAGAAAGGATACTAGTATTAGTGAAAATTTCGCTTTTTTCATATTTTTCATACCATTAGCTCAGATCAATCGAAATCATTTGCCCGCGCCTTACGCGTCCCGCTGGCGCTGCCAGCCCGGCATGGCTTCTTTCACGCATATTCAGGTGCAGCCAATGATGCACTTCACTTTCCTTTACTTTTTTCTTCAGCCTTGAGCATCGCGTTTTACCCACCTGTATTTTGTTGCCGGCTAACCGCTTTCCGAATATTTGAGTTTTGTCATTTGAAATTCCGATTTCATTTGAAATTGGGATTTTGTCATTTGCCACTCTCATTTTCTGCCTTCCACCTTTCTTTTACGGTGTCTCCATATACTCATTGATCATATCTTTCACTTCCTGCACGGTGGCATTTCCTCCTTTAAGATCCTTAATTTTACGGTCTATATCTAGCCTGTTGACTGTCGGATTCTCGAAATCAAACTCAATAATTTCGAACTCCGCCGGATCTATGGTCCCAACACCTCCAGTTATGCACCCCAGGATCTGCTTTCTCGTGTTATTATCCTGGTCCGGATCCAGCCAGGATGCGTAAGGAGAGATGACGTACTTAGAGGCTACATAATCAAGCGTCGCCGGGTTTTCACAAGCCAGGACCGTTTTCGTCTCCGCCGCAGCCCCGGTTCGCGACTCCCACCCGCTCCAGATCGCGGCCGCTATATACAAGAGGGGCGCATACATCGTTCCAATATACCTGGCGGCCAGCTCCCCGGCATAATCGGCCCTCCCCCTGCTATAGGAGCTTTTGTGGATGTCCGCGTAACCCCTGAAAAAACCACCACTACAGGTGTGGATCTCCGAGGTACCGAAAAAGCTTTTGAGGGCGCTCGTTACGCCCGCATAGTCTTCAGCTCCATTACCATGGTTATTCAGGGTCGGCATGAAGATCGCCTTCACCTTTCTCCCGGTGTAATTGCCATCCTCCCAGACCCCGTTTTGCATATCGATCATGCGTCCCGCAGTCAGCGGTGATTCGAAAACAGGATATGAAAGAAATGTGTCTAGCCCATGGAAAGGAAAATAGTCTCTAATCCAGCCTTCCCCGTCTTCAGGACCTCCAATATCGGATTCGCTATTTAGCCACTGCTTGGGCGCAACTGGTTTACCACTGGCCTGATATTCCTGCGCTAACGTCGTCCAGTTGTGATCCGGCCAGTTGTGCTCGCGCGCCCACGAACCCGTAGCCGTAAAGCCCCATGGCCCCCCGCACTCTTGCACGTCGTCACAGATATAGATCTCCCCTGAAAAATCCTGGATATTTAGAATATTGTCAATGACCGCCTTGATGCACCCCGTGTGGGTGTAACCCTGTTTCGGCCACTGCCCGTTTCCCTTGACGACGACAATATCGTCTGGACCTATATATCTCGAAGGGCCACCGAGCATATCCCACAGTTTGGCGATATTCTGGAAACAATCCCCATTCTTGACCAGATAGACTTTTACCGTAGGCGCTGCCAATACTCTTGAAAACCGATCCACAAAAAACGGACTCAATGTAATGGCCCCAGTGGCGATACCAAAATATCTTAAAAACTCGCGCCGCGACATACCAAATCGCGTCCAGATTTTATGCCCTTGTTTTACTTTCATTATTACTCTCCTCTATCGAGACATGGATTCTATAGATACCGAGAGGCTTACCGTTAGCTAGTGCTAAAGAAGGGCTCTTTAACTATCGCCCAATTCAGGCCGGTGCCAGTCCCCGTGTACTTAAGAAAAGCCCGCCTTGAAAGTGTCACATTTTTGAACAGGTTGGCTATCTTATCTTTTATTTCCTGACCACCTACCGTAATGATGATTTATTTCTGTCAGAGAGAGTAACTTTCTATTAGCCCAATCATAGTTAATCCAATCCCAGGGGAAACGCCCAGCATTTCATCGGGAATTGCTGGGTATCAAAAACTTAAGGATCGTTCCTGCGAGGGTATTGCTGCTGCTAACTCTTATCAGCGTTAAGAATGTGTCTCCAGCGTCGGTTCTGAAAATGGTTGTTGACGAGGAAACCCCTTGGGCGCTTACCGTGATGTGTTTTCCTACCTTCGCCAAGTCCACTATGGCGAATTCTGCCCTGTAAGCTTTACCATACGCCAGAGTTATCCTTTTCTGCACATTCCCGCCTCAGGTTAGTCTAATTTTTGTTCTCCTCCTTTCTCCTTTCCCCTCTGAACTAAAGCAGCCAGGTGTAGCATAAAGTTACTACACTGGGGAGCTATAAGCTGAGTTGTCTTCTCTATACTTTTCTCCTCAGTAAAGGCCTCTTTTTGAGCTCAACATCAGGGATAGCGGGAGTCTACTCCTCGCAGAGAGCGATTGGCTTAGATCAACATAAGCTGATCGAAAACCAACGAGAGAGAAGTAGCGGACAAGAAAGAAGAGGCTTCCTATGGCTCTATCAACAGAATGCGAAGGTTTGAGGGGGTTTAACCTAAGTGAATGCGGATAGGTATAGGCCGTATAATTTTTCCTTTTGTTGTTCGTCGCATCCCAAAAGGAGCTGCAATCCGGATCATCCATGTCGGTATAGCCATCCCCATCATTGTCAATACCGTCCTCACAGGTCCCTGTATCGGCAACGGAATTATGATCAATTACGCCACGCTCATATTTGACAACAGGGTCAGTTTTCCAGTCCCCCTGTTGGGGAGAGGTGTCGCCTCTTAACTCGGTTTGTTAGGTTAATATACCAAAAAAATACCTTGGAACAACATGAGGGTCAAGAACCAAGAGGGTTCAAGCACAAACCGTCCTGAGGTTGTCAGAATGAACTTACAGATTGGATCTTTATGGCAGGAATCTGCTGTCGGGAGGAGGAGACAATATTCACCGCCCACCCCGCTGCCGGGTTTTCCCCGCCCTCCCCGTTAACACAAAGCGGTTTGCTATGATTGTTGATAGCAATGAATTATTCTAATGGTAGTAAACTTCTATTGTGTGGGCATCGGGGTCTGCCCCATCTGTACAATGCACATACAGAGTCCCGTCCGAAGCATCGAGAAAATAGGAGCCGGACGTGGACTCACATAGATCTACGCTCGCTGTTTCATCAAGCCTAGCACCATCTTCCGTAATCGTCTTAATAGTTTTTCCACCATATTCTCTTGAAGTCAAATAATAAGTATATGTTTTCCCACTACTCTTTGTCCAAACAGAACCGCCCGAAAAAGTATCCTTGTCCACCACCGCAAGGCGTGTTGGAGCAGATAGCCCAGTAGTAAGTGGATGCGGATAGGTATAAGCCGTATAATTTTTCCTTTTGTGGTTCGTCGCATCCCAAAAGGAGCTGCATTCCGGATCATCCATGTCGGTATAGCCATCCCCATCATTATCTACACCATCTTCACAATCTCCCGTACCGGCAATGGAATTGTATTGAATGACATTCCTCTCAACTTTAACGACAGAATCATCACTACTTGCCCAAGTTACCCGGCAGTAGGTGTTGGCCGTGCAGTTCAAGGGATCTGTTGCGCTCGTACAGTATTTATTATTCCAAGCTACAACAGGTTGCTCTGTCATATATGGCCAATCAACATCCGTCCCGAATTGGTCCCGACATGGATAACCGGATGAATCTTCTTGCCCATCTATATTCACACAAACATCGCCCGGAATCTCGGTACAATCACTGTCGCCACTACATGGTTTAAGATAACCGAGACATATTTTTTCCGGGGTATTGTCACAAGCGTTTTCCCATACGTCTTGACAACTGCCGGACGTCGGATGCCGGTAAACTGGATTCGCATGATAAAGAGGAGATGCAGCACTAACACTGACAGCCTTGAAAACATTGTCATAAATGAGACTGGTTCCTCCACGGCTAAGATTGAAACTCCACACAGGAAATTCTGATTTGACGGTATTTCCATAATATTCTTGGGCGTGGAACCCACGCCTATTGGAAGTTCAGGCGTCGTGACCGCCCAATCCTGAGTAGCCATTGATTATCGTGTTGTACCTCATACATTTCTTGCCGCCCCCAACGCAATCGGCATAATTTTGCGTCCCGGCCCATTGTGTGAACTCTATAACATTATCCTCGAAATAGTGGAAATAAGCAGACCCCCATTGTACTGGTTCTTTCCAGCATTGGAAGCCCACATCAATGGAATTTCCATCAGCAGAACTCATTCCAGTTCTGCCACTTACCGAAAATATATAGCCATACAAACCATCTCCATCATGGTAAAAGGTGCAATTATCTATTACCCCATAAGCATTTCCACGTATCCTAAATCCTCTATGTTCATCGAACCTGCAATGATCAACACGATATCTACCGATGCTTTCAGATCCCCATAATGTCGTCTGGACAATATCAATGGCTTGACCACCATCGTGAAATTCAATGCCCGATATTCTGGTGAAAGTGGAAGCCGCGGAAGCGATACGAATAATAAACTTCGGGCTCGCCGCCCCCGTGATTAGGGTATTGCCCACACCCGCCCCGATTATTTCAACGCCCTTAGTGTTCGGGATTATAACAGTGCTTCCCCATGTACAACTCCCTGCAGGCACCATCACCGTATCCCCATTACTAGCGGAGTTTATGGCTGACTGGACAGCTGCTTGCGAACAACTTGAGGCATTGATGGTTGCCGCATTTGCTTTAGCAACATAAGTGAGGTTACACAAAAATGCCATTAGGACAAGGATTTTAGTAGATTTATGCATTGTTTATTTCCTTTTTCTTATTACTGGTTTCTTGTTGCTGGATGCTGGATTTTGGAGTCTGGACACATTGATGTTCCGTACAGTTCGATAAATGAACGAGAAGTCAAAAAATTAGATATCACATATCTCTTCAATTCTCAATGTGATTTACAAGTCTAAAATAGACATAGGCATAATTCGTGCCAACCTCCCGGTCGGCGATAGCTATGTATATTCAAACAGTTAAATAAATTATCCGATAAGTGACCGCACTATAGTTTAAAAACCTATACCGATTAGTATACTAAAGGTTACACTAAAATCGGTAATCCAGTGAGTTTTTCAAACCTCTCAATACGTACTACTTTTTGATGTATCAGGATAAGTCATAGGCGAAGCTC
>Ga0209636_10007212_pt1 | contig 11348 bp, 8 predicted proteins | sample DeeMarSWOR152_54_FD_187464 | JGI IMG/M metagenome (GOLD analysis project Ga0209636, IMG submission 187464) | Marine sediment microbial communities from White Oak River estuary, North Carolina - WOR-1-52-54 (SPAdes) (version 2) | ecosystem: Environmental > Aquatic > Marine > Intertidal zone >... | reverse complement strand
TTAAGAGCATTTATTCCTGCTTGAGAAATAGGTATAGGTTCCAATCCTTGTTTTAATTTCTCATCAAATATCTTTAATTTTCTTGTATCAATGGAGAAGGGCATAAGTAGGGGAATAGGTAAGTATTTCCGAAGAATAGATGTGGCTTGAGGGCCATAATAGGACTCATCAACAATCCCCAAATTAGGAATAGACACATTCTTCTCTAGCTCCTTGATTGTCTTGTAAAGTGCATCTTTTGCAAAAGGTGATGGTTTTTCTTTAAGAAACATAAATATTCGATAACTTGTTGATGCAGCTATCATAATTTGGAATTGATTCTGTTCAATAAAGCTAATACGAATTTTCTCATCCAGTCTTGTCTCAACATGATATTCTAGATCATGCTGCTGAACCTGTTGCATGAAATCTGTTTGGAAGGATTGAAGGAAGGAATCAATCCCAACAGAAAGGCCACTAAACGCATCATCCAATGAACCATCTGTCTGGTAGATAACATTAGTCAGTGAGTAGATAGGAACGCCTACTTCTGTAGTAATTAGAATTGAATATATATTACGTATTAGAGATAGTTTATCTTCAAGATCTTGAACTTTCTGGCGTCTAATATTTCTGTATCTCTGAAAAGTAACTCTTCCATAAAGTATAAAGATAATTATAACCGCTGTGATTAGAACAGTCAGGATTATTTGTATAAGAGTGAAACCTGGGATTATTGGGCCTTCCGTTGGAAAAATAATGGGATGATCAACAATTGATGATGAAACAAAGCTTGTGTTGTCATAAGCTTCGATAAACCAAGATATTGTTCCAGTTTCAAGAAATGTTAATTCTGCAATGTACAAACTCCCATTGTAATTCATTTTTTTGGGAGTAACTTGAACTCCAGCACCTCCATTGCCTTCATATGATACAAATTCATATTTTAAAAGAACTTCAGTAACTCCTGATCCCCAATCGGAAACATTAGCCCAAATAATGATGGTTGTTTCGTTAATTTGGTCAAGTCCACTTGAAAGGATTATTGGTTTCCAATAATCAAGCATCTGACTTGAATTTGAGTATTCTCTTGGGTCATAATAGCCTCCAAGTACCCCATCATCGATTATTTGCATGATATAAGAGAAATTGTGTAGATAATCAATAGCTAAATCGTAAATATGGTGGGTTCCGTTGAATTCCATCAATTCCTCTGTTAAAATCTCAATATCAATAGACTCATCCAAAACAGATAATGCAATGTAATGATCCTCAAAATTATGTTCTTCAAATGTATCATTAATTTTAGCCCATAATCTTACTTCTCCAGGATTCAATTCTAACAGACCAAATTCCAAACCATGCCCCTGAGCTGTAGTAGGTTGGAAATTTGACGTTTTGCAGCTTAATATAGGAGTTTCGTTTGTGTTTGCAGCTTCATCATAAATTGTCAACCTATAACTGAAGGTGTTGTTGCATGTTAATTGTATGGAATAAATATAATGTGATCCATTGTAGCTCATATCATCAGTCCAATTAACCCAGTGATAACCGTCAAAATAATTTATAGTAATGTTAACTTCTCCTATTGTCCCAAATGAATCATCAACTTCAACCCAAAAAGAGAGTTCTGTTGCTGTATGATTAATAATTTGTTCTGAATAACTAAAAGACTTATAAAAGGGTGGGGTTAAATCAAGAATTGAGACAGGTTTCCAAGAAGTAATATTTTCGTTTTCATTCTTGTCCTTGGCTGTAATTTGATATGTAAATGCTTCTCCAGGTGTAAACTCTTGTAATGAAAAGGTATAAAAGTTTCCAGAACCATTCCATGCCATTGTTTCATGTTGGTAAGCAACATGGATGATGTCGATCATAACAGAAGAATTATTATCACTAAGACCACTCCCATAAATTCCCTCTACCACTTCGGCCCAAATTAAAACCGTTCCATTTTGAAAGTTAATTGATCCATGGTTTTTGATATTTGGAGGTGCTAAATCATCGATGGTTATAAGTTCGCTGATCACCCCTTGGTTTCCCGCTTCATCATAAGTCCATACAGTTATTGTTATTTGATCAGAAAATTTAAATGAATGAGTTGACACATAATATATTATCTCTTCTTCCATTTGGTGAGTTGTAGTTATATCTTGGTGGGTTATATTTACATAAAAAGGACTATTGACATAATGTGAACTACCCCAGCTATCAATAGCAAATGAATTAATAGTAATTTGACCATCTATGTCTCGTGAATTCTCTATAGCAAGATTTATGTCAGGAGGTACAATATCGGTCAATGTCAAATACTTAAATTGGAGGGTATTATTGTTTCCCGCCTCATCAATGGCTTCTGCATAATAAAATAGATCTCTATCTGAATAAGAAAAATTACTGTATATTCCAACATAAAGATTGTTATCGATTTGATTTAAATCATATTTTAACCAAGAACCAGTTGAGTTTTCATGAATGAAGACAGTTGTTATATTACTTGGCCAATCTACAACCGTGGCAATAAACTCTACGGTCCCATTTCCAAATTCTATCGCATTAAAGGTCACTTGGGGATTGGCAGTATCATTAATTATCATTATCCCGTATTCGATTTTGAAATTACCTACTAAATCGCTAGCATTAATCCAAAATTCAACTATATCATTGAATGTGAAAGCCCCATAGTAATAAAAGTAACCAGCTCCAAGATCGTACATAGATTGCGTATTATTTGGGTTACTATTGACAGATATTGTAATATTAACACTGTTAAAATCTAACCCACTTTGATATATCGTTGTTTCATGTATTCTGATATTCCATTCAACAAGTCCTTTATCATGTGTTGTATATGGTGTAATCCAATCTATTTGAGGAGGAATAGAATCAGAAATAGTTATATAACCAACCTCCATTGGGAAGCTTGGAATTTTTGAACCATTTTCATTTCCTACTGTATCATTGACTGAGAAGATAATATAATTCAGAACATCCCCAAAAAACGATTGTGTACGATATGTCCAAAATCCAGATCCATTAAGGTGCATCTCTTTTAAGGTTCCATTGATCTTTAATAAAACGTAACCTTCTACTCCACTCACATCAGTAATATTTGCATAAAATTCTAATGCTCCATCCCCATAATCTGTTACACTTAATTCATGAATTATTGGTGGATTAGGATCGCTCAATAAAAAGGAGATTAATTCAGTTTTATTGACATTACCAGCCGTATCCTCTGCAATTATATTGTATTTGATACTGATATTCGTAATATCTGTTAAGGTATCAAGAGCTGTATCATTATAAAACGTATTTCCTGTTTGAAAAACCATTGTGAAATTAGCTTCAACTACTTCTAATCCGCTTGTTAAATTTATGGCAGTAATATTAAGTGTAACAGAAGAATTGAGTAAATTTTCATCAATTACGTCAACATAAAATGTCCCCTGACTCAAATCTTTGTTAAAATGAATATTATTAAACTTTGGTGGAGTAATATCTGTGTACAAAGACAGTTTTATATTGAAAGTAAATTGGGCTGTATGATGATATGTTCGATCTGGGACAATCTGAACGGATATTAAACTATCATTCGTTACAATATCAAATTCAACTTTAATGTTATATAGTCCCCAAGAAATATTATAGAAGGTAGTATTTCCCATAATGTTTGTGTATTGAGTTATGTTTGCTGAACTATTAAAAAGTGTAACTTTTGCATTTGAAATCTCTTTGTGATTGAGATCTTCTACATTTACCGTGATACTAGCATTTCCAGAATAATCATCATAAAGAATCCACTTTAGTGTGTTATTCCATAAACGCCATCCATCTAGGCTGAGATATTCTCCTTGACTTGTACCTAGAAAAGCTCTACGTTCAGTACTTATACTAACACCAGTATAATCTATTCCTCCTCTTTCTAACGCGATTAATGTTCCATAAAAAAGATAGGGAGTCTTGGAACCAACTAGACCAAGAGGAAAGATATCAGATTCCGAGGGAAGGGCATTATATCCTTTTATATAGTTTAATTCAGTAGTTGTGTTATATATTTCTAAAGAACCAAGAGTCATTTGATTAGTAATATAGTGGGATGTATTTTTTATCCAAATATCTTGTTGCTGTCGTAAAGCGCTTCCACTTCCCAGATGAAATATGTCCCAAGTCTCTGGTTCCATTGTAAGGATAGGAATAGCCGCATTTCCTAATGAAGCGACATCTCCCGATTCAAAAATGGAATCCGAAATAATTATTGCGTCATACTCAGAATAATTGTACGAATTATTGGCATCATGATAAATTACTGAGAAACCTAAACTTGTTATATTTTTGTAGAATGGTTGATCAAAAATCGGATGTGGTGAGGATTCATTTCCAACAATGAATAGAATACTAATATTAGAGGCTTGAAAAGGGTGAATAGCCAGCGATGGATTATTAAGTGGGGATTTTATGGGAATAATATTCTTAGATTTTTCATTAAGTGGTAGAATATAATTCCTTTCTTTAAGAGGATCTGTATTATTGGTCAGATTCTCTTGGAAAACGTTTGAAATCATAGAAAAGAAGATAAAAACAAGAATCATCGCAAAAAGAGTTCGTTGTTTATGCTTAGGTGATTTTCCTGTTTTCATCTGTGTTGTTGGTACCAAAAGTAGAAATCCCCATTTGATGAAAATGTGTATTTGTATTATTGTATAGTATATGTATTTGTATTTTTTTCTTATACTAATTTTTTTCTAAATAAAAAAGAAAAGAAAAAGAATCCTTTGGAATTTCAAGAAAAATCGCATATCATCAATTTTCGTATTGAAATGATAAAAAGGTACTTCCTCTTTGGAATTAACTTCAATTTGAAAGTTACTAGAGGATAATACTACCTAATTACCATCTTTTTTCATCTTGGTATCGTCATCATTTTCCATGTCATCAGTTTCACTCTCATCCTCTTCCTCGGTTTCATCTGTGTCATTATCATCGTCGAGTAAACCATTTATGTCATAATTCAGTTCTAATGAATCATCATCAGCTTCAGCTCGAATTTTTCCAACGGGAGGCCGAATTTTTTTCTCTTTGCCAAATTAAATTGATTCTCGACTCATAGTTTATTCCCGTGGAATGAAATCGGGACATGCTCTCTCATCACGGAGCATTATTGCAAAGTTATTATGTAGAATGAATAAACGGCAAAGACCTGCTTCTTGCTCAGTCATATCAGCATACCTTATGGAAGCTTTATCAGTTAGATACGCGCATTGACCACACGTTTTATTTTTATAATCAAATTCCGCTTCTGACATTTTTTTAATCATCTCATTAAAAAGGAACTTTTATAGCTTCTTTGAATGTACTTATTTATTATCCTCATAAATTAAAAAACTTTATTTTGAATCAAACTTATTTATTTTTCTGCTGTGTTTGAATTGCCCTTTGATAAATTCTTAAGTAAAATCAGTGGTCACAAAGGAGTATTTACTATCGAAGAATTCCAAGAGAAATTGGATCTCCTTATTTCCAGAATCGAACAAGAATATGAAGCTTCTCAGATTGCAGAACAAGGTTTTCATCAACAATATGACGAAAAGCTTTCAAAACTTGATTTCAGTGGCAGCAAGCGCGCAGTGGAAGATGGAAGGCATCAATTGGCAAAATCTCTAGATCTAGATATTCAACTCGATTTCTTGAAGAAAATCAGGTTATTATCACAGAGAATACCTCCAAAAAAACTCAATTCAATAGATTTTAGTCAATTAGCAAATCAAGCTTTTGATTCTAAGAAATTAAGCTCTCATTCTTATCGAAAAATCATTTTAAACAGGTTTAAGAAATTAATACCAGCGGCCGATGAAATTCTGTTAACAAGTATCGATTCCGAGGAGGAAATCGATCATATCCTTCAAGAAGTCAAAGAAGGTAAACATACTATTGGTTCTATTGACAAAGAAGTAGAGAAAATCATTGAAGAAGTGAAAAAGAAAAAAAAGGATGAATAAATCTCTTCAGAATGCGATAAAGCTATGAAATCTATCACGTTAGCTCCCAAGTCAATCACAAGATCGAATATCCAGTGAATGAAGGAGTTATCAACATTGAGTAATAAACCTGTCATTCGCCCTATGACTATTGAAGATTGGAATACATTTCATACATTCGATAAAAAGATTTTTCCTGATGATTCAATGCTTGAAGATTGGTTTAAAAAACGATTAGATCGTGATGGCTTTTTTGCATTAGAAATTAATGGACAAATTATTGGACAGTTAATTTTAGCTTTATTTGGAGAAAATGAAGGACATCTCGGACGTATAGGAGTGAACAAAAATTATCAGGGTGAGGGTTATGGAAATCTGCTTATGAAGCATGCAATTGAATGGTTTCGGAAACAGAAGGTAATCAAACAAATCCATCTTTACACTCAAGATCACAATACGGTTGCACAAAACCTCTACAAAAAATTGGGTTTTACAATTTCGGAAATTACTTGGCATTATTTCATTCCTTTTGACTCTCTAAGTCCTCTCAATATTTATACATGTCAAGAGATTCTTGAGAATGAAATTGAGCCTGTTGGTGAGAAATATACTGATACCCTACCAGCAGCCCAGATTAAACGTTTTTTAACTCATGATGAATTTCATGTTCTCACTCTAAAGAATAGTAATGAAGATATTGTGGGAGCTTGTAGGTTTACTCCCAGTTTTCCTGGCTGCTTCCCTTTTGTACTTGATAAAATTGATGCTTTCGATGATTTCTTAGTCGGTCTGAAGCAGTATAGCTTACCTGATTATGATTACATTCGTGTAACTTACACTGCTTATCCTAAATTAGCCCAATTATGTGAAGAACGAAAGTATAAACTTCATCACAGACTTTTCAAGATGACTCTGGCTTTAGATTAGCTGATTAGAGAACAGTCCCTTCAAACGACACTAAAACATATACTGGATTAAATCTCATCTACTGGTTTCCTGTGATAATCTCTAGTATTTTCTTTTTGAGAAGTAAGTCATTGTTCTGAGGATCATTTAGTTTATAGTATGATACCTTTAACACAAACTATATATAGATTTATCTAGATTTATCTATATCTAGATTTATCTATACAGTGTCGTCTGGAGGTGCTGGGGAGGCTTATCAAAAGAAAGATTTCGAAAAATATGAAAAACTCCAGAAGAAATGGATTGATAATACTCTTAACAAGTTCAATTTGCAGGTAACCTCTCGAAAGGCATTAGGGGGACGGTATGTCGGTCAATTCAGCCATTTTGGTGATAATCGAGATTGGGGACTTATCCGTACTTGGGCGGAAGAAATAGGCCAAATCATAATTTTAAGAAAACACGTTGATAGCTAAACAAAATGGAAGTATTAATTCATGACATTAGATGTCTTCATTGAGAGACCAACAAACCAAACTACCAAATATCTCTTAATTTTCAGTTTAATACTAATCGCTATTGCAATACCTCTTGTAATAATTCTAACTGCTTTTTTCTTGTTAATTTCTGGATTAAGAAAACAAGTAAGTTTGAAAAAATTGCAATGAGTAAATGAACTTAGTTTTTCATCGGTGTTCAAACTCTATTGAAGCTGAATTGATACAGTAGCGTAAACCCCCTTTCTTTTTGGGGCCGTCATTGAATACATGTCCCAAATGTCCTCCACATGCTGAACATAGCACTTCTGTCCGAATCATTCCATGAGAGGTATCTAGTTTTTCTTCAATAGTGTCTTTGACTGGATTAGAGAAACTAGGCCATCCGCAACTTGATTCAAATTTCTCTTCAGACACAAAGAGTGGAGTTCCACAGCCTGCACACTTATATTCCCCTTTTTCAAAATGATTCCAATATTTCCCTGTGAAAGCTCGTTCGGTACCCTTTTTCCTGAGTATCCAAAATTGCGCTTTTGTAAGAGCTTTTTTCCATTCTTCTTTAGTCTTTTTCTTGTTAGGGTTCATCTTAATATATGTTTCATTTATGTAATACATAAATTCGTCGATAAAAATATCGCAGTAATTGAAATAGTTAATTAAATTATATATTTCAAAAGAATGTGATCAAGGATCAGAATAAGCTTTTCACGTCTCTCAAGATGGATCTCATTTCAGCTAATCCCATTTGCCAAAATTCTTTTGTTGTAAGATCCATACCCATATCTTTAACTAATTCTTGAGGCGACTTGGACGATCCAGCAGCGAGAAATGCTTTAAATTTGGGCTTAAACGATTCTCCTTCACTTTTGAATTTATTATATAATGCAAGGACTATTAATTCGGCGAACACATAAGGATAATTATAGAATCGTAAGTCTATTCTGAAATAATGTGGTTTCCACATCCAATCGTACTTCTGTTGTGGTAAGAATTCGATAGTATCTCCAAAATAATCTTTTCTGGACTTTAAAAATAGCTCTGATATTTTCTCAACGTTTAGGTATTCACCTGCTTCGATAGCACTATATAGACTTTTCTCAAATTGTGTTCGTGATCCCACCTCAAATATTGTAATTGCTAGGTCTTCCAAGTGGTTATATAAAATAGTACGTTTCTGAGAATTATCAACAACTTCTTTCATTTTATCTATTAACAGAAACCGTACAAATTCTGAGGCACACTCCGCAATACAAAATGAAATATCCCAATTAATCAGGGTTTGTGCTTCTAAGGTTAAATAACCGTGTATAGCATGACCCATCTCATGAGCTAACGTACTTAAATCATTGAATGTTTCATTAAAGGACTGTAAGATGAAGCATTCTTTTGCATATTCATTGGTTGAACAAAAAGCTCCTCCTCGTTTTCCTTTCCTGGGGGAAGCATCAATATGATGTTCTTCAAACATCTTGTTTGCAATTTTTCCGAATTCTTCGTCGAAATCCTTCAGAAGTCCAGCAACTCTTATTTTTGCCTCATTCCAAGTTATCTTTTCTGATTCTTCTCCCTGTTGAGAGATAGGTGCCCAAAGATCTTCCCCTAATAATTTTTCAGTACCTAATACTTTGGCTTTTAGCAACAAAATCTCATGAAAGATGTCTAGATTGTCCTCTATTACTGCAAATAAATTATCAATCATTTCTTGTGAGATATCATTAGTAATTAAACTAGAGGCCATGGTATCGTAATTTCTATATTTTGCCATCGAAACATGATTGGCGCAAATACTACGTAATGAAGCTGAAAATATGCTCCCATCTTCTTTTAAAGTATCCATAATCGCAAAAATGGTATTTTTCCGATTGGTTCTAACTGGTGATCTCATTAGACCTTGAGCTTCACTCCAATAAAACGTCTTCTCTTTGTTGTCAATTATTGCTTTAAATGGTTTACTACCTAACCACTCTGCTCGAAATTGCGACCAAGCCAATACTCCATTCAGATCTTTTTCGAGAATTAATCGTTCCTCTACTTCAGATAGTTTGTGTTTATGTTTCCTAAGAGTTTTTTTCAAAAAATGGTGATAATCCTCTAAAATTAATGATTGTAGAAATTCTTCATTACTCTCTAATAACTTCCCCAATTCTATTTCGATAAAAGCGATCTTTTTCTTGATCTCTAGCCGAAAATTTTTTACTGTGTTTAATAGTTCTAATGCTTCTTCGTTTGTTTGGTCAGCACCAACCTTTAACTGCCCATAAAAGAACAATCCTTCTGATTTTTCCTTTAAGCTTTCTAGGCGTTCAAACAATCGAAGAAGATCATTAGCAGTTGTTTTCACTGTATTTATTTTCCCACGGTAATCTTTTTCAATCATTTCTGCTTCATATCTAGCTTTTTCAATAGTTTGCTGAATTTCTTCATTAGTTTTGAAGATAAGCGTTAGATCCCATGCAACTTCTTTTATTTCTTCCATTTTAATCACTATATCAGTAAAAAATGTCTAATTACAATGAGATATTCACTGTTATTTGCTTTTTTCCAGTCATATATTCAATATCTATTCTTCCTATGGTTACTTTAGCAACAGATTTTTCACGTAGTTGGGTGTTAATTATGGCTTGAGGATTTTTATCCAGTTTTTGAATCATGTTTATCAATGCTTGCATTTTCTCGTCCATATCATGAATAAATGACACTTTTCCCTTGAACTGAGTTGTTGCATATAGGTGGTCACATGCCCCTTGAGCATATCCATGATCGATCAGTGCTTGTCCCCAAACCACGTCATTTGAAGTTAAATAATCTATTTTTTTTCCTTCAGAGGCGCAATGGAAGAATATTACTCCTTTTTCTGGATCATAACCATGACTTAGAGTAACAAGATAAGGCTGGTTCTCCTTACTCATTGCAAGAGTCACATATTGAGCTTTAAGAAGGATTTCTTTCATTTCATCAACATCAGTGATAGCTTTTTCTTTTCGCTTAATCTCTCTCATTGCATTCATCACAGAATTAAACCATTAGAATATATACTTGGGAATATCAGAACTTAGCTCCACATACAATGATAATCATTTTATTTGTATCTGTTTTCGATCTTGAATTGGTGTAAAATCCAGTGATTTCATCAGTTAATGACGAAAAAAACACATACGAAAGTCGTGTCACTGATGATTTCAGCTCAATGATTAAAATTATCATATTCAATTCCTTGGGTTTCTTCTTCCTTGATTTTCTAATTCCTTATGTTGCTTCCCAAGAGTTACAAGCTGCTGGAATAGATATGGGAGTCATATTCTCTGTTATCGTTGTTGGATATATGATTTCATCGCCATTTGTAGGAGCAATTACAGATCGAGTATCAAAGAAGCTATTAGTTTTCATTGGTTCGATTGGAAGGGGAGTTGCATACTTCATTCTTTATGGTGCTATTATTTTGAAATCACTTCTTGGAATAGCATTGGGTATGTTTTTCCTCGGTTTTTTAGCTGGTTTCTTTTGGATTCCCTTAAACACTTTAATAGCAGAAAAATCTAGTGTAAAAAATCGCTCTTATGCCTATGGTCGAAGAGAATCCGCAGAGGGAATAGGAACATTTTTTGGAGCATTTGTTGGATTTGGTATATTATTGATTGCTTTTGAAATCGCTCCACACAACTCATTTCTGATTTATAGTGCATTAATTGTTTTTGGTTTAGTAAATATCTTAGCTGGAATAGTTTTCCTCATATGTGTTGATGAATCGGTCAAATATATTGAAAACTTTAGGAATGAATCCATAGCTAGTCAATCGGTTCAAAAATGGGTTCCTTCAAGTTTAGTGATTGGTTTAAGTTTACTGTTTGTTGTTCTTTTCTTAAGTTCAACCAATGGTTCCCTAGCGAAACCATTCCTTAACGTTTATTTACTTGAGAACATTGAAGATAATCCAACATTAGCAGCACTAGCTTATGCTCCATCTGGATTTGTATCAATGTTGTTAGCC
>Ga0209636_10007211_pt1 | contig 11348 bp, 9 predicted proteins | sample DeeMarSWOR152_54_FD_187464 | JGI IMG/M metagenome (GOLD analysis project Ga0209636, IMG submission 187464) | Marine sediment microbial communities from White Oak River estuary, North Carolina - WOR-1-52-54 (SPAdes) (version 2) | ecosystem: Environmental > Aquatic > Marine > Intertidal zone >... | reverse complement strand
ATATGATTCATCTATTTTGCCGCTGTAACGGAGCTTCTGGGGTTTGGCAAGCTTTTTGTCCCGCACCTCTACTAAAAAGGGTTTCCAGTAGTAAACGCCGTGTCCAGCCGATATGACATTCTTGAGAAACTCAACAGGATTAATAGGAAAGCTCCAGCGGCAAGCCAGCAAATAGTACGCGTTGCCCATCCCCAGGACAGGTATGACTCGCTCAATATGTTTACCTGTAAGGTCTTTACCCAAAGAACCTTCAATGCCTATACGACTTACAAGCTCAATATCTTTGTGAACTTTATAAATGACAATATTTTCATCTTTCTTGCATGCCAGTTGAAGATAACCGTCTTTCACAAATGCGTTCCATAGACCACCGTATTGCTTCAAGGGAACCCAACCATTATTCAAGTAAAGAAAATGGGTACCATGAGGATTCGGATTTGTGACAGTTACTCTGATGAATTTATTATTGTTAGCATCAATGAATATCTCCGTCAAACCAATATCAGGACAATCGAACATCTTAGTTGGAAGCTGTTTTAAGTGCATAACTGGTTCTCCAGCATATAAATTGCTCGTAGGATAAAATGCTACCAACAGAATCAGGGCAAACTTAGCCATTTGTCCATATCCCAGATTAAATACCAGAGGTCTTCAAATTTTTTCGTCCAATCTTGCGCCTGCCGGAAAGCAGAGTTAAATGTTCTTACAGGATCTTCAGGATCGGTTGAATAAGGATTGTCAGGTTCATGCCGAGCTTTAAGGTGACCATACCAGCTGTAACCTCTACCAAGATGGCTAAAATAATCCTGTCCCATGTGCATGATTTGTTCAAATGCTCCTATATCACCCGATCGCAATATAAAACCAAGGCTAAATTCAACATCTTTCAGGTTCTTAAAGTGAAGGTGTGTACTCAAGGGGTTATAGGGGTGGGTCCGCAACTGTCTATCAAGTCTTGTATAGTCAAAATCTCCTTGCCGGTATCCAAAATCGCTATGCCCGTGCCAACTGAAGCGCGATGGATTTTTCCATATCGTATCGAACTGTGCCTCAATTTCAGCATCTGAAAGTTTATATGCGTCCCTAACACCAATCTCATTTTCTAGATAGTATCTGAGACCAAGCCCCCATAAGCCATAAGGATCGACTATATTTATCGGGTTGTTTATACAGTATAGATACTCGTGCAAAGTCAAAGGATTTTCGAATTGGCCAAGAATTGGATCTCGTGATGTAAATCTGTAAATGTACGGGTCATACTGGCGCGCTCTTAAATAATACTCGTCTATCTCCGAGTCGAAATATTGGCCGGTAAACATAAAACAATTACTCGGGGCTTGTGACCCGTGACCCGATTCAAGCACCTCGCCAAATGGATTGAAGGTATAGCTATGCTGAACCACACCATCAGTATCTATCAACATACGCACTGAACCTAATCTGTCGTGTAAGTAGAAGTATATATCCGCAGGTGGGGTTGTAGATGCATCGCCATCGTGCTGAGCGATTATCTGGCTGTTAGTCCGCCACACAGATGGCGGGTAAATGTAAATGTAGGTTTTCTTGATACTCATATTGTTAGTGCCTAAAACTAACAAGCGATAAAATCCTATTTATCATTTGCCGTTGATGATATGCAACATAGATAACAGACCGAAAACAATGAATATGATACCAGTTAATAAGAAAGAAATTTGATATCCTTTTTCGCTAAAGCGAATTCGCAAAAGCTTGTAGTAGAATTCGGCTGTTCTATGGCCAAGCTGAATATGATAAATAACAAATATCAATCCTAAAGTTACAGATATCATACCGCCAATTGTGTCACCGCTCATAATCTTATTTATACCACCTTATTTGCTATGATTTTTATTTTTCTCCATGGTCACTACCAAAGCTTCCAAACATAGAAGACTGTCAAAGATGCTCCAGGAGTTACAAGACCGATTTCCCAGAAGAAATCACCATCATCACTAAAACTATAACCCCTCTGAAAACCTCCCCAGAATCCTCCTTGCAGACCCACATTCAAACGTGTTGTTGGATCATCATGTGGAGCCCATGTTACACTAAAACCTCCGGGTGGAGTAATAATTCCGCCGCCAAAATAAATATAAACTCCTTCTGGGCTAAATATAATGCCATAGGTAGCGCCACCCCAATATGCAATGGACGCATTGATATCTATATACCAAAGACCACTTGGGTCTATACTATTGACAGGATCATTGAGACAGTATAGATACGCGTGCAGTGTCAAAGGATTTTCGAACTGACCAAGAATTGGATCTCGTGATGTAAATCTTTGAATATATGGATAGTAAATTCTGGCTCTGAGGTAATCAAAATCAGTTTCGCTATCTCTATATTGTCCTGCAAATTTGAATGGATTGGCAAAAGTACCGTCAACTTCCAGAGTCTCCCCAAAGGGGTTATAAGTATATAGCACTACGACATTTCCACTGCTGTTGATAATATTCCTTACACTTCCAAGCCGGTCGTGTAAATAAAAGTATATCGGCTGATCATATTTGCCGGCATGTTGTGCCAACACTTGCGAATTCGCATATATGTATGTTTTAGCAATTGAGGAATCGCTTGTATCGATTTCTAATAGTATAACTGGTAAATCGCCAACAATATCAACGATATATTTGCGTGTAGTCTGGCCGTCATTTACATCTTTGATTATTCTGTTTCCGTATGGGTCGTATTTGAGACTGACCGATTTTGAGCCTTTTGTGGCTGACCTTAGATTTCCATCCCAATTCCAAACAAGCGAGGTATCATCGCCGGTGGTCTGGTCGTTCAATGTTAATTGGCCGTTATCGTCCCAGTCGAGGTTGAAGGATTCGCCGCCTGAGGCGGTATCCATAAGGTTGCCAATGTATGTAAATGCAGCTTGTGATTTGCCTGTTAGCGTTCTTTTATACATATCGCCGTTATCGTGATAGATGTATTTTGCGGCCCAAGGATTGCCGCCTATATTGGTTATATTAGCATCCGTCAATTGTGAGCGCATATCATAGCTGAAGGTATAGTTATGTGCAAGAGGATTCTGGCTGGTATTTGTGATGGTTTCTGCGGCATTTTTGAGCCTGCCGAGGCCGTCCACGGTAACGTTATTGAGTGTAAACTCCGGCGCAGCAGTATTGGCCTGATAAGATTGTAAGCCTTAAGTTGCCCCCTGGGACCTAATGTTTTGGAAAAAATCCTTGTTTTTATAATAAAGATGAACATAATGCTAAAATAATAGCTCCTTATTATGACCGGCAGAATGGGGTCAACCGACATTATAGAAGGGGCTGGCAAGAGGTAATAACAGATATGCACACAACAGCTTCGAAGGAAACTGTGTTAGTGCTGATTAAATTTAAGGTCCGGGGCAATCTTAGATTTCTCTCACATGCTGAAACCGTTAACCTTTTTCAGCGAGCCTGCGTCCGAGCAGGTATAGAAGTCCTTTATAGTGAGGGTTTTAATCCTCGTCCGAAAATGTCCTTGCCTCTGCCAAGAACTGTAGGGGTTGAATCGGATGATGATTTACTGTGTCTGAGGCTGCTGCACGCTCCAAGCGAGTCAGAAGTTTCGGATTACCGGTCACAGATTAAAGCCAGGCTCTCCGGTCAGCTACCGGAAGGTTGTGAGCTGCTCAGCGTCAAGAGCGTAAGAGAAAAGACCACATTTGAGCCTGCTGCCGCTAAATATATTTTGACTGTGCAACGCAAATATATTAACCGGAAGTTAAAGAGCAGGATTGACCGCCTGTTGGCAAGTGAGAGTCTTAATATAGAACGGCGAATTTACCCTAAAAATTCAAAGTTCAAAAATGTTGATGTCAGGCCTTTTATAAAGTCAATTGAATTAGACGATAGAAATATAGCTGTAGAATGCAAAATTACTTCGTCCGGCTCAATACGAGTTGATGAAATTTTGAAATTGCTGGAACTCAACGTAGAGATGCTGGCAGAGCCGGTCAGACGCACCAGCATAAAATGGCAAAAATCGTAAATCCAAGACCAACAACGAAATAAGGGGCAAAATATGGCAAGGGAAATGCTTATAAACGTCGCTGAAAGCGAGGAGTGCAGGGTAGCAGTTGTGAAAGATGGGTCCCTCGAAGAGCTATATGTAGAAAGGGCAAGTTTGAGCAGACGTGTCGGGAATATCTACAAAGGAAAAGTAGTAAATGTCGAATCAGGGATACAGGCGGCGTTTGTTGACTGCGGAACAGGAAAGAACGGATTCCTTCATATCAGTGATTTGCACCCGCGATATTTTGCCGGCGCTGACAGCAGCTATACCGAAAGCGTCGGACGAAGAAAATCGCTGAAAGAACGACTGCCTATCCAGAATTGTCTTCATAAGGGTGAAGAGCTTGTTGTTCAGGTAACAAAAGAAGGCCTGAATACAAAAGGCCCGACTCTTAGCACTTACCTTGCTTTGCCGGGGAAATTCCTCGTTATGATGCCCTGGATGCGAAAGCACGGAATTTCCCACAAAATAGAAGACGAAAACGAGCGCAAAAGGCTCAGACAAATTCTTAACGAGAGCAAACTGCCCAAGTCGGCGGGATTTATCGTCAGAACAGCTGGGCAGGGATGCTCAAAAAGAGATATTCGGAATGATTTAAGGTATCTTAAACGATTATGGAAAGCTATCCAAAAGCGTATAGAAAAAGAAAAAGCACCACATGAGATTTATCAGGAATCGGATTTGGTTATTCGAACTCTCAGAGATGTTTTTAATAGTGAGATTAAACAGATAATATGTGATTCGGAGAACGTTGTTCGAAGAATAAAGGATTTTCTTTTCATAGCCACGCCGCGCCTGAAACCAAAGGTAAGTTTTTATGATGGAAAAGTCCCTCTCTTTCACAAATATCGAATCGAAGACGAAATCACAAAAGTTCAATCACGCACCGTAGAGCTTAAAGGTGGCGGCTCGATTGTAATTGAGCAAACTGAAGCTCTGGTATCGATAGATGTCAACAGTGGTCGCTCGCGCAGACAGCAAAGTGCTGAGCAAACTGCTTACAAGACAAATATGGAAGCAGCAACTGAAATCGCCAGGCAGCTCAGGCTCAGAGACCTCGGTGGATTGATAATCTGCGATTTTATCGATATGCGAGATGAAAAACACCGCAGGGATGTAGAAAAAGCTTTTCGCAATGCTGTTAAACCTGACCGTGCACGTTCGAGAATATTGAGGATAAGTGGATTCGGCATTGTAGAAATGACACGCCAGAGAATGAGACCTTCGTTGCAATCGGCCACTTATCTGGCATGTCCGAATTGCGCAGGGACAGGTTTTGTTAAAAGCCATGAATCATTGGCTATTGAGGTTATTCGATTGTTAAATCTTTCAGCCTCAAAGGACAACATAAAACGCATCGAACTGTTTGTATCGCCCCAAGTCGCCGGATACCTCCAGAACGAAAAAAGAGTTGCCCTTGCCCAGATAGAGCAACTCAGCAACAAACGTGTGATAATTCACTCTGAACCAAATTATGCCGGTGAAAAACACGATTTGCTCTGCTATGACGAACGGGGAAGGGCGGTAAAGCTATAAGTTCGTATCTCCTATTGCCTGTTGCGCTTCAATTATCAATAATCAATTGTAGGTTTGGGCTTGACGAGTTATATTGGTTTTATGATACTTGTTGCGGGCTTTTAAATTTTACTAAGAGATTTTAAGGAGTCAGTAATAAGTGGAGTTTGACCTTAACTATGCACTAAAAGTGATTGAAGCTGAAGCCGAGGCCATAAAGTCAATTACGCCGGTTGTCGATGCCTCTTTTGCCAGGGCTGCTGGTATGATTTATAACTGCAAAGGCTCTTGTATCGTCAGCGGAATCGGAAAAGCCGGTATCATCGGCCAGAAAATTAGTGCAACGCTGGCATCGACCGGAACGCCCAGCCACTTCCTTCATCCTGCAGAGGCAATTCACGGCGATTTGGGCAGGCTAAGAAAAAACGATATAGTGATTGTTCTAAGCTATGGCGGAGAAACCGATGAAGTTGTTCGACTTATAAATCTGGTCAAGCAATTGGAGATTAAACTGATTGCGATTACCGGCGACAGCGACTCGACTCTCAGTAAGCACAGCGACGTCGTTCTTTGTATGGGTAAAATGTCCGAAGCTTGCCCACTCGGTGTTGCCCCCAGTGTCTCTACCGCTTGTATGCTGGCTATCGGGGATGCACTTGCTTTTACTGTTATGAAGGCTCGCAATTTCAGTGTCGAAGATTACGCAAGGTTCCATCCGGGAGGTTCCCTCGGTGCAAAGTTGATGACGGTTGAGCAATCAATGATGTTCAAACCGGGCGAAAAATTGCCCATAGCCCAAGTCAACGATACCATAAAACAGTTACTTCAAAAAACCAGCAAGGTAAAACGCCACGGCGCCGTAATGGTTGTTGACAAAAATGGAAAATTGGCAGGAATAATTACAGATGCAGACCTTCGGCGTTTAATGACAAAAGAAGGAAGCGCCGCTTTCCAGCGAAAAGCCGCCGACGTTATGACCGCTAACTGCAAAAAAATAAGGAAAGACGCACTTGCCGCACAGGCAACAGCCATTTTTCACAAATTCAGAATCGATGAGCTTCCCGTGGTTGACGCAGACGACAGACCCGTTGGTTTAATCGATGTGCAGGATATTGTAACAATAAAGGTAGTCGGCTGAACAGTCCGAACCTTGCGAATTGCAAAACATACAAGATAAGAGATAAATAAGTGACGAAAAAACCAAAAACAAATCTGGCTGATATTCAACTGCTGGCTCTGGATGTTGATGGTGTCTTGACTGATGGAACTATGATAATTAACGCAGATGGAACCGAAAGTAAATCTTTCAACCTGCTCGACGGTCACGGCATTCGAATGTGGCAAAGAGCAGGTCTTAAAGTCGCTTTTTTAAGTGGCAGAACCTCGGAAGCAACGAAACACCGCGCCGAGCAGCTTGAAGTAGAATATGTTTATCAGGATTGTTTTGATAAGCTGCCGGCACTTAAAAAGCTCCTTGAGCAATTAGCACTTTCTGAACAGCAGGTTGCTTATATTGGTGATGACTTGATGGATTTGCCGGTGATAAGCTATGCAGGATTTGGAGTAGCTGTTGCAAATGCCGTCGACGAGGTTAAGCAGCGCGCCGACTATGTAACCACGCGTCGGGGCGGCGATGGCGCCGTGCGCGAAGTAATTGAATACATATTGAAAAATTCCGGCAGATGGCAAAAACTTGCAAAAAAATATTTGCCAGCTTCCTAAAATATCATAGATTGCATTTGAGATTACTGTAAAACCTGAATGGTTTTGTTATGGGCTTTAAGTCGCGAAAAATATATGTTGGCCTTATCTCATTAGCTGTTGTCCTCGCTGCTTATCTGCTTTATACCCAACTGACCATAACGCCGCAGATTGATATCGATACCGAGGGTAAAATGAAAACGCCTGCTGTCCTTGAAGAAAATGCCCCCGACCAGGATGGCAAAATCGGTATGATTGGCGAAGTCGGCGTCGGCACCGTCCGGAAGGCCAAATACATCCACTTAAATGCAGAAAAACAAGTCGACCGAGAATTCGGGTTTGAAAAACTTCTACACCAGGAAGAAGAAAAATGGGAAATTGAAAAGCCGTATATGAATGTTTTTCGACCGAATTTTAACTGTTACATCACAGCTGACAGAGGAAATGTTCGGGTTGAGGATGTTGCTGGAAGACCCGACCCGAAAGACGCAACTCTTACCGGAAACGTTGTTATTCACATCTTGCCTCAAGCCGGAAGCAACGTCAAAGAAGGTTTTATTTATCTTGATGACGTCGATTATATCAGCGAAGAAGCACAATTTTCAACCGATGGTCCCGTCAAATTCGTTTCACAGGATGCTAATATGCTCGGCAGGGGGTTGGAGCTTGTCTATAATGATGAGCTTGACCGACTCGAATTCCTCAGAATAATTCATTTGGAGAGTTTGTGGCTTAGGCCATCCTCGCAAACGTCCTTATTCTCACCAGGCCCAACAGATGCTGATAGTAAAACTGATACAACCGGTCAAGTGCAAACAAAAACATCGGATGAACCACTCGAGAAGGTCGGCAGAAAAACAAAACAAACGCCTCCAGAAGGTGAACAGGCAGGTCAACAAAAAAAAGGTGAGTACTACAGATGTGTTTTCAGTGACAATGTTGTCATTGACAGCCCCGAGCAACTGATTTTGGCTGACGAAGTCTGCATCAACGATATATTCTGGTCAAAAACATCGAGCAAAAAACCCGAAAAGACAGACACGCTCAGCACAGATAATGAGAAAATGGCCGAGGAGACCGCCAAGACCTCGAAACACAGCAATACCAAGACTGTCAGTATAGATAAAATGGAAGCAAATGATATTCCTGTTGAAAAGCAAAACCAAGCCGAACAACCCACTAAAGAAATTGCCGATATAGTTGTAACTTGTGACAATGGTATTATTGTTACGCCGATGAGTTCGCCACAAGTAACTCGAAAATCTGCTAAACTCGATACCGTTTCGATTGAGATTGAAAGCAAATCAGCAAAAAGTCTTGACGATACCTCAGAGCGAACAAAATTCATCGCTCAAAGAATCGACTATAGTGCATCTCTCGGAGATACCGTTGCCACCGGTCCATCAGAGCTTACTTTTTATGTTAGCGATACAATGGCTTCCGAGTCTAACGAGCCAAACGTCCCCGTGAAAGTAACTGCACAGCAAAAAGCAAAGTTTTTGCCGGCCTTAAATCAAGCCGTCTTTGAAGGCGACTGTCTGTGTTCAGCGCTTCGAGCCGGTTCAGCCGTCCAGTGGAATTATATGCTTGCGGCACCCAAGCTCACCGTAAGCTTATCGAGCAGTAAGGATGAGCAGTCTTCTGACCTGACCACAGGTATTGAGCATCTGACCGCAGATGGCGGACTTGTGCAGCTCGCTACCGTCAAAACAAAAGTGGGGCATGGGCCTTCCACCGAAGAATCTCAGAACATAGACCAGGAAAAATTACTTGGCTTTACTAAGCTGAAATGTCATAAGTTTGACTATGATGCCGCTCAAAAATTGTGTGTGGCTACCGGACCGGGCCTGATTGCGGTCGATAATTCAAAAATCGAAGAGCCTAAACAAAAGCTGGACAGATTTAGTTTGCAGAAGCAATGCTACGCTGTTGTGCAGGAATTTGAAACCTTGAAGTATTTTTTAGATGCCAATCGAATTATCGCCGACGCCCAGTCCAATCAAATCCTTATTGATTATTTTCCTATCGTTAAAGGCCAGCTCGGCCAGCAGGTTTCCGTTACTGCCGCTCACATAGAAGCGCTAATGTATGAAACTGACACCGGCCGAATCGAACTTTCAAACCTTACTGCAACCGGCGGCATTACTTACCAGGAACAAAGCGAAGAAACAAAGCACAGAGGCAGAGATATTCAATTTGTCGGCAGCCAGATGTTTTATGATGCCGCAAAGTCCATAATCACAGCTCAGGGAAATGAATCTCAACCCTGTTACTTCAACGGCGCTCTTGTTGATGCCATCGAGTATGACTTAAAAACCACCAGAGTCAAAACCAAAATTACCGGCCCTGGTATCCTACAGCTCGGAAGGTAATCCTTCAAGTCTATCGTAGGCAAAAGATAGTCAACTGCAAAGCTCCTGAAGTTCATTTATGCTTAAGTCACTTAGTCGTGTAATTATCTTTTCAGCCAACGCCAGCTCCTCAGCATCGTAGGAATTTGTTATTGCAACCGTGTGCATCCCTGCCGCATTTGCGGCTTCAAGTCCCCAATGTGAATCTTCGATTACCACGCACTGGTTGGCTAAAACCGGCTCCTCACTTCTCTCATTGAGTCTTTGCAAAGTCAGCAGAAAACCATCCGGATTTGGCTTGCCTTTTTTAAGCTGCTCTGCCGAAACTATCACTTCAAAAAAATGACGCAGATGGGCCTGTTCCAATATCAGTTCAATCTCTGCCAGCAAGGACCCTGAGCATATTGCCATCAGTATATTGTTATGCTCTAACATCTCCAGAAAATGGCGTACCCCTTCAATTATACAGCCATCGGTTTTCGCCAGCCTCTCATATATCTGCTTTTTTTGCTCGACAAGGTTTTTAATTTGGTCGCCATCGAGTTTTAGAAAGCCCTTCTCTACCAGCACATTAAGCAAATCAACGTCGTTCAGCCCCAGATAATCCTTGTAATAATCCTTTGTTGCTATCTCGATACCATAATGAGCTAAAACCTCATTAAAACTCCTAAGGTGTAAAACCTCCGAATCCGTTATTACGCCGTCAAAATCAAATATAACTGCTCGAAGCATATCTTTCCTTATTCGCCACCAACCGGCCCGATAAGCGCCTCATAATCCGTAAATGTTGACTTATCTGCAGTGCAGATTATTTTTGCTAAGGACGCAATTTTAGGCGCGTTTTTGATAATATATCTGCGGGCTATCTTCGTCTTGCGGTCTTTCATAGCTACTCTGCCGTTATTGCTCCTGCCGTCTGCCGCCGAAGCCAAAACTTCCATATCGACCTTCGTGCTCGCCTGGCCGCATAAAAGATATCCGTTAATCAAATCTATCGCAATATCCACCAACCCTCTGCCGTAAAGGTCCATATATTCGGTCCCTTGTTCTTTCACAAATCCTATTGACTTTTGTAACTGTTCTGTCCCTTTGGCAAGCTTCTCCAGCAAATCACGCAATTGCGGCTCATAACTTTGCCCCGATAGCTCACTCAAAAATCTCTCAGCTGTCCCGCTGCAGACCCCTCGAACCGCTGCTACTATCTGCAGTTGGCTTGTCCCCTCATATATAGTCGTTATTCGCGCATCACGTGCGTGACGTTCGCACGCATAATCCCGCATATAACCGCTGCCGCCAAGCACCTGTATCGAATCATAAGCGACTCTGTTGCACATCTCGCTGCAATAATATTTACTCATCGGCGTCAGCATCGCCGCATATCTTTTGTATCTTCGCAAATCTTCCTTAAGCTGCTTAGCTTTTTCTTTATCTTCAGGCGGATTTCCTTCGAGCTGCTTGTTATATCCGACTTCCATACCCACTATCCTCGATGTCTTATATAAAAGTGCCCGACCTGCCTCAATAGAGCTTTTCATATCCACGAGCATATCTCGAACGGCTGGAAGCCTTTCAATTGCCACCCCGAACTGTTTCCTCGAAGCCGCATAATCACGCGCAACCCGGAAAGCAGCTTCTGCTATGCCAACCGATTGAGCTGCAATGCCGATGCGGGCACCGTTCATTAAGCTCATAACGTATGTTATAAGCCCTCGCTGACGTTCGCCGATTAGCTCGCAAGGCGTATTG
>Ga0209636_10007210_pt1 | contig 11350 bp, 9 predicted proteins | sample DeeMarSWOR152_54_FD_187464 | JGI IMG/M metagenome (GOLD analysis project Ga0209636, IMG submission 187464) | Marine sediment microbial communities from White Oak River estuary, North Carolina - WOR-1-52-54 (SPAdes) (version 2) | ecosystem: Environmental > Aquatic > Marine > Intertidal zone >... | reverse complement strand
CAGAAGCCTGAGCGAATCCTGAGCTACGCTATTCTGGGACAGATGAAAAAACGGCAGCACAAAAGCAAGAACGATTAACTTCCTCATCTTACTTACCGCCTTGTCAATTCCGCACACGTGACTACTCTCATTATAACGCACCATCGCAAAAGATCAAGACAAATCTGCTTTCCGAAACACTTACGATGTTGGATGAGCCGCACAGTCCCCTTTTTGATGCGGAATCAGGCTGAAGAATTTATTGCAGAAGGCCCAAGGTGTTTCAGCTTACTTGAAGAACATCTCTTTTATGCCATCAAAGACGAACTGAACTGCCAGCGCCAGAAGAATTAGCCCCATTATCCTGACCATGATGTTAACCCCGGTCTCCCCTAACTTGCGGAAAAGAAGATTGGAACTTCTCAAGATCACGTATGTCACCAGACAGACGACAGAGATCGAAGCCAGAACGACCGCCGACTGCAGGGTCGAGTTTGCCTTTTCCATGAGTACCAAGACCGTGGCTATGGTAGCAGGGCCGCTGAGCATAGGCATGGCCAGAGGGACTACTGCCACGTCTTCCTTTGCGACTGCGGCCTGCTCCTCGCCGGCGGTTATATGACTCCCCGGACGTCTGGCATAAAGCATATCTAAGGCTACCTTGAGGAGCAAAATGCCCCCGGCAATCCGAAAAGCGGCAAAAGTTATCCCGAAGATTCTGAATATCACCGCCCCTAAGAGCGCAAAAGCAACCAGAATGATAAAAGCCGCCCGGCAGGCTCTGCTGATAATGGCGTTTCTTTTCTCCGGAGTATACCCCTCTGTGGTCACCAAGACCAGGGGTATAGCGCCCAGGGGATCCATGACCACAAAGACAGCCGCCAGTGAACTAATTATAAACTCAAGCATAATCTTTTCTCTCCGGGGTCAGAGCTATCCACTCACCTCTAAAATACCTTTTCTCAACTAATAAAGTGAGGAGGGTCTAATTTGGCAAGCTGATTCTTGTCAGCGCCTCAATGGATGCTGAGCAGCTTCAGTTTTGCCCAAAGGTCTCGTAGACGATGAATTCGTCCAGGCTTTTCTTTTCGGGCATCCGAGGCCATTCTTCCGGGATGCCTACTGGCGTTGCGCAAACCAGGCGAAGATTATCCGGAGCTTTGACAAAAGGCCTCACCACTTCTTCAGGAAAGTAAGTGGTGAAAAAACCCGTTCCATAACCTAACGCTTTAGCAGCCAGCATCAGGTTTTCCACAGCCAGGCAACCATCATATAAGGCATACTCTGGATAAACCGTAGAGTCGACGAAAACCATTATATAAACCGGAGCTGTCATCACGCCCTTAATCGCTTCCTTTCCGCCTTCAACATAGGTTTTCTTCTTCTCGGCATCCAGGGTCTCGTGAGCGGCTATCTTCTCCTCCCAGGATTTCTGGAGCAGCGCGGAGAGGGAATCCAACCTGGACCTGTCCTTAACCACCACAAATTTCCACGGCTGGGCATTCCCGGAAGTAGGCGCATATCGGGCCGCATCCAGGATCTTTTTAATGTGCTGATCAGGTATTGGATTCGGTTTAAATTTTCTGACGGTACGACGCTCCTTGATCGTTTTGAACAGATACATCTGATCCATATCGTACTTGACATCCGAATCAGGGAGGCTTATGTATCGTTTGATGGGAGTGCAGACGTCTGCCACTACCTTCCACATCCCCTCCTCCTTGCGAAATATCAGGGTGAAATAGGAATCCAAATTGTAAACGCTGCCATCGGGAGTCTTAGCTCGATAGTAGAAAATTGCATTTGTGTAACCGTGTTTTTTACCCTCCCTTACCTTCAACAACTCTACCGGCATTTCCCAATCGGTTTCTTTGAACCAGCCCTGATGAAATTCGTAGTATTCTTTTCGGTCAAGGATTCTCCCGTCTGCGGTGAGGAAGAAGAAATCGTCAGAATCGGTGACTGTGGTAAATAGACCCCTGAGATCAGAACTTTGAACAGATTTGACATAGATGTCAAAGGTTTCCCTGAGTGAAAGTCCGAGTCGATTTTCCTCGGATCTTACGACTGAGCAGACAAAAGCTAACCCCAATACATGGACTGTAAGAAACAGGACTATTTTCTCCATGCCTTGCCTCCACATTTGGTGTTTTGAGATGAAGTCTTTGATTATTCTCTATTGACCATCTCTACGCAGTCTTCTGGGCATACGTCGACACAAAGTCCACAGCCGTAACATTCATCCCGATCGACTTTCAGTTGTTCGTCTTCCATCTCTCTGGCTCTGAAGTAGCAGACCTCAACGCACTCCCCGCAATCATTGCAGATTTCGCGGTCGGTCTTCTCGATCGATTTCCCCTTATCGCATTTCTCAGTTGGATCTAGGAAGTAAGCACAGCAATCGTCGCAGCAAAAGCATATGCCGTCGGTCTTGGTTCTGTCCTCATCATTTCGAAAGGGTCTGGTCACTAAACGCTTTTCTTCTGTTTCCCGGAAAATATCCTCCAGCTCGGCCTTTGAAATCTCTTTTTTGCCCGATCCGCCGCTACCCACAATGTCGTCCCTGAACATCAGGCACAGATCGACTCTTGAACGCCCGCAACCTCCCCTATCTTCACGACATCCGCAGTCGGATACCCAGAACCGGTCGTGCCCTGCTGCCAGTTCCCTGGCCTCCTCCCAGGTGCAGACATAATGGAAAGCCGAATCTTTCCCATTCATTATCTATCCTCACAGTTTAGAATTACACATTTCCCTAAGATATTTACGAAACTCGGGAGTTGTATCGACAAGACCATTTAAAAGCTGTATTTATGATTATTCTTTAGGTCTCTTCGCAAATAGCAGACCCATGATGGCCCCGTATATGAAATTCGAGATTCCAATCTCCATTCCGTGAACCAGCCTGATTTCAGGCGGCATGTAAGGATTGGGCGGCAAAAGAGGGGCAATCCCACCCAGGATCGAAAGCTGTAAGCCGATTATCAATGCCGTCTCCCACTTTTTCGCTTTGATCATCCTGATAACAGGCAAGGTCACAATCACGTAAATCAGTCCCCGAAAGACCTGCATAATCAGGACTTTCCCCACCGCGGGCGTTTGTGCCAAGCTATCGTAGAAATCCTGTACGTAGGGCAAGATTATGGCGCCGGCAATGCAATATAAAACAACGTAGGAGACATCACATACCACAAATCGCCAGACATACCCTATTATGGAAATGTAGGATCGAGCTTCAGACTCAGAATTCGAAGCTGGCTTGTGCATCCCGCCCATGAGGAGTACAAGTAAGTATGAGAAAATTAACGTAACCAGTAACCCTTGAAAAAACATGTTGATGGATTCCATTCGAGGGATCTGAAGCTGAAAGAAAATGGCTTCGATCTGAGTGTTGAATACGTTAATGCCAAAGAATAAAAGGAAAACACCGCTGGCCAGTTTTAAGCCATGAGCATCTGAGCGAACAACGACGTAGCTCAGGATCAACACAATCAGCAGGTTGGAAAGAAGAACCAGAGGCAATCCCGTAAATGTCTCTTCAATCCCGAAGATGAAACCGAAGCCGACCTGCAGGACGACCAAAACAAGGATTGCCAGCAGTATTCTCCAAAAATAATTTCTGAAGGACTTCATTAATGCGTCCTCCTATCCAAGATTTTCGCTGAGTGGTCACTCAAGTTGCACTCCGTTTGACTCTTATCAACTTTTCAGTAAACTCCATAACGCTGTCAATTCCTTTTTCCAAGTCTTTTTCAGACTGATTGACCTCATAATCCGGCACAACTCCACGGTCGTCACATGTTTTGCTGGGTCTGGGAACACGCTTGGTCGAGACGAAAACCCAGAGCCGGGTATGGGGCAAATCGAAAGGATACCATTCTCCGAAGGAACATGCAGTTCCTCCTGTTTCCTCGCCGATTAGCGTTCCTAACTTATAGTCCTGGACCGCAGCAGCAAATCCTTGAGCGGTGGAATACGTTTTAGGGCCGATAAGTAGATAAACCTGGCCCTTAAATCTCAGTGGATTGTCTTTGGGTTTTTCCGGATCGCGGCGAATAACGACGATTCCTCCTTCAGGTGTGTTCCATATCTTTCTCCAGGTAGGGTGAATGTACTGAACGGGAAACCATTTAACATACCATTTAAGAGTGCTGCGGTAATAGTTTTTGATCTCCTTGCTGACCTTGACTTCGAAATTTAGGCCCCCGACTACTGGCTCATCCGTAATGTAGCTAAAAAGCGGGTCCAAAAGCTCTGTGAATCCTCCCCCATTCTCTCTAAGATCTATAATCAGATCGGTGATACCTTCTTCTTGTATCTTTGTGAAAGTCTCCTTGAGAAACTCCTTAAACCTATCCAGGTCCACAAATTGACGCAAATCGACTATGCCGATTTTCTGATCAGGCAAAGAACTATATGTGTAGTAAGTTTGATCCTTTTCTTTCGATTCGGCTTTCTTTTTCGCTTGGATTGTACTATGAGTTACACCGGCAATTGTCCGGGTATAGTGCTTGCCATCCAATTTAGATATAAACTCAATCTCATATTCGTTTTCGAATTTGTAAGTTAACCAGAGCATGTGAGAAAAGAATTCCTCCAAGTACCCTAATTTGCCCTGCAGCTTCTCACCGCTGGCCAGGGATAGCAATCTGCCCACAATTTCCGCTGTTGGAATTCCGTTAATCGAGAGGAGTTCGGAATCTGTCGTGATAAGGGAATTCTGAGAGTAATTTGCAGCGACAAAGACTTTATTTTCTCGTAGACTCAGGTCAAAGGGGAAGACCAGCCCTCCCTGTCCTACAAAATGGTAGTATTCCTCGTAAGGCGGATAGATTTTCGTATGGCCCTCATTCAGCATGGCAACAAGTGGCGCAACCTTGAGGTAGAAATCTATGCGGGAAATAGGAGACTCAAGTTCTTTTTCTGTGCTTTCCTTTTTCTGGGCAAAGGACGATTTTGGAGTATAAGCATACAGGTCAGGATGGACCTCCTCTAAGGTTTTGGCCAGAAGGTCGAGATCCGCTTTGAGTTCTGAAGGTTGATACAACCTGTCGAATTCCGATGGCTGGACTCTTTGATGAGTCCCGGCGATATCAATATTCTGGTAACCGCCGACAAATGCCAGCAACAGCGAAACGGCTGCAAGAATAGCCAAGACTATAGCCGGTAACAAAAGCTTCGTTGATTTTTTCAATTTTCCCTCTCTTTTTGGAAATATGAAGACTAAACAATTCTGTCCCTTCAACTGAATCACTTACACTTTGGCATTCCCGCACGATCGACATGCAGCAGAGGAGATATGACGTCTTCAATTCCAGTCCTTTCCTCGGATTCCTCTTGCACGCTCTTCAGAAGTAATGATTCCGCCCAGATTTGGCGCTATGTCTTATTCAAGCATAATTACGAACCATCTGATCCGAGGTTTCATAATATACATCCTTCGCTTGATTTTTCACAGTAGCCGGGTGAATTCGCTGGCCAGAGTCGACTTAATCAGCCCTATTTAAAAGAGGGTCACACGCGGGATAGTCTATTATTTCCACTCCAACTATTATACCGCGGCATCCCTTCACCAGACCAAACAGAACGCATCAGAGGACGAATGGCGTAAAGGATCTGCGGATTTGACCCTTGTGTAAGAAAACGAGGATACCAATAGAAGACTCGTAAACTAAATTGAAGCTAACTCAGAAAAGGTAGGAATGATGACTCCGCCCCAGCTCAAAACTGAAGAAGAGGTGCTGTCATTTTTCGAGCACCTCTTCTTCTTAAAAAGCTATCTAAGTTACGTCTTTTACAAACTCAATCCTCTTCGATTATTATCGCTTCGCTGGGGCAGGAATCAGCCGCTTCCCTAACAGAATCCTGTAGATCCTCAGGAATGTCGTCCATTATAACGACAGCTTTGTCCTCCTGCATCTCGAAAACCTCGGGACAGAGCTGAACGCATACCTCGTCCCCGTTACAAAGCTCCGGATCTATCTTGACTTTCATTAAACCTACCTCCTCAAATTGATGTTTTCGCTCCGGTTTCTCCTTAGTTTTGGGCGTTAAACTTAAAAAGCAATCCAAATCAAGTCAAGAGAAATTTTTATTTTTTTTGATCTTCCTTACCTCTTTGACTCACCTGCTGAAAAAAAGATTGACTTCCAATCTCGAATTCGTTTCTTGGAAGAAAGGCCATAGATAGACCAGACAGTCGTACACGGAGGAGCAATGCCTAACACGATCTGTCACATCGAGATCGCCACTACCGATCTCAAGAAAGCCGAGGGGTTTTACGGAAAGCTTTTCGATTGGAAACTGAAACCATGGGATTCTCCGGATTATATGGTTTTTGATACCGGCAAGGAACCAGGAGGGGGATTGATGAAGGTCGATCAGGTGAAGCCAGGTGAGGGTGTTCTCATTTATGTGATGGTCGACGATGTGGAAAAGACCTTAGCCAAAGCAGGGGAACTCGGCGCCAAGGTAGTGAAGGGCAAAACCGAAATTCCCAACGTGGGGTGGTTTGGACTTTTGGCCGATCTGGATGGGAACGTCATTGGTGTTTTTAAAGGAAAGTAGCTCAGCAGGCTGATTCTAAGACGAGAGGACACGGTGTCCGGTCTGTACATTGATGCCACTCTGATGCCGTTTCGGACGAGTTTCTTTGTCTTGTATTCTGTTTTCTGACAACGGCTTAAATATCCTGTGGATTTCCGTTAAGATTTTCACCGATTTTGCCAATATGTTATATAGAGAGTTGGGGATAAAAGTCTCAAAATAGGAGATAAGAAGATGAGAGGAGTACTTACCATGGGGAATCTCCCTCAAAGAATAGGTTCGGCGGTTTTGATCTTGATCGTTCTTGTCTTTATCGGCTCCTGCGGAAAGAAGGTGACCCGCGACGATACCAGGCCTCCGGTGGTTGAGATAGTATCGCCGGCTCACAACGCTGTGGTCTCGGACACAGTCCAGATCAGAGCAGAAGCGCAAGATGACGGAAAAATCAGTAAGGTCGAGTTCTATATAGATTCTCAATTGCTATTTACCGACACTCAATCTCCCTGGATTTTTAATTGGATAACCTATCTCTATGATGACAAAAGCTATCACACCATATTTGCAGTGGCCTATGATCAGGCAGGCAACTCCGCTGCCTCACCTGAGATAAGAGTTTCGGTTCAGGTGACTCCTGGTTTTTACTTCATCTCTGATTACTACACGCCAGGAATGGCTTATGATGTATTTCTACAGGGTGAATATGCGTATGTGGCTGATGGAGAGGAAGGCTTGCGGGTGATCAATGCCAAAAATGCCGTCAATCCATATTTCGAGGCCAATTTCAAAACGTCCGGGTTTACAAAGGGGGTGTTCGTTTACGGTGATTACTGCTATCTGGCCAATGGGACGCAGGGACTGCAAATTGTGGACATTTCGAACCCTTCGCATCCAGATTCAGCGGGCCGGTTTGATACCCCTGGGTCTGCCGAAGACGTTTTCCTGGCCGGAGATTTCGTATATGTGGCCGACGGTGGAGAAGGACTGCAGATAATTGATGTCAGCGACCCCAATAATCCGGATACGGCTGCCCAATTCTCCGCCGGCTCGGTTAAGGGGGTCTTTGTGACGGGATCTTATGCCTACTTAGCTACGTCTACGGGACTTCAGATCCTGGACGTGTCCGACCCCACCAGCCCCGACCCGGCCGGATTTGTCTTTACCTTACAGTATCAGGGCAATGCGATCTGGGTTGAGGGAAGCTACGCTTACCTTGCTGCGTTAGAGGATGGATTGCATATCTTCGATGTTTCCGATCCCTACAGCCCCAGGGAGCTGGACACTGTCTATAGACCCGGAGGCAAAGCTTACGGCGTTTTCGTCAAGGATGATTTAGCTTATATCGCCTTTGGAGATGAAGGTGTTCACGTGATCGACGTGAGCGATCCTCGCAACCTTGAATTCGTGGGTAGATTCGATACCGAAGGAAACAGCTTTGATCTTTTTGTCTCCGATAAATTCGTCTACGTTGCGGATTACTTCTCTTTGGTGATATTGCGGCTTTCCAGAAGTCAGTAGACTCACGACTGTCTATCAAAGGGGTGGATGGTGAAAAGAAAAGAGAAGAGTAAGGAGGAGCTTGCGCCCGAATTGACAGCATTGTGCCAAGAACCGGATGATTCAAAATCGGCCCACAGAGGGAAAAAACAGACCAAAAGGGTACTGCTTGACAGCGCAGATCAGCTCAAGGGCATGCTCTCATCGCTCCACGAGACCGTGGTGGTCGTTCTTGATCGGGAAGGTAATCACGTAGCGGTCTGGGCTCCACCAGAGCTGGATAGACGTTATGGCATGCGAAGTGCTGAGATCGTAGGAAAGTCCTTCAGGGACATTCTTCCTCCAGCTGAAGCCAAGGAGAGGATGACTGAACTCGACCATATGTTCAAGACCGGGAAACCCCTGCGGACCGAGTATCCCATAGAGTTGCCCGGGGGAAAGTTCTGGCATGATGTGTCTTTCTCACCCGTGCGGGACGAGTCAGGTGCGGTCTATGCCGTGGTTGGATTCATCCGGGATATAACTGAACAAAAACACGCGCAGGCGGCCCATCGAGTGATTGTTGAGAATTCGCTCCAAGGCCTGGCGATACTCGAGGGCTATAAAGTCATCTTCGCCAACCCGGCTTTGGGTCAGATCCTGGGCTTCACTATCGAGGAAATGCTAGCTTTTCCGCCGGATGAGTGGAAAAAAGTGGTTCACCCCGAGGATCAAACTTTGGCCCTGGGTCGGTTTCGGGACCGGCTGGAAGGCAAACCCGTTCCTTCCCGTTATGAATTTCGCATGATGCGCAAGGACGGATCCGTACGCTGGGTAGAGATTTTTTCCAGTCGCATAGAGTACGGTGGAAAACCGGCCATACAGGCGGCCTTTGTAGACATTACTGAGCGCAAGCAAGCGGAGCAAGCTCTCAAGCAATCTGAAGCCGACTACCGCGGGTTGTTTGAGAGTGCTCATGACGCCATCATCGTTTTTGATCCTGATACCGAAATTGTCCTGGATGTCAACCAGAGAGCATGCGACGTTTATGGGTTTGAGCGGACCGAGTTTGTAGGCACATCGTTAAGGAACATTTCAAAAGATATTAATCGAGGTAAAAGACATATCAAAACTACCCTGGATAAGGGCTTTTACCACCACTTCGAGACGGTTCAGTATCGGAAAGACGGGAGCGAAATGCACCTGGAGATCAATGCCTCCCTGGTAGACTATAGGGGTAAGCCAGCCATCCTGAGCATCAACCGGGACGTTACCGAACGCAGGCGGACACAGGAAAAACTCAGAGAAGTTGAACAGGAAAAGACCGCCATTCTGAACAGCATGGCAGAACACGTTGTGTATCATGACAGGCAAATGAAGGTACTCTGGGCAAACAAAGCCGCAGCCGAATCGGTGGGTCTGACTCCGGACCGACTGGTAGGACGCCCTTGCTACGAGATATGGCAAGAGCGCAGTGAACCTTGTGCCAACTGCCCGGTCGCAGAGGCCATCAGAACCGGGGAGCCGCATCGAGCCGAAATGACCTCTACGGACGGGAGAGTTTGGCTCATAAGTGGCCATCCGGCCAGGAACGCTAACGGCCATATTGTGGGTGCAGTTGAGATTACACTGGAAATCACACAGCGCAAGAAGGCAGAGGAAATACTGCGGGGAAGCGAGGAAAAATTCAGGATGCTGGCCGAACAGTCTCCAAACATGATCTTCATTAACAAAAAGGGCAAGGTGGTGTATGCCAACGAAAAATGCGAAGAGATCATGGGATACTCAAAAGAAGAGTTCTACTCGTCTGATTTCGATTTCACCACATTAGTTTCGCCAGAATTCAAAGACCTGATAAAGGCGAATTTCGAGAAGCACATGCGCGGTGAAGAGGTGGATCCGGTCGAATATGCTCTGGTCACCAAAAAGGGAGAAAGGATACAGGCAATTCTTACCGCAAAATTGATCAACTACCAGGGAGAGCGATCCATCCTGGGGACAGTAACCGACATAACTCAGCAGAAAAGAATGGAAGAAGAGCTTCTGAAGGCCAGAAAGCTCGAATCGATCGGCATTCTTGCCGGCGGGATCGCTCACGATTTCAACAACATTCTCACCGGCGTTCTGGGGAACATCTCCCTGGCCAAGGCCAAGGCACGACCCGAAGACGAGATCTTCAGTATACTCGTCAAGGCAGAAAAGGCCTCCCTGAGAGCCAAGGGTCTAACCCAGCAGCTGCTGACCTTTTCCAAAGGCGGGGCGCCGATCAAGGAAACTACCACGATTGCAGAATTGATAAGGGATTCAGCCGACTTTGTGCTCCGGGGCTCCAATGTGAGGTGCGAATTCTCTATACCTGATGACCTGTGGCCGGTCGAGATCGATAAGGGTCAAATCAACCAGGTTTTGAACAACCTGATCATTAATGCGGACCAAGCCATGCCGGAAGGTGGATCGATCAAACTGAGTGCTGAGAACGTGACTCTCCAGGCAAAAGAGATCCTGCCGCTTCGACCAGGAAACTACGTTAGGATAACTTTGGAAGATCAAGGTATCGGCATACCCAAGCAGCACCTGCAGAAGATATTCGACCCCTATTTCAGTACAAAAAGGAAAGGCAACGGCCTGGGGTTGACCACTTCCTATTCCATCTTGAAGAATCATAACGGACACATCCAGGTGAAGTCAGAACTGGGGGCTGGCGCAATCTTCGTTGTCTATCTTCCCGCTTCCCCCAAGAAGATTCCAAGAACAATGTACCCGGAGGCGAAATTCCTTTCCGGCAAGGGCAGAATTCTGGTGATGGATGACGAAGAGGTTGTCCGGGACGTGATAGGTGACCTCTTGGCAATTCTCGGCTACCAGGTGGAGTTCGCCAGGGACGGTGCGGAGCTAATTGAACTATATAAAAAGACTCAAGCCTGCGCGGAACCCTTCGATGCGGTGATAATGGATTTGACCGTCCCGGGAGGAATGGGCGGCCAGGAAACGCTTCAGAAGCTTCTTGAAATGGATCCTGAAGTAAGGGCAATCGTTTCGAGCGGCTACTGCAATGACCCGGTGATGTCAGATTTCAGGAAATACGGCTTCCGCGGGGTCGTGGCCAAACCATTCAAAATCGAAGATCTGGGTCAGGTTCTACATAGAGTGTTGGTGAGTACAGGCAAGGCACCTGTCTGAGGACTGAACAGCAGGCTTTGCCGCTCAGGCCGTATAAGTCATGAACAATATGGCTTTTTTGCTTTCAGGTGAACGCTTTCCTCAATAGCCTCGATCTTTCTGGTGAAAAATAGGCTTCACTTCGGTCTTCCTGATAAGAGATTACCGACTTTTTTCAATTTATCTCTTGATC
>Ga0209636_10007209_pt1 | contig 11351 bp, 8 predicted proteins | sample DeeMarSWOR152_54_FD_187464 | JGI IMG/M metagenome (GOLD analysis project Ga0209636, IMG submission 187464) | Marine sediment microbial communities from White Oak River estuary, North Carolina - WOR-1-52-54 (SPAdes) (version 2) | ecosystem: Environmental > Aquatic > Marine > Intertidal zone >... | reverse complement strand
ACTGTCAGTGATGGGCGGCTGGTTAAGCCTTACCCATACCGGACTTTCACCGATAAGAAACTACAAGCTTAGCTTGGCGCACACCCAATCACCCAATCATTTCTTCCCCACAATCTCCACCAACGCATCCAGCGCTCGCTCATCATCACTCTGTCCCAACCAGAAAATCGCTTTTTTCCGTATTTCTCGACTTGGATGAGTCTTAGCAATTTTAATCAAATGTGGAACACCCTCGTGGTGTGGAAGTTGTGTCAGTGCAAAAACTGCCCTCTTTTGAACCTCTACATCTGAGTCATTGTCCACAACATCTGTCAACGCCGCTACTGCCTTTTTTGATGCTTTCTGACCTAACCAGAAAATTGCTTTTTTGCGGACGCTCTTTTTATTAGCGTGGTACGCTAAATCGATTAACGCATCGAGTGCCTTTTCAGAGTCCATCTGGCTGATGGCAAATACTGCCTTCTCACGAACATCGGAGGACGGATCAGTTTTAGCAACTTTAATGAGAAACTTAAGTGCCTTTTCTCTTTCGCCTTGCCCCAGCCAGAAGATCGCTTTTTCTCGAACTTCATCATCATCTGCTTTTTCTGCCAGATTGATCAGCGCTTCTGTTGCGCCAGCTACTTCAATCTGGCTGATACCAAACACTGCTTTTTTACGAACTTCCCTCGAATGATCTTTTTGGGCGGTTTTTAATAATATTTTTAATGCTCGCTCTGTATCTTGCTGCCCCATCCAGAAAGCTGCTTTCTCCCGAACATCGTCGGGATCATCACTTTTGAGAACTCTTTCTAAAAACGAAACGGTTAAATCCGAGTGTTCATGGACACCAACCGCTGTGACCATTTTTTCTTTCACGTCTTCTGAGCCATCGTTCTTGTAAAGCCTTTCTAATAAGGGGATACTTTGATTATCTTCAGTTTTCCCAAGCCAGATCAATGGAAGGTCATCGAGATCAACATGAAGAGACAAATTGCTGACCTTTACTTTTTCGATATATTCTGGATCGGGCTTTTTGCAAAACTCGAAAAGAATCGCGACATCCTTTACAATTTTTTCCTCTCCACTATTCGGATCATGGATTCTCTTTAATGCTTGACTGGCTGCTTCTTTGAGGGTTTCCTCATCGGAAATATTTTTTTCTTTAGATTCAGCCTTCTTGCCATAAATAATTTCCTCTAAAGGGATTTCATCGGATTTTGGATGCGATTTGATCGAGCCGATGAAAGAGTTGACTCCCATTAGCCTCTGAACACTATATCCAATCCAGAATCCGTCTTTGAATTTATTATTTTTTGCCTCTTTCAGCGCCCATTCCCAGCGGTCATCGAGCTTTTCGGCTGGATTAGGATGTTTAAGCACTTTTTGGGAGAATGATAGATTTGATAAAATGAAGATGAAGAATATTATAGCAGCAATTTGTTGTTTGAAATGCTTCATGATTTTTCCCCTTGTTTGCATATATTAAATGTTTTTATTTGATTTGAACTTTCGCGCCTGGATGATTGATGCTTGATACTGGATAATGAATTTTAATCCAGCATCAAGTATCGAGTATCTAATTTTTTTTATTTATTTTCAAGAATCTTCACCAAAGCTTCCTGTGCTCTGGGAGTTCCAATATGCCCCAGGGCTGTGACGGCATCTTTTCGCACTTTAATACTTGGATCCTTTTTAATAACTTCAACAAGAATCGGCACCGCATCATCGCTGCCAGCATTTCCCAATGCATGAACCGCTGCTCGACGCAGTTCATCATCCTTTTCTTTTTTAAGGATGTTAGCAATGATTTTAATTCCGTCACTGGTACGCTGATCCATAATTCTGTGAAGAACCGCCTTTTTTACATCGGTAAATTTTGATTTCTCTAAAACCTCTAATAACATATCAGATTCACCTTTTCCGACAATATTCGCCAGAGCATAAGTTGCCGCTTTTGCTAAACGTTCGTTCCGACTGTTAATCGCTGTTTTCAACAAAATTTCTTTTGCGGATTGATCTCCATGATTGCCAATGGCATAAAGCGCAGCCTCCTGTGTTTTTTCATCTCTGCTTGAAGCAACGATTTCCTGAAGTATTTTCAAAGCCTCTTTTTCATGCGTATTGGCTATCGCATAAACTGCTGCTTTACTTAATTTGGAATCATCACTGTTCAGCGCCACTTCACGTAATATGGAAAGCGCACCAGCATCTCCTCGATTTCCCAGCGCATAAAGCGCGGCGCTGCGGGCTTCCGAAACCGCTGCTTTTTTCAAAATTATCTTGAGCGCTTCGGTGGCTTCTTTCCCTGACATGTTGCCGATGGAGTAAGTAGCCGCCTTTGCCACAGATTCATCTTTATCATTAACTGCTAAATCACGAATAAATGGTATCATATCCTCAATATTGGTGTTACCTAATGCATAAATCGCACTTGCCCTGACCTTACTATCGACTTCCGAATGTAATATCTTTTTTAATGCTTCTGCCCCTTCTTTTCCACCTTTGTTGCCCAATGCATAAACAGCATTTTTCCTGATCTTTGAACTTGGATCCTTTTGTGAAATTTCAACAAGCTTGGAGATCACTCTGGGTGTATCATAGTTCCCAAGTACATAGACGATTTTACCTCGAATCTTTTCATTTTTAGTGCGATCATACATATCAATTGTGGCTTTGAATGCCCGTTCATCACCTACCTGCTGGAGCGCATAAAGTGCAGCCAGGCTGATCTCCTCATCTTCACTTTTTTGCATCGATTCAACAATGGCTTTATATTCATTTTTTCCCGATCTGACCAGTTTATGACCGATCCGAATCAGATTCGATTTTGCATCGTCAGCCCATTTACTTCTTGAGTGTTCTCTTATAAATTCTTGATAACAATCGAAAACTCTTTCTAAGGATTCACCATTCTGCTCCCTGGCATAACATTGCCAGTATTCTGCATCATCAATCCGACTGCTTTTCGGATACTTTTGAATAAATTCTTCAAATGCTCTAATTGCTTTATCCCATTTTTCATCAAGGATAAAATTATAGGCTTGCTTATAGGCTTTAGCATCCTCATCCTGCTCCTCGATAAAAGCAGCAGAGAAAGATAATGAGGATAGATAAGTCATCCAGATACAGAAGATTATTATTGTACGAATTGTTTTTTTAATCATTTCTTCGCTCTCCTCAAATTTGTTCACTCCAATACTCCAAAACTCCATTATTCCACGTCTTCGAGTCCCAGAATTTTTCATTTATATCTTATCTCTATCAGTAACAACTTCCTTTGAAATAACGTTCTCTTGCATTTCTTCCAGATTAATTTTTAATAAAATTCCCCGCCGATCCACACCGCTTTTGACCAGCTCGATACCTGTCAAATCATATTCTGATTCGAGATTAGCAATTTGAAGCAGAATGATTTTCAAATCTTCAATTAACTCTCGAAGCTGCTGCTGAGCGGGATCATTTAGTTCTTCTTTCAGTAGATTTGCCTCTCGAACAAGCTCCTGAGAAATCTGCTGTTGATAGGGTAAATCCAATGCATAGGCATCTTCGTTCTCAGGATCGAAATTGATCAAGCCGAGCAGTAATATTTTAGAACGCTCAATATATCGATCGGTTCTTTGTTGCAGAGAAACTTGTTCAACCGCTGTGGGGGGTACCTGTACGGTTTGAATAGTTTCGACTTGTTGGGAAACAGGTCGCCCGAAATAAAGTTTACCGATAAATACCCCAATTGCAATCAGCGCCACAGCGGTTGCCATTCGATATGTCCAGCCCGGCTGGAAATTTATGCCCTGCCAAAAACGCTGCCACCATACCGAGATTATTGAAACCGATTTTTCCCCTGTCTCCATTCGATCAGCCAGCCTGTCCCAGTAACTATCCCAGAAAAATGGATCGGGTTCTGTTCGGGTACGCTTATCCATGATGCCGGTAGTTGTTTGAATTTTTTTATAATTTTCGGCACATTTTGAACATACTTTCAAATGCACATTGAACCACTCTACTTGTTCATGATTCAGCTCATTGTAAAGCGCCTCGATAAACAAGGAACGACATTTTCGGCAGTTATTCATTGGATATCTCCAAATCTTATTATTAAATTCACCCACAGATTGAATAAGTCCCACAGAATTGAAATCCCACAGAAATGTTTTTTATTTAAATTTAATTCGGTCACAGAATTAGAACTGACACAGAATTTTTTTTAAGTTTTTTTCTGTGACAGTTCTGTTTCTGTGTCCTTTAAATTTTTTTGTCCATTGGGCAAGAAATTTACTGTTTAGGGACTAATTAACATATTACCTTATTACCTAATTACCTTATACCCTTATTTCCCTTATTCTCTGCGAAATCTTCTCGATAAAAAGACAACTGTTTTTGTAGCTTCTTAATCGCCCGGAAAAGCATACTTTTAACCGTTCCCTCTGTAATTTTTAAAATATGAGCAATTTCCTTCAATGGGAGATCGTTATAATGGCGCAACACAAATATCGATCTTTCCCTCGGCGTCAAGCATTGTAACGCATTATCGATGTGCTGCTGCATTAATCCAGCCTCGGCGCTGCGTTCTGGATTATGAATCGATATGCCCGGACTCAAATGTTGCGATGTGTTTTCACTGTCAAAATCTTCCTGCAACATCATTGCTGAAACAGCCTTTTTTCGTCCATGACTGATACAGGTATTCACCGTAATGCGGTAAAGCCAGGAATTAAATTTGGCATCGCCGCGAAATTTGTTTAACGAACGATACGCCTTAATAAACACTTCCTGTGATAAATCTTCCGCATCATGGTGATTACCAGTCAGATCGAGGCAAAGGTAATAGATTTTCTTTTTATAGCGCTCAACTAAGTCACGAAATGCACCCATCTCACCATTGCGTGCACGCTGAACCAGTACCTGCTCTTCATTCACTCTTTCGGGCTCCTTGTTTCTGTCCTTTAAGACGAGGGTTTTGGGGAAAAGGTTTGCAGAATAAATTTTTCTTGACATTTTAAAACTAACTTTGTATTTTTTATATCGAGTCAAAAGTTATTCATTTTGAATATTTTTTTAATATGAAAATTGGATTTATTGTAAATGTTATAGGCTTCTGCAAATTTAAAATATCGCGGTCATTTCGAACGGAACGAAGTGGAGTGAGAAATCTGTATATCTTATATATCAATTAATTTATCAGATTTCTCGCTCCGCTTGAAATGACAATCTATCCCATTTTACAGATCTTTATAAATGTTAATGTAAGGGGTGAATCATGCTACATTTTGATTTAAAATTAACCCTCAAAATAGAAAAAAAGTTTGTCGAAATTGTAAGCAACCAATTGGTGGAAGTTATGAAAAATTTATAGAATCTACAATCAAAAAAAGAGAAAATGTGTTATCCAAATTAATTTACATCTCTGAAGATTTGGGAATTGAAGATCTGGCTGAAGATCATGATTTCTATTTATGCGGTAAAGCCATGAGTTCAATTTCGCATCGCCCCGAAAATTTTTCAGCGACCGATATGCCTTAATAAACACCTCCTGCGACAGATCTTCCGCATCATGATGATTCCCGGTCAGATCGAAGGAAAGATAATAGACTTTCTTCTTATAGCGCTCAACTAACTCACGAAATGCACCCATCTCGCCATTGTGTGCACACTCAACCAGTACCTGCTCTTCATTCACGATTGCGGGCTCCCTTTTTCTGTCTTTTAACACGAGGATTTTGGGGAAAAGGTTCGAGGGCATAAATTTTCTATTGACATTTTTATTTAGATAATGTACATTTACCAAAAGCTTTATAAAATATTTAATAGAAGATAAAAGAGAAACAATTTGTACTACAATTGTTTCCTTTAGGGAACAATATGAAAATTGAGACTGCCAAAAGCATTGTCGCTGAATGGCTCGAAGAACGATCATTACCGGATCTAATCGAGCGAGCTGCTGAACCTGTCGATTTTTCAAAATTATCTGACATACTCGCCATTGAGGGACCAAGGCGTGCTGGTAAAACTTTCTACATGTACCAGCTTATTCAAAATCTTCTAAATTCAGGAGCGAGTAAAGAAGATATCCTCTTTATTGATTTTGAGGACTATCGATTTACAAACACATCACCATCAGATATTGACCAATTGTTTACCGCTTTTCGGCAACTGACCGGACGTCAGCCGACCTATCTTTTCTTTGATGAGATTCAACAATTTCCCCAATGGAGTCGGGTAATTCGAACTTTGCATAATCAGGAACGATACAAGATCATTGTTTTAGGTAGCAACTCAAAATTATCATCTCACGAGATTGCAACTGAGTTGCGGGGCCGTTATCGCGATAGAATAATGCTGCCACTCTCCTTCTCAGAACTGCTCCGTTTCAAAGGAATTGAATATAATGAAAAGATGCTATACACATCTGCTCGGGGTAAATTATTAGAAATATTTGATTCTTATTTGAAGGAAGGTGGATTTCCTGAAGTCGTCCAGCGCGATACAAATAGAGAAAAAAGAGAACTGCTGCAAAGTTACTATCGAACGCTTTTCTATCATGACATAATTGATCGTTACAACATCAAATCAAGGTCAATTCTGGAAATCATGATGAGTTATTGCCTTGAAGCTTATGCCGAATTGTTCTCTATTTCTGGTTTTTCAAAATATCTACACCATTACGATCTTGCAGTAAGTAAAAAGACGATATCTAACTATTTGAATTATCTCCGAGAAGCTTTCTTCATCATTTTGAACGACAAATTTTCATTCTCACCACGAAAACGGCTGATGAATCCTAAAAAAGTTTATCTGCTTGATACAGGGTTTGGATATTTAGGGACCGCTTTTTCAGAGAACAAGGGGAAGTTATTGGAAAATGTTGTGGCAATTGAATTGTTGAGACAGCAGCAAGAAATGTTTTATTTTAAAAACCAGAACGAATGTGATTTTATTATTAAACAGGGTATGAGACCCACTGAAGCCATTCAGGTAGCATGGGAACTCACGGCAAACTCACGTCAGCGGGAGCTTAAAGGCCTGTCCGAAGCGATGCAAGCTTTAAATATAAAAAAGGGCCAAATATTAACTTATAACCAGGAAGATCAAATTGATATAGAGGGTTACACAATTCAGGTTACGCCAGCCTGGAAATGGCTGCTTAATGCTAATGAAGTTGATATCGGAGAACAACAAGAAAAGTAGAGTCGTCCAGGAAACATTTTATGATTAAATTGTTTCCCATAAGAAACAATTTAATCCACCAGCCAATTATTTTTTTGCTAATTTCTCTCCAGGTGATGAGTGCCATTCAGATCAAGTGCAAAGTAATAATCTCACCTTTTTTTTCGCTCAACTAATTCGCGAAATGTACCTATTTTATCACTGCAAGTTCACTCTACAAGTAGTTGCTCTTTATTTATGATTTCGGGCTCCCATTTTCTATCCTTTAAGACGAGGGTTTGGTGAAAAGTTTTGCAGAATAACAATTTCGTTCGAATTCGCCTTCCTGCAAAACTCGCCACAGCTTTGCCTGTAATTCCAAAGGCAAGTCGCCGATTTCGTTCAGAAAAATTGTTCCACCATAAGCTAATTCAAAGCTGCCTATTTTTGGGGCAATAGCGCCAGTGCAAGCTTTTTAAAATTAAAAATAATCGTCAAGCGCCTTTTGCAGAAATTCGTGATGATGTTTGGGAAATTTAGTCATGCAAATTCATTGGGAAGCGCTTACAAATAAAACCAGAGAACTCTATCAGCTTGTACCCACTCTACCGTTTATTTCAGACTGCAACAAACATCCCTTAATCATTTAGTTGAAGTGGCAGCAATAAAATATCCTTACAATGCCACATTCCCCACCTTCGCGGTTCGAGCGCTCTCTTATTTCGATGACGCTGAAGCAGAGCCGATACCACGAATGATCAAGAAGGTAAAATGGGAAAAGGTGAAATCATTTTTAGATAGGCAGGCAATGATTGTCGGCAGGAAAAAATTGGAATTGGAAAAATTGTGGGATATAAAATAAGGATCGAACTTTTTCCTCCATAAAATAATAGCTATGTGATTCTCTTATACATCTATATCTTTATTAGCTAAAAAATAAAATATACCAAATTGTCCCTTTAAAAAGATAGTAAAATTATTGCTCTAAAATTGAAACAAAAAAGGGCAAGATACCATCTTGCCCTACAATTTATTTTCTTTTCTCAATCCACCCCAAAATCCCGGGTAAAACCACCACTGTCGTCACAAAACAAGCTCCCACACCCAAAAACAACGATCCACCAAACCATGCCCAGGCAGGAAAGACAGAGAAGATCATCGATCCAAATGCCAGCATGGTGGTCAATGAAGTGAGCAGAATCGCCTTGCCCGTACTGGAGAAGACAGTAAATATATTTCCCATCCCTTCGTGCTGCCAGCGGTGCATGATGTGGACGCCATCATCTATTCCTATTCCGATAATCAGTGGCAATCCCATCAGTGTCATGAAATTGAGTAATAAGCCAGCGATATTCATTAGACCGACCATCCAGAAAGCGCCCAGTGCCAGGGGAATCATGGCAATCAGCGCGTACCAGGGTCTGCGGAAATCGATCCAGAGTAATACAAAGACAATCAACAATGTTAAAAGAATGGCATTTCGTCCGTCACGACCAGCGATGCGGAGCCATGTTATTGCTACTGGCGGTCCACCAGTTGTTTTTTCGCTAACCCGATCGACATCATCGACAAAATATTTTAGCGCTGTAGCATTCGCGAATAGCTGGCTTTTCGGGTAAATGGTGATTAGAAATTTGCTTCGATCTCGATTGCTATATTGATCCAGTACAGAAACGGGCAAGTCTTCCAATTGAATTGGATCAGTGGAGCTCATTTTAATAACACTTTGTTGAAAATAGGGGGCGAACTGTTTTTGAAATACGGATAATCCTTGGGCTGCTTTAGGATTGTCGGCTTCAATGGTGTCCAGCAAATCTCGGATGATATTTTTCGGATTGGGATTGTCTGGATCGTCAACGATCTGTTTGCATTTATTATCCACTTTATCCTGACCGCCGAGGAACGCCATGTCCTGCATTTCCATAACATTCATCTCCAGCCGTTCAATTTCTTTGGTAAAAATCGGTAATTCACTGGCAGAGAATACTTCTCGAACCACTGCTGACTGCATCTGGTTTCGTATTTCTTGAAGATGAGGCGCTCTCAATCGCTGCTCTTGTGCCGAAGGAAGGTAAATGGAAATATCATTTGTCATTGCGACGGTGCCAAGATCACGGTACTCTTCGGCTAATTTGCGGGATTCATCCACATCGTCTGCCAGACAAAGGGCATACTCCATGCTCAGGTCAAATTTTTCCAGGATTGTATCCTGCAAAGCAATGGATTCGAGACCTTTTGGTTCCATACGGAGATAATTCTGATCATATTTAATTTGAAATGCTAACCAGATGAGCAACGCACTGATGATAACCGAAGCGATAATCGTAAAAACATAATGCTTACTCAGCCAATTCCCAAAACGCCCCAAAGAGCGAAATGAAATATCCCGTTTCACAAATTTCTGAGTCTTCTCCCTTCTACGATCAATAAAGCGTCCCCGAAAAACCAGCAAGACAGGCAAGAAAAGAAAGGTTGCCAACATAATGGAAAGCAAGCCCACTCCTGTAACAATTCCCATTTCTTTCATTCCACGAGACTGACTGATGAGCAGGGCTAAAAAGGCACAGGCTGTGGTCAAAGCGCCTGTGATAATCCCTTTTCCGCTCTTTAAAAATGTTTTTTCAAGGGCGACCAGAATACTGTCACCCGCTGCCCGCCATTCTGTAAAGCCTGAAATTATATGAATTGAGAAATCAATCCCCAAGCCTAACAGCACGATGGATAGCATGGCAGTCATCATATTCAATTGTTGGACAGCGATATAAGCCGCCCCCATTGCCCAAATCAATCCAACAATCAGACTTACCATTGCGAGCACAGGCGCAATCCACATTCTGAACGAAATGATTAACAACACTAAAATACCGATGAAAGCGATAATGGTTGTATAACTCAAACTCTGTTGGGAATAAACCTGTTCGTCATGTTCTCGGGCGATATCGCCAGTAAGTCCAGCCTGCACATCAGGAAATTGTTTTTGAAGATCATCGATGACCGCCTTGACAGTTTCATATCCTACCATCAGTAAATCCCGATCCATGATGGTGAAATTCGGGATACAATTCAAAATCAATGCTTTTTTATCATAGGAGAGAAAATAGGGTTCACCCAACAGCAGTTCATCGGCTACTGTTTCCATTTCTGCCCAGGTAATTTTCTCACCGTTGGCTGCTTTTTGTAATTTCAATACCAGATGTTGAACGCCGTCTAAAAAATTCCAGGCGCCGTCCTCTTTCTCACGGGTAGAAATGGATTCCTCTTTTCCAACATACTCTTTTTCCATCGAATTATTGAGATTGGTCAATAATCCATTCAGGTTAGGATCCATGAAAAGTTCTTTGGTATCTTCCAGATCGTCTTCTTTGACCAACATCAAGGCGTGGTTGCGAAAGAAATCAGTCTCCATCTTGTAATCGATCCGTTGAAATAGCTTGAAATTGATTCGCTTTTGCAATGATTGGATTTTCTTTTCTAACGCGGCAATCTTTTCAGACTTATTTTCTTTCGTCCTCAAATTATTTATTTTTAATCGAAGTTCAGCTATCTTTCTTTGATTTTCGATAATCAACGTGGTATCGACCAATTGCAATACCCGAGGCGCCAGCTCATCGGCAAAAGCTTTGATACGCTTTTCTTCTCCCTGAACAACGGCAATAAGACTGGTAGCCGTCGTAAACTCATCGATGATCTTATTAAACTCATCCAATTTTGGATCACCAGATGGCAGTAGATCCTTCATATTCATTGTAACGGTCAACTGTCCAGATAATCCCGCCAGAATGATCGTTAAAATTATCACCACAACAAGCATCCGCCAGGGATAGTTAGCGTGCAAATCAGCAAGTTTTTTCAGTATCTTGTCTCTCATTTTTCGTCTCCGTTATTTCTATCGTAAATGTGTAGATGGATTTATGGGTTAATGGGTTAATGGGTTGATGGGTCGATGGGTTATTGGGTAACTGGGTAATTGGGAAATTGGGTAATGAGGTAATTTGGGAAAAAACAGCCTCCTACTTACACATACACATTTACGCATTAACGCATCTACGCAAACTCATTAACTCATTAATCCATTCACCTAATTACCTAATCAACTAATTACCCAATCAACCAATTGTCGAGTAGGCGGGTAATTCTTCATATTTCAAGAAGAACCCCGCCCCTCACAGAACCCGCCGTGCGGATTTCCCGCAACGGGCTCTTCGTTCATATTCACATCAATATCC
>Ga0209636_10007208_pt1 | contig 11351 bp, 7 predicted proteins | sample DeeMarSWOR152_54_FD_187464 | JGI IMG/M metagenome (GOLD analysis project Ga0209636, IMG submission 187464) | Marine sediment microbial communities from White Oak River estuary, North Carolina - WOR-1-52-54 (SPAdes) (version 2) | ecosystem: Environmental > Aquatic > Marine > Intertidal zone >... | reverse complement strand
GAACATGGTAACGCGCCTAGTGGCTTTGGAAAGAATAGGTGGATACCGTGTTGACCAAGAGGCACGGGACGATTTAGGTCTCATTGCCCAGTTCGGCGGAACATATGGCAAATGGAGATGTCTCCCGCACAACCTTCCCTTTTTTAAGTTTCAAGTTCTCGGTTGTAATGAGCAAGCGCTAGCTGTTTTTGCCCGCTTGTTTAAAAAAACCGACTGTTGGTGAAAGAGAGTGAAAATATTTATACATAAAAATTAAAGGTAGAATTATGCCTGATTCTAACAAATTAGCTCTAGTAATTGGAATCGATACTTACCGAAAAGGTCTCGACCCACTTCCCTCTTGTAAGAAAGATGCTGAAGATGTATGCAATCTACTCAAAAAAATCGGTTATGAGATATTTAGTGGATCACCAATAATTGGGTCTAAAATAATTGAAGATACCACTGGGTTCATCAAAATTAATGATTCAATCACCAAATTCTTCAAGGAAGGTAATAAATCTCAAACACTAATTTTCTATTTTTCAGGTCATGGAATTAATGACAAAGGCGAAAACTACTTAGCTACACCCTATGTGGATCCTGAAAATCCAGATCCCATGCGTGCAATATCATATGATAGGTTAACGAAACTTATGGAACAAAGCCAGTCTCTTAGAATTGTCGGAATTATTGATTCATGCTTCAGCGGAGGACTCGAAATACCCCCGCATGAAAAATTGAAATCCTCCCAAAAGCGTACAAAGGCAGCAGTGGATGCAATTGACCGAACGTTTGATAATATGCCACAAACGAAAAACTATACCCTTCTACTTTCAAGTCATGCCTATGAACACTCAAGAGCAAAGGAAAACGACAATAGCTATTATACAAAATATCTGCTGGAAGGTCTAGAAGGTATCAAATGTGACGTTGACAAAGATGGAAATATAATAGGTAGCACTGGATCAATAGACCAAGAAGGCTACGTTACTCCTCAATCTCTTCATTATTATATTTTAAGTAAGGTTATGAAAGACCAAAATCCTCAATTGAAAATTGTTTGCTCGTATCCAATTCATTTGGCAAACTACCGAAAGCGGTTGAAGATTGATAGAGCTTGGGACCTAGTTAGAAGACTAAATGACGAAGGTTTAACCCACAAGGACCGCCAAATTATCGGGGATCAGCTAGAAAAGATAGATCCTCGTCAGGGAGTAGGTATAGGAGATGACGGGTTACCCAAAATCTGTTGGATACGGATTCTATCAGGAACACCAAGCATCAACTATTTTGATCAGATTTCAATTGAGGCAGTGAAGCAAAAAGTGGAGCCGTTTTTCATTGCTGCGTATGAGGTAACGGTGGCTCAATACAAGTCTTTCTTGAAAGACCAAAAAGATTATGAGGCTGGACAGTGGTGGACTAACCTTCGTAAGACTCCTTATGATATTATGACTGAAAAACTTCGACTTCAACGTGATAACTATCCTGTTGTTGAGGTAAATTGGTATGAAGCCATAGCTTTTTGTCGATGGTTGAATGTCAAGAAGCAAGGGCATAAGCTTCCCTCCCATGAAGAATTTCCTGAAAAGACTTCTGTCATAGGAGAAAACTTTGTAATAAGATTGCCCACTATTTGGGAATGGGTGCAGGCAGCAACTGGTGGACACCCTGAAAATTGCTATCCGTGGGGAAAATATCCAGATAATTGGAGCAAAGCAAACACTGCGAGTTCCGGCTTAGGACGTGCGGTGGCCGTTGGGATGTATCCTGCGGGAAGAACATCGGATGGGGTAATGGATATGCTGGGAAATGTCAGTGAGTGGTGCATAAACCAATTCGATGAAAATCCTCTCAATCCTTTCAAAAATACAGCGGTTACCACAGTGCCAACTTCCCGCATCTTAATGGGCGGCTCATGGAATACCGATTTTACAATTGAAACTGAGAATTTTGCCAGAGATGTCCATATGTCTCCCTCCTCTAACAACCTTAGAGGATTCCGCATTGTATGCGGTTGCGAATTGAAACAGTGAAGGAGACGAGGCGGCATTGACTAGATTAGATCTCCATTTCAAAAAAATAATGGACGATATTGAAAGCTTGAGAAAAAATCTGGAAAAAGAAGCAACGAAGGAAATAAAGTCACTTCAAATGGAGGGCGTAGCTCCAATTGTAGGCTCAGCGCCTCCCCCTCCCGTTGACTCTTTTTTTGGTCGGCAATCAGAATTAAGCATTCTTGCCGACTACTTTCTGACTTCTTATGGAATGCGAATTGCCGCAATAATTGGCGGTCCAGGCATGGGCAAGACAGCGCTTGCTCGAAAATTCCTCCATGACATCAATAAAGGAAAAAAACCACCTTACGCAGAAAAACGCATTAGACCACATGGGATTATTTACCTAAGTCCACGAACAACAGGGATTAGTTTTGAACGGATTTTTTTCGATTGTGCTCGATTGTTAGTCCAAGAAAATACTCTGCGAGCAGTGTGGAATTCTAAAATTAGCACTCGAGAGAAGTCGCGACTCTTGCTCAGAGAGATGCAAGAAGGATTATACATAATACTACTGGACAATTTTGAAGACCTTTTGGATTCACAAGGAAAGATTAGAGATGCTGATATACAAGAGTTCTTTTTTGGTTTGTGTGAATTGAAGAACAAGGCGTCACTACTAATCACTTCCAACAAACCTCTAGCACTTCCTGGCGAAATTGAAGTATTCTACTATCCACTTAGACTGGAGACTGGGTTGAATTTTAAAGATAGCAAGAAACTGCTCCAGCAATTTGACCCAGAAGATAGACTTGGACTACGAGATGCACCTGATGAAGTAATGAAGCAGATTTTGAAAAAAGTCAAGGGATCACCAAGAGCTTTGGAGTTGTTGGTGAGTCTGTTAAATCACAAACCAGCAACTAAGCCTGAGAACGTACCCAACCTTATTCCTGAAGGCCCCTACGACAGGGTTGTCAAAGAGCTATCTGAAGAAACCTTCAAACAATTGACCGATGAAGAAAAATGTATCGTACAAGCTCTCGCCGTTTTCTCACGCCCCGTCCCAATTGCCGCGATACAGTTCTTGCTTTTTTCGTTCATGCCTTATTTGGATATTTCAAATATAGCAGTGAGGCTTGGATGCGCCCATACAATAACGATTGAGAAGAATCAAGAAACAGACCTCGTCTGGCTTTCACTTCACCCGATGGACCAAGAGAGTACATACAAATTGATACCTCTTGATGAATCCAAGGAGTACAATATTAGAAAGCTTGAACATCGGGCTGCTGAATATTACTCGAAGCTACGCCTAGAACGACCATGGTTCCGAATTGTACAACTGGATCCGCAATTCCTAGAATTTGCACATCGAATAAAGGCAAAAGATTTCAAGGGGGCACTGCAAGTCATAGATACAGTTGACTACAGCATACAAAATCACCACAAATATCTTGCATCTCTTATGGCACTAGGTTTAGGGAACCGCGCAATCGAAATGCGAAAACAGCTGAAAGGAAAACTGTACGACCAAGAAATGGAAGCTCAGAACCTAACATCAATGGGGTGGCTCTGTCGGCGCATGGGACGCGCAGATGAAGCCAAAGCTTTGTTGAAGGAAGCTGCTTCCATTTCTCCTCACAGAACATGGTTACGTGTTTATGCACTGAGCGAATTAGGATATTTTCTAACCGATAATGCGAATTCACACATCGAAGCGAGGAAAAACCTTCTTATCGCTTTGAAGCTTGCCAGACAATTAAATAATGCCTATTTAGAAGCTCATTGCTTGTTGGGATTAGCTTTTGTGGATTTCCAACGCGGGTTAAACGAATCTTCTCTGAAACTAGCTATAAATGCGCGGGACTTGTTTCATAGCCTAAAGAATTATCCTTATAGAGAGATAGATTGCTGGGTTCGAATGGGCATGATCTATCGCAAGCAAATGAACTACGAAGATGCCGTAGAAACCGCGCTTGAAGGTCTGAAAATAGCCCAGCTTGCCAACCTTAAAGATTGGGAAGGTGAACTCTTCAGCAGTTTGGGCTTTCACTATCGGGGGTTAGGAGAATATGATAAAGCCATCGAAGCTCATAAAACAGCTCTTAGGCTTTTCATGAGTTCCGCTGGAATGAAACGTGAAGAGGCAGTTCAACAAAGCTATTTAGCCAACTTGTACATCGATGTTGGCAGATTATCAGTAGCAGAGAAAGCTTACGACAAAGCTGAAAGAATAGCTGAGTATGTTGGTCTCAATCGTGAGCTCAGTTGGATCTGGGGAAATAGAGGCATTTTGTTAAGAAAAAAGGGTCAATATCGAGAAGCACTTGAACTCCAGGAGAAAGGCTTGAATAAAATCAAAGATTTGCATCTGGATAGCAGCGTTATTCGCTACACTGATCTTGCCGAAACTTACCTATCAATGGAAAAATATGATCAAGCCCAAAATCAGCTGAAGAAAGCACTGTTAGTCACAGCACGCTTCTTAAATCAGCCAATACCACACGATGCGGAATTTCCGGAATTATACCTTGAAGCCCCTTATCAAGAAGACGCTTTGCCACAAGAAATGCAATCCCCTGGCGATCATCAAAGGCGCGGAGCTATTTTAGCTCGTACATATCTACATTCCGGAGATTCAGAGAATGCCTATTTAGTTATATCTCACGCACGTGAAAAAGACGTTATTCCCCACCGTCACGCTACAGCCACTTTGCATGGGTTAGCCTCCTTCAAATTGGGCAGGATTAAAGAAGCAACGTCTCTATTCCAAAAAGCTCTTGAATACGCAGAAGAAAACATTGCTAAGACAAATAACCATTATGAAGCACACTACGCTAAAGGTTTAGCTCTCGCAGGACTTGGACTAATTGCAACGAATGAAACGTATCGTTTATTCAATGAGGCTATTGGATCATACAAGATTGCGCATAATATTTGTAAGGAGAAAGGTGTTGTTGACGAGGCATTGCTTTTGTTGAATGAACTTCAATCCTCTGCAAATCCTGAAAAAGCACACCTGATTGAAAGTGTTCGGAACGTTTTGGTTGGGAAGCCTTACTGAAAACCCCAAATTTTGATCTTTCAACAAAACCAAAGCTTATAAAGCAAACACGGCAAAAACAAGATTCAAAAGAGTTTTCTGGCAACAAACAAGAGATGATATTGAAAAATGGAACTATTCAAAAAAACTGACCCGTTAATTAAGATTTTCCTTAATCAATACGGAATGAATCTGCTACAAATACCCAGAGAAGACGTTTCAATAGGTGATTTGTACATATACGACCCGCGAATTAAAGCAGTCTCCAGCAAAGGAAGCATTACTTATTTTTTGACCCCAGAACCAAAGATACCAGAGCTGACTCTAGGGGCGAGCATGGCTGATTTGACTGATACAGCGACAAAAGAAGTAGATTTTAATGCTGGCTTGAATTTGGTCAGCAGCTTCTTGGAAAAATTCGGCGTTGGTTTAATTCTCGGCAAAGTCAAAGCAGACTACGAATCGAAAGGGGCAAAAACAATAAAATTTAGCTTCCCCAAAGCTGAGAAGGACTCAGTAGACTCTATGCACTTAGCAAAAAACCTGATCGATACAAAACCTATTTTGAATCATCCATTCTATAGTCGAAATAATAGATACTTCATTGTAATGGCGACAGCTAAGACATCTGCCTTAACAATCGCTGTTCAGGATAAATCAAAACGCAATGCAGATATCGATGTGAAGGCACTGAACCAAGAGCTAGCTAGCGCAAATACGAAGATTGATAAAGAAAGCAATTCGGCAATAACGTTCAATGGAAGGAAAAAACTCGTCTTTGCCGTCGAACTGCAAGAGCTATTATATGATGAAAAAGCAAAAAAAATTCAGCTTAAGCCCTCGCGAGAATACATAAAACTTAAAGGAAAACGAAAAGGGGCTACTCCACAAATCAAGAAGCAACCGGGAATAGATGATTCAGTCTTCATCAACCTAATTTAAACAAAATTCAGCTACGTTAAGATGACCTTTAAATTGGAGCGGGAAGAGCGCTCCAAAGTTATGCTCTGTACATATCAGGTTAGTGGGATTTGAACCCCCAACTGAGTGGAGATGTCTCCCGCACAATTCCCCTTTTTTATTCCATTCTTGTCAGGTTGCAAACCCTATCTTGTTTACGTGTGCGAAAAGCTTCTTTTTTTGAACAACTTATTTTTATTCGATTCTATCTAACTTTCTGATCCCAATATAAAGTAGGAAAATTCCCACTAACGAAAAAACCATGGTCAATAAGAGATGATCATATAAGATAACGGTGAACGCGTTTATATTTGGAAGAATTTTCCCAAAACTAAGACCTAGCCTAGGTAAACCAATCCCAAGTCCTATCGTGGCGAAAAGAACCACCATCAGGTTTATTATAATTCCCATGTTGCGTTCTCGTGATTCTTCAGCGAAGATCGGGTTAATAATAGCTAGACCTAGAACTACGGCTACTAAAGCTAAAGTTCTCAGAGAGCCCCACACTATATTGATCAACAAGGATTCCAAACTAATCTGAGGAAGCAAGATTGTTAAGACAGCAATCAATGCTACAGCGATTGGAACTGCCACCAACCAACCTTGCACGAGCCTAGCCTTCACGAACTTCCCAATTCCAAACGGTGATTTCTTAAATATGAAGAGAGTGTCCTTTCCTCTGCTTACTGTTCCAACAACAAAAGCAGCAAGAAATGGGATCGCCATCTGGCTCAAGAACACTAATTGATCGACGGGCTCTGACGAAGGATCTGAAATGAATATTCTCAGCAATGCGACCAGCCCTACAGCATAGACGATCCATGACAAGTTTTCAAGTCTTCTGCTGTAATCCTTGAAGATTGAAGACAAGAGAGACCCAAATGACCTGCCGCCTCCCACAAATCTAATTGCCTTGTAGAAGAAACCGTCAGGCTTTGCCGTAGAAGATGTGAATTTAGAGGGTTCAAGGCTGTAGGCACGATTGGCTACTTTCGTACCCACCCATAGGACAGCTACGAAAAACATGAGGAGTCCTCCGAATAGGGTTAAGGTCTCAAAGCCAACAGCCCCGATATTCCCGGGGTTAGAGGCAAAACCAACGAAGATTTCAGCGCCCCAAGAACTAGGTAACACACTAAGCGCTGTTCTAACCATTTGACTTGTTCCCGGATTGGCCAGAGCTTCAGGCAATCCGCCTCCAATAATTGCGTACAGTACTGCAATCATGGGTAGAACGATGACTACTGCAAGAGCTCTTCCAAGATCTTTTCCCCGGGCGATTTTTCCAAGTTTTGTTCCTAGTACTGCAGCAATAACAACACCTATCCAGAAGGCTGATAGAAAAGTTATGACAAAAACTGCGATGATTATCGCAATCTGAGCTATATCTAACCCCAGTGGGGTCAGAAAAGCTGTGAAAGTGCCAGTAACTACTGCAATTGCGATGGCGTAGAAAGGCATTTTCCCCAGAAATTCTCCCAACAGCACGTCACTTGGTTTTACGGGAGCCGCCAAGAAAATCTCTAGTTGCCCAGTTTGCGGTTCTCTCAATGTGTCGCTAATTGGAAACAATATCATAAAGAAAAAGAACATGAACAGTATAATCTGCACTAATGGTACTGCAGCTTGGGTTATTATGAACGCGAGAAAGTCGTCAATAAACGGGCTGACAATTGCCGGAGCGATAAGCGCCACATAAACCGCCAGCAATCCAATAGCCAGATAGGGGAAGTAGGCTCTGATTCCCCGTATGGCACTTGTGGTAATGCGGTATTGGTTCTTGGCAACCACAAGCCACTTAGGCGCTGGCAGCTCTGTGTTCCCTCCATGCCAGCAGTTCTTTTTCTTCAACGCCTCCTGTCAACGCAATGAATGCTTGTTCCAGGTTTTTGGCCTTAGTTATAGCGAGGATTTCGTTTACTGTTCCTACGGCTACGAGTTTGCCTTGGTTGATTATGCCTATGCGAGAACAAAGTTCCTCAACAACTGGAAGGATGTGGCTGCAAATGAAAATTGTTTTTCCAGCAGTGCTAGCCAATTTCTTGATCAAATCTTTGACCATGAGCGCAGCGCGTGGGTCTAAGCCTGAAGTAGGTTCATCTAAAAATAGTATTGGCGGATCATGGATTAACGCGGCCGCAATTAACAATTTCTGTTTCATCCCCCGACTGTAGCCTTCAAGCAAGTCATCACGCCTAGCGTCAAGGCTGAACAAATTCAGCAAGTCGTTTATTCTTTCCTTGAGAACATTGCTTGGAACATCGTAAAGGGCGCCAATGAACTCGAGGAATTCGTAAGCGCTTAGTTTCTCGTACAAGCCCGGCGACTCTGCAAGCATTCCAGTGATGCGTTTGACTTTGTTTTCATCTTTTAGAATGTCGTATCCGTTGACCGTGGCCGTGCCAGTATTTGGCTTGATTATACAGTTCAACAAGCGAACGGTTGTCGTCTTGCCCGCTCCGTTTGGACCGAGAAGACCAAAAGTCTCCCCTTCATAAACTTCAAGGTCAAGCGCATTTACTGCCTTGATCTCGCCTCCCTTGCCATAATACTTCGATAACTTATCGGTACGGATCACAACTTTCATAATTATTCCCCGAAATTGTTGTTTGAGAATTTTGAACTATGTCTTGGAGCGCATTTATTTTTTGCTGTTTTTGAATGGGTTCTTTTCTTGTATTTTTCAAGGCATTTCGCGCTTTTATCTGTCAATCTTGTATGGCGTGGGAGGTGGAATTTGAACCCCCACCGCAGTGGAGATGTCTCCCGCAAACTCCCCTTTTTTCGTGTTTTTTAGGATTTTTTCCCCGAGATTTATGTTTCTGAATTATTGCGTGTCATTGATCGCCAGCTGGATATAAGCTCCTCCTTGTTTTGTATCATGCGTTGAGTTTCTTCGATTCTGGTTTTAATTAATGCGTCCAAGACTTTCTCGATGGAAACAGCAGAGAAAATTGCAGGTCGTTCATGGGTGGAGTTTACAATGCCTCTTTCTTGTAAGTTTTTGAGGCTAGGGTAGAGTTGTTGTTTGGTTATTTTTAGGGAGTTGAATAAGTCTTTTCCTCTTTGAGGGCCTTTTTTTGCAAGGAATATGTAGACTTGGGCATCTGTCGGTTTGAATCCAAAGCCTACGAGTGTTTCTATCACTTGTTCAAAACTCAGACTCATACTCTCCTTAATCATGTTCTCAGTGAACTGGCTAATTTTTCAGAAACAAAAAATATGGTGGAAGGTGTTTATAGGCTCCTCACTCGATTATTTAGTATCTTTTGCATCAATTTTCGGTGATCATAAACGACTGGGCGAGCATTCTTGCTCTAACCTTTCAAGCAGTAGCCTGTCCACACCGCTCCGACTGGCGGTCCATCATAAGATAACATAAGTTTTTGCCCCTCAAAATCGCCAAAGCCAAAAAGCACACAATGTATTGAATACCAACCGTCAATAGCTGATAGCTTCATCTTTAGGTTGCCTTCAAACCCGCCTATACCCACGAATGTCCACACTGCCTCGGTACGAATATTTACCACTGCAGTTTTTAAGTTAAAAGCAACATCGTTTACATTGCTGGAATATCCACCGGTATAAACGTCGCTTCCAATAGTTAGAATTATAGGGAAATAATATACTTCTCTACCACGAATTTGCTGTATGTCACCGTTGGTTATCCATTGTTTTTCAGGTGGAGAACCGCCTACTTGCGGACCGGGAATCAATGAAGCGGCAACTTTTTGTCCTTTGGTTGGCTCAGCCATTACAGGAGTTGCTAACATAGCTACAGCCATTAGGACTATCGGAATTACTAAATCTCTCTTATTCATTTTGCGCTCTCACCTCCTCTCAAACTAAATTTTTTCCTCCTTTTTGCAGGTGAAAAGCATTATTTAGCCCAGATCCTATATCCTAGAGGTAGTCGGAAAAAATACGACCAATTGTACTGTTCGAGCTTGGAATAATAGGGGTGAGAGCTTGAGCCAAGAAACAGTGCTCAAAACACTTGTTAGCTTTGGACTTACCCAGATAGAAGCCCAAATCTACATATTTCTCGCTAAGAAGGGCGCTCAAAAAGGAAGAGACATACGCAAAGCACTAAAAATTACAAAGCAACAGCTTTACCCCAGCCTTAGAAACCTGCAAAACAAGGGCATCGTGAGCTCAACTCTAGAACATCCTGCTAGGTTCAGCGCATTGCCTTTTGAAAAAGTGTTAGACTTGTTTATAGAAGCCAAGGTTGAGGAAACCCAACGCTTACAGCAGAGCAAGGATGAAATTCTTTCTAAATGGCAGACCTTCGACATCGCAGAAGCCGACACTCCTAGGTTCATGGTGATCGAGGGCAGAAACTATATTTTCTCAAAAATTCGGCAGATGATACAGGAAACGAAAAACCAGATCGCAACAATAACAACTGTTCCAAGCTTGGTGCAAGCTGACCAATATGACCTTTTCTATGCTGGATTTAGTCATCCTTTGAAATCCAAGATTAAATTCCGTTTCTTAACGGAACTCTCAAGTCAAAACTTAAAAGCGATGAAAAATCTTCTGAGGGAAACAGCGAGTGCAAAGCTTAATTTTGAAGGAAGAAACCCGGATTTGGGTCTAAGGCTTTTCCCTCGAATGGTCGTAAGGGACGAAGATGAAGCTTTATTCTTTATCAGACCTAGAACTGGCGAGTCAATAATAGAACGCGACGATGTTTGTCTCTGGACTAACTGCAAAACTCTGGTGAAAGCGTTCACGGCCATCTTTGAGGAGTTATGGCGCTACTCCACAGACATACAGAAGAAGATTGTTGAAATTGAAACGGGCAAACCACCACCTAAGGTGTATTCTATTAGTAATGCAGAAACGGCCAGAAAGAAATACGACGAGGTGATGCAGATAGCTAAAGAGGAGATAATATTGCTGACCTCCCCAGAAGGAATTATCGAATCTTGTAAGAATAATGCGCTCATAAAGAAGTTGACTGAAAGGGGTGTCTCAGTCAAAATTATGGCACCTGTTCTTCGTGGGAACTTAAAAGAGGCGGAACAGCTTTCAAAATTCTGCGCGGTCAGACACGTCCCCATTAATTATTGGAAAACCTTGATCGTTGACGAAAGATACCTTTTGCAATTTAGGGCATCTCCTCCAGACCAGAAAAAGCCTGAGACTGAGCTGCTTTTCGAAGGGGCTTTTTACACGGAAGATCTTGAATACTTGAAAATGATGAAGAAAGCTCTGGATGACATTTGGAAGAAGGCGCAAGCTTTATCCGCCGTCAGGCTGGGATCTGCTCTTCAACCCTTTGGACCCCCGGTTGTACCCCTTCCCAACGAACACGTATTTGAAAGAGGCCGTTTGACTGTCATCGATTTCAAGCCGCC
>Ga0209636_10007207_pt1 | contig 11351 bp, 11 predicted proteins | sample DeeMarSWOR152_54_FD_187464 | JGI IMG/M metagenome (GOLD analysis project Ga0209636, IMG submission 187464) | Marine sediment microbial communities from White Oak River estuary, North Carolina - WOR-1-52-54 (SPAdes) (version 2) | ecosystem: Environmental > Aquatic > Marine > Intertidal zone >... | reverse complement strand
AGATTCCTCTCTCAGTCCAGAAACAGCTGGAACGAGTGGAGAAACTGACTGAGAATTACGATACACTGACAGTGGTTTTGGCTCTCAACTACGGGGGAAGATCAGAAATCGTGGAAGGAATCAAGAAACTCTTAAAAGAAAATGAAGTCGATGTCGATGCATTGAACGAAGAAAAATTCTCGAGCTACTTATACACAGCTCGTCTACCTGACCCTGACCTAGTTATCAGGACCAGCGGCGAACTTCGAGTGTCCAATTTCTTACTCTGGCAGATAGCCTATTCAGAAATCTGGATAACTCAGGAGTTTTGGCCGGATTTTCGGCGCAAGCACATGCTCCAGGCCCTTATCGATTACCAGAAAAGAGAAAGGAGGTTTGGAGATATTCAATCCTTACAAAAGTCTTGATGATTTTTTTCCCAGGATGGATAAAAAAGGAGATAATTTTCATCTAAAATATCATGAGTCTTCGCAAGAGTCTTCGTAAAAGAACTCCTACAGCCCTTATATTCTTGCTCTTTGTTTTTCTCTGCATCCAGTTTTTTCCTCCTGTCGGATATTTCATCGTCCTGCAGCTCTTAATAATAGCTTCTCTCATTGAATTCTACAATCTTCCTTTAAAGCGAAACATGTTCCCTAAGAAAATTGTCGGGATTATTCTGGCTCTGATCATAAGCTCGTCCTTTTTTTTCGAGGAAATTTCCCTTGAAATTGCCCTCCTTGTGGCGCTTTTCCTCACCGCCATATACTTTCTCCTCTCTTTTAATACAGTTGAAAAACTGAGGCATTTTTCGGCTTCCATTTCTTTGACCTTTTTTGGAGCCTTCTATCTCAGCTTCCCACTCAACTATTTCTATCCTGTAAGGGTGGAGAAAGGACCCTTCTACGTTTATTTTTTCCTGGCTGTAATTTTTTTAGGAGACTCAGGTGCCTATTTTTTTGGAAAGCTTTGGGGAAAGCGAAAGCAAGTTCCCATAGCCAGTCCCAATAAAACGTGGATGGGCGGTTTGGGAGGGATCATTTTTGCTGCTATAGGTGCCTTTGCTGCTCAACAGATTTTGCTTCAAGAAGTTATCCTCTGGAAAGCCATGCTCTGCGGGATTCTCGTCCACGCTGTGGCTCAGATAAGTGATCCAGTGGAATCTCTTTTCAAGAGAGGAGTGGGAGTAAAAGATTCTTCTAATGCTCTACCCGGTCACGGTGGATTCTTGGACAGAATGGACAGTTTTATTCTGGCCGTTCCGTTTTTTTATTATTTTGTAAAATACATCTGGAAATAAAAAACAAAGAAAGAATGAAAAATATCGCTATCCTCGGGTCAACAGGTTCTATTGGCCGGAATACACTTGAAATAGCGGACAATCTCAACCACATATTCAGAGTCGTAGGCCTAGCAGCAGGCCGCAATCTCGAATTATTCTCGAAGCAGGTTGAAAAATTCAGGCCAAGAATCGTCTCCTTAGACCGAAGGGAAGAAGCTGAAGAACTCGAGCAAATGCTCAAACACACGGATCTAAAAGTAGTGCATGGACAAGAAGGGGCTGAGGAAGTTGCCGGATTTGAGGAAAATGAGATTGTTGTCTCGGCGATAACAGGAATAAAGGGGCTGAGGCCGACACTTGCTGCCGTGAAAAGAGGGAAAAAAGTCGCTTTAGCCAACAAAGAATCGATGGTGGCTGCCGGTCCCTTGATTCAAAGCGAGGCCCGCAAATCCAAGGCTCAAATCATTCCAGTTGACAGCGAGCACAGCGGAGTTTTTCAATGCCTGGCCAAAGAGAAAGAAGAAAACATAAAAAAAGTGATTTTAACTGCTTCAGGAGGCCCCTTTCTTCATACGCCTCTCGAGGAACTAAAGGAGAAAACTCTGGAAGAGGCGCTGGCCCATCCGCGCTGGAAGATGGGAAAAAAGGTGACAATAGATTCAGCCACTCTGATGAACAAAGGCCTCGAGTTGATCGAAGCTCACTGGCTGTTTGACTTAGAGCCTTCCCAACTGGGGATCTTGATTCACCCTCAAAGTATAGTCCACTCTTTGGTTGAATTGCGGGATGGATCTGTGCTGGCACAAATGAGCCCGACTGATATGAGAATCCCCATTCAGTATGCCCTGACTTATCCTGAGAGAGAAAACACCATACTTCCTTCTCTGGGTTTAAGCGAGATAAAGAGTCTAGAATTTTTGGATGTCGAAGAGGAAAAATTCCCTTTAATCAAGTTAGCTTTTCTGGCCATAGAAGAAGGCCAGAGTATCCCGGTAGCTCTCAATGCAGCTAACGAAGTTGCTGTGGAGGCTTTCCTCAGCGGCGAAATAAAATTTATCGACATTTCTGTCTTGGTCAGAGAGGCCGTTGAAAATCATCAAAAAAGAGGGATCGAATCTCTGGAAGAAATTTTCGAAGTTGACAGAGAAGCCAGGGACCAGACCCGGAAAATCATGAAACAAAGGGCTTGAAATGGAACAAATATTAGGAACTATTTTAGCTTTCAGCATTGTGTTTGGTATTTTGGTTTTCATTCATGAATTCGGTCACTTTTTCGCCGCAAAACTCAATAGAGTGAGAGTTGAAGTTTTTTCCTGGGGCTATGGTAAAAGACTTTTTGGAATAAAAAAAGGAGATACGGATTATCGAGTGAGCATCTTCCCGCTGGGAGGATTTGTTAGATTTTCAGGGGAAGAAGCCTTTGACCTGAAAAGAGAACTTGTTCCCTATGATTTTATGGCTAAAAGAAGATGGCAGAGATTTATCATCATTTTCATGGGACCCCTAATGAATTTAGTCTTAGCTGTTGTTCTCTTCGCTTTTATCAACCTCGTTGGAGTGACTGTCTCTGAGTATCAATCTCAAGCCCCAGTGATTGGCTGGATCGAGCCTGGTTCGCCAGCAGAGCGAGCGGATTTACAGATTGACGATGAAATTCTCAGCATCAACGAGAAGAAAACAAAGACTTGGAGTGAAGTGGAATTGGGGGTAGGGACCAAGCCAGAAAAGCTCCTTACCCTGGAAATCAGAAGAGGCGACGAGACATTATCTGTCGAGCTTATGACCGAGAAAAGAACAAGATATGAAATGGGCTATGCTGGCTTTTTTGGCAAGATTTTAACCCAGGTTGCACTGGTTGTACCAGGTTCACCAGCAGAGAAAGGAGGAATGCAGCCCAATGATGTCATTCTGGCTATCAACGGAGAGCCAGTTTATTTTTATCAGTTTGTCGAGATTATCCAAAAAAATGCTGGCAATGAGCTTGAGTTCTTGATTGAGAGAGAAGGCGCTACCCAAACCCTTCGGATCACGCCTCGCCTCGAAGGAAAAGTTGGGAAAATCGGAATTGGTCAAGCTCCTAAATCTGTAATCAAGAAATATGGCTTATTCGCCGCAATACATCAGAGCCTCAAGGAAAGCATAAGGCTGACATTCTTGGTCATAAATTTCATAAAAGATTTGATTATTGGTGAAGCCTCTGCCCGCCAGCTCGGAGGCCCGATCGAGATTGCCAACATCTCTTATGCAGCTTTCCGTATGGGATTTATTTCCATGATAAGCTGGATCGCCATCATCAGCCTTCAACTGGGAATCATTAACCTCTTCCCGATTCCTGTGCTTGATGGCGGACATCTTCTCGTTCTTCTCCTGGAAGGGATAACCCGTAGAGATTTTAGCCTTAAAGTCAAGCAAATCGTGATGCAGGTTGGCTTTGCGATTTTCATCCTGTTGATCGTTTTTGCTGTTCTCAACGATGTCACGAGAAGATTGCCCAATGGTTGGGAAAGCCTTCTCTTCTGGAAATAAAGAGTATCGTTGCGAGTAAAACAAATGTCATTGTGAATAAAATAGATGTTATTGTGAATAAATTAAATGTCATTGCGAGCGAAGCGAAGCAATCTCATAAAATAAAACAGTCATTAAGAAGAGAGTCACGATGCGGCTGTCTCTAAAAAAATGAAAAAGAAAGATAAATCCTTTCCCTGCGAGTACAAACCTGTAAGCCAAAGACCACTTTTTCCGCGCCGTAAAACAAAACAGATTAAGATCGGATCAGTGGCGATCGGAGGAGGGGCTCCGATCGCCGTGCAATCTATGACTAAAACCGATACCAGGGACGTCAAAGGCACTCTTTCTCAGATAGGCAGAATGGAGCGGGCAGGATGCGAGATTGTCCGTCTTGCCATTCCGGACGAAGAAGCTGTAGAAGCTTTAGGAAAGATCCGAAGAAAAGTCTTTCTTCCCCTTATAGCTGATATCCATTTTGATCATAGACTGGCTTTGGCTTCCCTGGCTAAAGGGGTCGATGGCTTGCGGATAAACCCGGGGAATATCGGTTCTAAGGAGAAGGTGAAGGAGGTTGTTCAGGCAGCAAAAAGCGCGGAAATTCCTATAAGGATCGGGGTCAACTCAGGCTCTTTGGAAAAAGCACTCCTCAAGAAATACGGAGAGGCAACTCCTGAAGCCATGGTGGAGAGTGCTTTGAAACACGTGAAAATCCTGGAAGACTTAAATTTCAATCTCATAAAAATCTCTTTGAAAGCCTCTGATGTTTTTCGCACCTATGAAGCCTATCAGCTTATGGCCAAAGAAGTCGACTACCCCCTGCATGCTGGAATAACCGAAGCAGGAGGATTCTTTTCAGGGGCCGTTAAATCTGCCGTAGGATTAACCCTTCTCCTGAAGGAAGGGCTGGCAGACACCATAAGGATCTCTCTAACAGCTCCTCCTGAAGATGAAGTCCGAGTTGCTTTTAAAATCCTTTCATCCCTTGGAATCCGTTTTCATGGTCTTGATTTTATATCTTGCCCGGTATGCGGTCGGGCTGAAGTCGATATATTTAAAATCGCTCCAGATATTGAAAGGCGTCTCTCAGCCGTGAAGAAGAACATTAGGGTGGCTGTTATGGGATGTATGGTCAACGGACCTGGGGAAGCCAAGGAGGCTGACATTGGTTTAGCCTGCGGAAGAGGAGTAGGTATTATCTTCAAACAGGGTAAGCTCTATCGCCGATTGGAAAAAGAAGAAAAGATCACATCAGAATTTGTGAAAGAGGTCATGAATTTTGCTAACAGCCTGGATTAAGAAAATGTAAAAAAATGTAAAAAAATGGGGACGGTTCTATTTTTTCATATTTAAAAAATAGAACCGTCCCCTATAAATGAAATGAGTAAAAAAGTAAAATCAATCGAAGCCAACGCTGCCTCAGCCTTTTCCAAACTCGAAAAGTTAAAAAAGATTCTCTTGGAGATGCAGAAGGTCCTAGTGGCATATTCAGGAGGAGTGGACAGCACTTTTCTTCTGAAAGTTGCCAGCGATGTTTTGGGTAAGAATGTCTTGGCTGTAACAGCCAGCTCTGAAACTTATCCGCAGGGTGAAATAGAGGATGCCAAGAGACTCGCTCGAAAACTCAAAGTCCGCCACTCAGTCATTCATACCTGCGAGCTGGAAAACCCTGATTTTGTGAGCAATCCACCGCAGCGATGCTATTACTGCAAACAAGAGCTTTTTTCCAAGCTAAAGGAAATTGCTGAGGCAGAATCCATCCCGTATGTTCTTGATGGAGCAAACTATGAAGATACTGAAGATTTCAGGCCTGGCGCTGAGGCCGCGCAAGAACTGGGTATCCGCTCCCCCCTCAAAGAGGCAAAGCTTGTCAAGAGTGAAATTCGGGCTCTATCAAGAAAACTAAACCTGACGACTTGGGACAAGCCTTCTTTGGCCTGTCTATCTTCACGTTTTCCTTATTACTCAGCAATCGATATGAAAAGTCTAAAACAGATCGGTCAAGCCGAAGAATTCCTGAAGAAATTAGGCTTTAAACAGGTGAGAGTCAGGCACCATGACCATATTGCCCGGATAGAGATAGGAGCAGAAGAATTTCCAAAAATTATTGAAAAAGGAACAAAGGAAAGGATTGTCGATAATTTCAAGAAGCTTGGCTATACCTACGTGTCATTGGATCTAGCAGGCTACAGAACCGGGAGCATGAATGAACCCCTCCCTCAGTCAGTCAAGAAAAAAAATAAATAATTAGACAACAAGATTATCTGGCCTTTCTCCCTTAAGCCCCTGTATCAGGTTTCGAGCAGCCATCATTGACATTTTTAAGCGGGTTTCATAGGAGGCGCTTCCTATGTGAGGGAGAAGGACCACATTGTCCAAGGAAAAAAGCTTTTCGTGAATCTCTGGTTCTTTCTCATAGACATCCAGGCCAGCTCCCCATATTTCACCTTTCTCTAAGGCTTCAGCCAGAGCTTGTTCCTCGATAATAGGTCCGCGGGCTACGTTGATAAGAATAGCCTCTTTTCTCATCAGTTTTATCTTTTCTTTAGAGATCAGATGATGTGTTTGGGGATTGAGTGAAGCATGGATAGTGATGATATCAGAAACGGACAGAAGCTCATCTAAAGGGAGGAAAGAAGCCTTGTATGTTTTTTCTTCTTCAGAGCTTAATCTATGCGGATCAAAATAGAGAATATCTATCTTGAAGCCCTGAGCTCTCAAGGCGACGGCTTTGCCAATCCTTCCCATACCGACAATTCCTAAGCGTTTTCCGGTGATCTCTTTTCCCAAGCAAAGGTCTAACTCCCAACTCTTGAATTTTTTCTGACGCGTGAACTTATCTGCCTGAGGGATCTTTCTGGCCACCGCAAAAATGAGAGCCCAGGTTAGGTCAGCCGTGGTATCTGTCAGGACTCCAGGAGTGTTGGTAACCAGAATTCCCTTTTTCCGGGCATGATGGATATCGATGTTGTCATAACCCACGGCACAGTTGGCTATAATTTTTAAGGACGGCGCAGAATCCATGACTTCCTTGTCGATCTCCTCAGTCAGAAGAGAGAGAAGCCCTTCCTTATCCTTGATTTTTACCATGATTTCCTCTTTTTCTGGTTTTCTGTCTTCGGCTCCGACTTCGATTTCTGTATGTTCTCTCAGATACTCATATGCCTCTGGCAGAATTTTTCGAGTCATTAATATTTTGGGCTTCATTCTTCTCTCCTTTATATAAAAGGCAGATAGTATTTTTTGATTTTCTCATCCAGTCCAGGGTCAGAAAACATATGTTTCCACTTCTTTCCGTATATTTCATCGCTGACAATCATCAAAGCAGATGCCTTGACATTTCTGAATTCGGCCAGCGAAAATACAGCCGAAGTTTCCATATCCACCAGGTCGATTCCTTTTCTTTGTTTTTGTTCCAGCCAGGTTTTTGTTTCCCGATAGGGAGCATCAGTCGAGACAAGAGAACCTTCTAAATAGGGAAGATGATGGGAGTGGAGAATTTTTTCGATATTTTTTTTCAAGGACAAAGATGGCTTGAAATATCTTTTATGGGGAAAATAGTGCCTCGATGTCCCTTCTTCTGAAAGAGTCCTTGAAATACTGACCGCGCTTCTCATCGGATACTCACGATTGAGGGAACCGCAGAATCCAAGCATGATGATTTCTTCTGCTCCTGAAACAATGAGTCCCTCTAAAGAGAGAACGGCTGCTGAGGCTCCTACAGATTGATAAAGAACAAATTTGTCTTTAAGGATAAAAATCTGGCCATAGCCCAAATTTATTTCTTTAGCAGCTTTTCTTTTAAGTTTTTTCTGAAGAATATTTGAATGTGAATCCATAGGAATATAGAGAACTTTTTTTCTTTTCATGCCCTTGAGCCTCTTTGGATTAACCAGGGATTCCTCTGCGCTGCTCATTCGTTAAAGTCCTTATTGCGTGACATGCTCTAAGACATCTCACCCTTAAACATTTTTATATAGTAATGAGTAAACAGACAATAGTAAATAGTATTTTATTTCTGTTTTAATTAGAATAGGAATTATGAAAAAAGAGAATTTATCTCCAGGTGAGATTTATCTTAAAGACGAAAGATTCAGAATTTCTTACTATTTCTCTTTACAGAAACTGATGGATTCTTTGAGTAAGATCGGTCTCATCAATCCCCCTCTTGTGACTACTCGCAACGGTCGTCTCATTCTTGTAACCGGCTGGAAAAGAGTTCTGGCCTGCCTCAAGCTTTCTTTCCCCTCCATTCCAATTAAAGTAAGCGAGAAGGAAGATGACCTTCAGAATTTTCTGATAGCTGTCCATGAGAACCTGGCCACCCGGAAATTTAGTTTAATTGAAAAAGCTGAAATCATTCGCAGGCTCAAGGGCTTCAGAGTTGAAAAGAATCAAATCATCAGGAATTATTTGCCGCTCCTCGATATTCCACCCGATTCCGCTGTTTACGAGACATATCTATCTTTGGCAGGATTTGAATCCGAGCTGAAAAAGTTCGTCTACGAGAAAGACCTTCCCTTTTCTATCTTTCAAACATTGTCAGAATTGAAACCTGAAGCGAGAAGGCTTGTGATGCCTATTCTCGTGCCCCTTGGCCAGAACAAGCAGAAGGAAATCCTCGAAGACCTCCAAGAGATATCCCAAAGAGAGAATATCGCAGCCGAAGATATTCTAAAGACTGTAGAAATTCTGAACATCCAGAGTTCTGAAAATTTGTCTCCTTTACAGAAGGCAGATAAAATCCGGGCTTTGCTGCGAAAGAGAAGATATCCGTCCTTTTCCTCTTGGAAGGAGTCCTTTGATTCCACTCTGAGAAAGATGCACTGGCCTGAAGAGATAGCCGTGAAACATTCTCCCTTTTTTGAGGATGAAGATATATCTGTAACTTTCAGCTTTAAAAATAAGAAAGAGTTTGAAGAAAATATCTTGAAACTCAAGCGAATGGCTTCCAAAAGAGAATTTTCTAAGCTTTTCAGATAACAGCTTGTTTAAGTTTATGTGATCTAATAATCATTGTAAGGGACAAATTAATAATGTCTTTGCGAGCGAATCAAATTAATTGTCATTGCGAGGAGCGTAGCGACGAAGCAATCTCTTAAGAAAAAAGGATGAGATTGCCACGTTGCGCTCGCAATGACAATTTTATATGTTCTTTACAATGAAAATTTAATTAAGAATGCCTAATTCGTCGTACTTTCCTCAGAAAATCTATATCGAAGAAGGAAGTCTTGACTATCCCCTGACCCAAAAAATCTTAGATAAATCAGGTCGGATACCGAAAGAAATTATTAGAAATCCCCAAGAAATAATTCAAGAACTTCACGACTCAAAGGATTGGATCGGTGAGGGAAAAAAATTTTTATTGTTAGCCAAACAGAGAGGACGTTTCGTCAAACCCTGTCCTTGCACTCCTCGCTACATAGGCTGCAATTATTTTATCATCAACTTAGTCTTCAATTGTCCTCTTGATTGCACGTACTGCATTCTTCAGGATTACCTCTCTCATCCGCTGATTACAGTCTTTATTAACCTGGAAGATTTGTGGAGGGAGCTTGATGTTTTTTTACAGAAGCGAGAGGGAAAGTATCTGCGGATTGGGACAGGCGAGCTGGGAGATTCCCTTGTATTAGACCACTTGACAGAAAACTCAAAGGATTTGATATCATATTTTAGGAACAAAGAGAAAGCTGTTCTGGAATTAAAGACAAAGACTGTTGAGATAAAAAATATTTTAGAAATCAAGCCAGCAGATAATGTTGTCATTTCTTGGTCCTTGAACGCCTTCAAGATAGCTGAAGAGGAAGAAAAAAAAGCACCAAGAGTTGAGGAGAGGATAAAGGCAGCACTGCGAGTTTCAGAGAAAGGTTTTAAACTCGGGTTCCATTTCGATCCCTTAATCCGTTATCCAGGCTGGGAAGAAGAATATGCTGAAGTTATAAGAATATTGCTGAACACGGTTGACCCGCATGGCATAAGCTGGATTAGCCTCGGCAGCCTGAGATTTCCTCCTTCATTAAAACCTCTCATCAAGAAGAGATTCCCTCGTATAAAGATAATCTATGATGAGTTTATCAAAGGAAAGGACGGAAAACTCAGGTATTTTAAGCCTCTTCGCCTTGAGCTTTACCAGAAGATTGTCAGTTTTATCAAAGGTGCCGGAGGGGAGATGATTCCTCTTTATTTTTGTATGGAGAGCGAGGCGATTTGGAAAAAAGTAATGGATTGGGCGCCAAAAGAAAAAGAAGATGTGGAAAGCTTCCTTTCCCCTTGGAGCAACCAGTTGGATTTTTAATCGAGTTTTTCTGTTCTCTTTTCCGTAATAATGCCTACTATCTCTAGCCCGGCAGCATGAATGATGTCAATGATATCGACAACTTTTCCGTATTCCAGGTCTTGATCGGCTCTGAGATAAAGTTTCTTTTCGCTCACCATCAGAAAGGCTTCCTCGAGCATTGTCTGTAGATTCTCTTCTGTGGCTTGGTCATTGTTGACATAAATGGTGCCATCCTTCTTAATGGCGAGAACAACTTCTGGATTATCGGGCATATTTATAGTATTGAGAGCGGTGGGGAGCCTAACATCGACTCCTTTCTGGAGGAAAGGGGTTATCACCATGAAGATGATAAGCAGAACAAGAAGGACATCGCACAGGGGAACGACATTAATTTCGGACTGGAGTTCTTCTTTGTCGCCGACCGATACAGCCATTTTAAACCTCTCTTTTATTCCTTGAAATTAAATAATCTTCTTTTTTAAACTTTTTCTTCGTGTCTTCTGATGAAGAAGTCAACAATTTGTGAAGTCGTATTAGACATCTCTGCGCCGTAGATATCTGTTCTGTTGGTCAAGATGTTGTAGCACCACAGAGCGAGGATAGCCACTCCGATTCCGAATGCAGTAGTGATCAAAGCTTCTGCAATTCCCGATGCTACTGCACCGATACCACCCGAGCCTGTAAGGGCCATTCCGCGAAAGGCATTGATGATGCCGAAAATTGTTCCGAAAAGGCCGATAAAAGGAGAGGAAGTTGCTATTGTAGCTAAGGTGCTCATTCCACTTCTTAGTTCCTGCGTGAATATGGTAGAAGCTCTCTCGCATCCTCTCTGGGCTGTTTCGACCTGTTCTTCAAAGCTAAGGTTTGCCTGTTGTCCTTCCATGAATTCATGGATTCCAGCAGCAGTCACTCGAGCTAGATGGCTTCCCCTGTTTTCCTTTTTATCGGAAAGGGCCAGGGCTTCCTGAATCTGTCCTTTTTTCAGCATATTAGCAAGTCTAGGCGCAATATCCTTAGAACGTTTTTTCGCTTTGCCGAAAGTAAACATTCTTTCGATAAAGAGATAAACGGTTATGACGGAAAGGATAATGAGAATAATCGCAACAGTTTTAGCCACAGCTCCCATAGCCTGCCACATTTCAATCAGACCAAATTGCATTTTAAGTACCTCCTTTTTACCTAAAATGGAAACTCATCTAGAGTTTTTTTTATTTTAATTTAAATGTAACCGTGACGGTAAAGATAACGCCTCTGGGTCTTCCGTTGATGATCATGGGTTCGTAGACCCACTGCCGGACAGCGTCGATG
>Ga0209636_10007206_pt1 | contig 11352 bp, 8 predicted proteins | sample DeeMarSWOR152_54_FD_187464 | JGI IMG/M metagenome (GOLD analysis project Ga0209636, IMG submission 187464) | Marine sediment microbial communities from White Oak River estuary, North Carolina - WOR-1-52-54 (SPAdes) (version 2) | ecosystem: Environmental > Aquatic > Marine > Intertidal zone >... | reverse complement strand
CCTCAGGTACGCCAGCCAAATCTTTCGGTAAAAGGCGGGGTTTTATATCCTCCCGCCCTTTTTTAAGCTCTTCACCGTTCAAAAACCTGTCAATGGATGTTGCCGCTTTGTGTCCTGCGACGATAGCATTGACTGCGACGTCCGGACCGGAAACAACGTCCCCGCCGGCAAATATCCGCTTGACATTAGTAGCTAATGTGTCTTCGTCAACATAAATAAATCCCGCCCGGGTTTCCAACAGACCATCGGCGGCTTTTAACAGCTCCCAGTCAACAGCCTGGCCGATAGCTACTACAACTGAGTCAGCAGCCATAATGTGTTCAGAGCCCGGTCTGACCACCGGGCTGAACCTGCCTTCTCTATCGAAAACCGAGAGGCATTCTCTGAACTCAACGCCGGCTACGTGTCCATCGCCGCCGACAATACGTTTCGGAGAAAGCCTGTTGCGGACTACGACTCCTTCTTCCTTGGCGGCGTGGACTTCCCGGCGGGAAGCCAGCATCTCATCAGGGGATTCAAGACAGGCAAGACAGACTTCTTTGACCCCCAGACGAACGACCGTACGGGCAACGTCAACAGCAACATTACCCCCGCCGATGACCATTACCTTTTCGCCCAGGTCAACGGGCTGACCGAGACTTGCGGCTCGCAACAGGTCTGTAAAGCCGTGGACTCCTTCCAACTCTGTACCTGATACGGGTATCAAACCGGTCTCTGTAACCTGGACAGCTTTAAGGTCGGTTAAGACTCCGATGTCAGCTTCCTGGCTCACGGCGGGAATTACCACATTGGCTTCGATTATGAAGTTGGAATCCTTAATGGGGACAGGTCGTCTTCGCCCGGAGGCATCAGGTTCACCCAGAGCCATTCGAATACATTCCAGAGCAGCTACTCTCCCGGCCGTCCCGAGGATTCGTATCGGTGAGGCCTGAAAACGGAACTCAACGCCTTCCTCTTCGCAGGCCTTTATTTCTTCTTCACTGGCGGGCATCTCAACTCTGCTGCGCCGATACAGAACCGTAACTCGCCGAGCGCCCAAGCGCAGCGAAGTGCGGGCAGAGTCGATGGCGGCGTTTCCGCCTCCGACGACCACCGTAACCTTATTTGCAATATCGGTCGGTTGTTCCATCTTGGCGCGATGCAGGAATCTGGTGCCGTGAATCACACCCTCAAGGTCTTCGCCCTCAATACCGAGCCGGCGGCTCTTGTGAGTTCCGATCGCAATGAAGATGGCCTCAAAACCCTGGCCGAACAAATCGTTCAATGTCCGGTCGGGGCCTACCGGAGTGTTCAGTCTGATTTCCACACCGGCACGCTTTATAGCTTCAATCTCGTAATCTAAAATCTCCACCGGCAGTCGGTAGCGGGGCACCCCAACCCGCAACATCCCTCCCACCACGCTGAGTTCTTCGAAAACTACAGGTTTATATCCCATGTTGGCTAAGTCCCACGCGCAGGTCAAACCGGCTGGGCCGGAACCAACAATAGCCACCTGTCGCCCAGCGCCTCGTTGTTCTGGAAATTCGGCTTTTCGCCTCGCGATTAGATGATCGGTGACTTCCGGCATTTGCCCTCTCCGGACGGCACTGATTTCGCGGTCGGCAAGGAACCGGTGCAGGTCACGAATTGCAAGAGCTTCGTCCAACCTGCTTCTATTACACGCGTCTTGACAAGGGTGGGTGCAGATACGACCGCATGTGGCAGGGAAGGGATTCCGGGCTCGATATAACTCCAGGGCCTCATCGAACTTTCCTTGGGCTAAAAGAGCAAGGAAACCTTGCACATTGACGCCAGCGGGACAGGCATTCCGGCAAGGAGCAGTAAGGTGCTTATCAATAACGAATGCATTAGGATATGCTTGCGGACAAGGGCGGAAAATCGCTTTTCTTTTGCCAATCTCTGCTTCAAATTCGCTGGTTACCGTAACGGGGCACACATCGGCACATTCGCCGCAGCCGGTGCATTTTTCCAGATCTACAAATCTTGCCCGTTTTCTAATCTTTGCAGTAAAATGGCCGGCGGACCCGGAAACCTCTTCCAGGTCAGCCCAGGTAATTGTTTCAATATTCAGGTGCCGGCCACACTCGACTATCTTCGGCGACAAGATACACATTGCGCAGTCGTTCGTGGGAAATGTTTTGTCCAGCCGGGCCATGTTACCGCCGATCGCGGGGGAGCTTTCCAGCAAATAAACCTTCTGACCGGACTCAGCAAGGTCAAGCGACGCCTGAATGCCGGCGATTCCGCCTCCAATTACAAGCACCGCCCCGACTTTCTTCTGTTTATTTTTAGTAGGTGCGATCATTTCTACTCACAGCGATCCCAGCCTTTTACGAAATTTAAGATTCTGCTGTGGTAATTTCTTCTACTTTCTTTTTCATCTTTTCGAATTTATCGTGATCTATTACCAACACATTCACCAGGTCCCGTCGCAGTTTATGTGCGAATTCGTCCAACTGTTCGATTTCCTGCAGCAACTCGCGGCGAACGTATCCCTCTTCAACCGACATTTCCCGCAGTGCCCTCATCACATCTCTGAACTTGACATTCTGCGGGCATTTGGCACTGCAGGAATAACACTGAACACAGCGCCAGATTATCGGAGAACAGAGCACTTTTTTGCGCATTCCAAGCAATACCTGTCGGATAATCCTGCGCGGGTCGAACTCCGGGTCCACGGCCGATACCGGACAACCTGCCGTACACGTGCCGCAGGCAAAACATAGCTTAATATTCTCTCCGCCAGGATGGGCAGCAACGTCGTATTTGAACCGAGGATCAAGATTCTTGGTTTCTATCACTTCCATTTTCGATTTCCGATTTTCATTTTTCATTTTTCTGACTCCAATCGGCAATTGGAAGCCGCCAATCGTCAATTGCGCAGTCCTGCCCTTTGTACAATTTCGGGCACCTTTTCTTCCCACCCGATAGCCATAATATGAACGCCCGCCACGCCTTCAGTCTGGCGCAGTTGCTGAATTTGCTCTACGCAAATCTTAATCCCTTCAGCCTTTGGGTCTTTGGCCTTGGCTATTTTCTCGATGTAATAGTCCGGGACAGTTACACCTGCAACCTGGTCGCGCATATATTTGGCCATTCCCACAGACTTCAACGGGGTCACGCCGGCTAAAATCCTACATTTCTTGTGTAGCCCGTTGTCGCGTACCTCCTCCATCCAATTCTTAAAGCGGTCTATATCATAGACACACTGCGTTTGAATAAAGTCGACCCCAGCGTTGACCTTCCTCCTCAGACGGATAACCCGGAACTCAAATGGGTCCGCAAAGGGATTAGCCGCCCCCCCGATAAACATCCGCGGCTCTTTCACTTCTGCTTTCTTTGAGTCTTTGATTTCCTCACCACACGCAAAAACTTTTTCATCACGCATGTTTTTGACTATTTGAATCAACTGTATCGAATCAATGTCAAAAACATGTTTAGCTGTGGGATGATTGCCACAACTCTGGTGGTCGCCGGTCAGGCAGAGGATATTACGAATACCCAATAGATACGCCCCGAGAATATCTGATTGAATGGACAGCCGGTTCCTATCCCGGCAGGTCATTTGTATGATTGGCTCAAGACCAAGATCCAGAATCAGCTTACCGGCGGCGATGCTTGATACACGTACAATTGCGGTTTGATTATCCGTTATGTTTACGGCATCCACCCAACCCTTGAGCAGGTTGACCTTCTTATTGATAACCTCCAAGTCGGCGCTTTTGGGCGGACCGAGTTCGGCGGTTACCGCAAACTCACCGCGGCAAAGCACCTTCTCCAGATTGCTGCCAGATTTGTAAACATTGTCAGCCATTACAACCCCGCTACATCTTCTCTCGATAGTCTTCTTGGCCCGCCGTCGTGGGTTCGGCTCCAGTCTCTGGGCGCAGCATTTTCAAGAAGCACATCCAACCTGCCAAGTGTTTTGAGCCTGTCGTAAATCAACTGCCAGCCGCACTCAATATTTTCAGGGTCAACCTCGCACTTGCCGTCGACAGAGCCACCACAGGGGCCATTCAACAATGACTTTGAACATCGTGTTACTGGACAGACGCCGCCAAATATGCCGAGTTTACAGTCGCCACAAGCCAGACAATTTTCTGACCACTGGCCGGCACCATCGTTAGTTCCGCAAAACATCGTATTCAAAGCTGGATAAATCGGTTTATCTGGGAAAATCTTCGCTACCATCTGGACCCCAACTCCGCAGGCCATCGACAAAATTGCATCACAGGACGCTGCTTGGTCCTTTATGGCATCGAAGAATTCCGCATCACATTGTCTTTCTATAGTATTCTCAATCACCTCACTATCGCTGGACAGTCTCAAAATGGAAGCCAGCGTTGCGACTTCTCTTTCGCCGCCTGCCAGGCAGACAGTAACACAGGTACCACAGCCCAGGACGAGTATACGTTTGTGGCCCGCAAGATAACCTTTGATTTCTTCAATTGGCTTCTGTTCTGCAACTATCATTTTTCAACTCCAACATCAGCAGCTCTTTTGGCCGATTCGACCTACTGTAACGGTGACGAAATCCACCGCATATCCGCGGCCCACTTTCTTACCATCTATAATTCGCGATGTTTTTCGTTCTTTACTCCTTCACAGATTCGCACATATTCGAGAAATTTGGCCGGTTCCATCGACGCCAATTCCCCAAATACCACTCGTTTATTATCTACCCCCGCTTTCTCCAGTTCCCTATTGAGACGTTCTGTTCTCTTCGCCGCCCCAGTGGAGCCAACCAGGTACTGGCAGCTTTCCAGATGACAGCCGAGAATTATCACTTTTTCCGCTCCACGTTCCAACGCTTGCAAAACGTCTCGTGGATCTACTTTCCCGACACAGGGAACGCGAATCAGACGAACTTTCGCGTCATATTCAGAGCCGTTAGTTGCTGCGGCAGTTGCAGCAGGATAAGCCGAATTCTCGCAGGCAAAAACTGTTATTTGAGGTCTGTCTCCAACCTCTGCTGCGATTTCTTTTTGCGTATATCGAGGTAATTCGATGGCACCTGCTGGGCACACGGCAGCACATATTCCGCAACGCTGGCAGGCCACCGCTGATATCGAAGCAACACTGTTATCAACATCGATGCTGACCGCACCGTGTGGGCATATTCGCATACATGTCAAACAGAGTACACATTTATCACCATCTACTACCGCCGCATCATCGAGAATCTCAACTTCTTTGTTTTTAAGCAGTTCATGTATTTGATTTGCGGTCGCCAAACCGTCAGTCTGAGCGTCCCTGAGTTCATCTGTGCCCCCGGCTAAACCTGCAACAAAAATACCTTCCCGATTGGTCTTCGTTGGCAAAAGCCATACGCTGTCTGCCTGTAATGTTTCCTCCGGACCGGGCTGCAGGCCTTCAATCAAGCTTAAAAGCTCGTTATTGCCGTTTGCCGCGGCGGTATCACCCATAATCACCAAGTCAAACTCTTCTGAGATTTCACAGCCTACAAGCGGTTCTTCCACCTTCACCACAGTCTTATTACCCTGCTCGGAAATGAGAGGTGGTGACTCATACTTTATAATTACTACCCCCCCCTGTCTGGCTCGCCGATAGAGGCCTTCCAGACCCACCGTGGACACCCGGATGTTATGGCAGTACAATTTAACCTCAGCTCCAAAACGCTTCGTCAACAACTCAGCCGCCGAGAGCACACCGGCCGAGACAGACCGACCTTGTTCGCCGAGTACGTCGATTACTATGGCAATACGTTTTGGAACTTCACCGCCGTTATGAACGAGCGGTGCCAATTCTGACTTCGTCGTAGCTGAATCCCCGGCCAAAACGAGCGCCCCCGCCGAAATCACCTGTTCTTTACCGCCAGAATCAATTACGCAGGTGAAATTGCCAAATTCCCCCTTCACAGATTTCAAAGATGCAGCAGTTTGAACGCATATATGTTTGTCTCCCATCACCTGCTTAATAAGCTCATCTACTCGACTTTGCACAAGGGATGCAGAGTCGGAGGAACAAGAAGCCACATAAGCATAAAGTTCCGGCATTTCTGCCACCAGTCCTCCTAATTTTTTGCTCTTTTCCACTAGTGTTACTCTATGGCCGAGGTGTGAAAGGGCAACTGCTGTTTGCATTGCCGCCACGCCTCCACCAATAACCAACACATTCTGATTCACCGGCACCTTCTTTGATTCGATGGCTGATGCCAGCCCCACTCGCCGAACAGCCGCAGTCAGAACCTCCGCACTCTTATTCGTGGCAACCTCTGGCGTGCCTGTAACCCAAGCACAGTGTTCACGAATATTTACACACCACAGAAGCCCTTCACCGAGGCTATTACCCTGCATTGTCTCGTGCAGAGTTGCGTCAAAAATCCCCCGGTCGCAGGCTCCTATTACCAAACGCGTTATGTGATTACTATTTCGAAAAAGGGATTTTACCGCCTTGGTGCATTCATTTTGTTGGCAGAATTTCGAGCAGAGCTTTACCGTGGCCACCGCAGGCAGTCGGCTCAACTGCTTCCGGAGCCGGTCAAAATCAAGCCGTCCGCGCAACGTCCCACCACAGTCACACAGCACGATGCCTACATCACCACGATTTGTCTGTTCAGCCTTTTGTATCACCTGCTAAAGCTCACTTATTACCGCGGCACTAACCGCTTCTGCCTGGGCCATACAGGACTGTATATCCTTGGGAGATTCGCACGCCCCCGCCACGAATATTCCTTCGCGCTGCAAAGCCGGCATAGGCGAAGCGTCTTTCAGCCCGAAGAATCCCTGTTCGTCAACCGGTATCAGCAGTGCTTCTGCCAGTTTTGTCGCATCCGGCCTTGGTCGAATTCCGACCGCCAAAACTACCAGGTCAAACTCTTGCTCACAAACCTGAATTTTGTCCTCCGGGAGAGACTGCGGAGTGAACCTGACCTGGAGTGTACCGTTCTGGCCCTGTTTGATCTCGTACGGTCGAGAGCGGATGAAAGTCATTTTATCTTTACACTTCTTGTAAAAATCATCGAATCCTTTACCGAAGTTTTGAATATCCATATAGAAGACTGTAAGCTCTGCGCCATTGTCCTTGTACTTTATTAGTTGGGCCATCCTTAGAGCGTATGCACAGCAGACCGCTGAGCAGTAATCTGTATCGTCGGGCCGGCGATGCACCAATTCGCTCCTTGAGCCGACGCATTGGATAAATGCGATACGTTTTGGCCGCTTGCCATCTGAAGGTCGAGTAATCTCTCCTTCAATGGCGAGCTGCCGCTCAGCGTCAATGCCGGTAATAATATTTGCTGCCCTTCTATACCCATATGAACAATCTACGGCAGGATCATAGGGTTCGTAACCGGTAGCTATAACCACGGCATCTATATCTATTTGGCTTTGGGAGCTTTTATCTTGCATATTAATTGCGTCGACCGGGCACGTTTGCTCGCAGATTGAGCATTCCTTGCCCTTAGCTCGCCGACACAATGAGTAATTGAACACCGGCACTGCTGGTAAAACCCTCAACCCTGTTAAATTGATACACTTTTCAGGACACACTCCTACACAAACCTGGCAACCTATGCATTTTTCACGGTCTACAAAGGTCGGCTTATGCTTTAAGACAGCAGTGTAACGGGAACCATTTGTACCAGCTTCGAGTTTTATTAGCTCAGTCAGCGTATGAATGCGAACATTGGGTGAGGCAACCACACTTCTTAAAAGCTCGTTCGCTACGCAGACATTGCACCGCAGGCAGACATCTGTCGCTTTACAACCCATCTCGACGACATGGCCACCAATCGTGGCTTGCTTCTCGATAAGATAGACTTGCTGACCAGCCCGGCTCAGCCGCTCAGCTACAGTTGCTCCTGAGATGCCAGCTCCTATAACAAGAACACAGACGCGTTTTTCATTTGTCTGTATTTGGGTTCGATAAGATGGTTTCCTGTTCGAAACTACCATATTCTCGCTCATCTTCACAAAGATGCAAAAGTGGTTTGTCTGCCCACCTGGCTCAAGGATGATTGCTTAATCGCAAAAGCAATCTTTGAAGCAATACACTTCCAAGAGCTACCACCAACGCAATCCAACTATCTCGAAAAATCCGTTTGGCAAACTTATGTTTTTCTTTTCCAATATGTTTTGTTCGATCCCTAAACTATTAGCACGGCCGAGCATTTTTAGTTCCCGCTTAAAAACACTTTCCGAAAAGCTATCTCTTCAAGAAACTTGTGTGCAGAGGTACTTGCTGACGGCGTTAAGCAAAACATTAGGCTTTTCAGCTTTGTCTACAAACTCATCCGCTTCGGTAAGCAGAGCATCTTGACGACTCGCTGTAGTCTCTCCCCATCTGCGGGTTATCCCGCTGTAAACAACGATAGGCAAATTCTCAAACTCTGATTCCTTTTTCAAGTCCTTTATAGCTGCAAATCCATGCTGCCCGGTCATTATTATGTCCATGATAATAAGATCTGGCTTAATCTCCCGGGCCACCGCCTTGCCTTCTTCTGCAGAGAAAGCACAAACTACCTCCCATCCTTGAGCCCTGAAGCGTGGCTCAAAAGCCGAGATAACCTCCTTGTCATCTTCTACCCAAAGTATTGTTTTCTTAGCCATAATATTCTCCTGTGAATTTCTATCTTTGTCACAAGTCATAAAACCGTTCGCTATTTGAAATATAAAGGAATTGCCGTGTTCCCTCGGCTCAACCCATATATCTCCACCATGCTTGGCAATTATTTCTTTGGTGATAAACAGACCCAGGCCTGTACCTTTAACTTCTCTGGTTTCAGGGACATCGAGTCTCGAAAACTTCTTGAAAAGCCTGGCTTTCTCCTGCTCTTGAATGGGTCTTGAGTCGTTATAAATTTCAATCTGGGTTTTGTTACCAACCTCCTTAGAGCCGAGTATTACTTTTCCTTTATCAAATCCGTATTTAACGGCGTTACCAATGAGATTATTTGACGCCACAATAAGCAAATCTCTGTCGCCTTTGACTTTTATGTTAGGCTGAATATCGTTGATAACCTCCATATGTTTCTCGGCAATCTCGTAAGCAAAAGCATCCAGCGAAGGACCAAACACATCTTCTCTTAAACACACTTCCGCTGGATTCAGTTCAAGCTCACCTTTCTCTATTCTGCTTAAATTGATGAATTTGCTTAATGTTGCGGCTAAGTAGTCCAGGTTTTTTGCAACTGAACAAAGAGCTGCTTTTTGTTTGGAATTGATGACACCGTAGAATCCGTCCAGAACAGAATAAGCATTAGCAAGCGTTGAGGCTAATACTCCCTTAAGTTCGTGTGATACAAAACCAACCAAGTCAAGATAAGTCTTGTTTAAAGCAGCCAGGTTTTCGTTTGAAATTCTTAGGCTTTGTTCTCTTTCATCAAGACGTACAGACATATGGTTGAACGAGCGAGCAAGGATATCCAGCTCCAACGTCCCGGTTTCTGCATCAACTTCATACCCAAGATTTCCCCTCGAAAGCTTATTGGTCGCATCAAGCATGCTCGTAAGAGGTCGAGATACAATCCCAGCAAGAATCAAAGCAAGCACAACTGCGGTAGAGGTAGCAATTAAGACTATTGCTAAAAAGACAAGGAAGACATTTTTGGCCATATTAATAAAGGGTTTTTCTAAAGTACCCACATATAGTATTCCAATTACTTTGCCGTTAAGATCCCTAATGGGTTCATAGGCCGTTTTATACCAATCTGTTACCACAAATGCCCTATCTATCCAAGGTAGTCCTTTTGCCAGCACCTGCTCATATACTTCCTCAGATACCCGTGTGCCAATTGCTCTGCTACCATCTGCGCATCTTACATTAGTTGAGACCCGCACATCTCCTTGAAAGATGGTTGCTGTGCCGATATCTTTGCCCTTATATTTAATACCCAGGTATACTGTCTCTTTGACTCTATCAACAATGTCATAATTTCGATTCAGCAAAATGCCTCCGTAAAGCACTCCGATCAGCCTGTGGTCATAACCGAATACGGGCGCAGCGGCTTTTATCATCATTCCCGCAGTCTGTTCAGTTTCCGATCGTGGCTTGGCTTTTGGAGTAGGTATGAATTCGACATAAGCTCGTTCAGCCAGTTCTGGTCCTTCCTTTTTCAGTTCCTCCCCCGGCACTATCACCGTACCGGCAACAACTTCCATACGTGATAATGCTGAGCTCACAAACTCATCTTGTGCTTGGCTGTCCCCGGTAACAGATGGATTACGGGCTCTCACGAGAACCTTACCCTCTTCATCGGTAAAACTCAGAACGTCCAATAACTCCACCTGTCTTATCTTTTCCAACTCCTTTTGAAGTGATCCCAAATCATTGGCTAAGATCGTATCCTTTATGAAAAATCGAACAGCGGTGAATCTAATTATGTCTTTTACGTTTTCGATCTCTTGCCTATATATCTGGCGAGCAGAATTTAGGTCATTTCTCACTCGCGTTTGAGCCTGTTCTATGATGTAGTTCTTAATGACATAAAACCCCAATACCGCAATAGACACCACGAAAACCGTGATAATGCTAAGGAACGATATGAGTATTCTCGTTCTGAGTTTTCTGGTTTTCATTCACTCTGCCTTGGTTCTTTAGCCTATTAAAGAATGACTGTGCTGCGTAATTGTCTCTTGGCATTGAGACAATTCTGTTTCTTGACAGTCCTCTTCACTCAATTCAGTTTTATCAGATGGGACCTTTTCCCGTTCTTTTTGGTATAGACATAGCTGCTTTAATGCAACCCGTTTCGTCACTACTATATCCGGCTTCCTTGTCCTTTCTGCTTATTGCAGTGCTCTAAAAACACTGTGAATTGCTAATTTCAATTCGTTCGTGGTCACAGTCTACACTTGTAAATACAAGACATCTCATTGTCAGCCTTGCTCACAGCCCCATAGTCTTCAATACCCCTTTTTAGCATCTTTCCACTTGAAGCGAGTCTGGACAACTTGGCCGGCTTCGGATGTAGCAACGTTCTGTAGAACAGGAATCTTCCTTAATAATTGCCCAAACGATACGGATCGGCACACATACTCTATTTCTGTCTGCAATGTGGGCTTGCAACTTTTGTGCCAGATATAAAAAACCACTTAGGATTTCTCCTAAGTGGTTTAATGTACGAAAGTTATCTACGTTTCTATGAGTATTGTCGGCTCTTTAGATATCTTTCAGGACACCCCTCGATATAGGGTATTTTGCCCCAATGATGGGGAGGGTTGCACCATTGAGCTCTATTTTATCCCATATCTCTTCAGCTTCGAGCGGAGAGTTTTGCGGTCTATTCCCAACCATTCCGCCGTCTTGCCTTTGTGTCCATTAAAGATCTTAAGCGTCTTCGCGATATGCTCTCTTTCTACATCAATAAGACGCTTAGCTTCACCAGTATCT
>Ga0209636_10007205_pt1 | contig 11353 bp, 2 predicted proteins | sample DeeMarSWOR152_54_FD_187464 | JGI IMG/M metagenome (GOLD analysis project Ga0209636, IMG submission 187464) | Marine sediment microbial communities from White Oak River estuary, North Carolina - WOR-1-52-54 (SPAdes) (version 2) | ecosystem: Environmental > Aquatic > Marine > Intertidal zone >... | reverse complement strand
GGCTTCCTCTGCTCTGAAGTGGTTTTTCCTTGGTTTAATTGAAATAGAGGGGCGGGTAGTACCTAAACCTGAGCCCGCCCCCTTATCTCCAGATGTAACTACACTCGTGGTTGGGGTGGTTGGAAAGGTTGATGTAGTTACCGTGATGGTTGTTGGTAATTTTGTAGTGGTTGTTGTTGCGGTGGTGGTTGTTGTTTCTCCTGGTTTTACTATTCTAAAGGCTGTTACTGCCTTTACGTTATTATCTACCAGAAGCCTTGCCTTGTACTCTCCCTGAGAAGAGAAGCCGTTATATTGTAGGTATGCATTTCCAGAAGGAGTTGTCTTTCCTTTTTTCTCCGAGATCACAAGGTCGTTCGGATTCAGGATTTTTATTGTAAATTCCGTATTTCCTGGGCCTGAGATTAACAAGTAAAGGTCTTGGTTTTGGTAGTAGCTCTCTTTGTCTGTGGATATCTCGAAGTTTTGGGAGGCGAGTGCGAGGGTAATTAGCAATATTGTTGAGAGGGTTGAGACTAACACAATTCCTTTCCAATTTGCCATTGATTTATTCCTAAGTTTCATCTGATCAATGCCTCCAGAATCCTATTTTTTTGGTAGTGAAGCTTTGCCTTCCCGACCTCTCTGACGAGTATCTTTCCCTCTGCCTCCATGATAGCGAGATACTTTGAGGCTGTAGACCTGCTGGTTTTAAGGGCATTAGCTACTTCCTCTATGGTCAAGCCATAATTCTTCTCTGCCAATAGCTCGAATATTTCCTTTTTTGTATTATTCTCTCGCATAAAATCACTCATTAATGGTATTTAATAATGATTAGTATTGTTAAGTACTATAATGATATATCACTATATTGTTATATTTGTTTTTGGTTTTCATTTCAATACTCCCTCGTAGTGTTTACCATCGAGCTTTGGAAAAGCTCGACCAAAAATTTTCTTTCAATTTTCATTTCAATACTCCCTCGTAGTGTTTACCTTTATGTAGAGCATTCCATCATAGCCCTGAGCGTATTGTCCTTTTGGTATGTCTATCCAGAAGTACATCGTTATGTTCGTACCGGCTGGAACGTCCGACCTTATTAAATCATAATTTAGGGTGAATCTCGTCGTGTTTGAGCTTGAATATTGATTCTCGTTATCGTTCCACGTCAGATTCCCCACACCAATTGTATAGTTAATACTGCCAAATCCGGTAACGCTCTGTGGTTCTAAGTCCGTTCCCATTATGTAGAGACCATCCACATCGTTCGAGTTTTCATTTAGGGATATATTATAGCCTTTTTCATCATTTTTCGACGCAGCATTTCCAAATGTTACGGGATCACAGACCCCAAAGTTTGTTTCGGTCCATGATAGGGAGAGTATCAATACAAGGGTTATCTCTATCTTTGTGTAGTTCGTTTCGTTTGCATCTGACAACGAGGAATTAAATAGAACATCCAACTTCCACAAGGATGTCAGATTTCCAGTGGCGTTTACCTGCCATGAAAGACTGCAGAAATCATCCTTGTCTAATGGGTTCTCTGAGCAATTCTTTGGGTTTATTCCAGATAAAACATAGAATGGCTTGTCTCCTGCTGTTGTGTTTACGGGTGTGTCAGGCAAGGATGATGATTGGTTATATCTCAGAGTACCGTTCACATTTCCACAATATCCATCCCTGCAGTAGACAGTCCCATTTATAATGAAGATTTTATTCTGACCCACCTTGTAGCCGGTATTGCTTTCTGCATCGCCCTGCCCGGGAATCTGGGGCGGTAAGGTCAGATTTACTTCCAGATAGCCGACTCTTGTTATGTTATAAACGGAATTATCATAGCTTCCCGAGCCAGTGGACGTATCATTGCAGAGGAAGTAGACTGGATATTGCTCTGTCTTTGAGGTTGTCATGTTGAAAACATAGTAGAAGGTTCCCATTTCAGCGTTTGTTAATTTACCTCCCAAAGATGTGTTCCAGGTTACCCTCCCATTGGACCAGTTTCCGCCGGTATAGTTTATCCCTCCCTCATGGTACCAGATATCAGCAGTTGCATTTATAACCCATGTTGAATTCAAACCCTCATGGTAGACATCATCTTCAGGAGCTATAGTCCACTGAGTGCTTGCATCGTTCCTTACATCTATCTCAACCCTGTATACCTTCGGCTCTCTCTTGAAGAAATTAAAGGTGGTATTTAAACCGGAATCTATCAATGTCCCCCCAGAATGCGTATTCCCTAAACCGGTAACATCATAGATCCTAATTTCTGTAACATTCGGCAATGGAACTCCTTTACCTCCACCGAAGGCAGTAAAGTCTGTAACATTAAACCAGATATGGGTTGAATTCTCTGACATGTTATAGTCCTCGGTAGCATTCACCTCCCATTGAGAGCAATTAGCAGTAGCAAAATTCCAGTTGACGCAGTGGACAACGCTACTTATGTTAAGACCGTTCTTTGGTATATAGAGCTCGGTCAAATTGTAAGAAAGTCCGGTATCGTTTAACGCATAAATAGCGGTAACATTCTCTATCTTCCACGGCATCTTTCCAGGATAATCCCCAACGACCTGGGGCTTTATGGTTAAATTCCCGGTGATATTGAGGTCTTTGATCCTTGCGGTTAGATTTCCTCCAGGTAAGGGGGTTATTGTTTCGATGTCATATCTCTGGTTGATGGCCAGTTCATCCGACAGTATAGCATCAGATAGTGTTATCGTTTTACCGCTGATTTCCTGCTCGAGGATATCGAGGATTGAGATTTCCGTATTCTCAAAGGTAATTCCGGTGGAATTAATAACTGTAACATTGACAGTCCTTCCTTCATATATCGTGAAACTCCATGTCTCGCTCCAATTTTGATTTAAGGCCTTGTCTTTACAGGTTATGTTCAATTGATGAGAGGAGATTGATAAGCCAGTTGCCGTTAGTGTTGTTGGCGTATTGTTCTGCGTTGTTTCATTTGTATCCTTTAGTTGGTTGTCAACGTACAGGGAACAGTTTAATTCCTCGGCCAAGTTGTCCGTTACAAGGAAGGAAAAATTTATTGTCGTATCTGCGGTATAAGAACCAGAAAGGGGGCTCTGCAATGTTATCTCCGGATATTCTGCATCTATTGTAATTGTTGTAGAGTCCTCGTTCTCTGCCGTCTTGTTATAGAACAGGGTTGCATTATCTGTGATATTGCACTTCAGTTCATAATTCCCTGTAGAAAGGCTTCCTGTATTCCATGTATATTTTGCGTATCCGGTTGGATTTGTTGTGTTGGTTCCCAGGAGTATTCCGCCCCGGTAGAATTTTACTGGATAGCCCTGAACCCCAATGCTATTGGTTGCATCAGTAACCCTGCAGATTAAGTCAATATCCTTATTCTGGGAATAATTCCCTCCTGAAGGGGAGATCCAGCTCAGATTAGACCAGCCCCAGATCGTGAATGACATTATATCTGTTACATTGGTATTTCCGGATGTGTCATTGGCGTAGATGCGCCAGCCGACAATAGTTCCGGGGGCTATAGATGAATTCTGCCAGGTGAAGGTTGACGAATCAGACTTTCCAGTTAATTCCTGGGGTGAGCCATAGGTTGTTTTGTTCTCCCACAGACCAGATTCATTTGTTTCCAATAAGGCTGAATCCAAGAGGATGTTGTCACTCCAGAAAGCTGACAGGGTAATGGTCTCGTTCCTGTGAACTACATCAGAGTACTGACCAGCAATGGTCTGGTTTTGATTGTTCCATGCAGAGGGGGTGCGGTCTTTAACGACAACTACATGATCATTAACATCCTCGTGTAGAGTGCCGGAGCCGTCATTTCCTGTTACATTTGTCTGCAGAATGTATTTCCCTGTCTGATTCGGGGGGATGAACTCTATGTCGTAGTCCTTATAGGAACCCTGGAGAACTCCGACAGAGCATGTAATCCTGTTTCCTGATTCCAGGCAGTTTCCATCCAGGGTTCCAGTAGACCACCCCGGAGGGATAGCAATATAGAGTGAAGTCCCAGATAGTGAATCCACATTGCAGAATTCTCTTAATCTGATGGTGAAGGAATTCTTCTTTCCAGCGGATGCTGTTAGGTTGTTAGGGGTCTGGGCTTCAAAGTCAAAGCCTTCTGTGTCGTTCCATGCGGTCCAGGCACAGGCTGCGTCGTTTATTATGTCAACATCTGTCCTATCTTGGGCCTGGTTTCCATACTCTGCTGTTGTTATATTCGCGGTGAATGTGACTGTCTCTGCTTTGCCTGCGAGGTTTGCCTCGTACCAGAATACAACTTGTTCATATGGAGGAATGGTCCACGGGGCCCCGGAGAAGTTTACCGTTCCAGCAGGACTTTCGCTACAGTAAGTTACAGAGCAGCCATCTGGGGTGCAACACTGGGCGAATGATGCTATCTTGTCCAAGCTCCACTTGTCTCTCACCTCTGTGAGGTTTACTGGATTTGGGTCTGTGTTATAGATTATGATCCCAGCTCTGCATGTGTTATCTCTTTCACATGGATCGGAGACAACCCTGTAGATAATGGGAGCACCTACCTGGAGGGTATTTAATATTTTTTGAGCCTCATTGTTTCCGGATTTATTGTAATAGAGTGTTGCATTATCGGTAATGTTGCATGTTATGGTTTCGTAACCTGTGCTGTTATCGGTAAAGGTCCATGATGCCCACCCATCCGCTAGTGTACCATTTGTTCCCATAAGATCGGTGGAGTTATAGAAGTAGACCGAATAGTTCTGGATCAGGGCACCGGTGACATTATCTGTAACCTTACACTTCATTGTAGTGGACTCGCCCTGGTTTATGGTAGATGGATTTAGAGAGGAATCACTGATCTCTACCCAGCCCCAGATCGTGAAATTCATAACTGCAGTGGAGTTCCGGTTTCCAACAGAATCATTAGCGTGAATTCTCCACCCTACAGAGGTTCCCAATGCGATGGAGGAATTACTCCAGGTGAAATTGGACCAGTTTCCTGTACCTGAAAATGAGAGAGGAGAGCCATAGCCTGTTTTGTTCTCCCATAGACCAGATTCATTAGTATCTAAGAGGGCAGTAGATAACTGTACATTATCCGTCCAATAAGCTGTTAATTTAATTGTTTCGCCCCTATGGTATATGCCCATGTAGTTACCATTAATTGTCTGGTTCTGTTTGCTCCATGCAGGGTTTGTATGATCTACGGTGAATGTCCTGGTCTCGCTTTTATTAGAATAAAATGAATCAGAGCAGTTTACATACCAGCTATGAATGTTCTCAGAGATTCCAGTTACATTAAACAATGTCGGAGTACCATTCTGTACAGACTCATTTGTCTGGTTTAGTTCAGAGTCAATGTAGAGGGAACAATTTAAGGTGGAAGCTATGCTATCTATAACCGTGAAATTAAAGGTTATGTTCTCGGTGGTTGTGTTAAATCCTGTAGGTGGAAAATTCAGGGTTATCTGAGGGGGATTATCATCAATTGTGAATTTGTATTGGGTATGATTTAGATTATCTGCAGAGTCATTGGCCCATACATCAACCACAGTTAAGCCCTCTGACCACCCTGTTGTATCTATATCGTATGGACTATACAATGTATTATTCGTTGTTCCGCCATTCTTTGACCACCATACCATAGCTAGGTTATCATCGGTTACATTCAGGTCTATAGTGGTTCCAGAAGTTATGGTGGAGTCATTTCCCGGAGAGATTAAGGTTATTGCAGGGTTTGTATGATCTACGGTGAATGTCCTGGTCTCGCTTTTATTAGAATAAAATGAATCAGAGCAGTTTACATACCAGCTATGAATGTTCTCAGAGATTCCAGTTACATTAAACAATGTCGGAGTACCATTCTGTACAGACTCATTTGTCTGGTTTAGTTCAGAGTCAATGTAGAGGGAACAATTTAAGGTGGAAGCTATGCTATCTATAACCGTGAAATTAAAGGTTATGTTCTCGGTGGTTGTGTTAAATCCTGTAGGTGGAAAATTCAGGGTTATCTGAGGCTTTGTTCTGTCAACAGTAATTCCTATATGATTATCCCAATCACCGAGATTGCCCTCTGTATCATTAGCTCTTGCTCTGACCTCATACTGGGCAGAATCTACCAGACCAGTTAGATTCCATGTACAGTTATATTCACTATCTCCATCAGTGTCATTACATGCAGACTTCCATTCAGATGACGGATTTTCTCTATACTCAAAGAAGACCCAGTCCACACCAGCAAGGTCGATAATGGTGGCATTCACCTCATAGGTATCGGTGGTAATGTTATCATTGTTTAATGGTCTATCTAAGGTAGCGGCAGGCCCTGTATTATCGATAACAACGTTAACATCGGTATAGTTGGATGCTCCGTCATCATCCACCACATTCACCCTGAGATAGCAGTTTCCATCTGTAGAGCATTCCAGATCTGTTGTAGTATCCCATGAACCGTTCCATCCATCTGCGGAGGAGGTGTCATTACAGATAAGAGATAGGGAGGTGTAACCAGAATCATTGTCGGCCCAGAACTCCGCGTACTGGATTGCTCCATCCGAATCTGAGGATGATGTGGCATTCAATACCTCTATTCCATGCACATATTCTCCAGGAGAAGGATAGTCCCATGCTGCTACAGGAAAGTCATTGATAGTTAAAGTCACTGTCTCTGTAGAATATGCTGTCGCAGCATTAGATGAGGTGGCCTTACATCGGATACCCCATGAATTACCCCCAGTATCAGAGCCAGCGGTTATAAGGAAGGTATATTCACATGCTGCTCCTCCGGCTGTTAGAGTACCGCATGAGTGATTGTCTACTGAATTAATTAAATCCGATGTAGAGGTGGTAACGTCGGTCCAGGTTCCTGGATTGTATTGAACCCAGATAGATACATTAATGCAGTCTAAACCTCCCTGATCGCAGGAGACATTACATGTCTGGTTATATGTGTTGTCTGGTGGGGACTCGTCTATCTCTATATCTGTCGATGGCTCTGTCATGTTTATGGTCATATTAGCTGAGGAGGATACAGTCCAAGTCTTGCCTGGGTATGTGGTATTCAGATTCCCTAAGGTATCGTTAGCCTTGGTTTTGGTCCAGTTATATTCTCCAGCCTGAGTGTTCTGATACTTCCCAGAATAAACATCGTCCCCAGAAACAGGATCACAGCCCTTACCATCGTCTAATAGAGTAAGGGTATCATTTTCCTCTATCCCTGGAACATCAATCTCAGCCCACACTGAATCCACAGCAACCAGGTTGTCTGTAACGGTTACATTTAAACAGATTATATCATTTACTTTCAATGATGTATCATTAATCTGTTCATTACTTATTGTGGGGGGGGTATTGTCAACTGTAAATACTGAATCTGAATCATCCTGGCCTTTGCCGCCTCTGCCGTCCTCGACGAGACACCTTATGAAGTATTGATCTGAATCGGAGTCTCCGTTGGTATCCCACTCCAAGGCATAGACCAGGAGACCCTCAGTGTCATTGGTTCCTATAAGATTCCAGTTGATGCCATTATCTTTTGAATAATTAAAGGTAACATTCTTTATCACATCACCCGGATCGGGGTCATTAACAGTGGCATTAACTACAACAATTCCGGATACATTCTCCCCTCCGTTGGGGTAGCTCACTGTGCAGGTGGGATTTTGATTCTGGAGATCAACAGTAAAGTTAAAGTTCGTGTCGTTACCCTCTAAACCTGCCTTATCTGTTACATTAACTGAGATATTGTAGAGGCCATCTGGAAGATTTATATCCCATGTATATGTCAATCCATCTCCTGGAGTAGTGTCTGAGCCTATAAGCTCCCAATTGCTGGAGGAGGAGTTCCAGTAGTAGAAGGAAGCATTCCTTACTCCAGAGGTTGGATCAGATGAGGATGTGGCATTCAGGGTATAAGGGGAATTCTGAGTTATCTCATTATCTACTGGGTGATCCAGGACAGCAACAGGGGGGGTGGTGTCATGGGTTATATTCCCATGTGTGTTCCATCCACCGAAATTGCTCTCTGTATCATTAGCTCTTGCTCTGACTTCTATACCTGTCTGATCATTAACAGAAGAGAGATCCCAGTTATACTCGTAAGGAGGGGAACAATCTACAGATAGATTATTCCATCCACTATCATAATAGGCTTGGAACTCCACACAAGAAACACCGGAACCTGAGCCATCATCTGCTGTAGCATTAACCAGCTGTGACTCGGTGGCTATATAGGTATCATTAGCGGGTAGGTCTAGGCTAGCGGTAGGTCCCGTGTTATCGATAACAACGTTAACATCGGTATAGTTAGATGCTCTGTCATCATCCACCACATTCACCCTGAGATAGCAGTTTCCATCTGTAGAGCATTCCGGATCTGTTGTAGTATCCCATGAACAGTTCCATCCATCTGCGGAGGAGGTGTCATTACAGATAAGGGATAGGGAGGTGTAACCAGAATCATTGTCGGCCCAGAACTCCGCGTACTGGATTGCTCCATCCGAATCTGAGGATGATGTGGCATTCAACACCTCTATTCCATGCACATGTTCTCCAAAAGAAGGATAGTCCCATGCTGCTACAGGAGGATCGTTTACATGCAGAGAGGTGTTAGTTGGAAGAGAGGTCACATTTCCAGCATTAGATGAGGTGGCATTACATGCTATCACATAATCCCCTGTAGAAAGGCCGGTTATGGTAAAAGTGGCTGTTTCCTCCGCTATTGTGTAAACAGAACCTAGGTTTACATTATCAAGATTGGATCTTAATCCCATAGAGGTAGTATTCAGGGTTTCATTTGGCTTACATGTTAATGAACCAGAACAATAGACTGCAGATACATTAACATCCTTACATTCTGATCCAGTACAGTTGGCAGTACAATTAAGCTCGAATGTCTCTCCCTCGGAGATATTTGGATCTGACGAGGGATAGGTCAGATCTATAGCAAGCAGGGGGGTCGGGGTTACATTTATCTCAGCATTCCCTGTGTTGTTGGATTCTATCATAGAGTAGGGGGAGGAGAAATTTACATCCACGTTCCATTTCCCAGCCTGAGTGGCATTTATAGTCCAGTTTAGAGTGCAAGATTCCCCATAGCTCAGGGTACCGCAGTTCTGGGTTCCAATATTTGCGTAGAAGGGCTGCGCCCCGGGGGTGGTGCTTATCTGGGTGTCTGGCTCCACTCCACTGGAATTGTATCTGGCTATACCTGTAACGGTTCCGCAGGTATCACCTGGGTTTCCTTCACAGGTTACTGTAGCATTCAGGGTAAACATCTCATTGGTGTAGATATTAAGGGTCTGCCCGGGAGTGGGTTCATTCAGGGTAGAGTTCAGATAACCTGCTGAGGCATAGGTAACATTGTAGAAAAAGACGTCCCAGTAGACGTTTGTGGGTGGATTCTTAGTGCTTAATAATTCAGATTTTATCTCTGCCCTAGTTCCTGTTGAGCCGAAGAAATTGGAGCATACCCAGTCCCCACCATCCTTATTCGTAACATCTGTGCATGTTACAGTTGCTGGTTCAGTGGTGCCAGGACAGCTAAGGACGGCAGCACTCCAGCTGGCATCCCCATCATTATCCACACTAATGTCGCAGGTAGAGGGATCGGCTCTGTCCGTCCACCACTGATAGCAGACCTCCACCTTCGTTATCTCCAAGCAGTCATCTATGGAGGTGTTGTAATAGGATAACCTGATCCCCGCATATGTACTTTTCCTAGTTATATGGGATTCATTACTCACATCATCACAGGACACACGATCTGTGGGGCATGCTGCCGGATAGGTTCCAACACATGGGGTATCCCAAGAGCCCTGAGCTGATTCAGATTCTGCAGAACAGGTCTGAGGTCTTAGTCCGGTAGATGGCCATACCGATGGATCAACCGCTAAAAGCCAAAGGCGAGCTTCCCTGAAGATTCCAGATTTATAATTAATTTCTGCTGGACCCAATTGATATAGATAAGGCGAGATAGAAGGTACTTGAGCTGAATAAGAGATGAGGGAGTTATTTGTTAGATTACGCCACTCAAGCATTATCTCGCCTTCGGTTACATTAATATATGCCCCCCCTCCGTCAGTTACATTAAACTCTTCTGGTAGATGTTCTCTCAAATCAAATACGCTTGAGTTAGTGTATGAAATTACCTTTATCCTTGATTCAAATGGCCCCTCTCTCAGGTCTATTGTTAATGGAATTTCTCTCAGAATGTCGAATTCATAGTATTCCTTTACCGAAAAATAGGATTCTATTGAGGATGTTACCCCCTCGGCTGTTGCAGTTACAGACAAAGAATAGTTGCCTTCCTGCCAGGTGGCAGTATGGTTTGCTTTGTATATTCCCCTTTCGAGTTCGTTTATAGATCCGTCAAGGGTGGAATAATGGGTTATTACCCCTCCAGGGTTTTTGACCTTCAGCTGGACATCCGCTCCAGAGACCAGGTGTCCGTCTTTGTCCAGAACGACCATCAGGATCTCTGCGGTTTCTCCGGGTTTGTATATGGATTTTTTCGTGTTTACAGAGACAAGACCCCATTGAAACCAGAGCTCTTCTTTTTCCCCCTCGTAATCTACTACTAATTTGTATAAGCCAGGCTGGATTGATCTTTTCCTTGGGATCTTTATCTTATATCCTTCAGTTGATTTTTTTATCTCTGGTTCTATCTCTATGGATTTTCCATGGCTGTCTTCTATGTGTGCTTTGGGTTTTAGGGAAGTAAGGGCATTGATGCCTATGGTTTGAATCTCCAGTTCGAATTCCGGTGCTTCTTCTGCTCTGAAGTGGTCTTTCTTTGGCTTAATTGAAATAGTGGGGCGGGTAGTACCTAAACCTGAGCCCGCCCCCTTATCTCCGGTTGTAACTACACCCGTAGTTGGGGTGGTTGGAAAAATTGTTGATGTAGTTACCGTGATGGTTGTATGTGTTGCAGTGGTTGTAGTGGTTGTTGTTTCTCCTGGTTTTACTATTCTAAAGGCTGTTACTGCCTTTACGTTATTATCTATCAAGAGCCTTGCCTTGTACTCTCCTTGAGAAGAGAAGCCGTCATATTGTAGGTATGCATTTCCAGAAGGAGTTGTCTTTCCTTTTTTCTCCGAGATCACAAGGTCGTTCGGATTCAGGATTTTTATTGTAAACCCAGTATTTCCTGGGCCATTGACCATTACATAGATGTCCTGGTTTTGGTAGTAGGTTTCCTTGTCTGTGGATATCTCGAAGTTTTGAGAGGCGAGTGCGAGGGTAATTAGCAATATTGTTGAGAGGGTTGAGACTGATGCGATTCCTTTCCAATTTGCCATTGATTTATTCCTAAGTTTCATCTGATCAATGCCTCCAGAATCCTATTTTTTTGGTAGTGAAGCTTTGCCTTCCCGACCTCTCTGACGAGTATCTTTCCCTCTGCCTC
>Ga0209636_10007204_pt1 | contig 11353 bp, 9 predicted proteins | sample DeeMarSWOR152_54_FD_187464 | JGI IMG/M metagenome (GOLD analysis project Ga0209636, IMG submission 187464) | Marine sediment microbial communities from White Oak River estuary, North Carolina - WOR-1-52-54 (SPAdes) (version 2) | ecosystem: Environmental > Aquatic > Marine > Intertidal zone >... | reverse complement strand
CGAGGCGCTACCTGCGGATGCGGATCCAGCTGTTCCCTGTGGTTTGGCCCGAGCCGACGCTCTAGCAGCGGGCGGCAGGCCTGTTGAGTCTTTGACCGAGATCACACGCGTCTACGAGGCTGGCGTCAAGGCATTCGAGGAGAAGTAAGTGAAGAAAGAACGAAGGGAGAACGGGGACGCCCTTAACATACTAAGTTGAGAGCAGGAAAGCAAAGTGATGAATCATCTGGCATACCAAGATTAGCTCGACTCGACGCACCCGTGGACTGTGATACTTTCTGGATTCAGGGGCATCAGAACCTCCAAATAAGATCTATTCGTCAAAGCACGTCGATGGGCCGATGGGATACGATAAAATCATCCGTTTCCCCATCGAGCGTGAGGACGATATTCTTGAGCCAATTCCGATCATCCCTTTCTGGAAAATCCTCCCGGTAAAAGGCCCCGCGGCTCTCCTTTCTCTCCAGGCTTGACCTCATGATGGCCTTCGATATCAATAGGCTACCCTTGACCTCTTTCAGCTCAAGGGAATTTCCGGCCGCCTCGAGGACGGCTAAGCTCCTCTCCATCTCGGAAACCCTGGATAATCCCTGCCGGAGGGATTCCGCGTTTCGAATGGGCCCACCATGGGCCCAAATTAGAGCCTGAGCCCCACGGAAAAGCTCCCTCGCTTTTCCCGCCTCGTCCTTCCAGGGAAGCTTACCGCGTGCCACCTTTCCTTTGGATCTGCCCCGGCGCGTTTCCATGGCATAACGAGCCGCCGATTCGCCTGCTACCTCTCCGAAAACAGCACACTCCGTCAGGGCATTTCCCCCTGCCCGATTGGCCCCGTGGACACCCGAGGTTACCTCCCCGGCGGCGAAAAGCCCGAGGATTGCCGTCTGGGCGTGCACATCAATCTCCACCCCGCCCATGAAAAAGTGAACGATCGGGGCGACGGAAAAGGGCCTGCTCCGAAAATCAGGGTTTATCCGTACGAGCCGACTCAGAGCGGGTCTCTCCCACTCCTTTTCCGGTACCCCTGTGTAATCCAGGTAGACCCTTCCCCTCTCCAGTTCCCTGCTCAGGACCAACGTGAATTGATCACGATATCCCACGATGGACTCGTTCAAATCGAACGTGAGACCGTGTTTCTCGATGAGATCTTGCCCCTGGGAGTCGATGGCCTTGGCCTCTTTTGGAAAGGGTGGATAGATAATCGCAGGCGCTCGTTGGGGTTCGGCCAGACCGAGGGGGTAACACTGGACGAATTCCATATCCCGCAAGGGCAGTCCCGCCCTCAATGCGAGCCAATACCCATCCCCCACAATCCTCCTATGATTGTCATGGCGCCTGTAGAGGCCGCCGCCGCCGCCTGTGGCCAATACCACGGACTTGGCATCGATGATCACCAGGTCCTCGCTCCTGGAAATCCCCAGGGCGCCCGAAGCTCTTCCGCCCTCCAGCAGCAAATCGATGACGGAAAACCAGGGAAGGGGCGTTATTCGCTCATTTTCGACGTGCTTTAGGAGCGCATCCATGAGGATGATACCGGGAATCCGCCTTGAAGTACCCACATCGACAAACCAATGTGTTCTCCCCCTCCGTTGCAGGGGCACCCCCATCTCGATCAATTCCCGCATCATGGGCTCGGCTCTCTCGGCAAGTACCCGGACCAGTTTGGTATCGTTGATCTTCTTTCCGGTCTCTGTAATCAGCCTCACATACTCATCAGGGGGAAAATCCGCCGAAGGAACGAGCAAGCCTCCCCCGGCGAGGGCTGAATTACCGCTCTTCATGGAGACCTTGCTGGCGAGCACCACCCTGCATCCCATGTGGGCGGCTTTTGAGGCCGCCATGACTCCAGCGACTCCGCTGCCCACCACCAGCACGTCGGCCTCGATCTGTTTTAATCCCATGACCCTCTCCTGTTTTACACGAGGGCTCCCCGAGGAAAATTGTCGTATGAAACGGGTTCGGGAGGTAATTGGTAGATGGAAGGAAAAGTGAAGATCCTCTATGGCCTACTTACCGATCATCGACCATACGACCTTGTACCATAGGGCATCCGCCCCTTTCCCCTCAGCCTTCTTCTCTATTGCTTCGCCGTGCTCCCGGGCGAGGTGGAGATCGATCTCTCACCCCGGGTTTTGGAAGACTTCGTCCCTAAACCTGGCAATAACATCGCTTAGAAGTCGCTGCTTCTCCTCAGGCGTCAGCTTCTCGATCTGCTTCTTGATCTTTTCAACGGACACGCGTTATCTCCCCCCGACTTTATTGCATCGCTCCGATTCCCTTCCGCAATTATATCAAAATAAAGAGGGAATCTCATATGGTCCCCGGAACCAACTGAAAGGCCCCATCTCCACATGGATGGGGCCTTTTTCCATACCCTAGAGATGAGACCTTCCCTTAGGCCTCTGCGTAGAGCCATATCCTGTCGTAATCCGTATCTCCCCTCTCCCGATCAAAGACGCAGATGCGATTTCCCCTCGTTCCATCATCGCCCTTGAAGTCCTGAAAGCCCTTGGCAGCCAGCAGGGCCTTATCCGCCTCTTCGACGATCTGATGGAGATCCTCCGGACGGAGCATCCCATAGTGATCAATGACTTCTGATGGAAGAAGGCTCACGCCGAAACTCATCGTGAGGTTCCCGGTGGGCTGCACCTCTTGATTTCGGAAATAGTGACCCTCTACCGTCTTCCTCAGTCGCTCGGTAAATTGACAGGCCTCTTCGATACCCAAGATCTTGGATAGATAGAAGATAAACTCTTCACCCCCATACCGACCTACCAAATCCTCCTCGCGAATACTGTTTTTCAAGATCATCCCCAGCTCACTGAGGAGTCTATTGCCCTCAATATGGGAGTTGCGATCATTGTAATTCTTGAAGTGGTCGATATCCGACATGACAATGGCGATGGAAAACCCCCTTTCATGTCTTCTCTTGCGATGAGTGCTAATCCTGTGGATCAGCTTTTCGAAAAAGGGTTCCCTGTTCAGCAACCCCGTCAGCCCGTCGTATTGAACGAGGTTGAGCTTGTCCATTACAGAGGAGAGGTGAATCGACAATTCCCTCAGCATGGACCGGTCTTGTTCGGTAAAACCGGATTTATCAACACCACCCCCGGGATCGGTTTTGTTCAATACCTCGATGACACCGGTAATCTTCCCGTTATGTCTCAGGGGGAGGCAGAGTATATTCTCGACGGGAAAGCCCACCTTTTCCTTAAACCAATCGGGCAATCGTTTGTCGTATTGAACCTCCTTCGCATTGACCTCTTCTCCCGTTTCCGCCACAATACCCGTGAACCCCTCACCCATGGGAAAGGTGAACGCATTGACTTCCGGATGAGGAAGCAGCTGGTTGATCCAGATGAGGGATTTGAGCAACTCGGCTCCTTGGTCATCCTTTTCGATAATGTAGAGGCTCACGGCACGGGCCATAATGATATCCTTTATCTCTATAGCCCTCTCCAATAATGTGTTGAGATCCTCCGATACATCGAGCCTTATCTTGATCTCCGCCAATCTGTTTTCCTGAACCCTAAAGCTGGTGAATTCGCTCTTGAGCTGGTCCAGCTCCCTCTGCAACGATAAGATTCTTTCCTGCTGGCTCTCCTTTTCGGTGAAGAGGAGATAGTTGGTCTGCCTCAACCTCTCCCTGCTTTCCCTCAGCCTCTCGATGAGCTGCGCGTTTTCGGATTTCGTCCTCCTCTGCTGCACCGCCCGCTTCACCGAACATTCCACCAAACCCCGGTTGAGGGGTTTCTTCAGGTAGTCGAAGGCCCCTTCCTTCAAGGCCTCGATGGCATCATCCTCGGTGGAGTAGCCCGTTATAACGACGCACGGGATATCCGGGTCGATCCTTGACACCCGCGTTATTACCTCGTGGCCGTCCATCTCCGGCATGACCAGATCCACAAGGATTGCATCGAAGACGTGGGTCTGGACTAAGTCCAGGGCCTTTTTCCCGTCATTGGCGACGTGGACTTCATAATCATTCCTGAGCATTTTGTCCAATATCCGGGTAATGGTCTCCTCGTCATCGATGATCAAGACCTTGCTCTTCTGGGCCATGATGTTCCCCTCTGAAATAGTGATGTACTCCCCCTTATACACGATTTCTCGAAAAATTGCAAATGAAGAATTAATGGAGTTTCCTCAATGTTGTCGAGAACACCGTTGTCGATGAGCGAAATCTGCCGGAGAAGTGGGGCCATCCACATGGAATGATGGACTCTTGGAATAGTGGGTATCAAAACGAAAAGGGATTATTCTTGCCCAAGGAGCACTCCCTTCGAGGAACGCTGAGTTTATCCTGAAGGACGAAGGACCTGAGGCACAAGGCAAAGGGGTTTCGGCCTTAAACCTCAAGTCCGCCGCGTGCGGACGGTCCTCTAACCTCTATCACGGTACTATGTACCCGTTAACCCCATCATTCCACTATTCCAGAGAAGATTCCTGAGATCCTTTATGATCAACACGTTACAGAAGTACTGCCAATAAAAATCACGAAACTCCGGGAGAAATATCCCTCACGAAAAGATGAATTTCGCCCTTTCATCTCCCCTCGGGCTGTCATGGGTATTCTCTACTATCATGTGGCCCCTCTAAAGCGCTTCCGGTTATAAATACCCTCAGTTTGCCCCATCAGTCCTGTTTTGGGCCTTGAGGTAATACTCCTCCATGGCCTCTACCAGGCCAGGTATCGTGTGTCTGCGGGCAACAATATCCGCCCGTAAACCGACTTTGGCAGCGGCAGCCGCAGTCCTAGGACCGATGCAGGCCACTAACCCCTCATTCATTGCTCCTCGTTGATCGTTCAGCGCCATTGCCACACGGGTAACCGTGGAAGAGCTGGTGAAGACTACCAACTCAACCTCCCGCGAAGAAAGCATGTGCTTACCCTCGGAGAGGGCCTCAGTATTGGCAATGGTTCTATAGGCAGCTACCTCATGCACCTCAGCCCCCAATCGAACCAGTCCCAGAGCCAACCCTCTCCCTGCCGTCTCGGAGCGGGGCAGCAGAACCCGGCACCCGGCCATGTCCTGACCTCTCAGGCCGGCCAAAAACCCCCTGATCGTATATCTTGGCGGCATATAGTCAGCCCGCAGACCCCTCTCTTCCAGGGCTTTGGCGGTTGTTGGGCCAATTACCCCAAGGCGGAGGTGGGCGAGTCCTCGGGCATCCCCATGCCGGGCGGAAAGCCGCTCGAAGAAGGCATCCACCCCATGAGTGCTGGTGAAGATGAGCCACTGATAGTCCTTCAGATTTCCCATGGCCTCATCGAGTCCACTGGGTTTAGGAGCCAGTTCGATCTCAAAAACCGGCAGTTCGACCGGCACTGCGCCGCGTGCTCGCAGCAATTGGCCCAACTGAGCTGTTTGCTGGCGGGCTCCAATGATCAGAATGCGTTTGCCGAACAGAGGGCGATTATCGAACCAGCACAGATGCTCCCTGAGTCGAGCCACTTCGCCAACCACAACGACCGCAGGTGCACCGACGCCTTCCGACTGGACTTTGGCCGTAATATCCTTGAGGGTTCCCGTGATGCACCGTTGCCTGTGACTGGTCCCATTGGAGATCACGGCGACGGGGGTAGCGGGTGATCTGTTGCTCCCGAGGAGTTCTTCAATCACCTCCGCCAAATTCGCCATTCCCATGAGAATGACCAAGGTGTCAGGACCATCCCCTAACTCCTCCCGGGCAATGGGTGAACTCCCCTTGTCATGAGCCTTGTGTCCGGTGATGACCGTGAAGGAAGAGGCGAACCGCCGATCAGTAACCGGAATACCGGCATAGGCAGGGACTGCCAGTGCTGATGATACGCCGGGCACCACCTCAAAGGGAATACGGTTCATGGCCAACAATTCCGCCTCTTCCCCTCCTCGTCCGAACACGAAGGGGTCCCCCCCTTTCAGCCTGACCACGAGTTTCCCCTCACGGGCTTTTTTTAAGAGCAACCCGTTAATCTCCTCCTGGCTCAACGCGTGCCCATGAGGTTTCTTCCCCACATAGATCTTCTCGGTCTCGGAGCCGGTCTCTCTGAGGAGGCCCTCATTAATGAGACGGTCATAGATAACGACATCGGCCTGCCGCAGACAATCCAATCCCTTTACCGTGATTAAGCCGGGATCACCCGGACCCGCGCCCACCAGGTAGACTTTTCCGGACCTCACCTTTCCCTTACCTCCATTGAAAAACGGGCGGTCATCGGTTCAAGGTTTCTCGTTAGTCCCGTGGCCATTCCGTTGATGCCTCCCCTTGTGGGCTTCCAGTGTATCCGGCGGAGCCCACTGGTCGTCTTCCGCCTCGAGTTCGGTGCCGGTCCCGGGGAGGTAGCTTTTCATCCTCTCGCCAACTTCGGCTATCGATTTCTCCCTCCCTTCCCTTACCTCCCAGATGGGAACGATGGGAAAGAGCTTGACGAAGACCAGATAGAGGAGCAGAAAAAAGGAGATGCAGCCTGCCAGTATCGACCACTCCACCCAGGTGGGAATGTAAGTAGCCCACTCGGTGGGAAGTCTCTGTCGGGTCAGCGTGGGAACGATGATCACAAAGCGCTCCAACCACATACCTATAACGATGGATGTAGAAGCAATGAATGTCCCGAGGATTGTTCGGGTCTTTCTAAAAGCCAGAATGGGGAGCGGAATGATGAAGCAGAGTACGAAGTCTATCCAGAAAAGCAGGGAGAATCTTCCCGCGAGCTTGGACCAGAAGATGTTCATTTCAGCCGGTTCACTGCCATAGAAGACGGTGACATACTCCGCCGCGGTGAAATAGAACCACAAGAGGGTCATCACCAACAGGAGAATACCCAGATTATTGAAGTGAACCGGCTTCAAATATGCCTCAAGGTGGAAGACCTTCCGGATCAGGGCGATGGCCACGATTACGGCAGCAATTCCCGAGAAGATGGCGCCGACCACGAAATACGGACCGAAGATGGCGCTATGCCACATCGGCTGAATGGTCATGGCGAAGACAAAGGACACCACCGTATGGACGGTGATCATGACGGGGATGACGAGTATCGCCATAAAAGAGATTCCCCTATCCAATAGGTGCCGTTGCCTTTCCGTTCCCCTATAACCCAGGGCGAGGACCTGGTAAAGCCATTTTCGCTTCTCGCCGAGATCCCTGAGGAGGGCAAGGTCCGGAATTAAGGCGAGGTAAAGACAGATGGAGCTGACCGTGAGGTAGGTGGTAATACTGATGACATCCCAGAGGAGGGGAGATCGAAAATGGGGATACCGAATGACATACAACATCCGGTCAGGTCTCCCCAGATCGATCAACACACTTCCCACGCCGAACAAGAGGATGAAGACGGTGGTGAGCTCTGCGGACCGGCTTATGGGCCTCCGCCATTCCGCCTTTGCAACCCTGAGAATCGCCGATATGAATGTTCCCGCGTGGCTGATCCCGATGAAGAAGACGAAGTTGGTGATATAGACTCCCCAAAAGATCTGCCGAGAAAGCCCGGTGACGCCAAGTCCGTATCGGTACTGGGTAAGATACGCATAGAGTCCCCAGAGGGTGAGGGCAGCGAGGATGGAGAAGGTGAGATAGAACCCCTTCCCCGTCTCCCTGACGTGCCCCAGCAATATCTCGTCCTCTCCCAATTCCAGATTCCCGCTATTCATCGGATTCCCTTCCACCGTAGATCGTCAGGATTACCGTCTCCCAAGCAGCTATTGGAACTGGAAACCCCTCTTGTCTCTTACCTCTCTTCTCGGTGGGCTTCCAATCTCGAACGCAAAAGGGCCCTGGCCTCCTCCGCCTGGCCCCCTCGCACGAGCCCAATGAGTAAATCCAAATCCAGGGCTTCCTGCCAGGCGTCAGCGCTTACCGCTATCCCTTGCCCCTTGAGCTCTGAGCGGACATCTCTGATCATAGATAGCAAGAGGGCAAACTCCTCCCCGAAGATTCCCTCAAGCCTGGTTCTGATTTTCCTTGCCAGGGCCGGGCTCATTCCGGATGTGGAAACGGCTATGGTCAAGCCCCCACGGCGAAAAAAGGATGGGAAGATAAAATCAGATCGTTCCGAATCATCTGCCACGTTCACGAGAACCCCCTGTTCCCTCGCCGCGTCGGCGACCCTTTGATTGACCTCCTTCACATCAGTTGCCGCTATGGCAATAGTCGCACCGGCCAGGTCTTCCGGTTGGAAGTCCCGGTGAATAGGCCTAATACTCCTGGCCTCGCCGAGCTTGGCTAAATCCGGGTGAAGGGTTGGACTGACCACCGTCACCTCTGCGCCACAGTCCAGAAGCGCCCTCGCTTTTCGAAGGGCAACCTCGCCGCCTCCAATCACCACGCATCTCTTGCCGCGGATGTTCAGGGAGGCCGGATAGTAGGATGGCGCGCCAATCCCTTTCATTGCTCCGCTTCCTGGCCAGAAACCCCCTGCCCCCATACACAGGAAATACCGTTTCACACTACGTAGAAGACCTTGGGCTTCGTGCCGAGCTCGGGTTGCCGTCGAATGGCCTTGTGTGACCGGAGGATTTCCCTCACCTCCGAGTTGGGATCGCTCAAGTCACCAAATACCAGCGCCTTTTCCTTGCACGCCTCAACACATGCCGGGAGAAGACCGTGGACGAGTCTTTCCTGACAGAAATTGCACTTCTCCACGACCCCCTTCGTCCTGGTGGGAAAGTCGAAATTGACCTTCTTGATAAATGGCCGTGGGTTTTTCCAATTGAAACTCCTCGACCCGTAGGGACATCCGGCCATGCAGTATCTGCACCCGATACAGCGATGGTAGTCCATCATGACGATGCCGTCTTCCCTTCGCCACGTCGCCCTCGTAGGACAGTATTTTATGCACGGTGGATTATCGCACTGATTGCAGAGGACGGGCACGGGTCTGTCGCTCAAGGCCTCTTGGCCGAATTCGTGTTCATGTTCCGGGAAGACCCTCTCGTAGCGAGCGGTCCAGATCCATTTGATCTCGTCTTTGGGATTGCCCAAATGGGGCACATTGTGGACGCTGTGGCAGGCATCAATGCAGTCCCTACAGCCATCTTCTCTCCAACACTTGTTGAGGTCAATAACCATACCCCACTTCTTCTCCGCGAGCATCCCTGGTTGCGGCGGATGCTCCGGCAGCTTGGCCCTCGAGAGCACATACCACGCTGGACCGGCCGTGAGCCCCAAAAGGCTCAGTCCAGCTGCCTTTAACAGTCCTCTCCTATCGATTCCCATCGGTCAAATTCCCTTCGGATATGCGTGGCAATCCCAGCAATTATTTCTCACCCCCAAATAGTTGTGACATCGGAGGCAGAATTCATCCAGTTTGTTGGAATGACATTTCATACAGGTCCGGGTAAGGCTCATGGTATACCTTTTCTTATCGCTAGCTATGTAAGTCCGCATCCCGTCCCGAACCACTGATTCCCTCCAGTCCTTTAACAAGTCCTTGTGTTTGGTTCTGATGTACTCTTTCGGCTCTATGCACTTCTTTTCCTGGGTAACGATCTTTGGTTCAGGGATATACCCGGTTTTCCCGGTCAGCGCGTTGTACCAAATCGGAGAGGTCACTACACAACCGAAGACAACGAGTCCGGCGATGATTTTCCCCGAGTCATACATCTGCGTTGCCCCCCTTCCCCCCGGGGGACTCACCACGGAGGTCGGTTGATCTCCCCTTTTCGCCGGCCATTACCAGGGCGTTTCCCACCAGCTCGTGAACGCCGCCGACTTCCACCCCTGGAACCCAGTAATCCAACAACGGGGGAAAGGCGGCCTTATCAATGGCACAGATGCAGGCGAGGAGGTTCACCCCATACTCCTCGTGAACGTACTTTACGGCATTCGCCCTGGGAAACCCTCCTCTCAATCTCATCTCCATGTTTTCATCCGCACCCAATCCGGCTCCGCTCCCGCAGCAGAACGTCCTCTCCTTTATCGTATTGTCCGGCATCTCGTAGAAGTGGTTGCACACATGATCGAGGATGTACCGCGGTTCCTCGATGAGCCCCATGCCCCTGGAGGGGTTGCAGGAATCGTGAAAGGTGACCCTCCAATGGTCATTCCGGCTCGGATCCAATTTCAACCTATCGTTCTTGATCAGGTCTACGGTAAACTCGCAGATATGGATCATCTTCGTGGAGCTGGCGTTCTCGAAATGCGTGCCGGTAATGGGGGAGATCGGCTCCTCCAGGAATTCGGCGGGACCGTTGAACGTGTCCATATACTGATGGATCACCCTCCACATGTGACCGCATTCTCCTCCCAGAATCCACTTCACCCCCAGCCTCCTGGCTTCATCGTAGATCTTGGCGTTCAGCCTTTTCGCCAACTCCTTGGAGTGGAACAGGCCGAAATTCCCCCCCTCGGAGGCATACGCACTCCAGGTGTAGTCGAGTCCGATTTCATGGAAAAGTATCAAATAGCCCAGGAGGGTATACCAGTGGGGGCTGGCGAAATAATCGGCGGAAGGGGCTATAAAGAGGACCTCAGCACCCTTTCTGTTGATGGGTACCTCGACCCTGATACCGGTGTTCTCCTCTATCTCGTCAACGGCGAATTCCATGGTCGACGTGAAGGCATGGGGAGGAACACCGAGATGATTTCCCGTCCGGTAGCAATTCGACGCGGGCTCAATGACCCAGTTAATGGTACACCCCACCAGATTGAGCAGTTCCCTCCCCATCATCGTTATTTCACACGTGTCGATACCATAAGGACAGAAGACGGAGCAGCGACGGCATTCGGTGCACTGGTAGAAATAGTAGAACCACTCCTTCAGCACATCCTCGTTCAGCTCCCGGGCCCCGGCGAGTCTCCTCAAGATCCTTCCCGACAGGGTAAAATACCTTCGATAAATCGACCGAAGGAGCTCCGTCCTGAGAACGGGCATATTCTTGGGGTCTCCGGAGCCGATGAAGAAGTGGCACTTGTCGGCGCACGCACCGCACCTCACACAGATATCCAAGAACAACCCGAATGCGCGGTCCCGATCCAAACGATCCTTCATTCCCTCTAAGACGATCTCCCTCCAGTTCTCGGGAAGTCTCCAATTCTCCTCAACGGGCTGCCACTCCCGCGGGTTGGGCAGGTCAAGATACTCCTCATGTTTTGATGCCCCCGGGTAACAGTACGTGCCTTTTCTGAACTCAACGCCGGGGTCCATCCAGCTCCTCGCCGGAGGCGTATGATCTATCCTCAATCGCTCTTCCGCTTGCTGGGCTTCCTCCTCTGGCATGTTCACTCCTTTTCGAGGGGTAATCCCGCCTCTTTTATCGCCTCCCTGAATTCGCCCTCCCACTCCTCATAGGTATGGACCTTGACGGGATAATCCCAGGGATTGACGTGCCTGCGCATACGGCTATCGTTCCTTAGATTTATCGTAGGGCTGAGA
>Ga0209636_10007203_pt1 | contig 11355 bp, 8 predicted proteins | sample DeeMarSWOR152_54_FD_187464 | JGI IMG/M metagenome (GOLD analysis project Ga0209636, IMG submission 187464) | Marine sediment microbial communities from White Oak River estuary, North Carolina - WOR-1-52-54 (SPAdes) (version 2) | ecosystem: Environmental > Aquatic > Marine > Intertidal zone >... | reverse complement strand
AACCCCGGATCAAGCCCTTTTCAGTAATGAGCTCGACAGGTCCCAGAAGCTCCCTGATCTTGATCCCCTCTTCAAAACATGCTTCAACCTCTTCCCTGTCCGCTGGCATATTTTCAAGATCCCTTCTATACACAATATGCACCCAATGAGGATTAAATCTCGCTGCAGCCCGCGCTGCATCAACCGCAGAATTGCCGCCGCCGATAACGAGCACCTTTTTCCCGACGGATACGTGCTCACCCCTTTTTATTCGCTCGAGAAACTCAATGCCGAGATAGTACCCCTCCTGTGCCTCATGCTGGCCAATGTCAAGCCTTTTTGCCCTGGATGCACCCGTTGTGATAATCTGATAATCAAACCCCTGTTTTTTTAACTCCTCAACCGAATACTCGCAATCCCACCCCGTATGTAGGGAAACACCGAGCTCTTGCAGGAGGGATACATCAGCATCAATGACACTGTCAGGCAACCTGAACCTTGGAATCGTGTATCGAACAGTCCCGCCCGGGCGGTCCCGGATTTCAAACACACTTACTTTAAAGCCTTCACGAGCAAGAAATAATGCTGCTGCAAGCCCTGCAGGACCGCTGCCAATAACGGCTACTTTACCTTCCTTTTGTTTCGATGCGGTCTCTTTTTTCAATTTTGAGGTAGCCTTACCGTAGTCTCCACGACCGGCGGCGATTCTTTTAAGATCTCTGATATAAACCGGGTTGTCGTAATCCCACCGTACACACCCACTCATACAGTTATGGTCACAGATATAGCCAGTGATGTTCGGCAATGGATTTTTTTTCAAAATCGTTAACAGCGCGTTTGTATAATTCCCCTTGCGGATAAAATCTATATATTCGGGTATGTCCTGGTGGATTGGACAGGCAGCTACACAGGGCGCGATAATGCAGTCGAAAAAGCCGAGTTTTGAATCAACCTTGATGGAACGGGTTTTCCTGCTCTTCTTCTTGTACTTTTCATCTTGGAGGGATCTCAGTGCAAGCTCCCCGAGCCTGTCAACCAGCACCCGTTCCGGCACTACGCTCTGAGTACAGGATGCTACCTGACTATTTTCAAGCTCACAGGCTATCTGATAAAACCTCAGGTAACCGCCCGGTTTGAGTGCATCGGTTGTAATTGTCACCGGGTAGATGCCTGTGCTAAGAATGTCACGAACATTCGAAACCGAAGCCCCTCCACAGTAGGATATGTTGATCTTTCCGTCAAGCTCCGATGCCAGGCGATACGCAAGGTTGATGGTAATAGGAAAAAGGGCTCCTCCTGACATATATCTTTCTTCTCCTGGAAGCACGTCCGAAATATTCTTGTTTGCCAGGGTGTTCGAGAGCTTTATACCGAAGTGCTTCCCGTGATTCACTGCAAACTTCTGAAGATTGCGAATGAGCTTTACGGCATCATCGTACTGAAGATCCTTCTCAAAGGTCTCGTCTTTAATTGAGATATAGCCGTACCCCCCACTTCGTAATATTTTTTTCACTTCATCTTTTCCGAGCAGAGTGGGATTCAACTTCACATAGGTGTGCAACCCTTTTTCCCTCATGAGGTAGCAGGTCATGCTTTCGATCTCTTCAGGCGGACATCCATGCATCGTTGAGATTGTCACCGAATGAACCATATCACCGGGAACTGGTACAGGAGCCCTGCCAGGCAGCGTGCTCTGGATCATTTCTATGTAGGTGTCGATCTCTCGCGCTGGATTCATCATCCTGCTGATGAACCTATCCACCTTTTCGCTCTGGATCCCCTTCAAATCATATCCCACGCTCATGTTGAAGATGACACCTGATATATCCTTTGACCTCGAAAGCTCTAAATACTCCTTTAAGAAATGTATAAGAACCCAGGACCTTATGTACTCTTCAGCAGACTCATGAAGGGTAAGCTCCTGCGACCACTCCGTATTGTAGCCCTCGTCGACTACATCGATGCAGGGCTTTTCAATGTGCAGGTCATCCATCTCCTGGACTGTTTTCAGCTCTATTACCCTGCATCCAGTGAGGTATGCCGATATTATGTTTTGAGACAGCTGTGTATGAGGCCCTGCTGCAGGCCCAAAAGGAGTCTCCATAATCTTGCCAAAGAGGGGTAGATGAAAGACCACCGACTTCTTTCCTTTCAGCCTGTAGAACTTTTCAGCAGGAATCCCGAATATTGAACCATGGGCCTTGTGCTCTTCGAGTATCCAACCGAGCAAACGGGCAAAACTTTGTATCTTCATCTTATCTGACATAATGTTATCCGTTCAGGGTATACAAAATATATTCACAGGATACCTTCTGCGAGGATCCCTTTCAACTCCTCGATATCGGGTTGAATCCTGAAAGGTTTTCTGGTCGATTTCATTGCTGATTCGATATCCTTCAATCCACTCCCCGTGACCAGCAGAACCACCCTCTCGTCCTCCTCCACCAAATTACGAGCGATCGCCTTTTTCAAAGCTGTATAGGAAGTAGCGCCAGCTGGCTCGGCAAAAACACCCGTCTCAGCTGCGAGCTCAGGTATTGCCTCAAGTATTTTGCTGTCCGATACCGACAGCGCAAAGCCCTTCGATCCCCTTATGGCCATCACCGCAGCATCCCCATCCCGGGGAAGTGATACAGAGATGCTGTCAGCAATCGTGCGGCCGCTCACAGGTCTTATGACTCCGTCCGATTCAAAAGCTCGTTTTATTGCATCACTCTTTTCCGCCTGGCAGGCAATGAGCCGCGGCTTTCGTTGAATGAAACCAATCTCATACAGGTCAACGAAACCTTTCCACACGCCGCTTATCAGGTTCCCGTCACCAACTGGAACAAACACTTTATCAGGACTCTTCCATCCCAGCTGCTCGCATATCTCATAGGAAACAGTTTTCTTACCCTCACGGGTGTAGGGGTTGTATCCGGTGTTTCGGTTATACCAGCCATATTCATCTGACCCTTTCAGGCACAGATCATAGGCCTGATCATAGGTCCCTTCAATAGTAATAACAACCGCACCGAACACTAAAAGTTGCGCTATTTTTGCTCTGGGTGCAGTAGCAGGAACAAACAGCACTGTGCGAAGGTCCATTGGGGCGGTAAGGCATGCAAGCGAAGATGCGGCATTGCCGGTAGAAGCACACGTGATTACATTCAATCCCTGTTCTATGGCATGTACAACGACAACAGCCCCGGCGCGGTCTTTACTGGAAGCACTTGGATTTCTTCCGTCATCTTTGATGTAGAGATTTTTCAAACCGAGCTTTTTTCCCAATGAATCTGCTTTGTATAGGGGCGTCCATCCGATATGCACAGGCGGTCTCTTCGAGTTCTCCTTAATCGGTAGAAGCTCGATATACCGCCAGATGCTATTATCTATACTCTCTGTGAAATCCCGTGGGCTGAGACGCTTCTTGATGTTTTGATAGTTGTACACCACCTGAAGATTTCCGCTGCAGTGCCCGCACGTATACTGTATTTCCTTTAAACCGTATTCCCTATGACACGAAATACACCTATAGCCCTTCACTTTTTCAAAGACATCCATTTCACGCGCTCAAAAATAGAATGTATTCCCTTTAACCCTTATAGGAAACTGATGAGTTCTTTCCACGTATTAAGGGCTTCTTCTCCCCATCAGAAGAGTAAGGAGGCTCTTTGCGGTGTGGAGCCTGTTTTCAGCCTCATCGTAGATGATGGAATGCTCACTGTCAAGAACCTCATCCGTAACCTCGTTTCCCCTGTCTGCAGGAAGTGCATGCATGATCTTTACATCCTTCTTCGCAAGTGAAAATCTCCTCTTATCACAGATCCACTGCTTGTGTCTTTCAAGATTGTCTTTCATCGTCGTTCTGTGATGCTCGTCATCCTCAAATAGGTCAAAATAGGCAAATCCGCCCCAGTTTTTAGGAATGACGATGTCCGCATCCTTCACCGCCTCATCCATATCGTGCACAAAATCGAGCTTTACCCCGGCTCTTTTCGCATTCTCTTTTGCCCTTTCCACGATATTCTTCTGCAGTGGAAACTCTTCGGGGTGCCCCACTACCACATCCATCCCGTACCTCGGGAAAAGAAGGATCTGCGATTGTGGCACTGAAAGTGGCTTGGCATGGGTTGTTGCGTATGCCCATGTGACTACAACTTTCAACCCCCTCAAGTTTTTTCCATAATGCTCCTGAATTGTCATGAGATCTGCGATTACCTGAAGAGGATGATACACATCATCCTGCATTGAAATCACCGGAATATATGAATATTCTGCAACTTCTCTGATATACCTGTTTCCTATTCCGTAAAAACAGTTACGGATCGAGATGCACTCCCCCATGCGGGAAAGCACCATGGCAGTATCTTTGGGGGATTCCCCGTGAGTAATCTGCATCTTTTCCGGGGTCAAATCATGGGCATGGCCTCCCAGCTGGGTCATGGCAGCTTCCATGGAGTTTCTGGTCCTCGTTGACTGTTCAAAGAAAATCATAAAGAGGGTTTTGTTCTTCAAAGGTTCTGTGATTTCGCCGGAGGCCCGACGACGTTTCAGGTCGTAAGAGAGATCAAGCACGGCATCTATCTCCTCTGTTGCCCACGTGTCAAAGTTGATTAGATGTCTTTGGTTCAATGTCCTTGCCATGACCTACCTCTATTTATTGATGCTGCCCCTCTATTCCGTTCTGCACAATGAATCCCATCACAATAGACCATACCCAATAAGATTCTTATTAAGTAAATCGGCTTCCCATCATCCCTCATCATACTCTTGCAGCTCCATCAAGCACAAAGGGTAGCAGCGCATAAAAAGCCGACGCCTTTTCAAGATCATCTATGGGAACTTTTTCATTTGGTGCATGAGAGTACACTTCATTTCCAGGCCCGAACCCGATTGTGGGAATATTATGGGTTCCGCAAAGCGAAACCCCATTTGTGGAGAATGCCCATTTCCCAACTACGGGATTATCTCCGAACAAGAGACTATAGGTTTTTACCCCGGCAAGTACCAGCTCATGATTTTCAGGAACCCTCCATGTAGGAAAATATCTTTTCTGAGGATAACGCTCCCCTCTGTAGCTTGTTGTGTTATATATAGGGACCTCTATTTTCACGGTTTCGACAACAACATCGGCGATTTCTTTCGTGGCACTCGATAGGTCTTCGCCCCATGTGAGCCTCCTGTCAATATGGAGCATGCATCGGTCAGGAATCGAACAGAGTGAGGGAGAATCGGAAGATATAAGCGTAACCGCAATCGACCCCTTGCCGAGAAAATCATCGGTTTTCAGTTGCGCATCGAGCTCCTTTATTTTCAATACCGCATCCGAAGCCTTGTATATGGCATTATCCCCGCGTTCGGGTGCCGAGCCATGGGATGATATGCCCTTAAAAAAGAGCTCTATTTCCATTCTTCCCCTGTGACCCCTATATACTCCCAGGTTCGTCGGCTCGGTGATGACTGCATAATCCGGAGCAATAGTCTCTTTCTCGATTAAATAATTCCAGCAGAGACCTTCACAGTCCTCTTCCATGATGGTAAAGGTGAAATAGACGCGGCAGCTTCCTCCATACCCCACTTCTTTCAGTATCCTGCCTGCGGTAATCATGGAGGCAGCTCCTCCCTTTTGATCAACAGAACCTCTCCCGTGGACCCATCCGTCCTTTACTTCACCGGAGAAAGGTTCAAGCTCCCACTGGCCCGTATCGCCCGTATTAACGGTATCAATATGAGCATCTATAGCCACAACCTTCTCACCTTCTCCGATTCTGCCTAAAAGATTCCCGAGACCGTCAATCCTTACCTCATCAAATCCTGCGCCCTCAAGGAGTTCCCTCGCTTTTGCTACCACCTGCTCCTCATTGCCACAGAGAGATGGAATCTTTACAAGCTCTGAAAGGTTTCCTGCTGTATAGTCCCTATAATTTATGGATTTTTGCCTGATTTGTTCCCAGATCTCCGTTTTAAGCCTCCTCTTTCAACTCATTATGTTAACAGCACTCGAGAATATATGAGCCATACCGTCACCTTGTGAACTCACGTCTATTGGCCTGGGATCATCCACCTGGTTTCACCAGCTCCCCATAACCAGCCTGGCCCACAACACCCTCTTCAGAGGTGTAGATTATCTTTCCCCTTAATATTGTTTTCACTATTCTCCCATCAAACTTCATCCCTTCAAAGGGAGTCACTTTGCCTTTGGAATAAAATTCCTTGCCCCGAACAACCCAACTCCCATTGGGGTCAATCAATACCAGATCTGCGTCCTTGCCAGTTTCTATAGAGCCCTTTCTGTGATAAATTCCGTATCTGCGTGCTGCACCCTCAGACGTGACCTCACCCAGCCTTCGCAGGGAAATTCTCCCCTTCATGAATCCTTCTGAAAACATATACGGAAGCATCGTGCCGCACCCCGGTATACCCGAATAGTCCGTCCATATTGAGCCTGTATGCTTGCCCTCTTTCCTGCATGGAGCATGGTCGGATGCAACAAAACTGAGCGTATGATCGGCGAGCTGCTGCCAGAGTCTTTCCTTGTTTTCCGGGCCCTTCACCGGTGGCGTGCACTTCAAGACTGCGCCCATTCTTTCGAAATCTGCAAGATCAAACTGGAGATAGTGGGGCCCGGTCTCACCGGTTATCCGGTTATTTTTTAGAAGCTCACCCACCCGGGCTGTTCCTATATGTACAATATGCAGGTCTGCTCCTGTCTCTTCTGCAATCTCTACTGCGGAGAGCACAGCCAGAGTCTCCGCGATTTCAGGACGTGAATGATAATAGCAGGAAGGACCGTTCCCCTCTTTCATGTAACGGACGGTTGCGGCCTGTATGTAATCGTAATCTTCAGCGTGGAGAAGAACAGGAAGCCCGAGCTCCCTCGATATCTCGAGAACGAGTTTGAACTGGTAGTGATCGAGCCGGGAAAAACTTTCCATGCCTGATATGAAGTAGGTCTTAAATCCGAGTACTGTCTCTGCAAGCTCCTCCATATTGCGCTCTAATCCCAGCCCAGCAGACTGGGGCGAAATGAATTTCGGCGCAGCGGACTGCGGCAAAATAAATTTTGGCACAGCGGACTGCGGTGCAAAGGATTGGGACGTAAAAGACTGCGCGCACACACCACCATACAAGCCAAAATCAACGACGGCCTTTTGTTCGATCACTTCCAATTTTTGTCGCAGATTTCTTCGATCTGTGACAGGAGGAACAGAGGTGCAGGGCATATCTATAACCGTCGTGATGCCACCGGAAGCTGCTGCGCAGCACCCGTGAAAAAAATCTTCCCTCTCGGTATATCCGGGATCATCAAAGTGAACGTGGGGATCGATTCCCCCAGGAAGAATCCACAGTCCCCGTGCATCAATAATTTCTCGATCCTTTTGATCCGAACCCCTCACCATTATTTCAGCGATCTTTCCAGCTTCAATACTGATATCTACCTCCCTTAAATCTTCCTGGCCGGGGAGAAGGGCTTTTGCACCTTTGATAATCACACCAATCCAGCCTCCTTCAACTTATTCCACACCCGCTCAGGTGTCATCGGCAGTTCATACAGTCTTATACCAGTCGCATCAAAAATTGCATTGGCAACAGCCGGAGCAGGACCATTGATCGCTATTTCCCCAACTGATTTTGCACCGAATGGTCCGGTCTCTTCCCTTGATTCAACAATGATGGTATGCATTTCGGGAATATCCGCTGCAGTAAAGAGCTTGTAATCCCAGAAGCGGGGGTTCACCATCCTTCCCTTCGAGTCAAATATATAATCCTCAGTGAGCGCAAAACCGAGTCCCTGAAGGACTGATCCTTCCACCTGTCCCTCTACCAGTACGGGATTGATTGGCTGACCGCAGTCAACTGCTGAAACGAACTTCACCACCCTCACCTTCCCGGTGCGTATATCAACTTCTACCTCTGAAAATTGAGCGATGAATGGCGGGGGCGATTCTTCGGTAGTTTGTGAAGCATGAGCCTGAATCTGATACTGGTCTTTCACATAGGTGGCAAAATAAGCAATGTCTTCGTAAGTCACCTCTTTTTTCGTTTTTTTATCAACAAACTTTCCATGCTCATGCAAGAGATTAGCTCCACTAATCGCAAGCATCTTCGATGCTGTTTCCAGGAGTTGCCTGAGTATTTTCCTTGCGCACTTCTCGACTGCGCCGCCAGAAATGTAGGTAGTGGAAGAAGCATACGCACCGGTATCAAAAGGAGTAAGATCGGTATCGGAGGATAAAACGATAATCTTTTCCACCGGTACTTTGAGAACTTCAGCAGCAATCTGTGCAAGTATCGTGTCCGATCCTGTACCAATATCCGTCGCCCCAATATAGAGATTAAAAGAACCGTCTTCATTCATCTTCATAGATGCGGCAGCCATATCGATCTTGGGGATTCCTGAACCCTGCATCGCTATCGCCATCCCAACGCCTTTCACCACGCTCTCTCCGGTTTTCAACCGCTTCCCTCTTTTCTCATACCACTCGATTGCGGCTGCCCCCCTGTCGATACATTCATCGAGCTTGCAGGATTTGATGACCTGATACACCCCTTCCTTTCCTTCCCCGAGGGCCTTGAAAACCCCCGAAGTTTCTCCCTCCCTGATGTGCCATCTCTTGAAAAATTCCAGCACATCCTGCCCTGTCTTGCGGGCAATCATGTCCATCTGCTGGTTGAATGCAAAGTAGCCCTGAGTTGCACCGTAGCCCCTGAAGGCCCCACCTATGGGGAGGTTCGTGTATACCGACCGTCCGTAAAATTCGAGGTTATCTATTTTATTAAAAAGAGGCAAGACTTTCGCCCCGACGTTTGAAAGAACAGTAAGCGCATGCGTGCCGTAGGCCCCGGAGTTCAATAGTCCGTCCATCTGGAGAGCAGTGATCCTACCGTCATTTTTCACTCCAGTTTTCAGCCTGATCCTCATAGCGTGGCGAGTCCTGGAAGACACAAAGACTTCCTTTCTTGATAAAACAATCCTGCACGGCCTCTTATGCCGCCACGTCACGAGGGCAACCAGGGGCTCAAGAAACACTTCCTGTTTTCCGCCGAAACCTCCTCCGATGCGAGGCTTGATCACACGTATCATCCATAAGGGGATATCAAGCACCTTGCTTACTATTCTTCGCACATGAAAGGGAACCTGCGTTGAAGAAATTATAACTAGGCGACCCCTTTCATCAAAAAAAGATTGAGCTGTATGGAGCTCTATGGCACCGTGAGACACTGCCTGGGTTCTGTAGGTATGCTCTTCGATGAAATCAGCTTCGCTGAAACCTTTCTCAAGATCGCCGAACTGGATACGCAGTTCAGCACAGAGGTTTTCTTCGGGTCTGTATACCGCAGGAATCTTCGCATGCTCATCCTCGTCATGAATTCTTGGTGCAGTTTTACTCATTGCCTCTTCCAAGTTAAGGACAACATCAAGAGGTTTATACTCAACTTTTATTCTATTAACCGCCTCTCGGGCTATAGCCTCACTTTCTGCAACAACGAGGGCTACCCTGTCCCCAACGAAACGCACACGCTTGTCAAAGAGGAGAGCATCATAGGGTGAAGGCTCAGGATAGCCCTGACCGGCGGTTGTGTGCAGAACCCTCGGCACATTACTATAATAGAGAATATCGATTACGCCAGGAACTTTCTCTGCGCCCGAAATATCTATGTCTACGATTTCTGCGTGGGCAAAAGGAGAGTAGAGGATTGCAGCAGCAAGTGGGGATTCGTCCTGAAAATCATCAGTAAACTTATCCCTGCCAACAGCAAGGGAGAGAGAGTCTATTTTAGTTACTGATTTCCCTACATAAAGGTTTTCATCCATCTGCGCCCATCCTTCGTGCAGCAAGCTTTACAGCCTCTATGATCTTTACATACCCTGTACATCGACAGAGGTTTCCGTCGAGGGCCCGTTTGATTTCATCATCATCTGGATCAGGATTCTTGCCTAAGAGGTAATAGGTCGCCAGGATCATGCCCGGTGTACAGAATCCACACTGAACTGCCCCTGCATCTACAAAGGCGGTCTGGATGGGATGGGGATCGTGCAGATCTCCAAGGCCTCTTACTGTCATAATCTTCTTTCCCATGGCCGATGCTGCAAATACCTGACAGGAATTGACCAGCTTGCCGTCAAGCAGAATGACGCATGAGCCGCACTGACCCTCACGGCAACCCTCCTTTACTTCCTTGTAGCCATTCTCCCTCAGTACTGTCAGCAGTGTGGTATCGGATTGAAAGGAGATTCTGACCTTTCTACCGTTTACGATAAACTCCCCTTCCATATATAAACTCTCCCTTTTAAATTCTTTCCAGAGCTTATAACCCTTAAACACGATTTAGTCGTCTATACCTCATATAACGATGAAACTGTATTACAGTGTTGTACAAATTGCATGATCCACTCCATCTACTAATCCCTTAAAACTGTTTGAAGGCCCTTTTCAATGTAAACTCCTGCAAGATGCTTCAAATATTCAGGGCTCATGAACTTTTTTGCGGTAAAAGCCACATCCAGGCCTGTAGGAACCTCAACTTCATCGACGCCCCTCCCCTTTAAAGCATCTTCGAGATTGAACAGTCGTTTGAATTTCCCAACGCAGCCGACTATCCCTATCCTGATATCCTCTATTTTGTTATGTGTTCTTTTCAGAAGTATCGTGATGGTAAAGGCTGGGTAATCAAAATGGGTACGTGCCTCACGGTGATAGTAGGAGATCCAGCTGTCGTTTCTAAACTCTATTCCTGTTATAAGCGTTCCCCCCCTTAATTTTGAGTCTGTCACATATTGCGCAATCGGGAATGTGCCCTGGGGTTTTCCTACAAGTGATACCTCTGCCTCAAGGGCAATTAAAGGCCCCATCAAGTCGGACCACGCGGGGAATAGAGCTACGCTCCCGCCGATGGTGATTCGATGTCTGAGAGGAGTTGAAGCACTGAGGCCCAGTGCTTTGGTAAGAATGTAAGTCTGATCCAACTGTTCGATAACTTCTGCAAAAGTTTGCGTTGCTCCGATCTTTACTGTATAATGGCTATGTTGAAAAAAGTGAAGAGGAAGATGACTTAGATCAATCAGACCCTTTATCCTGTTCAGCCTAGTCCTGAGGATGCCCGTACCACCACCATGGGGAATTATTCCCTCTCCCTTTAGAAGTGGAATTACCTCTTCAAGCGTTCTGGGAAAGTACCATTCAATTCCCTTCATCTTTTTACTCGAGCTATATCCATGGAGGTTTCACATATCTCTTTCCGGAGGCGACATTCAATCTAAATCACGTGCCTTAGAAAAGTCAAATTCAATTTTACGCATATTTTTACCTCTGTAAAGCATATTATTCGACCCATTTTAAACAATGCGATACTATTGCTGGTACATCTGCCAAAATGTAATCTTCAAGCAGT